>WNFG01000185.1_pt1 | contig 52580 bp, 46 predicted proteins | sample 5400431 | NCBI WGS metagenome assembly WNFG01 (sample SAMN13153346, study PRJNA577476) | soil metagenome | isolation source: 120 cm saprolite under Douglas fir tree site 2 hole 3 replicate 2 | place: USA:California | collected 2015-04-18
CGGCACGACACCATATCTTGCACGCAGTGGGCTGGGACGTCGAAGAGCTGGGCCTGAGCGGATCCCCGCCCATCCGGGTCCTGGTCGGCGCCCGACGCCACGTGAGCGTCGACCGCGCCCTTCGGTTCCTGGGCATCGGAAGGGCGTCTTTGACGGTCGTCCCCGCCGACGGTTCCGGCCGGATGGAGGTCCCCCGGCTGCGCGAGGAACTCGCCGCCGGGAACGCGCCGGCGATCATCTGTGCCCAGGCCGGTGAGGTCAACACCGGCGCTTTCGACGACCTCGACGACATCGTCGATGCCGCCGCCGAGACGGGGGCGTGGCTCCACATCGACGGGGCCTTCGGCCTGTGGGCCGCCGCAAGCCCGGCGCTTCGCCATCTCGTGAAGGGTGCCGAGCGCGCCGACTCGTGGGCCTTCGACGCACACAAGTGGCTGAACGTCCCATACGATTCCGGCCTGGCCTTCTGCGCCCACCCGGGCTCTCACCGGGCCGCGATGACGGCCACCGCCGGCTACCTGGTTCAGGGCGGTCCGGGGCAACCGCGAGACGCCACGGACTGGGCTCCCACCTTCTCGCAGCGAGCCCGGGGGTTCGCCGTCTACGCGGCGCTCCGGTCCCTCGGGCACGAGGGCGTCGCGGAACTGGTGGAGCGGACCTGCGCGCACGCCCGGACGTTCGCTGAGGGCCTGGCCACCGTACCCGGCGGCCAGCTCCTGAACGAGGTCGTGATCAACCAGGTTCTCTTCCGGTTCGAGGATGACGAGACGACGGACCGGATTCTCCGCCGCGTCGTGGACAGCGGCGAGGCCTGGATGAGCGGAACGACGTTCGACGGCCGGAGGGCCATCCGCCTGTCGGTGTCCAACTGGCAGACGAACGACGCTGACATCGCTCGCGCCCTCCAAGCCTTCCGGGCCGCCGTGGGCATGCCGTCGCTTCCAGGGGGATCACCGTCGGCTTGGCCACGCTAGCGTGACGCACGATCTCGCCAGTGCCCAGCCCGCCGGCGGCTAGCAGCACTACCCTCGCCCGCTGCGAACACTGCCGGTCAGACTGCCGGTCAGACTGCCTGTTCCGGCGTCATATGGCACCTTATGCTGAGATCGCCATGTCGCCCGCCGTAAATCGAAAAGGCTTCGTAAGAGCGCTACCCCCAAGGCGAGGGAGAAGTAGATGAGAAGGGTACCAGTAAAGGTATTGGTGACGGCCGTAACAGGTCTCCTGACGTGCCTGACCAGAATCCCTGCCGCAGAAGCACAGAGCAGTATCGTGAGGAATGGATGAGACGGCTCTTTCTTCCGCTCGCCGTGCTGGTGGGTATCGCTCTCGCGATACCCACGTCGGCGACCGCATCGCCACATCATCGAGCCCAGGTCGGGCCGGGCACGAAGATCCCCGCAGGCGGGCATCTGGCCACGCCCTTCTCCACCAGGGTTTCGACACTCGCTGACATGACGAAGTTCCAGTCTGGCTTCGGCGGGCAAACCAACTCGCCGGACGGCGGCCTGGCCGTCTTGTATGTCGTCCGCGGCCATGAAGCCGGCCTCCTGGCCGCGGTGCGCGGCGAAGCGGGTGCCGCCGACGCGGGTTACCGGGTGGTCTACGTCCCGCATAGCTGGGCTCAGATTCAGTCCCTGACAGCGAAGATCGCCAGCCAGGTGCCGCAGTGGCGGGCGCGGGGGGTCGAGCTGGCCAAGTGGGGGCCGAACCCGGCAGCTAGCAAGGTGGTGATCTGGCTGCGGAGCTATTCCCCGGCGGCGGCTCGGCAGCTGCAGACCGCCTACGGCGCGGACTGGGTCTCGGTCAGCCACACGCCCATGACCGAGCGCATCGAGTCCGCAGCTAACAAGTATTACGACCTCCCGCCATTCTTCGGCGGCGACCGGATATTCGCGTACCCCAGTTCAGGAGGAAGAGTCGCGTGCACCGACGGGTTCACGATGCTCGGCAACGCTCATCCGGCGAACCACTGGGCAATTACGTCCGGCCACTGCGGGAAAAATACCTGGTTGACCAACTGGACCAGCAATTATATCCTCGGGTCGACCTCGACAGACTACCTCAATGGGCGCGGGGGCAATACGAACATTGATGTCCAGACAATCGGGCCGGTAAACGCGGTGGGACAAGTCTGGGGTGATACCAGCACGTACACTCCGTATACGATCCTGTATCCGGCCCAATTCGACAATATCTGCCTCGACGGCGCCGACCCCAAGCCGGGCAGCCCGAGCGGCCTGCAATGCAATGTTGGGGTAGCTGCCCCGGGTCCTTATTGCCTTACCACCAGCGATGGATTGACACATTGCAGCGTTGGCGAGGCATATGATCCCAACAGGCAAATTTGCCTGGGCGGAGACAGCGGCGGTCCGGCCTTCCAGCGCAACCCCAGCGGCAATCTGGTGAAGGCGGTCGGGATAATTACCGCGGACGGCGAAAACGGTCACGATTGCTGGTACACGCAGATCGGGATAATTGAAACCACGACGAACACGCATCTCGACTTGAACCCCGGCGGGTAGCGCCTGGGCGACGCGAGTTGCGGAGCCATGCCTCTCCGCCCGCAGGACTGGTCTGCGGGCGGAGGGGCCACCAGCCGGGCTCGGCGTAGGCGCAGGTCAGTCCGGGCCTAGGATCAGGCCGCTGGTGGGGACGCCGGTGCCGGCGGTGACCAGCACCGGGCCGTCGCCACTGACCTGGTTGACCGAGGTGCCGCGGACCTGGCGCACGCCCTCGGCGATGCCGTTCATCCCGTGGATGTACGCCTCGCCGAGCTGGCCGCCGTGCGGGTTCACCGGCAGCTGCCCGCCCAGCTCGATCGCCCCGCCGGAGATGAAGTGCCGTGCTTCCCCGCGCGGGCAGAACCCGAGCTCCTCCAGCTGGAGCAGGACGAACGGCGTGAAGTGGTCGTAGAGCACGGCCAGCCGCACGTCCTGCGGGCCGATCCCCGCCTGGCGCCACAGCTGCCTGGCTACCACGCCCATCTCGGGCAGGCCCAGCTCGTCGCGGTAGTAGCTGGTCATCACGAACTGGTCTGGGCCGCTGCCCTGGGCGGCGGCGCGGATCACCGCCGGCCACTGCCGGAGGTCGCGGGCCCGGTCGACGCTCGTCACGACCAGGGCGACGGCGCCGTCGCTCTCCTGGCAGCAGTCGAGCAGCCGCAGCGGCTCGGCGATCCACCGCGACGCCTGGTGCTCGGCGAGCGTGACGGGCCGCCGGTAGAACCAGGCCTTCGGGTTCGTCGCGGCGTGCCGGCGGTCGGCGATCGTGACCCGGCCGAAGTCCTCGCTGGTCGCCCCGTAGTCGTGCATGTAACGCCGGGCGATCATCGCCACGGTGGCGGCCGGCGTGCCGAGGCCCATCGGATAGTGCCAGCCGTTGTCCACCCCGCTGGATGTCGCCGCCCGCACCGCGCCGCGGGACACCTGGCCGAACCGGTGACCTGAGCGCTCGTTCAGCGCGCGATAGCAGATCACCACTTCCGCGACCCCGGCCACGATCGCCATCGCCGCCTGCTGCACGGTGGCGCAGGCAGCGCCGCCGCCGTAGCTCACCTGGCTGAAGAACCGCAGCTCCCTGACGCCGAGCTCGCGGGCGACCGCGACCTCGGCGCTGCTGTCCATCGTGAACGTCACCAGCCCGTCCACATCGGATGGGCTGAGCCCCGCGTCGGCCAGCGCGGCCGACGCCGCCTCGGCGGCCAGCTGCAGCTCGCTGCGGCCGGAGTCCTTCGAAAACTCCGTGGCTCCGATGCCGGCGATCGCCGCCGCCCCGGAGATCATGCCGCGCTCCCGGGCGCGGCGATGCGGACCGTCCCCGTCACGTGGTCGCCCAGGCTGCACCGCCCGACGACCTCGACCACGTACTCCTCGCCGGTGTCCCGGCTAAGCCGCCCGCCGACACCCTCGCCATTCTCTCCGCCGGCACCCTCACCATGCTCTGCGCCGGCACCCTCGCCATTCTCTCCGCCGGCGCGCCCGGCCCGCTCTCGGTCGGCACCCTCGACCACTCGCCCGGAGAAGGTGAGCGTGTCGCCCGCATAGCAGGGCGCGCCGAGCCGGATCGCTACCTTGCGTACCACGGCTTGCGGTCCGGCCCAGTCGGTCACATAACGCTGCACCAGGCCGGTCGTGGTGAGGATGTTGACGAAGATGTCCTTCCCGCCCCGCTCGACGGCCCGGTCCCGGTCGTGGTGGACATCCTGGAAATCCCGGGTCGCGATCGCAGTGCTGATCACGAACGTGGGGGTCACCTCGATCACCAGCTCGGGCAGAGTCAGGCCGGCTTCGATCGTCATCGCGGCTCCTCCCGCCAGGCCGGCAAGGTCAGATCGCTGTCCACCCGGAGGAAGGCGACCCGGACCGGCAGGCCGATGCGCACCCGCTCCGGGCTGACGTCGAGCAGTTCGCCCACCATGCGGACACCCTCGGTGAGCTGGACCAGCGCGATCACCAGCGGGAGCTGCTTGCCGGGCACCGGCGGGTGGTGGTGCACCACATAGCTGTAGACCTCCCCGGTCCCCGCGGCGACCACGTACTCGGGCCTGGCCGCGCCGCACGCCGGGCACATCGGGCCGGGGGGATGGCGCAGCGCGCCGCATTCGCCGCAGCGCTGGATCCGCAGCTCACCGGCGGCGGTTCCGGCCCAGAAGAACGCAGTGTCACGCGAGACGGCCGGCCGCAGGACCTCGGCGGCGGCCACCGCCGGCGCCGCCGATCCTGGCTGTCCGGACGGCACGGGCGGTCCGGGCGGGGGCGATGTGGCCGGTCCTGGAGGCCGGTATTTCAGCACGCGGAACATCATCGACGCGACCGCCTCGGCGCCCACGTACCAGGTGCTCCGCGTAGTGACGAACCAGCCCTCGCCGAGCGCGGTCCGCTTGGGCCCAGTCACGCTCTCCAGGCTGGAGCGCACGGTGACCTGCTCACCGTGCCGCAGGTAACGGTGGTATTCCTGCTCACAGTTGGTCGCGACGACCGAGGTGAAGCCGGCTTCGTCGAGCACCTCTGACATCAGGCTTAACGGATCGCCACCGTCGCTGCCAGCACCATCAGCCGGGCGCAGGCCGCGCATGGTCCAGACCTGCGTCATCGCCGGCGGTGCCACGAGAGCGCCGTGCACCGACCGCGCGGCGAACTCGGCGTCGGTGTACACCGGGTTGGCGTCGCCTAGCGCCTCGGTCCAGTGACGGATCATCGGCAGGTTCACCGGATCCGGTGCCGGGCGTGGGCTGCTGTCGCCGGCCGCCACGATCCGCGCGGCCGCCTGCATGATCACGGCCGTGGTGTCCGAAGCCGCGGCGCTGACCGCTGTCATGAGCCGTTTCCTCCGTTCTCTGCTTCCCGTTCGCTCGCTCACCTGGGCACTCGCGGCAGCCCCAGGCCGGCCGTCGCGATCAGCTCCCGCTGGATCTCGTTGACCCCACCGCCGAATGTCAGCACGGTATTGCGCTTGGCCTGGATATCCAGCCAGCGGGATAGTTCGGCGGTCTCCTCGTCGGCTGGATCGCCATGCCGTCCGACGATCTCCTCTAGTACTTGACCAAGGCGCTGCATTCGTTCGGAACTAAAGACCTTGGTGGCGGATGCGTCCGCAATGTCGACTGTGGCCGCCACCGCAACCTGCCAGTTGAGTAGCTCGTTGATCCGCAGGCAGGCATAGCTCTCGGCCAGCGCGCGCCGGACGTCCGGCTGGGCCAGCAGTGGCCGGCCATCCGGCCCGGTCCGCCCGGCGGCCCAGCCGCGCACCCGGTGATGCAGAGCGGCGATCCGGCCCGCCGGGCCCAGCATCACCCGCTCGTGATTGAGCTGCGTCGTCACCAGCCGCCAGCCGGCGTTCTCCTCCCCGACCCGCATGGCGACGGGGACGCGCACGTCGGAGTAGTAGGTCGCGTTGACATGGTGCGCCCCGTCGTGCGTGATGATCGGGGTCCAGGAGAAGCCGGGATCGGCGGTGTCGACGATGAGGATGGAAATCCCCTTGTGGCGGGGCGCGTCGGGGGCGGTGCGGCAGGCCAGCCAGATGTAGTCGGCCTCGTGGGCGCCGGTGGTGAACACCTTCTGGCCATTGACCACATATGCGTCTCCGGCCAGCACCGCCCTGGTCCGAAGCGCCGCAAGGTCGGTGCCCGCTTCCGGCTCGGTGTACCCGATCGCGAAATGGACCTCGCCGGCCAGGATCCGGGGCAGGAAGAAATCCTTCTGCTGCTGGGTACCGTGGGCTTGCAGCGTCGGGCCCACGGTCTGCAGGGTGACGGCGGGCAGGGGCACGTCTGCGCGGGCCGCCTCGCTAGCGAAGATCTGCTCTTCCACCTGGCCCAGCCCGCGGCCGCCGTACTCGACCGGCCAGCCGACGCCGAGCCAGCCGTCGCGGCCCATCCTGCGCACTATCTCCCGGTAGACGCCGCCGTGCCGCTCGGTGAGCATCGCCGCGCGCTCGCCGGGCGATAGCAGATCGGCGAAATAGGCCCGCAGTTCGTCGCGGAGTGCGCGCTGGGAGTCGGTGAGGTCGAGGAACATGCCGGGCCCTCAGCCGCAGACCCTGGCGCCGAGCCGGTCGAGGCGGTAGTCGGCGCCTCCCACGAACCGGACCAGGTCCCTGACCAGCGAGGAGTAACGATGCAGCGGGTAGGTCACGTCCATGCCGATCCCGCCGTGCAGGTGGTGGCAGGCCCGCAGCGCCTGCGGCCCGTGCTGGGTAAGCCAGTACGCCGCCACGTCAAGATCGCTGCCGGCCTCGCGCCCTGTCTCCAGCCGCCAGCAGGCCGAGAGCGCGGCCAGGTGGAGGGTCCGGCTCACGATGTAGACGTCAGCGATCTGCTGGGCCACGGCCTGGAACGCGGCCAGTGGCCGGCCGAACTGCTCACGGGATCCCACGTGCGCCGTGGTCAACGCGAGCGCCGCGGCCAGGGCGCCGTCGGCCAGGCTGCACGCGCTGGCGACCGCGAGCTGATAGAGGTCCGCCACGACGCGTCCGCCCGCTTCGGCGCCGAGGACATGGGCGATAGGCGCCTCATCCAGCCGCAGCGTGTACTCGGGCTGGCCTGCGGAGCTGGGCGTGCTCAGCAGTGTCACCCCGTCAGCGGACGGATCGACGATGACGACACCGGTGCCACCCGAGGCGATGCTGGCTGGCACCAGGATCCGGTCCGCCGTGGCGCCGTAGGGCACTCCGACCTTGACTCCCGTGACGGTGCCTGACCCGCCGCTCAGCCAGGCCGTGGTGGCCGGCGCGGGCGGCATCGGGTCAGACGGCTCGCGCACCGCGGCCGTGAGCACCATGTTGCCTGCGGCGACCCCCGCGAGCAGGGCCTGCTGAAGGTCGCGGTCGCCCCACCGGACGACGGGCAGGACACCCAGACCCAGCGTGGCCAGCGCCGGCACCGGTGCGGCCCGCTGGCCGACCTCGGTCAGCAGCACCGCCGTGTCCAGCACGCTCAGCCCGTCCCCGCCCAGCCAGGCCGGCAGGGCCAGTGACAGCAGCCCGGCCTGACCGAGCTCCTTCCATAGCGCCGAGTCGTAAGGCCCCCCCGGCTCTGTGGCCGACTGACCCTGGTCCAGCACATGGGCGGCGACGCGGGCGACCGCCTGCTGGGTCTCGCCGAAGGTGAAGTCCACTCAGTCCCCCGCTCGCTTCCGGGGCCCCGCCCGCCTCCCCATTCCCCCTTCACTGCGCCCCTCCAGCTCGCTCACACTGCGCACCTCATCCTTGGGAGGGTCAAGCACGGGCTTTCCGGGCAGGTCAAGCACGGGCTCCCGGGGCAGGCCAAGCACGCGTTCGGCCATCATGGACAGCAGGATCTGGGTTGTGCCGCCTGCGATGCTCAGGCACCTGGTGAGCAGGAACTCGTGGACCGCGTCGGCCGCGGCGCCGTCGGTGGCGGCGCCATCGGGACCGCACAGCGTCAGCGCGATCTCCGCCACTGACTGCCGGTGTGCGACGCCCACCACCTTGCGCACTGCCGCCTGGTGGCCCGCCTCCGCTCCACGCAGCTGCGCCAGCGTGGACCGCAGGTCCATGAGCGAGACGGCCAGGCCGTCGGCCACGAGCGCCCCGACCTGCTCCGCCGTCCCAGGATCGCCGCCGAGGCCGGCCGACCGGACCGCGCTGATCAGTCCCTCCACGGCGTCACCGAGCGCAGAGCCGCGCCCCATGGCCACCCGCTCGGTCGCGAGCGTGCTCCGGGCGATCCGCCAGCCGTCCCCGGGCTTTCCGACCACGCAGTCGTCAGGCACGAACACGTCGTCAAGGAAGACCTCGTTGAATACCGCGCGGCCGGTGATCTCGCGCAACGGGCGGATCTCGATCCCGCTGCTGTCCATGTCCACCAGGAAGAACGTGAGCCCGCGGTGCTTGGGTGCGGCGCTGTCGGTGCGCGCCAGGCAGATCGCCCAGTCCGCCTCCCGGGCGAGGGAAGTCCACACCTTCTGCCCGGTCAGCCGCCACCCTCCGTCGGTTCGCTCGGCCCGGGTCCGCAGCGAGGCAAGATCCGAGCCTGCCTCCGGCTCGCTGAACAGCTGGCACCAGGTGATCTCCCCGCGCAGTGTCGGACCGGCGAACCGGTCCCGCTGGGCCTGCGTGCCGTGGGTGACGATGGCCGGCCCGGCCCAGCCGCCGATCACCAGGTCCGGCCGGGACAGGCCGGCCCGGCTCAGCTCCTCGTCGATGACGAACTGGACCGCAGGTGAGGCCGAAAGACCGTAGGGCGCGGGCCACTGCGGAGCGGCGTAGCCGGCGTCCGCGAGCGCCGCGCGCTGGTGCTGCACCGGCCGGGCCGCGATCTCGCCGACCGTCGACCGGGCGGCCTCGGCCGCCTCGGCGATCTCGGCGGTCTCGGTGGCCGATTCAGTGTCCGCGCCAGCCACGTTCACGCCCAGGCGCCGGCGGGCACCAGCCAGGGCCAGCTCGGCGGCCCGCGCGCGCCATGCGGCGCTCCCGCCCAGCAACTGACGCAGGGCCAGCGCGCGGCGAAGGAAGAGATGGGCGTCGTGCTCCCAGGTGAAGCCGATCCCGCCGAGCACCTGGATGCAGTCCTTGGCGTTGTCGACCGCGGCGTCCAGCGCCAGGGCCGCCGCGGCCGCCGCGGCGAGCGGATGCTCGTCCGGCGCCTCGTCGGCCGCGCGCGCCGCGTCCCAGGCCAGTGCGGCGGCGCGCTCGGCCTGGCACAGCATCCCGGCACACAGGTGCTTGACCGCTTGGAACGAGCCGATTGGCCGGCCGAACTGATGGCGTGTGCGGGCGTGTTCCGCAGCCGTCTGACAGCACCAGCCGGCCACGGCGGCGGCCTCAGCCGCGTACAGGGTCGCCGCCAGGTCGCGTACTCGCGCGGTGCGCAGTTCGCCGAGGATCTGGTCGGGTGCGATGACGGCATCGGTCAGCCGGATGCTGGCCAGTGACCGGGAGAAGTCGACGGGCTTGCGGCCCGCCACCTTGACTCCAGGATGGTCATGCGCAAGCAGGAACCAAGCCGCACCCTCGGCTGTGGTTGCGCCGAGGAGCAGGTGTGAGGTGGTGCCGCCACCCAGGATCAGACCGAGTTCCCCGTTCACGCGCAGCGCCCCGTCGGCCAGCCATGCTCCGGTCAGCGTGTCTGTCGTCAGGGCGACGGCCACCGACGACCGGCCGGCCGCCAGGGCGGGCAGCAGCGTCTTCGCCGCGGGCAGGTCCGTGTGACCGGCGAGCACCAGGCCCGCGAGCAGGGTGGGCATGACCGGGCCGGGAACAAGCGCATAGGTGATCTGCTCAACCGCGGCCGCCAGGTCGACCACAGCGCCGCCCGCCCCGCCCGCCTCCGCCGGCAGGGCGATCGAGAAGATACTGAGGCCGGCTAGATCGTTCCAGTGCTCTCCCGAGTGCTCTCCCGAGTGCTCTCCCGAGGCCGATGCGGAGTCCGGTTCGAGGCGGCGAACCTGCGCGAGCGGGCCGGCTCGTCTCGTCCACTCACGGATCGACGCCTGCAAGGCCAACTGCTCCTCGGTGATGGCGATCGACACCGACCCTCCTCGTCGCGGCGGCACACAAAATTAGAACACGTTATACCGGCCTGCGGCCAGTGCCAGGGCCAGCCCAGCCGCGCCGTCATTGGTAGTCTGGGTACCAGAACGGGACGTGTTACCGTCTTGGCCCGCGCGAACGGCTGGCCGGAGATGGGGGGAACGGTCCGTGTTTGCCGATACGACGAGAGGCCGCGATGGCAACGCCGAGAACACGTACTACCGTCGCGTCGAGCGAGCCCGCCGACGCCGAACTGGGCTCGGCGGCGCAGCGCGACCGCCGCAAGCGGATCCTGGACGCCACGCTGGCGCTGGCGTCCAAGGGCGGCTACGACGCCGTGCAGATGCGGACCGTGGCGCAACGGGCCGACGTGGCCCTCGGAACGCTGTACCGGTATTTCCCGTCCAAGATTCACCTGCTTGTGTCGGGGCTGGCCCGGGAGTTCGAGCGGACCCAGGAGAAGCTCGACCGCACCCCGATCCCCGGCGAGACACCCTACGACCGGATGCTGTACGTGCTGGGCCGGATCACCAGGTCCATGCAGCGCGAGCCGATGCTTACCGAGGCGATGACGCGGGCGTTCATGTTCGCGGACCCGAGCGCGGCCGCCGAGGTCAACACCGTCGCGCGGCTGATGGAGCACATGCTCACGAAGGCCATGCACGACGGCGAGCCGTCCGGCGACGACATCGCGATCGCCCGCGTGATCGGCGATGTCTGGCTGTCGAACCTGGTCGCCTGGGTGACCCGGCGCGCGTCAGCCAACGACGTGAGCAACCACCTCGAACTCGCCGCCCGCCTGCTGCTGCGCTGACGTTTCGGTGACAGTCCCAGGGGTGGGGACGACGGGGTATGCGCACACTGTGTTCGGCTCGGGGTTGGAGGGGCCGCGCACGAGGCCCGACGGGACGGGCGTGCCGCTCACGGGAAACTCGAACATGTCCTTGTACGCGGGCGGGCAGCCGGTGTCGATCTCGGGCTGGGTCTGGAGTTGGTTGAGCTTCTCCGTGGTCTCGGTACGCCAGGGCAGGGCGGCGAGCGTGGTCAGGACCCGGGGCAACGGGATACCGCACGCGTCATGCGGGAGTCGAGGGCGCACGACCGTCCCGCTCGCGTCGACCAGTGCGAAGGGTGGGAGCGCGAGTCCGATCGCGGTGCAGGAGATCCGCGAGCCGCCTGGGGGGGTCTGGGAGCGCAACTTCAGGGCGGTGAGGAAGCCGGCGAGGTTGGAATCAGCACGCTGAGCCTCCGCGAACTGCCATTGGCCGTGGCCCGGCACCATGCGTTGTTCGGTTACGCAGCGCACGGCCGCTATTGCGTGGAAGTTCGCGGGAAGCGCGACTTCAGCGGGCCCGGCTCTGAGTTTCACCACCGCGGGGTCGGTGGCCGAGGCGGGGCATTGGCCGCCGACGATCACCGGGCTGGCCTGGGCGGCATGGCTGGGGGCGCTGGTGGTCGAGGTCCCGGTATTCGCCCGGCTGCCGCACGCGGCGCTCAGCGCCAGGGGCAGCACGGCCGCGGTGAGGATGAGACTTCTGATTGTGGTTCGGTGCTGAGGCATACGCCCACCCGCCGTGTGAAAGCCCCACTCCGGGACCGTGCACCTTAGACGGCGCGGGGGCCTGCCGGGTTCCGCCTCGTCCGACCCCGAGGAGTACCGGCCAGATCTGGACGTCCGAGTGAGGGCGGGAGGCGTCCCTAGCTGGGGGTATTACCGGGTTATACTGATGGTGTGAAAACGGCGATCTCGCTCCCTGAACGCACCTTTGAGCGGGCCACCAGGCGCGCTAAGGAACTCGGCATGAGCCGTTCGGAATTCTTCGCCCGCGCCGCCGAGCTGTATATGGAAGAGCTGGACACGCACTCGCTGACCCAGCAGATCGATGAGGCGATCCAGGCCGCTGGCGCGGACGAGTCCAGCTCGGACGCGGTTGCCGTCGGCCGACGGCGGCTGGCCGACGAGGATGACTGGTGATCGCACGCGGAAGCGTCTGCTGGGCCGATCTCGGCGAGATTCGCGGCAGCAGGCCGGCCAAGCGCCGTCCCGTCCTGGTGATCCAGTCCGATCCCTTCAACGCCAGCCGCCTCAATACCACCGTGGCCGCCGTGATCACCTCCAACACGGGCCTGGCCGCGGTGCCGGGCAACGTCTTCCTCCCGGCGGCCGCGTCCGGCCTGCCACGTGACTCCGTTGTCAACGTCACCGCCCTGGTGACCCTCGACAAGTCCGACCTCGACTCCCAGGTCGGACATCTTCCCGCGGCCCTCATGGAAGACGTGAACCGCGGGCTTCGCCGCGTTCTGGGCCTGTAGCCAAGCAAACTCCCCAGCGGTCAGATGAATGGGCGCGGCAACTGCCTGCCGACTCAGCCCACAACGCGCGGCCAGCCGAACCGCTCAGCCGAACAGGGTGTCAAGGAACGGGTTGCTGAACACCGAGTTCGGGTCGTAGGAGGTCAGGATCGACACCGCGGCGGCCCAGCCGTCACCGCTGGCCTGGCCCGCGCTGACGGCAGCCGGGATGGTGCTGCCGAGGATCGCGGTATTGGTCCAGGGGCCGGCTGGCGTGCACGCCCAGGCTTTCGACCACTCGGGCCGGCCGAGGCGGGCGGGGCGAACAAGGTGGCCGCCGGCACGTCGAACCAGCTCTGGCAGCGCAGCGTCTGATTCCTCGCGATCTGGACCGTCACCTGCGTGACGAAGGCGCGGCCGAGATGGGCGAGGAAGGCGCGGATGTCGGGATCCGAGCGCTGGAACGTCTTCAGCACGTACTGGCTCGTCGCGGAACTCCACACCACGGCGGTGAGCGACAGGACCAAGTTGGAGAGCGAACCGTAGCTCTGCCCGGACAGCGGCGTCTCACCGCTGCCGGGGATGGCGCTGCCGTGCGCGTTGATCGCCAGCGCGCCACCGAGCGTGATGTCGCCGGGCGCCGGAATGGCGCAGAAGCCATAGCCCGCGGCGGCGAGCGCGGTGGTGAGGTTGTCCATGGTGACGCCGGCCTGCGCGGTGGCCGTGGCCGGCGATCCAGGGGTGATGGACACCGACGTCAGGTGCTGGGTGGTGTCCAGCAGCACATAGCCGGCCCCGGTGCTGCCCGCGGGCAGCAGGATGGGCGACCAGTTGTGGCTCATGCCCTTGGCGCGCAGCCGGTAGCCGTTGGCGTGCGCCCAGTTGGCCAGCGTGACGACGTCGCTGGCGGAGGCGGGGGCGCAGGTCCAGACATTGTCGATCACGATCGCGCCCGACCAGTTCTGGTAGGCCTGCAGGTAGATCGAGATCGACGAGGGGAAGTTGGGCGGCGCCGCGCTGGTGGCCTGCGCGCTGGCTGGAGTGACCCGGAAGACCGGCGTCCAGGCCAGTGCCCCGGCCGCGGCGGCGCTGGCCAGGAAGGCGCGCCGCGACGGTTCGCTCATGGTCGGTTTGCGATCTTGGCGAGGCTTCATCGACTCTCCTCGACACGTGGATCAGGCACCCCTGAAGCCCCATCGGCAATCCGGGGTCACCTTCAGGGAATCAAGCAAGCGCATGCTTGGTCCGGATCTCAGCCTCACGATAGGCGCCGCACGTTGGCCCGGGCAATGTCGGCGAGGGCAGATTTCTGTAACGTGTTCTAGTTGCGTGACGGAGGAGGAGCCTGCGGCAACCCGTTACCTTTTCGGCTTAGACCAGGCCGCTGTTGCGGATTCCGGGCTGGCCGAGTTCCTGATCTGGAACCTGCTTCTGGTCCTACGGCGCGTGGAGTAGCCGCGCCTGCGTTTCTACGGCGCGGGGGACGGGCTCAGGCGCCTGCGTTCCTACGGCGCGGGGACGGGCTCAGGCGCCGCTGAGTCGGCGTGGTCATGGTCTTCCTCGCGCCTCAGCCGGGCCAGCACGATCCCGGTAATCAGCGCGGCGATGCCGACCAGCCCGAGCACCAGCGGAGCTATAACCTCGAACCACATGAACTCGGTCCGGCCCGTCGAGTCCAGGTTCACGACGGCCTGCACGCTCTGCGGCGTCATGGTCAGGGCGCCGTCGAAGAGCAGGAGGCGCTGCGCGCCCGTAGCGTCCTGGAGGGTCAGCTTGTCGTCCCGCCTCGTATTCAGCTGGGCGCCAGTGAGCGGATCCACCCAGAAGGTGTTGGTTCCGGTGTAGTACTCGGGAAGGGTCACATTCGACGTGCCCTTCATGCCGACCAGCGACTCGGGCAGCGTCTGGCGGCCAGACTGCGTGGGCGGCACGTGCTCAACGAACCGGTACACGGTGATCCCGTCGATCGTCGAGGTCCCCTCGTACCGGGCCGGCCGGGGCTTGTTCAGGTTGGGGTCGAACACCTGGTAGGTCGTCTTCTGAGTTCCGATCGGCCACAGGAACCCCACCAGTCCGGTCTGGCGGATCGCCGTATTGCCGCCGACGCTGGCCCCGCAGCAGTTGACAAGCTGGGCGGTGCGGCGGTCGAAGGCGACACGGCGCATGACGAACTGGAACGTCGCACGGTTGGTGACGTCATAGAGGTAGGTGAAATTGCTCCACACCGCCGTCGATGACGTGCCGGCGGCGGCATCACCCTTGACCGTGCTCGTGACCCGCATCGTGGCGCCCGACACGGACCTCACCATGCTGGGGCTGAAATACGAGACCCCCGTGCCCATCAGGGTGGTCGTGAAGTACTCGTTCTTCGGAAACTTGATCAGCTGGCCGCCGGCGTAGGTGCGCAGGAGCACCGCCACCACGATGAGAAATGCTCCCAGACCGGCGAGTGTGAGCCCGATGACACGGCGCATCGATCCTCCTGGGAACGGCTGGCCGCCACTCCTGGCGCCCGGCAACGGCAACGTTACCCTGGGGTAGTGTAATGGTGTTTTACCTAAAATCACTGGCGATTCTGGACACATGACTGTAACAGGTTCTACCCGCGTGGATAGATCATGATTCCTGCGCGGACGGATCTGCGCCCGCTCGCGCCCCGCAGTCCGGCCGTGGCAGGTCACCAGGACGCTCTGGACGGCCTGCGCGCCGTGGCCGCTGTGGCGGTCCTCGTCACCCACGTCGGCGGGCTGACCGGATACGTGCTCATCGGCACGCCTGCCTCATGGGTGGTCAGCAGGGGCAACATCGGCGTCCCGATTTTCTTCGTGCTCTCCGGCCTACTGCTGTACCGGCCGTGGGCGGCCGCCGCTCTCGCCGGGCCGCCAGCGGTCCGAGTGACTACCTACCTGCGGCGGCGGGCGCTGCGGATCCTGCCCGCGTACTGGGCCGTGGTGCTCATTGCCTTGCCGGTCCTCAGCCCGGGCCCGGCCCGGCACGCCTGGCCGTGGATCCAGTACCTGCTGCTGATCCAGAATTACGACACCCATCCGTGGTGGCTCGGGACCGGCGCGCCCGGGCTGGCCCAGGCCTGGAGCCTGGTCGTGGAGGTGTCCTTCTACCTGGCCCTGCCACTGCTCGCAGCGGCCCTCACCTGGTTCGCCTGCCGCGGGCGGCGCGCCGCTAGCGACGTGAGCCTGCGCGCCCGGCGGCTGCTAGCCGGGATCACCGTCCTGGGCGCCTCCTCCTTCGGCTGGATCGTCCTGGCGTACTACCCGCACGCCGAGTTCTGGTTCAACGCGACCCTGCCGCCGCTGATGATCTGGTTCGCCGCCGGGATGGCCATCGCGGTCGCTTCGGCCTGGGCCACGGCCGAGCCTGGGCCGGATGGCCCGGCCAGCCGGTTCTGCCGCGCGGTGGCGTCCTCGGCTGGGATGTGTGGGCTCGTGGCCGGCAGTGCCTTCGCCATCGCGTGCACCCCGGTAGCCGGGCCAGAGTTCATCACCATCCTGTCGCTGTGGAGCGCTGAGATCAGGCTGGCCCTGTTCACCGTCGTCGCCCTGGCTCTGGTCGCGCCGGTCGCCTTTGCTCCCCAGCCTGCTCGTCGGGTGCCGCGAGCCTCTCTCGGCCCGGCCATGCACCGCCACCTGCGGTCCGGCGGCCAGCCAGCCGGCCCGATGCTGCTGCGCCGTGCGCTGGGCAGCCCCGTTCCCCGCTTCCTCGGCAAGATCTCCTACGGCATCTTCCTGTGGCAGCTGTTCATCGGCGCCGCGTTCTTCGCCGTGCTGCATCTCAAATCGCCCTTCCAGGGAGGCGTCTACACCGGCCTGCAGGCGGCAGGCATCCTGGCGGCCATCTCCGTGCTGACCATCGCCGCCGCGACCGCGAGCTACTACCTGATCGAGCGGCCCGCCCGGCGCCTGACACTAACCTGGCTGCGGCGCCTGCGGCCCGCGCTTCCGCGGCGCACCGGGCCTACCTGGTCGCCGCACCCCAAACCGGACTCATCACGGCTCAGGGAGGATGAGAGCGGCCGCCAGCCGGCCGACAATGACCAGGCAGATGATCTGGGGGACCGCGTTCCAGAGCCAGGTCACGACCAGGCCGGAACCTCCAGCCCACAGCAGGCGCTCGCCCACCGCACCGCACGCCAACGCGGCCAGTAGCAGGCCGGTCAGCAGCCGCGGTCGGGACAGCTCGAGCCAGACGGGGCGGGAACGCCGGTAGCTGGCCGCGGCCATGAACAGCCAGGTGGCCGCGATAAGGATGGCCGCACCCGGATACCCGCCCAGCCAGAACCCGGTGAACAGCAGCCCGCCTGCGACCGCCGCCAATGTCACGGCTGCGGAGGACCTGGGACCCAGGCGGACGCGCGGTGACCGGGCGGAAGCGGTGGCGGCCGCGGGCATGGCACGGCGTCCTGAACTTGGCCTTCCCGGCCACGCCGCAACGAGCATGACCAGGACGAGAGCGCCAAGCCCGCCAATAATCGCCTCACGGTACAGCGCGTTGGGCAGGTAGGTCAGCGTCGCCACTCCGGCGGTGCCCGGGGGCAGCAGCCATGCCTGCTCCCACCCGTCCAGCCGGACCGCCCGAAGCGGCCTGCCGCCGAGGCTCGCCTGCCACCCTGCGTTGAAGTTCTCGTTCACCACCAGGTATGACTGGATGTCCGCGGTCACCCGGAGGCTCCGCCGTTGCGATGTCCACGCCAGCACCCGGGCTGGGGTGGCTGGCACGGACGGGCCCGTGCTCAATGCCTGGGTACCAAGGCTGTCCAGCACGACGTCCTGGACGTTGAAGGCATCCCTCGGCGGCTCGACCACGTGGTTGGCGCCTGCGGCCGTCCTGACCGGCGAGCAGGCGGTGAAGGGCATGGGCCGGCCGGTGAGTAGATCGGCAAAGGTGCCCGACACCCGGGTCGGCACGACCTTCCCGTTGAGTTTGATCAGCGGCCCGAGGCCGCACGGCAGCCGAAACGGCCCGGACGGCGTGACCAGCGGCTGTACTCCGGGGATCACCACGTCGGTGATCTGAAGCGGCGCCAGCAGCGGGGTGAATCTGAGCGTCAGCTCATTCGTTCGCATCGGCGCGAAACTCAGCGTTCCCGCTGGGCTGACGATTCCACCGCGGACTCGACCCCTGGAGCCAGTGAGCAGGACCTGCAAGAGGTCTGACGCGCCGGGGGGACGCTGGATCGTCACCCGGCTAACGGTCAAGCGGTGCGCCCAGCGGATCGTGAGCGCTGGGTGCGCGTCGGCGGGACTGGCGATCCAGGTGGTCGCCGGGTCACCATCGAAGGCGGACCTGGCCAGGTCCACCGGGTCAGAGGTGTACACCGATGACGCCGTCACCTGGGCCTGGCCGCTGAACCGCGCGTACTTGTGGACCAGCAAAGGGGCGATGAGCGCCGCTGACCCGCGCAGCTGGGCCTGGCCGGTGGCCGGCTCGGTGAAAGCGTGGTCGAAACCGTACTGCTCCTCGGCGAGGGTGGTCAGCGACGGCGAGCACACCCATCGCTGCGAGGTGAGCATGCACGCGGTCGGCCGCCGTTGGGCCTTGGCCAGGACCACCGCGGTGCGGGCACCGGCTGGCCCGAGTTCGGAGGCAGTCACCTTCGGGGTGGCGATCACACGGCTGGCCCGCACTCCGGGCACTGAGATCTCGGAGATCCCCACCTGTGCCCCGAGAGCAGGGTGCGGTCGCGAAACGAGCCCGGTGACCGTGATCCGCAGCCACGTCGACGCGCCCGCCGGCACCCGCAGCGGCTGCGGATTGCCGTTGGCGCGGACCCGGTCGGCGACCCGGCCCGCCGCGGTGGTGATCTGGACCCGGCTGACCACGGGGCCGATGAACGCGTTGTCGGCGAACGTCACGTGGATGACCCTGGCGTTGACCGGGCGGTCGAAGCCAATCTGGAGCCACTGGCCGATCGGCCCGGTCCAGCTGCCCGACTCCCACATCGTCCGCAAGTCCCCGTCGACGGCGGAGTACGGCATCGTGCCGCTCGCCCAGTTGGCTGGGATGCTCCCGATGTCGGACGCGGACGAGGACGCGGTGACGCTCCTGATGCCCTGGTACTGCGCCACGCTCTGGTACCGCGACCAGCCAGGCTCGGTGAAGTCGCCGGCCGCCTCGAATGTCCGCGCGGGATCGGTCGCGGTCAGCGTCGGTGAGTACGACGTGCGCACCTCGCCGAAGTTGATCACACGGCGGCGCAGCGAGTCCGTGACCACTGACGCGGCAGCGGGCAGGCCGGGCGAGTCGGAGTTCAGCAGCACCGGGCTGTTGTGCAGCAGGCCTTCGTCGGCGAGGGTCAGCACCGCCTCCGGCGCCCCGTACACCCGCAGCGCGGGTGAGGTCGGCACCACGGTCGCCGCCGGCGCTGCCCCGGACACCTGGTAGATCTCCACCGGTGGGTACGGGGCGTCAACGGCGCTCACCGCGTCATCGGAGGTCGCCGTCCTGACCGGCGCCCCGAACCGGGCCACCTCGGTAATCCCGGGCGAGGTGCCCAACGCGTCGTTGACCCGGGCCGGCCAGGCCCCGTTGAGGCCGGAGCGGATCAGGTCGTTACGGACGACCAGGTACTTCACCCCCATCTGCGCGAGCACCTGGGTCAGGCCGACGGATCCGTTGCCCGCGGCGAGCCGCTGGTCGATCGCCTCGATCAGCCGCTCATTCCCGGGCGACCCGATGGCGGCCAGGTCACGTTCCGCCCAGTCCACGGTGCTCAGCGGCTGCAAGACGTCATCCTGAGGGCTGCCCCACAGATACTGGCCGAACGGCGCGCCGGGAACCACGAGCACGGCCTGGTGGCCCGCGTGCCGGTTCAGCCAGTTCGCCGCGCTCACCCAGTAGCCGGGGATCCGCGGGAAGGCGCCGACCGCGGCCAGCCCGCCGATATACGCCGGTACCACCAGGCCCGCGACGGCGGTCGCGCCCAGGACGGCCACGCCGCTCAGCCGGGGCACTCCCGCCGAAGCCCGCAGGCGGGCAAACGGGTCCGCAGCCAGTGGCCGGCGGAATCGCGCGGTCGCCGCCAGGTGGGCGAGCCCGAGCGCGACCGGGAGCCGGATCAGCGGGTCGAATTTCCACAGGTTGCGCAGCGGCGCTGCCGGGCCATTGATCAGGTTATCGATCGGGCCTGCCAGTGGGTTCCCGAGGCTGCTCACGTATCCGGTCGAGATGATCACGACGCCGACCAGCAGGCTGAGCACCAGGAAACGCCGCTCGGGCAGCCTGCGGCGGACCAGCCCGGCCAGGCCCAGGCCGGCGATCAGCCCAGTGAGCAGCGTCGGCGCCGCACCGGTCGCGATCTTGTACGCCAGCTGGTACCAAGGCTGCCCGTTCACCACCAGGTAGCTCGTCCAGTCCTCGGTGCCGCGCAGGATGTCCCACAGACTGGTCACCGATGTCGTGACGGCCGCGCTTTCGGTGTAGGGCAGGAACGACACGCCGTACTTGCCCAGCAGCAGCAGCGGAATCGACCACCAGGCGGTGGCGAGCACCACGGACGGCGCCCACCAGGCGAAGATCCGCCAACGCCGCGCCGGGCGCGACCGGGCGAATATGAACAGCACCGCGGCGACCAGCACGGGGATCACTGCCGAGGCGTTGGTGCCGCCGCACGCCGCGACCGCGGCCGCCGACCGGGCGGCGGCCCGCGCGTACCCCCAGCGCTGCCCCCGACCGCTGCGGATGGCCGGCCCTGCGAGCGGCAAAAGGACCCACGGCAGCATCGCCGCGGGCAGGAACTGCGCCGACAGCACCCCGAGCAGGCTCAGCCCGAGCGGGGACATGGCGTAGCTGAGGCCGGCCACGATCCGGGTCCACGGCGTCCCGATCCCCAGCCGGCCCGCCAGCGCCACCGTGCCGAGGAACGCGGCGATCAGCACCGAGCCTATCCAGAGCCGCTGGATCACCCACGGATCCAGGCCAATCAGCTTTCCGAGCACGAAGAACGGGCCCATCGGGAACAGGTACCCGACGGCCTGGTTCTGCAGCTGGCCGAACTGAGTGGGATCCCACATCGTGAGGGCCCGGGCGAGGAAGCGGGCCGGGTTGATCGCCAGGTCCAGCTTGGTGTCGGAGATGATGTCGCCGGGAGCCGTGACAAACGGCAACACGACAAGCAGCAGGCAGAACGCAGCCACCCGGATGCGCTCCCGGATCCGCTCGTCGCCGACGGCAGGCCGACGGTAGAGACCAGGCCGCTCGGGCGCCTCGATCATGGCGGCCCGCACGCCTCCTCCAGGCCGGATGCCTCGCCCACGCCGAACGCATCCCCCAGGCCGGATGCCTCGCCCACGCCGAATGCGCCGCTCAGGCTGGACGCCTCGCCCAGGCCAGCCGCAGTCCCGGTCCGGATCGCTGCGCCAAGCAGCCCGGCCATCCGCTCCACGCTGGCCTCCCAGGAAAACCGCGACGCCCAGCTGCGGCACGCGGCGGCGACGGCCGCGCGGCGCGCCGGGTCGGCAAGCTCCGCGACCGCCCGCTGCGTGACATCCTCGATCAGCTCACCGTCCCTGACCAGCCAGCCGGTCTGCCCGTCGCGTACCGCGTCACGAAGCCCTTCGACATCGTAGGCGACAGTGGGTACGCCGAAGGCGGCGGCTTCGAGCACGCATAGTCCCCAGCCCTCGCCCTGCGAGGTGTTGAGGTGCAGCAGCGAGTTGGCCACGATCGCCTGCTTCTCCGCCTCCGGGAGGAAGCCGCGCAGCCGGACGGTGCTGGCCAGGCCGCGAGCGGCGACGCTGTCGGCCAGTGACCGCGCCGCCGGGCCGCGTCCCACCACATCGATGGTTATCCCGCTTCCCCGCAGCCGCTCCGCGACCGGCAGGATCAGCTCGGCTCGTTTGTGAGTGACCAGCCGGCCCACCCAGACCAAGCGAGCGCGGCCTCGACCCTCAGCCCCGGCCGGCTTCGACGGGGCGCCCGGTACCGGGGCCCCGTTCGGGATCAGGTAGATGTCACCGGTCCAGCGGAGCCGCTCGCGCATAGCGGTGATGGTGGAGAGCGAGACCGCCACGCAGGCATGGCGCCGGTAAGCCAGCCGCGCCGCCGGCCCTTCCAGCATCCGCCCCGCCCGCGCCATCCACCACGGAAAATGCACGGCAAATTGAGCAGAATGAACGTGGTGCACCACGCACAGCACGGGCACCCGCCGAGGCAGGACGCACGGCGTGAAGAACGGGATCCCGTTCTGGCAGTCGAGTGCGGCGTCGAAGGACCGGCGATGGGCCAGCAGCCAGCCGAGCACGAGCGGGTACACGGTGAAGCGTCCGCCCATCCTGATGAACTCGATCCCGTCACGGCTCTCGCGGCGGGCCTGCCCAGGCGCGCGCGCGGTCAGGAAACAGACCTTCGCCCCCCTCTCGGCCAGGCCGCGGGCCATCTCCCACGCAAAGCGCTCGGCGCCGCCGGCTTGCGGATGCCAGGGGTCCCGCCAGTTGGCGATGGCGATCCGCGCACCGCTTAGGTCCGGAGGAGATCTGCCCGGTACGGTCACGCCGTCGTGACCCCGGTCGGGAGCACCGGCACGCCAGCCGGGAGCATAGGCACCCCAGCCGGGAGCATAGGCACCCCAGCCGGGAGCATAGGCACCCCAGCCGGGAGCACCGGCACCCCAGCCGGGAGCACCGGCACCCCAGCCGGGAGCACCGGCACCCCAGCCGGGAGCACCGGCACCCCAGCGGGGAACGCCGGTACCCCAGCCGGAGGTGCCTGGAGGCCGGCCGGGAGCAGAGGAACTGGCACTGGCACTCGTCCCGCCGCGGCGCGGCCGGCCCGCAGCCGCAGCCAGATGGATGCGACGTCACGAAACGTGGCCGCCGAGTGACGCGCCACCGAGAACGTGGATCCTGGCACGTCCCGCCAGCAGACCGGGATCTCGGTCAGCGTCGCGCCCAGCCGCTGGCATCTGGCGATCAGCTCGACATCGAAGGCGAAGCCAGCAGTCCGCATCGGCAGCGCTGCGGCGCGGGCCAGCGGCCCGGAGAAGAACTTGAACCCGCACTGGGTGTCAGTGGCGTCGGGCACGATCCGGCTGGCCAGGGCGCGGAACGCGGCGGCGCCTGCCCGGCGGATTCCGCTGTGCCGGTCCTCGGCGACCGAGGCATGCAGCATGCGCGACCCGATGACCACCGGGTTCCCGGCGGCGAGGAGGCTGACCGCGACATCCAGGGCGGACAGGTCGGTCGCCATGTCGGCATCGCAGAACCCGACGAACGGGGCGCGGGTGGCCAGCAGGCCCGCTCGGACCGCATGGCCCTTGCCCGCGCGGTGGCAGCGCAGCAACCTCACCGGCACCGGGCCCTCAGGCCAGCCCCGCACGACGTCACTAGTCGGGTCGGTGCTGGCGCTGTCCACGACCAAGATCGCCGTGCGCAGCGGAAGAGCCGCCGCCTTCTGGCACAGCGCAGCCAGCCCGTCGGGAAGCCTGCCGGCCTCGTTGCGGGCCGGAACGACGATCTCCATTGACACCGGGGGCACGTTCCGCTGGCCCTCCGGCGGCATGTTCGCCACTGCCGGGCCGGGTCAGCGCGTCCCGTATTGGTACAGCGAGGCGTTGCTCGGCGTGCCGTTGGCCACCCCGGTCAGCGAGTTGGTCACCAGAAAGGCGGCCCCGACGCCGAGCGCGATCCCCACGACGATGACGATGAGCAAGCGAGCCACGGCGCTCCTCCTGCGGCAGGGGACACGTTCGATGGCTGGACATTAACCGCAGTCCTAGCCAACCGCCTAGTAACGTGACAGAACTGTAACAGGTTCTACCGGCGTTCGGGCTATAAAAATTACCGGCCGGGCACCTGGTACACCACCAGGCCGGAACCACCCAGCACTACCCGGCACCCGGGCAGACGGCTGCGGAACGGGTACCCGCCCGGCCCTGCGGCCTGCGGTGATGATCGCGGCGCCGACCTGAAGCCGGCATCGACGATCACATAGCGGATCCCGGCCGCTTGCAGCCGGCCGGTGAGCGGCGCGCCCGAGGAGATCACGCCGTTCAGCGCGATCGCCCGCGGGTCCTCAGGAGGGATGATCGCGGGCCCCACTTGTACCCCGTCGTTCCAGATCACCTGCCGCGACAGCAACCGCGGCCAGGGGTCGAGCATCGCCTCGCCGTTATTCCACCCGAACCGGCGATAGGCCGCCCACGGCAGCAACAGCGCGGTGCCCGGCGCCCGGTCGCCGTCGATGACGCGGCGCGCCACCAGCCAATCGGCGGGATACTGCACCGGCCGCAGACGCCCCGCGGCCCCCCAGGCCAGCCCAGGCAGCAGCACTATCGGGGCCAATAGCACGACGGCACCCAGCAGATACCTCATCTCCTTCATTCCAAACGGCTGGCGGAGCCTCAGCAGCCATGCCGTGCCCAGCCCGGCCCCGGCCGCCTCCGCCAGGGCCAGCGGGGCCACGAACTGCTGGCCATCCCTGAGCACCGCAAAGCCCGGCCAGAACTCGATCATTGCGCGGAGCAGGTCCCGGCCGGGGCCGGTCAGCCCGATACACGCCAGCGCAAGACCTGCTACAGCGGCGATTCCCAAGCCCGGCCAGCGTCTCCGGGCGAACGCGAGGTATCCGGCCAGCGCAGCCAGAGCGAGCGCCATCCACAGCACCGAGAGCGGGCCGCCGTACCCGGCCGGGACTGCCTGGGCGTTCCAGACGCCGCCCAGCATTAGCAAGCTGCCCAGCGCGCCGAACGGCGTGTCGGCCCGGGCGGCGAACGCCGCCACGCCTGCCGGGCTGGTGTGGACAGTCGGCGCCAGCGCCGGGATCAGCCACGGCAGGCTGAGGACCGCGAGAATCAGCAGCGCCGTGCCGGCCGACAGGACCCGCTGCCGGGCGGTCCGGCCGGCCGCGCAGGCCGCCGCAGGCAGCACCACGAGCGCGGACAGACACATGGCGGAGAAGCCGCCCACCGCCGCCGGCAGCAACGCCAGCATCAAGCGCCCCGCCCAGCGCCACCGGGGGCCAACTGGCATCGCTACGGCGCGCAGCACCCAGGGCAGGGCGCCGTAGCCGAGCAGCAATGCCCACTGCCCGATGATGAGCCGCTCGGCGACAAAGGGATTCCAGGCGTAGAAGACCGCGCCAGCCATGCGGGCGAGCCAATGCTCCCCCGCCAGCAGCGCGGCCATGCCCGAGCTGGCTAGCACGAAGATCGACAGCAGCAGCAGCTTCTGCACGATGTCCGCGGGCAGCGCCCTGGCCGCAGCAGCCGCCACGGCGTCGCTCGGCACTGCCCTGGGCAGGGTGCCGGTCAAGCCGAACATGGCCGCAGTGAACGGCTGGCGCGGAACAGTCACCATGTCGTAGCTGAGCAGGAAGCCACGGCCGAGACCCGGGCCGAGGGCGAGCATGCCGAGAAGGAGGCCGACTATGACCGCGCCGACCAGGCCGACCGGGCCAGGCCAGCGGATACGGCTCACAGTCGCCCCATCCTTTCGCGGCCTCCAGCAGCCGAGAGTGTAGCTTTCCGCCCAGAGAAGTACATAAGCTCCGGTGATGCGCGCCAGCCAGAGCCTCGCCCGGCTTCACCGCGACTGGACCAGGCTGGGCGAGGCAGATCCGCTGTGGGCGGTCTGCGTGGATCCCGCCCGGCGCGGCGGCCGCTGGGATGTCCAGGAGTTCCTCGCCACCGGGCGAGCCGAGATCGCGGACGCCATGGCCAGCCTGGACCGTCTCGGCTTGTGCGCGGCGCGCGATGACGCGCTCGATTTCGGCTGCGGAGCAGGACGGCTGACCGTCGCGCTGGCCGCGCATTTCGCCACCGTGACCGGGGTGGATATCTCGCCTTCCATGCTGGCGAAAGCGCATGCGCTGCACGCGGGCAACGACCGCTGCCGTTTTGTGCATAACGACAGCCCCCAGCTCAGTGCCTTTCCTGACGAGTCATTCGACCTTGTGTACTCGAGCCTGGTGCTCCAGCACATGCCGACGGACCTGGCCAGCGCCTATTTGGTGGAGTTCATCCGGGTGCTGCGGCCGGGCGGCGCGATCGTCGTCCTTGTTCCTGAGGCGCATCTGCGGACCCTCCGCGGGATCGTGTACGCGCGAGCTCCGCGCCGGCTGATCGGGCTGATTCAGCGGAAGGTGTTCGGATATCCGGCGCCGATGCAGATGAACGTTCTTCCGGCCAGCCTGGTCCGGGGGCTCATCGATGCGCATGGCGGACGGCTGGAGGCCTCCGTGCCGCACGCCGGATACGGCGGGCACTGGCGGATGACCGAGCATTTCATCGTCAAGGATCGCGGGGAAGATGCGGATGCCGGTCGCGCGCTTTGACGCGTCATTCCCGCCGGAACAGCACCAGGTTGATGTAGCGTTCCGTGGGCCTCGCCAGCCGTCCCAGCATTCCCCGCTCGGCCACGTGCATGTTGGCCCGCTGGTGGGCGGCCAGGTCAAAGGTGTCCAGCGAGAGCCATGACCGCCCAGGCATCACATTCCCCCCGTAGCCCCAATCGGCGAGAGTGCCGATGACGTCCTCGATCCGCTGATGGCGCGTTTCGAGTTCAAGCAGGAGCAGCGGTGAGTCCCGCCTGATCGTCCGCTCCGCCCCCCGGAGCGCAGCCGCCTCGTGACCTTCGATGTCCATCTTGATAAAGCGCACGTCGGTCAGGCCAAGGCTGTCGATGGTCACCCGCGGCACCGTGATCGACTGCTCGCTCGGGTGCTCAAGAGAAGCCACCCCTTCCGCGCCGCGCCCGCCGGCCGGCAGCCAGAGCCGTGCCGTCCCGTTGTGATCCGACGCCGCCGCCTCAACGATCTGGGCGGCTGGGAATCTGGCCCGCATCAGCCGGGCCAACACCGGATTCGGCTCGATGGTCACCACCCGGTCGGCAAGCCTCGACAGCCGGGCGGTCCACGGCCCGTACCACGCGCCCACATCCACGGCCGTCCCGCCGCGCGGCGCCCAGGTGGCGATGCGTGCCAGCTCGACTTCGACCCGGGGATAGATCGCTCGCATCATCGCAGCAAAGGCCGGGTGCGGCACAGCGCGAGCGACAACGGCTCGGACACCGACGCCGATCCCGGGTCGTTGAGCACGCTGGCGGCAAGCCATGAAGGAGCAAGCTAGCAGCCAGGCACACGTAAAGCTACGCGCTGTCCAGGGTCACCGCTAGCGCGGAATCCCGATGGCTGGCCCGAAGCTAAAGTAATGCCCGTGACTGCGGAGCAGATGGCCCCTGGCCCGAAGGGCGAGCCAGGCAGGATGCGCCTCGGCCGCGGCGAGGTGCCCGCGGCGGTCCTGCGGCCCGGCATCGCGCTGCCAGTCTTCGGCTACCTGGGCGCGGTCGGAGCGCTCATCGCTGCGACGGTGGTGGCCGCTGTCGCGCATGCTGGTGGGGCGCGTGCGCCGATGCCTCCGGCCGGTGACTGGGCTGCGCTCGGTGACCGGCTGTTCGCTGGCGAGGTATGCGCCGTATTCGCCTGGTTTTTCTACAAGTTAGGCTCGCAGCGAGTAGTGCTGGGTGCTAGTTCCATGCGGATTGTGACGTGGGGCCTTGTGTGGATGGTGGGCCGGGATGAGGTTGACCGGGTGATGCTGTCCCCGTCCGCGCTGACGGTAGTGCTGGCCGATGGGAGCAAGATCCGGCCGTCGATGTTCTGGTCGTCGGGGACCGGATTTGCGTTCGTGAGTGCGGGGATGTTCACGGATTTCTCGTCGCGGCGCACGATCTGCGAGCGGATTGTGCAGTGGCGCCGGGCCCCGGCGAGCGCGCCGCCGGGCGGGCAGGGCCCGGCCCGTAGACGCCACTGGCGGGCCCGGCCGAATCTTCTGCTGCTGGTAACGCTGCTCGCAGTGATCGGCGCCGAGGCCGTCCTTGTCACCGCACTGTATTGATCCGCGGAAGGTTGCCAGTGGTTGTTCCCGGGAGCTGGCCGAGGCTGGCAGCGTCATCATCGTTGATCAGGATGCCGGGCGGCTCGTGGCCCGGGTCGGTGCGTGCACGGTGAAGCACTCACCTGAGGCCGGTGGCGCTACGACTGCGTGGCCGGCTGGTACGGGCAAGGCGTTTCCATGCCGAGGCTGTCCGGCTGTTCACCGAGCCGCAGGACTGATGGCCGGGCCGACCGCAACCGCTGGGCTGATGCCTGTGGCGTCGGCTGCGAGCCCGGGGACTACGGTGGCGTATGCGACCACGGGCCAGCCACCCGGGCCGGACACCTGGCGATCCTGGATGCCGTACCCGCCGCCGCCTGGGTGGCAGTGGGTCAGTCTCGGCCAAGGCCGGTACAGCCTCGCCCCTGTCGGCGCCGCTGGCAAGGCGTCCTAGTTCGACCGCACACGCTGCGCAGTCCGGCGCAGGGCCGTGAGTTGTTCGTGGAACTCCCGTGCTGGCTGTTCGCCGGGGTAGCGCTGGCGTATCTCGGTGTCGAGTTCCCCGGCTACGAGCAGCAGCGACGGCAGGCACTTGCGGTCAGCGCGGAACGCCTGGGCGCCGTAGTCGGCTGCCTGCTCAAGGTCTCCAGCCCGTGCCGAGATGACGCCGAGGGCAACGCGCGCTTCAGCCATCCGCATCGGCGCCAGGTCTTTGCCGTCTGGTCCACGCGCGCCGCGCAGAACCTCATGGGCGTGCTCGGCTGCCCGGTCGTTATCGCCGACCACCCGGTAACAGTCCATGGCGTAGAAGTCGAACTTCGCCGGATCGACCACGAAGTGATTCAGGGGATTGCCCACCGGGGCCAACTGCTGCAGGAGGTTGTGCCCTCGTTCAAGCGCTTCGCCCACGGCGCGCTTGTCACCCATGCGGCCGAGGGCGCGTGCCTCGTGGGCGACGAGCTGGACGGCGACGCTGGCGCCTCTGGCTGCTTCCTGGCCCGCCCGTGCGTAGGTGACGGTCGCTTGAAGGTCGTGGCGGGTGTGGGCGAACCATGCGGCCATTTCCATTGACCAGGCGACGATCTCAGCGTGCCCGGCTTCCCGGCCGAGGTGAAACGCGCTGATGCGTGTCGCCTCCGCGGCGGCGGCCCTCCCGGAGTCGTACTCCAGGCAGCCGGTGAGCAAGGTCAGCCATCCGGCGGTGACGAGGAGTTCGCGGTGCTCCCGCAAGCCGACGCGCTCACCTAAGAGCTTGCCGACGTAGGACAGCCACTGCTGAGTCTCGCTGCGCAACTCCGCGGGACGACGGTAGGCGTACTGCATGCACAGGGTGTCCGTGGTTCCCGCGAGCGCTTCAAGGGTCGCCGTGTCCACGTCCGAGGCACGCAGGCGCCGTATCAGTTCAGTTGTCGCCGCTAGGTCCCCGCGGGCTGTGGCCAGGGCGAGACGTCCCGCTGAGATTCCCTTACCGGGTGGTTCGTCTTCGCCCAGAGCCGCCAGTGCCCCGTCTGCGCCGAGCAGTTCATCGAGTTTCGCGGCGAGTTCCGGCGAGGGCTGCTTGCGGCCGTGACGGAGCTGCGAGATATAACCCGCGTTGCATGGCACCCTGCGGGCCAGCTCGCGCACGCCTACACCACGGCTGTCCATGGCCGCGGTGAGGGCTTCTGCGAAATCCATCGCTACACCTTTTTCGCGCTGACTGCATGTTGGCCAGTGTTGGCCGCGGCGAGCCAACACTTTTCTACAGAGTAACTGCGTCGTCACAGTTGAACCCATGGCCGTAGAAACACGCGAAGCAGACGTCACATCCTTGGAGAAGCTCGCCGCCGAGCTGGGCGCCCGCGGCTTCGATACCCACCTCACGATCCCGGACGACAGGCTCCCGTTCTTAACGGTCCGTAACCCGCATGCGGCGCAGCTCACCGAGGTGATCCTCGCTGACGGCGGGTCGTTCTGGTGGTCGTGGGCCGAGCGGATAACCGGCGTCGCCAACTTGGGCGGCGCGGCTGACGCGGTCGCCCGCGTGCTGGCTATCCGCGGATGACCGGCGAAACCGCACCTCTGACCATCGGCGCCGTGCTTGAAGAGTTCGGCCAGGTCTGGCAGGTCCACGCCGCCGAGTTCGCCTACGTGGCCGTGAGGCGGCCGACCGCGACGAGCCAGGAAATCGTCGTCGGCCAGACCCTCGATCAGCTCGTAGAAAAGCTGCGCGCTGAAGCGGAACCAGGATGACCACGGGGCAGCTGAGCGGACCCTGGCGGACGTTGCCGCGCTCGCCCGCGTGTTCCTCGCCGCGACCGCCGGCACCACGCCGGATGCCTCGCGGGACAGCCTGTGGGATCTCTTGGTCGAATACCGCCAGCACCTCGCCGCCGTGGTGGCCGGGCTGTGAGGCTCCTCGCCGTGGCGTGGCTGGCGTCGGCAGCCGCCGCGCTGTACCTGACCGGGCGCTCAACCTGGCAGCTGACGCACGACCCGGGGCGGCGGGCCAGCTGCCGCAGCCACGGTGAAGCGCTCGGCCGCCGCGCAGGATCGCACTGGCGCTGGTGATCCGTGTCCTTTTCCCGCCGCTGGCAATCGTTTTGACACGCGTCGCTGTCGCTGCTGGTCAGGTGAGGATAGCGGCGCGGGCTTACGCGCTGGGCTGGTTGGCGATGTCGTTGGCGGCGACGTAGCCGAACGTCATGGCCGGGCCGATCGTGGAGCCCGCTCCGGCGTAGCTGTGCCCCATCACGGCGGCGCTCGCGTTGCCGGCCGCGTAGAGCCCGGGGATGACCGTGCCGTCGGCCCGGAGCACCCGGGCGCGGGCGTCGGTGACCATCCCGCCCTTGGTGCCGAGATCGCCGGGCACGATCCTGAACGCGTAGAAAGGCGGCTCCCACAGGGCGGCGAGGCAGGAGTTGGGCACGACGGCCGGGTCGGTGTAGTAGTGGTCGTAGAAGCTGACACCGCGATGGAAGTCGACGTCCGTGCCGGTCAGCGCGAAGCCGTTGAACCGGCTGACGGTGGCCAGCAGGTTCTGCGGGGGGACGCCGATGGCGGTGGCCAGGCCCCCGATGGTCCAGGACTGGAACACGGCGCCGGCCTGGTACCAGGCGACCGGGAAGGGCAGGGTCGGCTCGACGTCCCGGAACAAGTAGCGGTTGCGGTAGTTCTGGTCGACGACCAGCCACGCGGGAATGTCAGGCGCGGCCGGGTTGAAGCGGTACATGGCGTGGACGACATCGCTGTAGGGGGCGGCCTCGTTGGTGAACCGCTGCCCGGCAGCATTGATCATCAAGCCGCCCGGCAGTGTCCGCTCGGCGAGGCAGAAGTAGGGCTGGCCCGGCAGCGGGATCGCCGGTCCCCACCAGGCGTCGTCCATCAACGCGAGCGCGGCGCCGGCCTGCTGGCAGGCCAGGATTCCGTCGCCGGTGTTCTCTTTGGCGCCGACGGTCCAGCTGGTGCCGATGGGCTGCTGCTGGTACTGGGCGCGCATGCTGGCGTTGTGCTCAAAGCCGCCAGAGCCGACGACGACGCCACGCGCGGCCGTGACCAGCCCCGGGGAACCGTTATGAGAAATCACCACTCCGGTGACGCGGCCGCCGGAGACGTTGAGACTGACCAGCGGGGTGCTGAGCCACACCGGCACGTTCGCCGATGCCAGCCCGGCCCGCAACCCCGCGGCGGTGGCCTGGCCCATGGTGAGGGGTTTCTGGCCCAGGAGTGCGGCCTCGGTACCACGGGCGAGGCATTCCGCGGCGGCCGCCGCCCCTTGCGCGTTGACCGTCGCGAGCTCCAGCCACTTGTAGTCGGCGCTATAAACCACCAGACCAGCCGGAACGGAAATGTAGGACGGATTCAAGTTGGCCAGTTCCGCGCCGAGAATGTTGCCGTCCAGCTCGGCCGGCTCTATGGACCGCCCGTTCGGCATGCCGCCGGGCAGGGAGGGATAGTAATCGCTGTAGCCCTCCATCCACCGGAACCGCAGCAGGCCGGAGCCAACGGCGACCCCGGCACCGACAGTGGCGGCGCGTAGAACCTGGCGGCGGGACAGTTGCCCTTCGGGACAATGGTCAGAAATGGCATTCTCGGGCATGCTCAACGCTCCAATGGTGTGGTGTGGGGTGGGCAGGACAAGGCGCAGCCCCCGGCAGCGGCAAACACACGGGAAGACGCGGACCTGATGCGGTGTCGCCGCGCTCTCATGGCCGCAGTCATCCCTTCACCTTGGCGATGACACCGTCGGCGAACCGGCGCAGATTGTCGATCTTCTGCGCCAGCGGCTCGACGTCGGGACCCACCTCGTAGGGCCAGCGGAAGCCGACGATCACGTCGGTCACCCCCTGCTCCTCCAGCCGGCGCACCCCCTCGACGCTGAAGGCGTCCATGGAGATCACGTGCACCTCGAACGGGCGGCCGACGGTGCCTGCCTCCCGGCGGAACTCGCCCAGCCGGGCGAGCAGGCCCGGCAGGTGCGCGGGATCTCCCCCGCCGTGCAGCCAGCCGTCCCCGGCCCGGGCGGCACGGCGGAGGGCGGCGTTCCCGTGACCACCGACGAGGATCGGCAGGGGCTCACTCGGCACGGGTGCGATCTTGACCGGCGGCAGGTCGAAGATCTCCCCGTGATACTCGAAGTACCCCCCGGCCGCCAGCCCGCGCACGACGGCCAGCGCCTCGTCCATGCGCCGCCCGCGATGCTCCCAGGGCACCCCGAGTACCTCGTAATCCTCGCGCCACGGGCTCGTCCCCACCCCCAGGACGAGCCGGTTGCCGGTGAGAACGGCCGTCGACGTCGCCTGCTTGGCCACCAGCACCGGGTTGCGCACCGGCAGCTTCAAAACGAAAGTTACAAAACGAATACGCTCGGTAACTGCACCCAGGGCGGGAATGAGCGAGAAGGGCTCGACAAAGGGCTTGTCCTCAAGGAACTCACGGGTGCCGTCGGGATTGAACGGGTACCGGCTGTCGGCGTGCTCGGGGTAGCAGATGCTGTCGGGCACCACCATCGAGTCGTACCCGGCCTCCTCGGCGGCGCGGGCGAGAGGGGCGTAGAACGACGGGTCGATCATCGACTCGGCATAGGAGAAGCGCACGAGACCTCCTCGCAGTCCGGAAAAAGTAGAACAGGTTCTTGCCGAAAGTCAATCGGCTCGGGAAGCTAGTGGCATGGACCTTGTCGCGCTCGAAGAGATCCGCCGGGTGAAGTACCGCTACCTCCGCTGCGTCGACCTGAAGCTGTGGGAGGAGATGGCGGAAGTCTTCACTCCCGACGCCACCGCGGACTACGGCTCGCCGGCGACCGGCCAGCCGCTGAAGTTCAGCAGCCGGGATGAGATCATCGCGTTCCTGCGCGACAAGCTCGGACCGGACATCATCACCCTGCACGCAGCGGGCCAGCCGGAGATCGACATCGATGGGAGCACGGCCACCGGCACGTGGCGGTTCGAGGACACCGTGATCGCGACCGAGTACCGCATGCTGATCAAGGGCGCGGCGTTCTACGAGGATCGTTACGCCCGCGGCGAGGACGGCAGATGGCGGATCGCCCACACCGGCTACGTGCGCATATACGAGACGATGCAGTCGCTGGATGACCTGCCGAGCCTGAAGTTCACGGCCAATCTCTGGGCCGCCCAGCCAGCTGGTTGAGACCATGTGATTGACCAGTTTCTAGAACTCGTTCTACTCTGATCCGGTCAGTCTGCATCGGCCTGGCCCGCGCCCTCGCACCAGGCTGCCGAGGCGTCGAGGGGATGCTAGTGCTCACCCAGTCGTTCGCGGACGCGGTGGTCGAAGCGGAGAAGATCATCACCGGTGCGCCTCACATCCAGACCGAGGCGGACCTCGTGGAGGGATACGACTACCTCGCGGGCAACATCCGGGCGTCCCTCCAGCTGGCGTGGGCCTACCAGCGTGACTTCCCGTACTTCGTCCAGTCGACCGGCCCGTATACGAAGATGGGACTGGACAACCCGGACACCCTGTACTTCCACTCCTACCTGCGCGATGACGCGGAGTACGTCGTCACCGGCCGCCGCGGCACGACCGCCGACCTGAGCTTCCAGGTGCTCAACGGCGACTACTCGCCCGTGGAGGTGCCGGACAGCCTGACCGCGTTCGACGACCGGGCGATCGAGATCGACGACGACGGCGCATTCGAGCTGCGATTCGGGCCGGCCAGGGACAGCCCCGGGCGCAACTACTTCACGCTCGGCCCAGGATCGGCGATGCTCCTGGTACGCGAGGTGTACAGCGACTGGAGCCACGAACGGCGCGGCACGATCAGCATTCACCGCGCCGACCGGGCCGGCTGCGCGCCACCCGCGCTGGACACTGGCACGCTTGGCAAGCGTTATGGAGTGGCAGGCAAGATCTTGCTATCCCGGCTCAGGACGTTCCTCGCCTTCCCCGAGTGGTTCTACCTGAAGCTGCCGGTGAACACGATGACGCCGCCGCGCCCGACGCCGGGCGGCCTGGCCACCCAGTTCTCGTCGGCTGGCCACTACGATCTCGACGATGGCCAGGCGATGATCGTGACCGTGCCCGCCGCCGGTAAGAGCACCGCGCCGTACCAGGGAATCCAGCTCGGCAGCATGTGGTACATCTCGCTTGACTACATCAATCACCAGAGCAGCCTGACCGCCGATCAGGCCCGCATCGACCCGGACGGCCGGATGCGCTTCGTGATCAGCGAGCGCGATCCCGGCGTCACCAATTGGCTGGAGCGCATCGGGCACCGGCGCGGCTACGTGCAGATCCGCTGGCAGCGGCTGACCCGGGACCTCAAACCCGACGACGGGCCGGTCGTCGAGGTGGTCGGGGTCGACGATGTGGCGCGCCGGCTGCCGTACTACGAGTCGGCCCGGGCGACCCCACAGGAGTACGCGGAGCGGATCGCCGCCCGCCAGGCCGCCGTCGCCGAGAGGATGCTGGGCTGATGCTGCTCCAGGACAAGGTGGTCGTGGTCTCCGGGGTCGGCCCCGGCCTGGGCCGTTCCATTGCGCTGCAAAGCGCCCGGGCCGGCGCGGATGTCGTGCTCGCCGCCCGGACCGAGTCGCGCCTGGACGAGGTGGCCAAGGAGGTCACCGCGCTCGGTCGCCGCGGCCTGGCCGTCCCGACCGATGTCACGGACGGGCCGGCGGCCGAGCGCCTGGCCGAGACGGCGCTGGCGGCCTTCGGCCACGTCGACACGCTGGTGCACAACGCGCTCGCGATGCCGCCCATCACCGATCTCGCCGCCGTCGACCTCGATGCGGTCCGCGCCACCTTTGACGCGAACGTCGTCGCCGCGCTGCGGATGACCCAGCTGTTCATCCCCGCGCTCGCCGCCAGCGCGGGCTCGGTGGTGATGATCAATTCCATGGTGGTGCGTTATTCGCAGCGCACGATGGGCCCGTACAAGCTGGCCAAGGCGGCCCTGCTGGCCATGGCGCAGAGCCTGGCCACCGAACTCGGCCCGCAGGGAATCCGGGTGAACTCGGTGGCGCCGGGCCATATCTGGGGCGACTCGCTCAAGTGGTATTTCGGCTACCTGGCCAAGAAGCGCGGCGTGGACGCGCAGCAGATCTATGACGAGACGGCGGCGGCGATCGACCTGCGCAAGCTGCCGGAGCCCGACGAGATCGCCGACGCGGTGGTGTTTCTGGCCTCCGGCATGGCCCGGGCCATTACCGGCCAGTGCCTAGACGTCAACTGCGGCGAGTACCACCATTGAGCGCGCGGTGACAACACCGTGAGCCGGAGGGGCGCGGTGGTGCCTGGACTGAGGAGCGACGGAGGAGCGACGAGGGAAGGCGCCGCAGTGAAGGGGGGAATGGGGAGGCGGGCGGGGCCCCGGGAGGCGAGCGGAGGACATAGCGTGAGCGGCGGACGCGACAGCGTCGGCACGGTGGCGGACCTGCACGCGTCGGCCACCAGGATCACCGGGCTGGCGGATTTCGGTGCCGACGACTACCGCGACGGCCTCGCGGTGCTGCTGGAGTCCTACGCCCGGGATGCGGATCTGACCCCGCTGGGCATGAAGGTGAAGCGGGCCTTCCTGCGTGGCGCGCTGGTGGCCAGGCTGCTCAGCGAGGCTGCATGGCAGGCGCACCCCCGGTATGCGCAGATCCGCATCGAGCATCCGGTCTTCGTCACCGGGCTGCCTCGTACCGGCACGACCGCGCTCCATCGGCTGCTTATGGCCGACCCGGCCCATCAGGGCCTGGAGCTGTGGCTCACGGAGGCGCCACAACCCCGCCCGCCCCGGGGAACATGGACTGGCAACCCCGTCTTCCAGCAGATTCAGGCCGTCTACGAGCGGCACCACGTCGAGCGCCCCGAGTTCATGGGGGTCCACTACATAGCGGCCGACCAGGTGGAGGAATGCTGGCAGCTGCTGCGGCAGTCGATGCGGTCCATCTCCTACGAATGCCTGGCGCACCTGCCGGGCTACTCGTCGTGGCTGCGCGGGCAGGACTGGACGGACGCCTACCGCAGGCACCGGCGCAACCTGCAGCTGATCGGCCTGCCCGACCATGACCGCCGCTGGGTGCTGAAGAATCCCAGCCACCTGTTCGCGCTGGATGCGCTGCTCCAGGTCTATCCGGACGCGCTCGTGATCCAGACGCACCGCGCGCCCCGGACCGCGATCGCCTCCGTCTGCAGCCTCGCCGCCCAGGCGTCCGATGGCTGGTCGGCGACGTTCCGCGGGGAAGTGATCGGCCGTGACCAGCTGGAGCTGTGGGTTCGCGGCCTCGAACGCTTCACGGCCGTGCGCGCTCAGCATGACCCCGCGCAGTTCCACGACATCTACTATGACGATTTCGTCGCCGACCCGGTCGGCGCCGTCGAAGCGACGTATGCCCACTTCGGGCTGCCCCTCAGCGGCGCCGCCGCGGACGCTATGCGGAGCCTGCACGCACAAAGCTCCACGGGCGCGGCCGCGGGCGCGCACCGCTACACCCTCGCCGACTTCGGGCTGACCGGCCAGGAGGTCGACGAGCGTTTCGCCGGTTATCTTCGAGCCCACGCCTGACGAAGAACCGGTCAGCCGCTGACGGACGCCACCCCCGCGCCCGAACGTGCCTAAATCCGCACCGGGCATGTCCCAACGACACCAAACCCGCACCGGGCGCAGATCTCGTGCCAGGGCCGGGTGGCGCGATGGGCCACCCGGCCAGCTGGCAACCGGAGCCGGCGTCAGTGGACGCTGGCGTCGTCGAACAGGGTGTAGGTGGGGTCGCCTGGGTAGTTGTCGTCGCGGTTGGTCAGGGTCAGCGTGTAGGAATGCCCCGACGTCACCGCGTGGGTCACCTGCCGCCAGCCGGAGCTGGCCACGCAAGTCCTGCCCAGGACGGCGGTGGTGGTCCCGGTCGTGTTGTCCCGCAACGTGGCGGTCGCCCAGTCATAGGTGACGGTGTCCGGGCAGGTCACGTTGTACCAGAAGGACAGCGAGGTGCCGCTGGCGGTGAAGGTCTGGACGATGTTCGAGTTGCCGTTGGTGGGCGAGGTGGCGCCGGCCCGGGCCGCGAAGGTGCCCGAATGCGCCCCGGTGGACACGATCGAGGTGGACGCGCCGCTGGTGGTCCAGCCGGAGAAGGTGCCGGTCTCGAATCCTCCGTTGGTGATCCCTCCGCCACCGCCGGCGCCTGAGGAACCGATCGTCCAGGTGAAGCTGGCCGATCCGAGGGCGCCGGTGGTGTCCTTGGCGGTCGCTGTGACGCTATACGTGCCCGTCGTGGTGGGGGTGCCGCTGATCAGGCCAGACGATGCGTTGATGGACAGGCCCGGGGGCAGCCCGGTGGCGCTGTAGGTGAGCGTCTGGCCGGAGGCCGAGTCGCTCGCATGGATCTGCAGGCTGGCCGCGGTGCCGGTGGTGCCGGTCTGGCTACCTGGGTTGGTGACCGTCACGGTGTTGCCGCTACCGCCGTTGGTGACGATCGCGTGGCTGGCCTGGCAGGTGCCCGCGCCGCCCGCGCCGTCGTTGCCCCAGGTGGTCTGCATCGCGAAGGTGCCGGTGGACGTGGTGAGGTCGAACGACCCGCCGCTGGTCCCGGGCATGATCCAGGCGCACTTGTCGCCGTTCTCCGCGCCGCTATTGTCGGTGTAGCCGCCGGGCGGGTTCTGGTCGGTGCTGGTCTCCGCGTACTCGTGGCCCTCGACGATGGAGATGCCGTCCTTGGCCCCTCCGCTGCCGGAGTTGACGAAGCCCGCCCCGCAGGAGGCGCCCGCGTCGGTGATGTACGGCAGGTTCGTGAACGCGATGTCGCCGTATGGCGAACTCACTCCGCCGCCGCTGAGGGTGGCGTCGCCGTTGTAGTCGTGCCAGGCGCAGAATCCGTTGGTCAGCCAGCCGTCGGGGTTGGCGCCGTGCGGTGAGATGACGATGTACTGCGCGTCCCGGTTGGCAGCCGCGGTGGTGTTGCCGAAGTGGCCGGCGGCGTTGACCGCCTCCACGCCGAGCTGGTGGCCGGTGGCCGAACCTGGTGAGGCGGTGCTCTCATCGACCCACACGCCGGCCAGGGCGCCGCCGGTCGGGTAGGCGACGTGCTGGGTGTTGCTGGCCGGGCAGGACTGAGCACCGACCGCGACGCCGTCGCAGTACTGGGTCAGCACACCGGACCACAGTTCGCCGCCCGTGCCCAGGCCCTTCATGAGCTGCTGAAGGTAGGGCGCCTCGCCGGAGGGGTCGCCGGACAGGGTCACGTTCCCGTTCGCGTCGGTGCCCTGAGTGCCCCACTGGGAGCCGTAGAAGACCAGGTACACCTTCTGGTGGCCGGTGGTGACCCCGATGCCGTCGATGCCGCCGCCGTAGTTGAGGTCATTCGCCGACAGCGCGTGAATAGCCGGGTGGGCTGCCGCCCAGCTCCGCATCTTCGCGGCCTCAGGAATGGTCGGGATCACGCCATGCCGGTAGGCGTGGTGGTAGGCGGGCGAGTAAGGGTTGCCCGTCGTGGGGGCAGGCGTCGTGGCGGCCGTCGCCGCGGTGGCGGTGGCCAGTGTCCCGGCCGCCAGGGCCAGGGCGGCAGACATCGTGAAGCTGCCGCGGGTGATCCATCGCCGGATTGGGGTGCGGAGTGTCATCCTGTTCCCTTCAGCTACGCCAATGGTGAGCGCCGGTCCCGGCTGGTGGTCTGCGGACCGGAGTGGCACGTTGGGTGGTGGTGCCTGCGCGCAAGATAACCGGGTGACAGTATCGCGTCAATGTGCGGCGCAGGATAAGAAATGAAGAATTTACTTGTTTCCGATTGGCACGAGACGGCCTCTGATTAATGGCAGGGCGGCGCCGGATGGCCCAGCGGCGTGGCGCTGTCACGATGCCGGGCGGGCCGGAACCGGAGACAGCGGCCCGGCGTCTAATCCCTGCCTGAGCGCCGCGGCTGGACTCGCCGCCGGCGGCGCCTGAGGACGTAGGAGGAGCGCATGCCCAGCAGATCAGTCCTGGCCATTGCCCTGGTCACGGGGATGGCCTTGGCCACGGCCGCCTGCGGATCGCAGGCGGCCAGCACGACCGCGGGCAGCGGATCGCCTAGTAGCAGGCCAGCCAGCACCGGGCCGGCCAGCAGCAACGCGGCCAGCCCGACCGCTAACGGCGCCTGCAGCGGTAGTGTGCAGCCAGTGCCACCGGGCAGCACGCTGACTCTCGGCAGCCGCGACAACCGCGCCACGTTCTGCATACGAGTCGGTCAGCTGGTGATCGTGTACCTCAACGGCTCGCCGGCCCACATGTGGGCACCCATCCATTCCGATTCGAGCGACCTGAAGCCGACGGCGAACGGTCACCTGATGCTCCGGCTCGGGGTGACGGGGGCGGCTTTCATCGCGGTCCGGCCGGGCATCGCGCATATCACCTCGGCCAGGCCGGTCTGCACGAAGGGACCCGTACGTTGTGACGCCATGATCGCGTTCCAAGTGACTGTTGTTATTGCTGGGAACGCATCGTGATAGCACATCTGTGCGAATATCCTGGGACGCGAGAGTGGTCACGATATTGGACGGCAAAGTTCCTCCCCGAGGATTTCGCGAGGAGCGGTTCCGGGCCTGCCGCGTCGCGCACCAGCCGTCCGCTCACGGACCGCACGCACCTGGGGGTGTCTCGTGTATCTTGGCCGTCGCGAGCGGCCGTACGGAGGGATGGATCGCAAGGCGGAGGAGGAGCCAATAGCGGAGCTGTTGGCGACGGCGACCGGATCTGCTACGAGCGCAGCAGGGGGCAGCCGCCGATGCCGGCCGCAGGTCTAGCGGACAGTAGCCGCCGAGGTGACGACGCTGTGTCCCGCGGACCAGCATGATGGATCCATGTCCGGAACCGAGGATGCCGGAGGCGCGGCAACCACGCCGGCGCCGTTGCTCTTTCTGATCGCCGACACGGGCGGCGGGCACCGGAATGCGGCGCAGGCAGTCGGCCAGGCCCTCGACCGGATGTACCCGGGCAGGTTCGCCCCGGTGCTTTGCGACCCGCTGAGCGGCCCGGGCTCGGCGCGGCTGCTGCGCTGGGTCACCGGCCTGTACGGCCCGGCGATCCGGCTGGCCCCGTGGTTGTGGGGTGCCGCTTATCACGGCTGCAACTCGCGTTCGGCCATGGGGCTGCTGGGGCGGACGCTGCTCCAGCTGGCCGACCGGCCGGCCGCCGATGCGGCCCGGGCCTATCGTCCGGTCGCGATTGTGTCGTTCCACCCGCTCACCGGCATGGCCGCGGTCTCGGCGAAGGACCAGAGTGCACCGGGGGCGGCCGTCGTCACCGTGGTCACCGACCTGGCCACCATGCACGCGGCGTGGCGCTACGCCGACGCGGACTTGATCATCGCGCCGTTGGGCGCCATCTCAGGGCACCACTATCCGCAGCGCCCCGGCGCGCCGTTGGGCGCCGTCTCGGGGCATCGCTATCCGGAGCACCCCGGCGACCGCTGGGCGTCGGCCGGGTCGCCGGTGACCCGCGAGTTCTGGGCCGGCCCGCTCCAGCCGGATGAGCGCGCGATCCTCCGGCGGTCGCTGGGTGTGGGCGAGAACAGGTTCCTTGTCCTGCTGACCGGCGGTGGTGAGGGCAGCGGGGGCATTGCCCGGCGGGCCGTGGCGATCCTGCGGCGGTTCGACGACGTTGACGTGGTCGCTGTCTGCGGGCACAACCTGCGCCTGAAGCGCAGGCTCGACCGGCTGGCGGCACGGTCGGGCGGCAGGCTGATGGTGACTGGCTTCGTCCGCAACATGGCCGACTGGCTGCGGTGCTGCGACCTGGTGGTCAGCAAGGCAGGCCCGGGCACGATCGCCGAGGCCACCTGCTGCGGCGTGCCGCTGCTGCTGACCTCGCACCTGCCGGGGCAGGAGAAGGGCAATACCGAGTTCGTGACTGGCGCGGACGCCGGCCACCATGTGCCGGGCATCCGTCGGCTGATCGCGGAGATCGATCGGCTGCGCGACGACCGCGCCGCCGTGGACGCGATGCGCGCGGCGTCCGCACGGCTGGGACGCCCCGCCGCCGCGGCACACATCGCCGAGTTGATCGCCGACCTGGTCCCGGCCGCACCGGCGGCCGACAGCAGCCACACCCGCCATGACAGCCACACCGGTCACAGGGGCGAGGTCCGCGATGGTGACCAGACCCAGGCCGATTCCATGATCACGGAGGATCCGCGTCGCATACGGCCGCAAATCCTCCGTGACCATGGAAGGGCGTCGCGGTGATGGCCGGGCGCGGGAAGGCGCTGCGGCGTGCTCATGGAAAGGCGGCGCTGTGACGGCCGGGCGCGGGAAGGTGCTGCGGCGGGCGACGGCGGCGGCGGCGGGCGCAGTTGCGGCGGGTCTTGTCCTGCCGGCCGCGACGGAGTTGCGCGTTAAGCGGGCCGCGCGGCCACTGACCGACCGCTGGCAGCAGATTCCGGTGGAGCCCCGCGGCTCGGTACCGCTCGGGATCAGCTTCCGGCCGCTACAGGCGACCGCGCTCGGGCTGGATCCGGAGGCCGCCCTGCGGGCGCTTCTTGCGTACCCCTTCCAGCTGATCCGGCTCGGTGCGTACTGGAACCGGCTGGAGCCCGGGCCGGCCGACTTCCGCTACGGCGAGCTCGACCGCCAGCTCGACGCGGCCGAGCAGGCCGGCAAGCAGGTCATCATGTGCGTCGGCCCGGTGAAGGCGTTCGGCTACCCGGAGTTCTTCGTGCCGCCGCACCACCTGAATCCGCCGCTGCGCGAAGGCGCCCTGGTCACGCCCGATTCCCACCGGCGGCTGCTGGAGGCCGGGACGGCGTTCCTCACCCGCGTCGTGGAGCGATATCGGGAGCGTGACGCGATCATCGCCTGGCAGGTCGAGCACGAGGCGGTCGACCCGCTCGGCATGGAGCACTCATGGCGGCTGTCCGAGGCGTTCGTCCGCGGGGAGGTCGCGGCGGTCCGCGCCGCTGACCCGGGCCGGCCGGTCATGATGAACGGATTCCTACCGACCTCTACGCCGGTCCGGCTGCAACAGTGGTGGCGCACCAGGGACCAGGGCGACTCGCTGTCGGTCGCGCAGCGCCTCGCTGACATCGTCGGCATCGACTTCTACCCCCGGCACGCGCTTGCCGCCGCCGGCCCGCTGACCGTGTACCTGGACGGCAGCCGGGCCCGATGGCAGCAGCAGCGGCGGGAGCGGCTGCTGGAATGGGCCGCCGCTGCCGGGCGGCGGCTGATGATCGCCGAAGGGCAGGCTGAACCCTGGGAGGCAGTCACGACCCCGCCCAGCCCCGCCGGCCGGGCCATGTACAGCTGCCGCCCTGAGGATCTGATCCGGAATTACACCCAGGGCATGCGCTGGGGGCGGCAGGGAGCCTTCGTTATGGATGGATATTTGTTCTGGGGGGCTGAGTACTGGCTGCTCCGGGACCATCAGGGAGACCCAAGCTACCTGGGCGCTTTCGCGCGGATCCTGGAGAACGCCTGACCGGCAGGCACCGCTCAGCGGGTTCGCTCCCGGTAACTGAACACCGCTGTCCCCGCGATCATGAGGATGACGAACAGGACGCCGGTCACCGCCGCGTCCAGCAGCGGGCTGCCGGACACCACCTGGTGGTAGCCCGGCGTCCCGGCGTAGAACGCGGCGCGGGTCAGCTCGACCACGTAGCGCATCGGCATCAGGTGCGCCAGCACGTCCAGGTAGAAAGGGACCCCGCGGAGCGGCACGAGGACACCGCCGAGCACGTACTGCGGGATGATCAGGAACTGGAAGATCTGCATCGCCGAGCGCTGGTTGGGCAGGGCCGCGATCGTGGCGAGGCCGAACGCGCCGCCGAGCAGGCAGCAGGCCAGGCACGGCGCCAGCAGCGCCGCGAGCTGCCCCGGTGACATCCGGACGCCGAACGCCACCGCGAACACCACAATGAAAAACCCCTGGCAGAACGCGACCAGGGTCTCCCCGGCCACCTTCCCGGTGACCAGGGTCAGCCGGGAGACAGGGGCCACGAACAGCTCGCGGGAGAAGTCGTTCTCCCGGTCCTCGACGATCGAGATCATGCCTGCGGCGGCAGACTGGAACAGGCTGGCCGCCAGCACCCCGGTGAACGCGAGCGTCACCGCGTTCAGGCCGGTGACCCGGCCGACGGTGGGCTGCAGGATGGCGCCCAGGCCGCCGATGAGCAGGATCGGGAACGCCAGGTTGACCGCCAGCCGGGGACGGTCGCGCAGCAGCTTGATCACATCGCGCTGGGCGATGACCGCGATCGCCGACAACTCGTGCGTCATGCCGCCCGCCGCCACGGGGGATCCGGTACCCGGCGGCACGCTCATGACCCGGCCCGGTCCAGGGGCCCGGCCTGGTCCAGGGACCCGGCCCGGTCCAGCAGCAGCAGGTAGGCCTCCTCCAGCGTCGGCTCGGCGATCTGGAACCGGGTCAGCTCGGCCCCTATCGCGGCGACGATGCCCTGCGCGCTGCGCCCGTTGAGCGGCACCCGCAGCGGCCCGGCCGCGTCGCCGCCGGTGACCTGGAGGCCGAGCGCCTCAAGATCGCGGCGCAGCCCGGCCCGGTCCCGGGCGTCGAGCACGAGTTCCGGGCTCAGCTGGCGCGCCTTGACCTCGGCCGGGGTACCGCGCTCGATGATCCGGCCCCGGGCCAGCACGCACACCGCGTCCGCCGCCTCCGCCTCCTCCAGGTAGTGGGTCGTCAGGAACACAGTGGTGCCGAGCCCGGCCCTGGCCTCCCGCAGGTAGGCCCACAGGCTGCGCCTGCTCTCCGGGTCCAGGCCCGCGGTCGGCTCGTCGAGGAAGAGCACCGGCGGCCGGTGCATCAGCGCCCGGACGATTTCCAGCCTGCGCCGCAGGCCTCCGGACAGGGCGCGCGCACGCTGGCCCAGGATGTCAGACAGACCCAGCACACCAGCCAGTTGCTGCACCTGGCCGCGGTAACCGGCCGGCATCAGCCGGTAGAGCGGCCGCCACGGGTAGAGGCCGTAGAGAACGGCATGCAGCCTGATGTTCTCCTCAGCCGTCAGGTTGAGGTCGAGCGAGGGCTGCTGGAAGACGATGCCGAGCTCCCTGCGGACCTTCGCCTGCTCGCGCGCCAGGTCACGCCCGGCGATCCGGACCTGGCCCGACGTCGGGGCGAGGGTCGTGGTGAGTACGGACAGCGTGGTCGTCTTCCCCGCGCCGTTCGGCCCGAGCAGGCAGAACAGCTGACCCTCCGGGACGTCGAAGCTGATGTCGTCCACCGCGTTGCGGTGCGCGGCCCGGTAGCGCTTGACCAGGTGAGCGACCTCAACCGCGGTCATGGCAGGCGCTGTCCCTCGTGCCGCGGCGGGCGGTCAGCAGCCGGCCCGGCCCGCATCGGGTTCCCGCAGCCGGCGGTAGTGGGCGTCGAGCCCACGTCGCCTGGCCAGCCAGGCGACCGGGTGGGTGACCGCGCGGACCAGCGCGGCGGGCAGATACGGCGCGCGCACCTCCCGCTCGAAGTCGCGCATGAACAGCGCGAGGTCGAGCGGGTTGGGCACGGCTCTGGATGCCGCGTGCTGATCTTGAGCCAGTGCGGCGGCGGTTTCCAGCAGCTCTTGCATGTTCAGCGCCGGCTTGCTCTGCACCGCGACCCGGGCAGGCCCGCTTCCGGCGTTGGCGAAGTGGTGCACGGTGCCGGGTGGGATCCGCACGGTGTCGCCCGGGCCCGCGGTCACCCGCCGGCCGCCGACCCGGAACCTCATCTGCCCCGCGAGCACGGTGAAGCACTCCTCCTGCTCGGGATGGGCATGGCTGCTCGGCACCCGCCCGCCCGGGGCGAGCACCAGTTCCCAGTCAAGCACGCTGCCGCCGGTCTCCTCGGCCGACCTGCGGATCGTGATCTGCTCGCCGCTGAGCGGGTTCTCGATGAGGTGTCCGACGGGCGCCATGGCCGCCTCCTGGTCAAGTGATGTCCCCTCTGCACGGTAGTACGCGCGGGTAGTGCGCGCGGCGACCGCCGAGATCGCCACGGCCACGCCCATGGCACATGAAGCCTGCCCGGCCTGCGCGGCAATGTCGTCGGCCGGGCGGCCCGTCGCAGGTCGTCTTCGGAGGTAGCGCGCGGCGCGTCCGCTGCGTCATCGGATGTACCCGGGCGTGCTCAGGTGCCGCCGCGGAGCCGATGCCTCCTGGCATCAAGGGCGCGTACCGTCATTGGTAGTGATGACCAGACCTGACCTGCCTGAACACCGGCCGCATGGTCCCCGGCCCGGCGGGGCAGCCGTCCGGCGGTGGGCCACCGACGTCGCGATAGCCGTCGCGGTGATCGCGGTGCAGATCGGAGGCACGAACGCCGCGGCGTTTCACTACCCTGGTCACGCCCGCGCCGGGATCCTGGCCTACGTCCTGCTCGCGCTGGGCGGCGCCTCCCACAACATCTCGGTCATCAATGTCCAGGCGAACACGGCGCTGCATCTGATGGACCGTCAGCCCGAACGCGCCCGCACGGCGCTAGTGACCATCAATGACGTGAGCAAGCAGGCGCTGGTCGAGATCCGCTCGGTGCTTGGTGTCCTGCGCGGCGTGGACGAGAGCGCACCGCGGCGTGAAGTGGTCGCTCTCATCGCCTCGGGCTGTCCAACGAGGAGATCTCCCGCAAGATCTACGTCAGCCCGTCGACGGTGAAAACCCACGCCGCCCGGGCGATGACCAAGCTCGGCGCCAGGGACCGGGCCCAGCTGGTCGTCTTCGCCTACCGGACGGGGCTGGTCCGGCCGGGCTGGGCCGACTGACCTTCACGGACGCCGGGCAACTCCGCACCACAGCCACCGGGAGCCGTCGGTGTCCGCCATCGCAACATCTTCCGCGCCCCAGATACCCGCATAAGAGAGACCCGGCTGGGCGCCCTCGTACGGTGGCACCAGTTCCAGCCCGGTGAAGAACCGTTCCACCTCGGCCTTCGAGCGGAAGTAGAGCTGTTCGGTCGCGGTGTCGAATACGGTGCGGAATCCCTGTACCGCGCGCGGGGACTTGTGGTCGTCGCTGAGGTGCGACAGTGAGAGATAGCTGCCGGGCGCCAGCTCGCGCACATAGCTCGCGACCAGTCCCCAGGGGTCCGACCCGTCGGCCACGAACATCATGACCCCCGTCATAAGCAGGCCCGTTGGCTCGGCGAAGTCGATCAGCTCGCGCAGCCCGGGATCGCCCAGTATCCCGTCTGGATCGCGCAGGTCACCCAGGATGACCTTGATGGTGCTGGTGTCGGCCAGCAGCGCCTCGCTGTGCAGCCGGACCAGGGGGTCGTTGTCAACGTAGACGACCCGGGCACCCGGAGCGACCTGCTGCACCACCTCGTGCGTGTTCCCCACGGTGGGCAACCCAGACCCGATGTCGATGAACTGCCGGACCCCGCGCTCGGCTATCCACTTGGCCGCCCGCTGATGGAACCCTCGGTTTGACCATGCCGCATCCCTGATCTCGGGCACGGCCTGCATGATCTGCTCCGCCGCGGCGCGGTCGGCTGGGAAGTTGTTCTCGCCTCCTAGAAGGTAGTCGTAGATCCGCGCCGGGGACGGTATACCCGGATCCAGTCCGGGCGGGACCTGATCGGCTTCAGTCATCTCGCCTCCACGAACACAGCTTGCTCACAGTCTGACACGCCTCGTGCTATTCACGAACTGCGAGATCTAATCTGAAGCCTCCCACATTCCGGGGACGCCGCGTCCCGCGATCAGCCTGGCGCTGAATGCCTGGTAATGAGCCGGCTTAGCTGCGAGCCAGCATTGCTGTGCCGGGCTGGTGCGGATGGCCGCCGGGCGTCCAGGTCATGCTCATCCCGTTCGAGCCGGACAGCGTCAGGAACAGCCGCGCCTTGACCACGCAACCCGGGTACACAGTGCTGGTCGTCGTCGCCATCGCGGTCATGTTAGCGCCCGCGGCCTTCTGCACGACCAGGGTGCCCGAGCAGCCGAGCGACGGAGCGCTATAGCTGCCGTCCCGGCCCGCGGCCGGGATAACCAACTCGACCGTCCAGCTAGGGGCCGTCCACCCGGGCTGGCTCACGGTGCCGCTCCAGGTCCCGCCGAAGGCTGCCCGGCCGGACGGCGGCGGGGCGGACGGGCTGGCCGCCGGGCTGGCCGCGGATGGCGGTATCGCTGGTGCCTGGGACGCCAGGGAATCCGGCCGCGGCTGGGCTGGGGAGGGCGACAGGTCCGGCCCCGACAGCGGCGAGGCGACCAGCGCGCCTTTCGCGGCAGCCGTGCGATGCGCCCGGACTGCAGGACCTCCCGAGCCGTGGGCGGCGCCGGCTCGCGGCCGGTGGTCCCCGGCGTCTGGGGAGGTCAGGTGGGGCAGCACGGCGATGACGACGGCCGCCGCAGCCACCAGCGCGGCAGCGGCGGACCAGCCGACCACGGCCTTTATCGGTGCCCTCGGTGCCCTCGGCTGGTCATCGCCGGGCGCACGGCCAGCAGATGACGTTCCCGGCGGCTCAGGTATCCCGGCCGCGAGCAGGACCGCCTGTCCTCCGGCCAGCGGCCGGGCGACGCCGGGCTGATCCGGTCCGGCGGCCGCGGGCTCCGGCTGCGGCGCCCCGGGCGTGGAGCCTTCCCCGGCGGAGCCCTCCGGCTGCGGCGCCCCGGGCATGGCGCCTTCCCCGGCGGACCCCTCCGGCTGCGGCGCCCCGGGCGTGGAGCCTTCCCCGGCGGACCCCTCCGGGGGTTCGCGTACCTCGCCGGAGAAAGTGTCCTCACCCTCCGAGCCTGAGCCGGAGTAACTGCCATCGCCAGGAAACGTCGACTCCCCCGCCGACGCATCGTGCAGTCCGCTCCCGATGCCGGGGATGAGCGGGGCGATGGGCCCCGCCGCGACAGCCGACACTGCCGCCGGCAGCCACGACCGCTCGAACGCGAGCGCGCCGTCGGCGGTCCGGGCCCGGCAGGTGTCGATGATCTCACGGGGCTGCGGCCGCAGCGCCGGGTCTTTGGCGAGGCAGCGCGCTATTAATGGCCGCAGGTCCGGTGGACAGCCGTCCAGGTCCGGTGCCTCGTTGAGCACCCGGTAGAGCACCGCGAGCGCGGCGCCCCCACCGAAGGGGGGACGTCCGGCGGCCGCGTATGTGGCCAGCGAGCCTAGCGCGAACACATCGACCGGTGGCGTAGTTGGCTGGCCACGGGCCTGCTCAGGAGCCATGAACCGGGGCGAGCCGACCCGGATGCCGCTGCGGGTCAGGGCGGGCGCGGCGGCGGCCCGGGCGATGCCGAAGTCGATGACGCGCGGGCCGTCGGCGGCGAGGATCACGTTGGATGGCGTGAGGTCGCGGTGGACGATGCCGGCCGCGTGGATCGCCTGGAGGGCCTCCGCAATACCGGCGACCAGCAGGAAGACGCTTTCCTCTGGCAGCGGGCCATGATCGGTGACCGCTCGGCGCAGGGACATGCCCGGCACGTAGGCAGTCGCGAGCCACGGCTGCCGGGCGTCGGGGTCAGCGTCGAGCACCTGTGCCGTGTACAGGCCATGGACGCGCTGCGCGGCGAGGACTTCCTGGCGGAACCGGTCCCGGAAGTCCTCGTCGTCCCCGAACTCCGCCCGCACCACCTTGATCGCCACCGGCCGCCCACCCCGCGTGAAGGCCAGGTACACCCGCCCCATGCCACCCGCACCGAGCCGGGCGCGGAGCTGGTAGCCGGCGACTTCGCGAGGATCGTCGCCGGTCAGCGGCTCAACCAACCGAACCCACCTGCCTCCAGCCGGTCCACGGCCGGACCGCCGGCGTGGGTCGGTGCAACGGCCTGGCCACCATAACGATCTATTAGCCAGGAAAGCGTGCTACCCGCGGATACGCCACTTCCGCACGTGAGCGCTAGATTAACTCCGTTTGCCCGCAGGCCTGACCCGGACCCGGTATTTGTCACAGCTCTCCGACCCTCCCCGGCGCTGAGAAAAGGGCCGTCCAGCCGCCCCGAAGATCCGCCGGGGTATCGGTGGTCTGGAGGAGGTTGACCGCCTACCGGACGCCATCGCGTTGTCCATACACTGCCAGTGTGTCGTCCGGTGATGCGGGTTCGTTCGAGCTGGGAACCGATGGTCCTACGACGATCCTCGTCGGCGTCGACGACTCCACCACGTCGCTGCGAGCTGCCTCGTACGCGGGAGGGCTCGCACGCCGGCAGGGTGCCCGCCTCACCGCGGTCTACGTTGCCCCGGTCGGGTCTCCGGCCGCGGCGGCTCCCGGTGGAGCCGCACTGATCGTGGCGCAGCGCGATGCATATGACGAGATTGCCAGCGACATGCGCCGCCGGGCCGCAGAGGTGTCCCGCGAGCTGGGCATCTCAGTGAACGTCGTCGCCGCCCGCGGTGACCCGTTCACCGAGCTTTCCCGCGTCGCGGACGAAATCCGTGCCGACGCGATCGTCGTCGGGGCGTCCACCAAGGCCGGGCACCGGCTGATCGGCTCGCTGGCGGTCCGGCTCGTGCGGGCCGGCAAGTGGCCGGTCACCGTGGTGCCCTGATCCACAGGCCCGGGTCGGTCAGAACAGGTCGTTGCCGCTGGGCAGCTTCTCAGGCTGGGTGAAACGGCGTCCCAGTGCTCGGCGAGCTTGCCGTCCTCGACGCGGAAGAGATCATAAAAGGCAGTCGGCTCGTTGTGGAGGGTCCCCTCGGAAATGGCTTGCCGGACGAGGTCCTTCTGAGACATGTGTGCGCTCTTTCATCGCGGTACATGGCTGTTGGCTCGAGCGTGGACTGCATGACGAACGCTAGCGACGTCATGATCACTTGAGCTACGGTCATTACGACGAACCTGGGCACCTGTCACTCGTGCGGTTGGACAAGTCAGCCTCCGCTCCTATGTTCTGCTGCCTGTATGTCCTGCTGCCTGGTCAGTATCCGTATCCGTGGCCGGTAGAGCTGGTTGACGGGCTCGGGGCGGGCGCGGCGCCACCGGAGACGGTGACCTCATGCCATACCCCGCCGGACAGGTTGAGCCCGTTTCCCTTGGCCTGCCCAGGGGCGGTGTCGCCGACGTAGGTGTACAGGGGGTGCCCGGCGTAGGTGGCCTGCGTCGAGCCGTCCGACCGCGTGATCGTGCCCAGCTGGCCGGTAACACCGGAACCGGCGGTCACCGGGCCCTTCACCGGCGGCCAGTAGGTGGCGCACGACCCGTTGCAGTTCGACTTGGTGGAGGTGTCCGGGACGAACCAGTACACGGTGAGGCCCTTGGCGTCGGTCAGCACCGTCGCGCCGCCGATCTTCGCGGTATTCAGGGCCGCGGCCGACGAGCCCGCGCTCGACGACGGGGCAGCGGCCGACGTGCTGCCTGAGCCGGCTGAGCTGCCCGTCGACGTGCTCCCGCACGCCGCGGCAATAAGTGCGACGGCGGCCAAGCCCGCCGGCGCCCACCATCTGTTATGCATCGCATTTCTCCGTTTCCAGGGGATGGACCATCTACCCAGATCACGTAGCGCCTGGCCGGTCCGTTCACGACGCATTGCAGACGCCCAGGCAGATCCGCTGATGAGAACGCGTATTCGCGGCCCGATCCCCGTGTCCCGGCCTGAACCGCAGGGGAAGCCGATCCGGACGGAAGGCCGACCCGGACGGAAGACTGTTGCCCATGTCGATCCGGCCGGAAGCCGTTCGTGTAGAGGGTGAGAAGCCGGCACGGCGCCGGCAGCGCGTCAGGAGGAACCGAAGTGAAGCAATACCTGCTCAGCGTGTATCAGCCCGATGGGGATCCTCCGCCGCCCGAGGTCTTGGAGACGGTGATGCGGGACGTCGGCGCCTGGGACCAGGAACTCAAGGCCGCCGGTGCGTGGGTCTTCACCGCAGGCCTGCATTCTCCGGGCACGGCGACCGTGCTGCGGCCGCAAGACGGCAGCGTGCTGATCACCGATGGCCCGTTTACCGAGGGCAAGGAGCACGTCGGCGGGTTCACCATCATCAAGGCGGCTGATCTGGACGCCGCGCTGGAATGGGGCCGTAAGCTCGCTCGGGTGACTACCCTGCCGATCGAGGTGCGGCCGCTGCAGGACAAGGCCGGGGACTGAAACCTGGCGTGCTGGCCCCTACTGCCCCGCAGATCGAGCGTGTGTTCCGTGAGGAGTACGGACGCGCGGTGGCCGTCCTGACAGGCGTCTTCGGTGACATCGACGTCGCCGAGGAGGCGGTCCAGGACGCGTTCACCGCGGCGGCGCAGCGATGGCCGTCCGCCGGGCTGCCCCCGAGCCCGGCGGGCTGGATCATCACCACCGCCCGCCACCGCGCGATCGACCGCCTCCGCCGCGAGGCGTCCCGCGAGGACCGGCACGCCCAGGCCGCCCTGCTGCACTCCCGCAGCGAGCCGGCCGCCGACGGCCCCGTGCGCGATGACCGGCTGCGCCTGATCTTCACCTGCTGCCACCCCGCGCTCGCCGCCAGCGCCCAGGTCGCCCTGACGCTCCGGCTCCTGGGCGGGCTCACCACCGCCGAGATCGCCCGCGCCTTCCTGGTGCCCGAGCCCACCATGGCCCAGCGGCTCGTCCGGGCCAAAGGCAAGATCCGCGACGCGCGGATTCCCTACCGCGTGCCCGACGAGGCTGCCCTCCCAGAGCGCCTCCAGGCCGTGCTGGCCGTCATCTACCTCATCTTCAACGAGGGCTACACAGCAAGCTCAGGCGACCGGCTGATCCGCGAGGACCTCTGCGCGGAAGCCATCCGCCTCGGACGGCTCCTGGCCGGGCTCATGCCCGGCGAACCGGAGGTCATGGGACTGCTCGCGCTCATGCTGCTCACCCACTCACGCCGGGCCGCCCGCACCACCCCAGACGGCAACCTCGTGCAGCTGGCCAGCCAGGACCGCAGCCAGTGGGACCGCAGCCTCATCACGGAAGGCCAGGCCATCGTCCGGCGATGCCTGCGTCGCAACCAGCCCGGCCCCTACCAGATCCAGGCGGCGATCAACGCCGTTCACAGCGACGCGCAAGTCGCCTCCGCCACCGACTGGCCGCAGATCCTTCAGCTCTACGACCAGCTCCTGCCACTGGCCTTGAACCCGGTCGTAGCCCTGAACCGCGCCGTGGCAGTGGCCGAGGTCGAAGGACCGGCCGCGGCACTCACCCTGCTCGACCGCCTCGACCTAAGCGGCTATTACCTGTTCCACGCCATCCGCGCCGACCTTCTCCGGCGTCTGGGCCGCACCACCGAGGCAGCACTCGCCTACGAGGCCGCGATCGCCCGGGCCGAGAACACGGCCGAACGCGACTTCTTGCAGCGCAGCCTGCAAGCCATGATGTAGCCGTGACAACCCGCCCCGGCACCCTGTGGGGCACACCGAACCCCGCGGCGCAGCGGGCTGATGACCTGCGCAGCGCGGCACCCGCCGGCTCCACTGTTGTCGTCATGGTGTTCCCTCCTCAGACGGCACATCCGTCCGTCCTGTCCTAGGAGTTACACCGTTGTTGTTTTTACAGCCTGGCGGCCCGGTCTCCCCGGGGGTGGGAGACCGGGCCGCCGCCTTCTGATGGCCACAGCAGAGCCATCAGGCTGGGGTTAAAAGGCTGAGGTCATGGAGTGTCAGTCGGCTTGCCGGTGGGGTGGCTGGTGGCCTTGCCGCCGGGGTGGCTGGTGGGCTGGCCGGTGGGGTGGCTGGTGGCCTTGCCGCCGGGGTGGCTGGTGGGCTTGTCGCCGGCGTGGCTGGCGGGCTGGCCAGATGGGGTTGCGCCGGGGTGGGCTATGCCCGCGCAGTACGCGGTGACCTTGGCCGCCCCGCCCGCCGCGGCCGCGAGGTTGCGGAAGGCCACCGCCTTCTGCGCCGCGCTGCCATGCGCCTTCAGGTCCGCGAATGCGGTGCACAGGCCGTACGCGGCGTGACCGGCCGGGTCCGGGCCCACCGGGGTAGCCGGATGCGTGTCCGGCCGCGCCGCGGGTGCGCCGATGGTGTCATGCGCGAGTCTTTGCGCGGGGGCGGGCAAGGCGCCGGCGTACGCCGCGGCGGCGGCGCCGCCGAGGCTCACTACGCTGGCCGCGGCGATCGCGGCGAGTTTGGCGCTGATCAGTGACGTGAGCAAAGGACGCCTCCTGCGGCGTGAGCGGGCGGGTTCAGCCGACATGCCGGCCGCGCCGCGGAACACCGCCAGGG
>WNFG01000546.1_pt1 | contig 52100 bp, 37 predicted proteins | sample 5400431 | NCBI WGS metagenome assembly WNFG01 (sample SAMN13153346, study PRJNA577476) | soil metagenome | isolation source: 120 cm saprolite under Douglas fir tree site 2 hole 3 replicate 2 | place: USA:California | collected 2015-04-18
GTATGGGTGTGGATCCACTGCAGCGTCTTGACATAGGCATTCACCAACTTCTGGACGACGTCTCTATGGCTGTTGACGTAGCTATTTTGCATAAAGACGCAGATGAAGGGGTAGGATCCGCCCAGTGCCGCCTGGGTCGACTGCGGTGTGCGCAGGTCGACCAGCACCTTGCCAACACCGCTCGCGATGAGACGGGAGATCGTTGGTTCGGTGGTCATGCCCGCATCGATTTTACCCTGCTGCATCGCCGCGATGAAGGTGTCGCCCGCGCCTACAGGCACGAAATGCGCTTGATCTGGCGCAAGACCAGCTTTGTGAAGCAGTGCAATGGACAAGGTGTGGGTTCCTGAACCAAGCTCGGTGACCCCCAGGTTCTTGCCTTTGAGATCGGCAAACGAGTGGATCTGATTCGCCTCTTTGGCGGAAACCATTTCGGCTTCGCCCGGCGCGATGTCCAACTGCACCACGGCCTCCATTTGCTTGCCGGCTGCCTGCAGCTCGATGGTGTGGTTGTACGACCCTGAGCCGGCATCCACCTGGCCCGCCAGCACTTCGTTCTCAGCCGACTGCCCGGATGCCTCGTCGATCAGCGTCACATCGAGGCCCTGCTGAGCAAAGTACCCGAGCTTCTGGGTGAGCTCGTTCGGCAAATAGATCTGCTTGCTGAGCCCGCCGACCATGATCTTGAGAGATATTGGTCCGCTACTACCACCGCTGCTGCCGCCAGTGCTGCTACTACCGCAGGCACTCAGAATGAGTACGAAGATGATGCTCCCTACCAATAAAAGCCGTCGATTCCATGAGTTCATAGGTCTTCTCCTTTTCTGTCTTTGTTGGTCACCTGTGTGACCAGATGTTACCACCAACCGATCCCATTGATGGGACACGGTATTTCAACCGGGATGACAGATACCGTAGTTTTTCTTCCGCTTCTTTGCCAATTCCTCCTTCTCCTTGCATCGCTGCTGAGCCGCAGGCTAGCTGCCTTTCGTTCTGCCTGACTGCGTAGCAGTAGCCGCGCAGCGGCGTTGGCAGAGCGGGTAAGAACAGCGCAGCGGCGTTGCTGATCGTTCTGCCTGAGTGCGTAGCACTAGACGCGCCAGCGTCGTTGGCAGAACGGATAAGAACAGCAGCGATGGATAGGTGCCAACTTATAAAGAGTCTAGATGGTCACATCGCTGACGGTATTGGGCCGCCAGTGGAGCAGGCGGCGTTCCAGCGCGGTGACCAGGGCCTCCATCAGCAACGCAACGATGGCCAGGATCACCATCGCCGCGAAGACGCCATTGGCGTTGAAGGTGCCCCCAGCGGTCTGGATCATCAAGCCAATGCCCTGGAGCCCGCCCAGGAACTCGCTGACGACAGCGCCGACCAGCGCAAAGCTAAAGCTGGTGTGCAGGCTAGCAATGATCCACGAGAGCGCGGACGGGAGAATCACCTGTGTGGTCAGTTGTCGCTGGCTCGCTCCCAGGATGCGTGCATTGGCCAGCAGGTTGCGGTCTACCTCGCGCACCCCCTGAAAGGCATTGAAAAACACGATGAAGAAGACCATCACCACCGACAGTGCCACCTTGGATTGGATGCCCAACCCCAGCCCGATGATGAACAGGGGGCCGAGCACGACGCGCGGAATGGCGTTAAGTGCCTTGATGTAGGGACCCAGGATGTCGGCCAGGAAGCGATTGCGGCCCAGCAGCACGCCAAAGATGATGCCGAGCACCACGCCGATCACGAAGCCAAGGATGGCCTCTTCTAACGTGACGGCGATTTGCTCCCAGAGCGGGCCCTGCGCCGTCCCCTGCGTCACCCACGTGACGAGCTGCGCCCAGATGCCAGAGGGTTGCCCCCAGAAGAACGAGTCGATCAGTGTCGTTGGCTTAGGCTTAGTGTGGGCGTCGGTTACCCAGCGGGTGCCGAGTTCCCAGCCGCCGATGATGACGACAATAAACGCTACACGCAGGACGTTAACAAGGATGCTCCGGCGGCGGCGAGCAGCCGAGTACGATTTTACTTCTTTGCTCTCAGGAGCAGTCGTGGTCTGCTCACTAACCTCGTTGCTTAGTGCGCTCATAGCTAATCATCACCTCCTCGCGAAGATCTTCCCAGATTTGCTGGTACAGTTGCACGAACCTCGGATCGAAGCGGATCTCCTCCACCTTGCGCGGACGCGGCAGGTCAATCGTATAGATGCCCTTGACGATGCCTGGCCCCGCCGTCAAAACACATACCCGGTCGGCCAGGGAGATGGCCTCCTCCAGGTCGTGGGTGACGAAGACCACGGAGGCCAAGTGGGAGGACCACAGTTGGAGCAGTTCGTCTTCCATCAAGGTCCGCGTCTGCACGTCGAGGGCGCTGAACGGCTCGTCCATCAACAGGATCTGCGGTTCGTTGATAAAGGTCTGGGCCAGCGCCACGCGCTTGCGCATGCCGCCAGAGAGTTGGTGCGGGTAGCGGTCCTCGAAACCGGTCAGTCCGACACGCGCAAGCGGAACAGCGGGCCTGTGGCCACGTTGCGCAGCACATTCCTCCAGGGGAGAACAGCATCGGTCTGGAAGACATAGCCGATGCGCGGGTCGATGCCCTGCACGGGTTTCCCCATCACCTGCACCGACCCTTCACTCGGCCGCTCCAGGCCCGCGATCAGCCCCAGGGTGGTGGATTTGCCGCAGCCGGTCGGGCCGACCACCGCACAGAACTCGCCCGGTGCGACGCTGAGAGTGATGTCCCGTATCGCGGTGTAGACTTGACCCGAAGGCGTTAAGAACCGCTTGGTGACATTCCGTAATTCGATGGCGGAAGTGCCCAGGCTTGAGACGTTGTGTGTAAGAGTTGATGAATCCATAGTCATAGGGAGAGCAGTCGAACTCCTTTCTCAGATGATCTACCGCCACCACTTCGTGATGACCGGCGCGAGTCTTTACTCGCTCGCGAGCAGCTTGTGCGTAACCACAGACCCTTTGCCGTCACAGGACTCGTGATCCGTGCCACAAGTTCATGATGACAGTGTAGTCGATTGGACGTAAACAGCGCATAAACGTGGCCTACCTCGGTATAAACAGCGCGTAAATATTCTACTCACATTCCGCACAGCTACTCGCTTAACCTCTTCTTGCAAAGAGGCCTTCTGCCTACTCCATAAGCTCACTGAGCATGCTATTCCAACTTCTTGCTCCAATACCTCGGACCCATGCCGTGAACACAACGAGTGCAGCGCCAAAGGAGGAAAATGAGAATGATATGGTACAATAAAGATGTGAGAACGAGTTGTATTGGGACGGTCAGGAACCCCAGCCCGTGATTGGGCGAGGCCTGCGAAAGGGCTAGCGCAACATGAACCCGGCTGATCATCTCCACACGATGGCTGCGACCTTCCAGGATATCTGTCAGGGGGAACAGCCCTGGATCGCTTTGGGCAATTTCATGAACGAGTGGTTTGACTACGCCAAGGACCGGCGCGCTGAACTGGTCGCGACACCGCTCTCGTTAGTTGAGGTTCCCAATCAGCAGCAACTTCGTTGGGCGGCGTTCTGCGCTGCCTCGGTAGAATATCTCTGTACACGCTACTCAGTTCTTTGCCCCGCCTGGGTGTATCTTCCTGTCTATACACTACCTGAACCCTGGTTTGATGCTCCTATGGCCCACAAACCCGAGGTTCGAACATACCTCATTGAGCAGACTCCAGAGCCATTCACCAGGCGCAATATCTATTGCGGCAACCGGATGTTTGCGAACAAGTACGAATTGGCCGAGCAGTACCAGCATTTCTCTCCTCCGCTGCGTTCGGCCTCGTGATCGCGCTACTCCTTGCTTCTTTTAATAAGCTGCCTGTCCTTGCTTCTTATGTATCCTTTCTAACGCGAATCCTTACAGCGCCATTTTGATCCAGTCACAGTACTTAATGCACTGGATAGCATAAAAAAAGGTGATGCTGAAACTGCTGTCGATCGTGAGTGCCTGAGCCCACGCCCAAGCCGCTGCCAGGGTCCCGTTGTTCCTCATAACGGAGCCGTTGGTTAAGAAGCTCGCCGTGCTGACGACCAGCCCAAAAAGAAAGCAAGTCTACTCGGAGAGCAGGCCAAGGGCGCGAGCCCGTGTCACCGCCTGGACCCGGTTCTTTACCCCGAGTTTCGAGAAGATGTTGTACACGTGGCGTTTGACGGTATCGACCGAGAGCACCAGTACTTCTGCAATCTCCGGGTTGGAGTCTCCTCGTGCGAGCAACTGGAGCACATCCCGTTCGCGTTCACTCAGAGGGTTCAGCAGCGGTTGCGCCATCGTGCGCTGTCCCGCCCTCGCATGTGCAGTGCTATCCTGGCGAAATGCAGCAAGCACGGCGTCCAGATATGGGGTCGGCCCGCGCCTGCGTTGCTGCTCCCGCAGCCTGGTGAGCAGAACAGCCACCTGCGGCCCTTCGTCCACAAAGTGGCGGATGTAGTACTCAGGTTCAGCCAGGCGTACCGCCTGGGCCAGGACGGTTAATGCCTCTTGCTCTTCACCGCGCAGGTGATGAGCCAGTGCCTGCAAGACATACATCTCAATGACGTGGCTGAAGCGTTCCTGCTTCTTTGCACCAACTTGCAGTGGCTCAAGGAGCGAGAGCGCCTCGGTGGACCTCTTCTGGGCCAGCAACATGCGCGCTCGTGCCACATCCTGGCGTTCACGTGCCAATGGGGACGACACGCTGCCCTGCTGCGCGAGTTCCTGTGCCCAGAGGGTGGCATGCTCCACAGCTCCACTTGCCATCCAGAACCGGACCCAATCCACGATAAGGTAGGCATCGCACCGGTATGGGCTGTAGGTTTGCGCCAGGGCCTCCTCTGCCTGTTGGAAGGCAGAGCCCGCTGCCTCCAGCTCTCCTCGCGCCAGGTAGACACTCATCAGGACGGTGTAGCCTACATCTAACCCCATGACGGTTTCGGTCTGCTCGCTCAGCCGGACGGCCTGTAATGCCAGCTCCAGCGCCTCATCCAGTCGGTTCCACTCGCGCAGGACGTCCGCCTGAAAAATGTACGCCCAGCACAGCATGGCATGCGGCAGTCCGACCGGAGTGGTGCCCAGGAGCGCGGCTCGCTGGGCCACCTGTACCGCCTCGTGCAACTTGCCATGTACAAGCAAGGAATACGCCGTTCTGCACAGATAGAGAATGCCGGAGGAGGTGTTCCCTGCAGCTTGCGCGAGCGCCGTTGCCTCCCTTGCGCTCTGGATGGCCGCTACGATGTCACCAAAGGCATGAGAGGCCAGCGCCCGGGCATAGGCGACCTGTGCCCGGGCGAGGAGATCCTGTGCTGATAGATGAGCCAGGGCCTGCTGGCAGAACCCCAGGGTGACGTGCCCCTCACCGAGATAGTCACCGGTGATGATGGCCCGATAGGCAGCGATTTCTCCCAACAAGTTATCCCGTTCCTGTTGTCCGGATGGTGGACGTGCTCCAGGTTCAGCGGCCCCGTCGGTCGCAGCCGGTACCGTGACCCACACGGCCGTTTCTGCATCGTGCAGCCAGCGTTCGATCGTCGTGTACGGGGCCACCATGAACAGGGTCCTGGCATACGCCAGGCACAGGCGAGGCCGTGCGCGCACCACCTCGACAGGGAGCTGTTCAAGCCAGCGTCTCACCATCGCATGTTCACCGCTCCCCCAGGTGAGTGCAGAGACCTGCTCGATCAAGTCAGCCGCCCACGGCCACTCCCTGGCTGCGATGGCATGAGCGATTGCCTCGGTGGTCTGACCGTGCTCAGCATACCAGGCGCAGGCTCGATGATGCAAGGCGGGCACAAGCTCGCCCTGCGTGTGCTCCAGGCGATAGCGCAACGCCTCGCCAAACAAAACATGGTAGCGATACCAGCAGCGCTGCATATCCAGAGGCACGATAAATACATTGGTCTGGTCCAACAGCTCCAGCATCTGCTGGCTCCCACTCCGTTCCATCAGGGCATCACAGAGAGGGGCGGTCAGCCGCTCCACGATCGAAGTGTACAGCAGAAAAGTTTGCACGGACTCGTCCTGCCTCCGGAGCACCTCGTCAGTCAAATAATCGAGGATGTAGCGTTGACTCCCACTCACCTCATCCAGCAGGTTGCCAGGATCAGTGTGCCTTTGCAGAGAGAGCGCAAGCAGTTGCAAGCCGGCGAACCAGCCTTCAGTGCGGTCTTCCACCCCTGCGAGTTCCTGGTCGGCAAGGGTCAGTCCCATCACCTCGTGCAGAAACGCACGCGTCTCCTCCTGGGTACAGCATAACTGGTCGGCGCGCATTTCGAGGACCTGGCCACGTGCTCGCAGCCAGGAAAGCGGCAAGGGAGGATCACTGCGGGTGGAGAGGATCACCCGCAATTGCGAGGGCAGATGATCCAACAGGTATGTCAGGGAGCGATGAATCGCCTGCTCCGTCACCAGGTGATAGTCGTCCAGGACCAGCAGCACCTGCTCTGTTCGTTCGGCCAGTCGATTGATAAGCGCCGTAAGGACTGACTGTATAGGAGGAGACTGCCGCGCGTGCAAGTAGCTCACAAGCTCCGTACAGAGTCCTGGCTGCACATGGTCCAGGGCCGTGAGCGCATAGGTCCAGAAGCGCACCAGGTCATTGTCTCCCTCATCCAGGGACACCCAGGCGACACGAGGATGGCCTGGTTGATGTGCTTGCATCCAGGCGGAGAGCAAGGTGGTCTTGCCAGAGCCTGCGGGGGCCGAGACTAGGGTGAGCGGGCGTCCGATCCCCTCATCGAGCAGACGCATCAGGCGCGGACGGGAGATGAGCTCATGCGAGGAGGTCGGTACGAAGAACTTGGTCGCTACCAGTGATGCCTGCCACGGCATCTTGTTCTGGTCACGCTCCACTCTGGTAGACGGGTCTTTCTGAGATGGTGGATGGTCAGAAGAGATTGCTGACTTGCTTGCGGTCAGGACGAGCGCCACCTGCTCCAGCTGTGCGAGCGTGACCCTGGTGGGCGCGCCCAGGTACTTCTTCTTGAGCAGGCCTCCGATACTACGATAGGCGGTCCAGTAAACGCCCCCACGCCCCTTGCGCTCCCTGACCGCGGTGAAGTGCTGCCCATCCCTGCTGCGGAACGCGAAGGACGGCACGCGCTCCAGCCACCCATGCCACGTGCGGCTCTCGTCGTTCACCGGTGTCGCGATAGTTCCCTGTTCGGTCTGTTCGCGCAGTTCGTAGCTCGCAATACGTGCATGCCAGGCCACACTCCGCATTACTGATCTCTCCATCGCCCACTCCTTCTCCTTGCGTCTCACCTGACCCGCAGGGTAGCTGCGCAGTGCCTTTCGTCTCGGCTGACCGCGCAGCGGTAGCGACGCAGTCGCGTTGCCGAGACGGGCAAGAACCAGCGTTGGTGAGACGGATTAGTGCCAGCTACGTGCAACCTGTCGATGCCCGTCCGTCGAAGAATTGCTACGTTCGTAAAAAATACCTTTTCTGCTCCGACCGGATGAGTGCGCAGCACTAGCACGCAGTACTGCCTGTGGTCTTGCCTGACGGACGCAGTCCGTAGACGCGTAGCGTCGTTGGCAAGACCCATTGCAAGGCACGTTTCCGGTCGGAATAAGATCCTTGCCCTCTCTGGTGCTAGTATGACGCGGAAGCGTCATAAAAACGTCATGAAAACGCCTTGAGTAGCGTCATGAACGGGAAGTCCCTCCACATCAGGCTACCTGTCTGCCGCAGGAAGCTGGTTCGTGCGGCACAGAGCAAAATACTCTAAAGCGCCTCACAGGCTCAAGGTGAGGTTCTCATCATCGCTCATCTCTACATCATGATGTCATTATGCATGCTTGCCATGAGCTAAACATTCTTGAAGGCCGAATACTCTTCGGCTGTATAATACTGCGTCTGCAAGTGTCGGAGGCCGCAGACGCGGGATGCACTCATTCGGGAGAAGTGGGTATTCGGCTGCATACCCGCTTCTCCCTGTGCGCGTAAGCTACTCTGTTCCTCTTCGAGAAACGGAAGGAGTCACTAACTCCACCTCATCATATTCAAACCAGATTGGTTCTTCGACTTGCGCCCTTTCAAGGGTAATAAGGTAGAAACAAAAAGGCTCCTCAGAATCCGCAGAAATAGTATGGACCTGTCGAACCGTCCCCCTAAGTCCTCTGAAAGGACTGTAACTGATCACACATACTCGAGAGCCTTCTGGAAATATAGTGTCTCCCATGGCCTGTTGAAATCCTTTCTCCTTACTGCTGAATGCACAGGACTTTACATCCAGCTTGTTCATCCTAAACACCATGACCATTTCCTTATAAAGCGACTTCAAAACTACTGATCCGACCGGATGAGTGCGCAGCACTAGCACGCAGTGTGTTTCCGGTCGGAATAAGATCCTTATACTTTTCACGCAGTATCGTGCACGACTTTGTACATTTTCGAGGAAAGGACAGCTTTTTCTGTGAACAGCTCATGGCAGTTCAAGGACGTGAGAAGGCTACCAGCAGCCTCTCGCTATGCCCGGGAGAAAGGATATGCAGAAAGGTGACTGAAGTGTTGCACATCAAGCTAACACCATGAAGCCTGAAAACTCCAGCCGTAGGAGAGAGGATTTTTAGATGGGCGCGGCCTCTCTCCTGCCAACGCCCTCGCGAGGTTTTCCCACAGAAGTTTGAACCCGTTCCTGTTTCAAGATGTAAGCTCCTCCCCACTGAAGAATATACACATCGTCATGTTCCTACAGGACATAAACTCACTGATGCTAGTATGAAGGGCAAGCGTCATGAAAGCGCAATGAACATCGCCATAAGAGGGAATGACACGCGCGGCAGCCATATCTAGGCCATGAACCCCGCTGGCGATATTTCGCACAGGTGCACCTCTTCTTTCACAATGAGCTGCTGTAACATCTTTCAACAGAAAGCCCGGCCCCTATTGTCCTTATATAGAGTTACGTCCCATTCATGACGATGCCCATGACGCTTTCATGACACCCCCTCCCCATACTAGCACCAGAGAGGACCAGGTGCCGCCGGCCGTCTCTATACACCCGGCGCATGGTAACAAATCCGCTCGAAACTACTGATCCGACCGGATGAGTGCGCAGCACTAGCACGCAGTACTTCCTGTGGTCTTGCCTGACGGACGCAGTCCGTAGACGCGCCAGCGTCGTTGCCAGGACCCATTGCAAGGTTCGTAGCGTCGTCAAGAACGGTCCGGGGGACCGTTACAAGCAAGACCCATTTCAAGGCACGTTTCCGGTCGGAATAAGATCCTTACAAAGCCTTGTGGGAAGACTGGGCATAGCGCTTGGTACAAGGCTGCAACGACGAGAGCAGGGCGATCAGGCGGTTGAGCATCGCCGTTAGCTTTTCTTTCAGCGTCCAGGCGATCAGGCATGCCTGGACGCTGAACTATCAACTGACGCGAGCGGCTACCTTTTCAGCGCTTCCAATGGCCGTGGGCTTTTTCAGGGGAAGAGGAGCGGCGTGCCCACGTTCAACCAGCGCGTCTAGATCGCTTAGCTGGCGCGTGAACCAGGCGTTCAGATCGTTGTTCTCCACCGCCAGCCGCACCAGCGTCGCTTTTTGCTCTCGCTCCTCTGGCGACATGGTCAGCCCTCTGTACAACCCGTCCGCCGTCTCGATGAGATCCAGCGGGGAGATCGCAATCGCTCCCCTCGCCAGTTCCTGGTACACCCCGGCGTTGCGCGAGAGCACCAGGACGCCATTGCGCTGGTTGACGACGGGACCCTCTTTTGCCACCAGGTTCATCCCATCCATCAGCGGATTGACGAGCAGCACATCATACCACTGCATCGCCGCGAGCGCCCGCGTACGATCATTGCCACAGAACGCCTGGATGGGCGTCCACTCGCCCTTGCCAAACTTCCTATTGATCTGCTCAATCACGTCAAGCACCTTGGCCCCGTAACGCCGGTAGAGGGGTACAGTTTTCCGCGACGGCACGAGGAACGCCAGAAAGGTGACCTCCCTGTGCAGTTCAGGATGCGCTTCGAGCATGAGCCCATAGGCCTGGAATCCTCGGATGATGTTTTTCGCCGGGTCGATACGGTCAACACGCATGATGGTGTACTTTCCCAACAACGGGCGGATCTGCTCCGCCGCTCTCTTGCCGTCAGCGCTCCTGACCGTGCGACGCTCCTCTGTGATCGAGATCGAAATGGGATAGGCTCGCACCTGGGTACGTCGACCCCTCCAACAGACCGCTCCCGCTTCGAAGTCAACCACGGCCCCCTCGAGCAGGGTACCTGCTCCCTCCAGGAAGTTCCGTGCATCGCGCTCGGTCTGGAACCCGACGATGTCGTTGCCCATTAGCCCACGATAGATGGCCTGTACGATGGTGCTTGGCAAGAAGAGCCAGTAGCGCACCTCAGGCCAGGGAATGTGAATAAACTGCTGCATGACGACGGTCGGGCGCCGCTGGCGAATGATGTCCGCTGCCAGGTAGAGCTGGTAGTCGTGCAGCATCACGATGGGCGCTGTTGCCTCGCGATCAATCTCCTGGCAGACAGCATCCGCGATCGCTCTGTTGGCCACAACATACCCATTGGTCCAGGCCTCCTGCAGCCGGCCTGCAGCATCCCATCTGGGTACAGGCAGGTAGTGGTGGAAGAACCAGAGCAGGTGATTACTGATCTGCTCAGAGTACTTACGGTATGCTGCCGCAGGAATGGCGACATAGTGCAGGTGCATTGACTGGCCCGGCAGGGGAGATGGCAGCGGGCCACCATCCTGTCGTGCATGCTGAACTGCCAGGCGGTCCCCCTTCGTCATGGCCAGCGCGACCCAGGTCGTCTCCCTGTGGCTGTCTGCAGCGAGCAGTGCAGTCACTACGCCGCCGACCCCACGCTGCGGCCTGAGCGTCTGCTCCTGGCTCAACTCATATTCAACGGGACCGCGATGCGAGGCAATGATGAGGCGCTGGGCCCCTCTTCCTTGCAGCGGCGCAAGAGCTATCATCCGGGTAGACATTGATGGTATCCTTTCTCAATTACGGCTCCTTCCACCACCGGCTGCACCTCGTCCTCCCTACTGCTAGTATGAGGAGGAAGCGTCATAAAAGCGTCATAAAAGCGTCATGTCGAAGTTGGGATCATACTGCTCTCTGTCCGCCCAGGTCAACACAATTATGGCCTTCCTCGTGAAACAGCCTGTGGTGGCCGCCTGGTGCGGATGCCCCTCCCATTCATGACGATGCTCATGGCGCTTTCATGACGCTCCCCCCTTATACTAGCACCGGAGAAGATAAAGTGCCGCCAATCGTGGCATGAGCCAGGAGGGCCCCACCTTAGCAGATGCACTTCACTCTGCATCAATCTGATTGGGAACCTCTCCTGGTTCGCCCGGCGGCTGATACCCCGCTCTTGGAAGAGCTCTGGAACATCCAGGAAGGCTCTGTTGCATGGGCAACGCTAAGATCCCTGTGCTCGCGGGCATGTGACATGAGCTATCGCAGCAAAGGCATGTTCACATAGAGATCGCTCAAGCTCTGCTTCATGAACAAAAGGGGAGTTACCAATAAGGGAGATGATATTTGAAGGATGAGGAGCAACACCGGTGAAAAACGGTGCCTTTTCTGCACTACTGATCCGACCGGATGAGTGCGCAGTGCGTTTCCGGTCGGAATAAGATCCTTACTTGTTCGCTGAGAACGCGACTACACCCCTCTACTTGTGAGTACTTCATATCTTTTGTCAAGAGCACCCTAGAGGAAGAGGACATGCCATGGGTCTGTTACGACTGGCCGTGCTCGGCCCACCAGAAGTCTTTCACGACGAAAACCGCCTCACCTTCTCCTTGCGCAAGGCGCAGGCTTTGCTGCTCTACCTGGCGGTGGAGGGAGGCCTGCATCCCCGTAGCAAGCTCGCCGCGTTCTTGTGGCCTGACAGTGAGCCCCACGATGCACGCACGGCCTTGCGCAACGCTATTGCGCTGCTGCGCAGCCTGCTCGCCGACCCTCACACCGCGTCTGTCCCGCACACCCACCTGCTCAGCCAGCAAGAGCTGCTTGGCCTGGACCCACAGGCCCCGCTGGAGCTGGACCTGGAGGTAGTGCAGCAGGCCTACACACAGGCCCAGCGGCTCTCCACGCCCCCGACCGAGCCACAGCGCGCCTCCCTGGTTGCACAGGTCCAGCAGGCCCTCACCCTGGTGCGCGGTCCTTTCCTCGACGGCTTCTGGCTGCGTGAGGAAACCGCCTTTGACGAGTGGCACGAGCAACAGCAGCAGCAGTGGCATATGCGCCTGCAGTTGCTCTGCGATCGCCTCTCCTCCTGGCAGGAGGCTGCCGGGGAGTTGGAGCAGGCCCGCGCCACCCTGCTGCGCTGGCTGGCGCTGGATGGGCTCACTGAGGAGGTCTACCGGCGCTTGATGCGCGTGCACCTGGCGCTGGGCGATGCGAGCGCCGCCTTGCAGGTCTACGCCACCTGCCGGGCACGCCTGGCCGAGGCCTTGCAGGTCAAGCCCTCGGTGGAGACCGTCGCCCTGGCTGAACACATCCGCGGCCTGGTGGCTGCTCGTCGCGGGAGTGTTCCCGCCCTCCCAACGCGTCCGGCGAACGAGCCGCCCGGCGAGCTGGTCGTCCCTCTCGTCGGACGCGTTGGGGCCTTCAGCCACCTGGCCGCTCGCTACCAGCAGGCACGGCAGGGGCAGCCCCAGGCGGTGCTGGTGGTCGGCGAGGCCGGCATCGGCAAAACGCGGCTGGTCAACGAGTTCGCGTCCTGGGCACGGGCGCAGGGGGCCGAGGTGCTCAGCGGGCATGCCTTCGAGGCCGGGGGACGGCTGCCCTATCAGCCACTGGTCGAGGCCCTGCGCACGCGGCTGGAAGAGGAAAATGCCCCGGAGGACCTGCTGGAGGACCCCTGGCTGGCCGAACTGGCGCGGCTGCTGCCCGAACTGCGGGTGCGCTACCCCGATCTGCTCGCTCCCACCCAGGATGAGCAGGCAGCCAAGGTGCGCCTGTTTGAAGCGGTGGCGCGCCTGGTGGATGCCCTGGCCCGGCGGGCGCCACTTCTGCTGCTCCTGGATGACCTGCACTGGGTGGATGGCTCCTCCCTCGACCTGGTGCGCTACCTGGCTCGGTATTGGAAGGAGCATAGCAGCCGGGTGCTGCTGCTGGGTACCTTGCGCAGTGAAGAGCTGGAGCCGAGGTCGCAGTTGGCTGCCGAGCTCTCCGACCTGAGGCGAGACCTACCGGTCAGCCAGGTGCCGTTGCACCCGCTGAGCCAGGCGGAGACCCTCCAGCTCGTGCAGGCCATCGTCAGAGAGGCTGGGCAAGACAGCAAGAATGGGGGAGAGCAAGAGGAGCAGGTCACAGAGCGGCCATCCGGGGCTGCTGCCCCTCCTGAGCAGGAGAGGGCAACGCCACTGGTGGCGTTGGGAGGCTTCCTTTTTGCGCAGACTGGGGGGCAGCCGTTTTACCTGTTGGAGACGCTCAAGCTGCTATGCGAGCGGCAGTGGCTGGTGCCACAGCTGGCTCCCGATGGCACCTGGCGGCTGGAGCCGACGGAGGAGATGGCCACAATCGTCGCGCAGGAGCAGTCCTGGCGCGAACTGCTGTTGACACCCTCGGTGCGCGCGATGATCCTGGCGCGCCTGGTGCCGCTGTCGTCGGCTGCGCGCCAGCTGGTGATGGCCAGCGCCGTGCTGGGGAACCGGGCGAGCGCCCAGCGCCTGTGGAAGGTGGCCGAGATGGATGTGCAGGCAGGCATCGAGGCCCTGGAGGAGGCCGTTAGCAGTGGCATCCTGCGCGAAGAGGAAGCAAGAGCAGGTCGCCCGGCCAGCTATTACTTCGCACATGAGCTGATCCGCGAAGTGGTCTACACCGAACTGGGCGAGGCGCGGCGGCAGGTCTTGCACCAGCGCGTTCTGGCATTGCTACAGAGCGAGGGTGCCAGGGCCTCCGAGCTGGCGTATCACGCACTGGGAGCCGGAGAGGCCGAGGCAGCCTATCGCTACAATGTGCAGGCCGAGGATGAGGCCATGGCCGTCTTTGCCATCGAAGATGCCATCATGCACTACGAACAGGCGCGCGCCCTCTTCCATGAGCACGTGCAGCAGACCGTGCAGGAGCTTTTCCATGAGAGGAGCCTGCTATCCATTACCGATCAAGAGCTCGCGGAGCCGGCGACGGTGGATCCAGTCAGCTTTCCGCAGCCCGACCACCTCTACGTCTGCCTCTGGCGGGCCTATGCCCTCCAGCACGCCTGGGGAAAGGCCCAGGAGGCTTATGAAGAGCTGGTCGCCTATGCGCAGCAGCACCGGCTGCCCACGCTGGTCAGCATGGCCCTCAACCGCCTGGCGATCCTGGCGGTCCAACAGTCCTTCGACAAGCCCAGGGCGCGCGCGCTGCTGGAGCAAGCATGGCAGATAGCCGTCACCAGTCACGATCAGCGGGTGCTGGCGGAAACGGAATGGAACCTGGCCCAGATCATGGCCGCAGTGTGGGGGGATCCAAAGCGCGCCTTACCACATGGAGAGCATGCGCTCTCCCTGGCACGCGGCATACACGACAGGGAACTGGAAGCCAGAAGCCTCTCCTTGCTTGGAGCGGTCCATCTGCTTGGGGGAGACTTTGGGGAAGCCATGCACGCTCTGGAAGCATCCCTGGCGCTGTATGCTGCCCTGGGCAACGAGCCGGCCATTGCGCGGGAGCTGTCGCTTCCCTCCTCTATTATTGGTTCTCCGCCCGCCCAACTCTTGACGCATTGCGCAGCAGAAGCCTTTTGCTGGGGATTGCTGGCTCTCGCGCAAATGCACAGTGGGCAGGTGCAGCACAGCCTTCACAGTGGTCGCAGGGCGCTCGCGCTCTCCAAAGAGAGCAAGAACAACTGGCTACAAGTCATGAATACACTCTACCTCGCGTATGCGCTGCAGGATACAGGGGCCTATGAAGAGGCGCTTGTGCTCATGCAACAAACCCTTGAGCTTGCGCGGACCCTTCCAGCTATAGCCTTACAGGGCTTTCTCACTGCTCTGGGGAGTATTTATCACGCCTTGCAGCAGTGGGAAGAGGCCCAGGCGGCCCTCGAGGAGGCAGAAGCCGTGGCAGAGACGTTAGGCCTTGGACCATTTCGCATGCCCGGCCTCTCGCAGCTGTGCATGCACCATGCTCTGGCCGGGCAGTGGGAACAAGCCCAGCGCTATGCCCTGCAGGTCATCATCATACGCAAGAGCCATGATGCGGCATTGATCACGCTGGATTTCTACCATCAGTATGAAACGGAGGCCTTGCTGCATGCTGGGGATGAGCGCCAGGCGCGAGAGGAAGTGCAACGCCTCGGAGAACGCTTAGGACCCAATCGACGCTTCCGTCTTCCCTACCTGCGGTCGTTGGCGACCCTCGTTGCGTGGAATGGGCAGAGCGAGCAGGCCATCAGCCACTTGCGCGAGGCCGCCCAGATAGCAGGAGATCTCGGGTTGCCGGCAGAATGCTGGCAGATCCAGGCGGCGCTGGGAAGGGAATATGAAGCAGCTGGCAAGCATGTGCAAGCTCGTACCGCTTTTGGGGAGGCGGCGGCGATTATCCAGGGGTTGGCGGAAGGCATCAAGGATGAGGCGCTGTGTTCGAGGTTTCTGGCAGGGCCACAGATTCGCCCGGTGTTGCAGCACGCCCAAAGCCTCGCCAACGAGCTCCTGAAAAACCACGTGTAACAGCGCGGCATTGAGGCCCCAATATACTCCTAAAGGGATTTCAACTCACATTACTACTGATCCGACCGGATGAGTGCGCAGCAGCGTTGCCGAGACGGGTAAGAACCGACGCAGTCGCGTTGCTCCTTTCGTCCTGGCTGAGCGCGCAGCGCTAGAGGCGCAGCCTCGTTGCCAGGACGGATAAGTGCCAGGCAAGACCCATTTCAAGGCACGTTTCCGGTCGGAATAAGATCCTTTCACCTGCCCAACTTGCCATTGAGAACAAGGTACTTGAGAAACTCCCACTGGCGCAGCGGCTCAACGCGATCACTACCTCCCGTTTGATACCAATGCTGGAGCCAGAGCAGTGAAACGATTTCCTCTGTGGTAAAGCCACATCCGTCGAGTCCCTCAATATCAGTACTACTGATCCGACCGGATGAGTGCGCAGCACTAGCACGCAGTGCGTTTCCGGTCGGAATAAGATCCTTTGCGGTCGTCTCCGTTTCAAAACACTTTACTACTGATCCGACCGGATGAGTGCGCAGCACTAGCACGCAGTGCGTTTCCGGTCGGAATAAGATCCTTTCACGCAGTTTCTGAGACGCCAGAACCATGGCACTGCTCGCAAATGGCCCCGATGCTACAAGGAATGTTCCGTACCAATCAGTTTCATGCTGCCTTAGAGCAAGAAAACTCAACGGCAAGAAAACCAGTCCGAGCAGCACCTGGAGAACAAGAGTGGCCATATTCATTGGGAACGCTCCTTCTTCTTACACTGCACTTCGTCAGATGTACGCCGACCTCTCTAGTGCTAGTATGCGGAACAAGCGTCATGAAAGCGCCATGCATTACGTCATGAAACAACACCTCAGGTCCGGTAATGTTGTATCAGGCCTTTCAGAACATAGAACTGTGGTTTCGGCTGCGCAGTATCAACTTGAAACATATCCAGATGTCCCCAACCGGAGTAACTTGCTGCATCAAACTGACATGCAAACGCCACACCTGCCTGCACCATGGAGCGCAGCGCTTCAATAGTAAATTTGGTGATGAAAGCGGCATTGTCTCCGTAGGGGGGAGGAGGATTATTTCCATCAAAGTTCCATTCGCTTATCCCCACCGGTAGAGCTCTTCCCAAAATACTCTGCACCATGGCATAGACCCCCCGTGCTACTTTAGCGTAACTGCTGGCCTTGGCAAGGCACTTCTTCTCTGGGTCGTACGAGCAGGGATACCAGTGAAAGCTCACTGCATCAGGCAGCACACCTGACTTTTTTACCCCTTTAAGGAATGCTCGCATGTAGCCATTAATACCCTGGTCATTATAGGTGACTGGACCGATAAATATGGCAGCGGGGTTGATTCGCCGTAACATGGGGATCAGCTTGTTCCACTGCTTGAGATAGCTTGCGATAGAGATGTTGTTGTAATCCGATTCATTCCCAAATTCATACATCAGGCACCGATGGCCTAGATACCTGACAAGATGTGTATCAAAGGTGACATTAAAGATATTCGTAATCACTCCCAAACACTGCGCCCCGATATTTTCAATTGTACGTATACGCTGTTCGATCACCGCATCACTCGCATCATCAGGAATGAAGCTGCGCACCAAAGTAAAGCCAGCACGCCGCAAATCCTTTTGAATGGCAGGTTCCACCTGAATATTCTGGGATGACCACTCATAGTCATCATTGGTCCCAAATAAGAGAGAGGAAACTCCTTGATTCCACAGTTGCTGCCCTGGCAGCATCGGATAGGTACTTGTGGATGGGGAGCAGGCAACAGCAAAGAAGAGTACGAGGAAAAGGATAGTGCCGCGTAACCAGAGTAGTTGTACGCATCGCCGTGATCCACGCATCATTGGTTCCTTCTCCTTGTGAAATGGCTACAACTTTTTTCAAGCCGTCTCTCGTAGGCGTACCAGGCCGCTCCCTAGACCGCTTGCGAACGGGTGGGGCCAGCGAAGAACTGGGGTTGTAGCACCGGCCACAGCCCCAGGGACATGCCATAGAATAGAGCATTCGCGGCGGTTAACAATAACGAGAATGGGCCTAGTAGCTGAAAGGCATTAGAAGTACCGAAAATGGGTAGCACGACGAAGATCATAACCAGCATGACCAGCACGCCATAAACCAACCCGCTGATGATGGCCGTGCCGCCGCTCAGATGCAGCCTGCGTGCAAGTAGACCAAAGATCAGGCCCCACAACGCCGACCAAAACAGGTGGACCGCCAGCCCCAGCAGTGCCGGGCCGAAGGCTAAATAGAAGGCGCCATCTTTCACAGAGGTCATCAACGGTTGCTCTCCGATGAGCGGTACCGCGATGGCGTACATCGGAGTGAAGAAGCCCAAATGCAGGTAGGTTGCGGCGCTGAGCATGTTAAATATCATCATCAGGACCCCACCGGTTATGCCTACGATGACTCCAGTAACGAGAAAATGCGGCGTCAATTGCTCAGTGTTTTTTGCTGTTTGCATGGCATGTCTCACTACTACTGATCCGACCGGATGAGTGCGCAGCACTAGCACGCAGTGCGTTTCCGGTCGGAATAAGATCCTTTGTGTTTCACCCGGTTCCGAGTGATCCCAGAATAAGAAAAGGTGATCGTCTTCTTGTTTCTTCCTCCAGCTGTGATCCTTACTACTGATCCGACCGGATGAGTGCGCAGCACTAGCACGCAGTGCGTTTCCGGTCGGAAGAAGATCCTTTGTGACGATCAAGGGCAAGGACAAGCCAGGTGTGATGTGCTCTCTCAGATTCACGCGTCCTGCACATCGTCCCCTTGATGATAGTATGACCAGGGCGCGTCATGAAAACGCCATGCGCATCGTCATAAACGGAAAGTGAAGGGCGGGACCCCTATCAGAAACCTTCTCTCTCGTTGCAGGACAGAGGCGCGCTCAATCAACAGAGAAGTCCGCTCGACCTGTACAGAGGGACCTATCCTCACAGCCATGAGACGCTTGTCTTATGCCTGGTAGGCGCTTTCCAGGTAAACTTGAACAAAAAACTGGTATGCTAGGAACAGTTATTGTAACCGGTACCGATAACGATTACGCAACCGTTCTCGCAACTTGCCCATGTGGTAACACACATCACGGCCAAGATCACAAGCAAGAAGGAATAGTCATGGTAGAGAAAATTACGATACGAGACATCGCTCGATTAGCCGGTGTCTCCAAAGCCACGGTCTCGCGGGTATTGAACCAGAAGCCAGACGTGGGCCCTGCCACACGTGAGCGCATCTTGCGCCTCATGGAAGAGCAGGCATTCGTGCCCAGCATCACCGCGTCCAGGCTGGCTGGTGGGCGCAGCCGGGTGATCGGTATCCTGATTCCCTCGTTGACATGGCCCTTGATCCCAGAGATTATGCGTGGTATTTCTGAAGTTGTAGAACAATCCTCTTATGAGCTTCTTCTCTACAGCATCACGCGCGAACAAGATCGTACCGAAAAGGAACAGCGTGATGTTATTGACCGCATCCTGGCTACCAGGTTCGCTGCGGGCCTGCTCGCGGTGTTTCCCGGCCAATCGGCCCAGCATCTCACAAGGTTGCATGAGCAGGGGATTCCCATCGTGATGATCGACGACCAGGCTAAGCCGACGAGCATTCCGTGGGTGGGTGCCAACAACCGTATGGGTGGCTACGCTGCCACGCGCTATCTACTTAAACTGGGCCACCGGCGCATTGCGCACATTCAAGGACCGCCGAAGTTTCTCGTCTCGTCTGAACGCTATCAGGGCTACTGTGAAGCATTGCGCGAGGCCGGCATAACCTCTGATCCAGGACTCGTAATAGAAGGGGACTTTATGCCTTCGGGGGGGCGTTGCTGCGCCAGCAAGCTCCTCGCTTTGGAAGATCGACCCACTGCCATTTTCGCAGCCAACGATTTGATGGCCTATGGTGTGATGGATATTGCCGAGGAGTACGGTTTACGGGTACCAGAGGATCTGTCTCTCATTGGATTCGACGATATTCCTCTGTCCGCCCATACGCGGCCAACCCTCAGCACCGTTCGACAGCCATTCTATGGAATGGGGCAGCGCGCCATCGAAATGCTCTTGTCCTTGCTGGAGTCGCCTCGCCCGGTGAATCATTGGTGGTATCCGGGTTCTGCTCAAACGTATGTTTCCCCTGCATCGAGTGAGCCTATGCGCCTTCAATTGGCAACCAATCTCGTAATGCGTGCATCTTGTAGCGCTCCTCTCCCAATCCCAACATTGGCGGAATGGTAGGTTTCCTGTGGGCATCCTGTCTTATACGGATTTGCTCTATAAACCGCGTAGGGGCGGGAGCGGTGTGGATGGGTGGTGGGGATGCTTGCATCGCCCCCTGCCGAGCCGCGTAGGGGCGGGAGCGGTGCTTTCAGGGGTAGGTTTTTTACAGGGCCGCTTGAGAAGCGATCCGGTTCCGTAGGGACGAGGGCGGTGGCTGGGATGTGGAGCAAGAAAGATACGGGGTATCTTTACAAGGCCCTTGTGGTCGTCCTCCGTGCTACAGAATCACCTCGCTTCCCAGGCGATCCCACGAAAATACCTACCCCTGAAAGCGGGAGCGGTGCGGATGGGTGGTGGGGATGCGTCTCCTTGCGTCTCACCTGAGTGCGAAGCACTAGCTGCGCAGTGCCTTTCGTCTCGGCTGACCGCGCACGGTATGCCTTGCGTCTCGCCTGACTGCGCAGCAGTAGCGGCGCAGCCGCGTTGGCGAGACGGATAGGTTCAGCGACGCAGTCGCGTTGCCGAGACGGGCAAATTTGTGTCGAAGATAGAAGCTCGTAGTTTCATATTTACAGCGTTTTGCATGCTGGCTGCTCTCGTGGAGCACCGCACGTTTCGTTCAGTTCATTGCTAGGAGGTTTCCTATGACACCGCGCTCAACGTCCTCTCCTGGAGATCGATATGGCCGTGGCAGAGTTTTTGCTCTGCTCTCACTACTCCTCGTCCTTGGCACGCTTCTGGCTGCCTGTGGCAGCACCTCGAAGAGCGGTACCGCCAATCAGGGAGGGACACTCACAATCGTACCCGGCCCTACTGGAGAATTCACCCGCAACTTTAACGTCTTTGCCAACGGTTCCGTCTTGAGCGGCACACAAGGCTTGATCTATGAGCCCCTGCTCTTCTTCAACCGCGAAGATGGGAGTGTGAAACCCTGGCTCGCGTCGAGCTATCAGTTCTCAGACAATGCCACCAGGATCACCTTCAAGCTGCGTCCGGGCGTTCAGTGGTCGGATGGCAAGCCCTTCACCAGCGCCGATGTTGTCTTCACACTGAAGATGGTTCACCAGTACCCTGCCGTTGATTACAGTGGTCTCTGGACTGTGATCACAGGTGTGTCGGCCCCCGATGATCACACGGTCGTCGTGACGCTGAAGCAGCCATCGGTGCCGATTCTGTGGTACCTGGGCGGGCAGACGTACATCCTTCCGCAGCATCTGTGGTCCAGCGTGAGCAATCCGGTCACGTACACGAACCCTAACCCCGTCGGCACAGGACCTTTTGTGCTCAAGTCTTTCACGCCACAGCTCTACGTTTTTGGACGCAATCCTCATTTCTGGCAGCCCGGTAAGCCGTACATTGGCGAAATACGTTACCCCGCCTTCAACTCAAATACAAGCGCTGACCTGCTGCTCTCACAAGGCTCGGTAGACTGGACCGGTCTGTTTACCCCAGACGTCAATAAAACGTTTGCGAACCGTGACCCGGCGCATAATCATTACTGGTTCCCGCCAAGCGACGTCGTAACACTCTATCTGAACCTTGCGAAGCACCCCTTTAACCTGCTCGCGGTGCGTCAAGCCATCAGCGCAGCCGTTGACCGTGGCAAGCTCTACCGTATTGGGGAAAACGGGTACGAACCGCCTTCTCACCCCACAGCTTTAGTCTTGCCGGCGAACCAGAGCTTCCTGTCATCCAACTTTGCTAATGCCTCCTTCTCGCTCGATACCGCCAAGGCCACCTCACTGCTGGAGGGTGCTGGCTTCAAGAAAGGCAGCGACGGTATCTACATCGACAAAAATGGCAATCGACTGGCCTTCAACATCGATGTCGTATCAGGCTGGACCGACTGGGTGACCGACAGTCAGATCATGGCGAGCAATTTGCGGGCGATTGGTATGGATGTAAAGGTGAACGTCATTTCCTACAATTCTTACTACAGCGCCTTGCAGATGGGCTCCTTTGATACGGCCATCTCCTGGACGAATACCGGCCCAACACCCTACTACCTGTACTACTCGATGCTTGGCAGCACCAATACCGCTCCCATCGGCCAACAGGCAACGTCGAATTGGGAGCGCTGGAGCGATCCTACGACTGATAGGCTCCTTCAGCAGTATGCAAGCTCAACTGACCCGTCGGTACAGCAAGAAGCACTTGCTGGCATCCAGAAGATCATGGTTCAGCAACTGCCTACCATCCCCCTCATCTACGGCGCCACCTGGTACGAGTACAGCACGGCCCGCTTCGTTGGTTGGCCCGATGAGCAGCATCCGTATGCGATGCCCGCGCCGTACGCGGTGCCAGACGAAGAGATCGTCGTGCTCAACCTGCATCAGGCATAACAGCCCCGTAGCCGCGTAGGGGCGGGAGTGGTGCGGACGGGTGGTGGGGATGCTTGCATCGCCCCCCGAGCCGCTGCCTATTCGGCTCAGTCAGTCGGAAAACACGTAGTACGTATGGGTGATCTTCATACAAGATCACCCATACAGCAGACCATCAACACAAAAGAGAAGGAGGATTGCATGCGCCACCTGCTACGCCGTATTGGCTTTTACCTGGTCGCGCTATGGGCCTCGATCACCCTCAATTTTCTCATCCCGCGGCTTATCCCTGGCAACCCTGCCCAGGTGCTCATAGCTCGACTTCAGGGGCGCATCGACCCACGGGCAGAGCACGCGATGGAGATTGCTTTCGGCATCAGCCACGCAAGCATGTGGAGGCAGTACATCGAGTACCTTGGTAACCTTGCTCACGGAAACCTGGGCATCTCAATCACCTACTTTCCCACCCCTGTCGCGACCGTCATCGGGCAAGACTTACCCTGGACGCTCGCGCTCATGGGAACTGCCGTCGTTATCAGTTTTGTGTGCGGTACATTGTTGGGAATCATCGTTGCCTGGAGACGCGGTTCGCGACTGGATGCTTTGCTGCCACCAGCCCTTACCTTCCTCTCCGCCATCCCGTACTTTTGGCTCGCACTCATCATGCTCTATCTCTTTGGCTTTGTCCTCAACTGGTTTCCACTGAGTGGCGGGTACGACTTGGCGCTCGAGCCAGGCCTGGCTCCTGCTTTCCTGTTGAGTACTATCCAGCATGCTCTCTTGCCCGCCTTTACCATCGTCGTCAGCTCTATCGCCGGGTGGCTGCTCGGCATGCGTAATGCGATGATGACCACCCTCAGCGAAGACTACGTGCTGATGGCCCAGGCCAAGGGGCTTTCTGAGCGACGGGTGATGCTCGCCTACGCAGCGCGCAACGCCATCCTACCTAATATTACTGGCTTTGCACTCTCTCTGGGCTTCGTCGTCGGAGGCGCATTGCTCACCGAGATTGTCTTCTCCTATCCAGGCATTGGCTTTGCCTTGCTGCAAGCAGTCCAGAACTCCGACTACGCCCTGCTGCAAGGCATCTTCCTGATAATTGCTGTGGCGGTGCTGGGAGCCAATTTCCTGGCCGACCTGATCTACGTCGCTCTAGATCCTCGCGTGCGACAGGAAAGGAGCTAACATATGCAACTGAATCAAAGGAAAGCAAGCGCGGGTGCCGCACAGGTGACACCGCAACTGGTACTCTCAAAGGATGACATCCCTGCAAGCACTCTAGCTGGCAACACCCAACAGGTGTTACAGCGGGAAAGCCGCTGGCGTATAGGATGGAGCTGGCTTGCTGCCAACCCCAAAGTCGCCTTCGGCCTGGGTATAGTTGCTTTCTTCGCCCTGGTGGCAATCCTGGGACCCATCATCTTCCGCCAGGACCCTACTGCTTTCAGCTCTGATGTGCTTCAAGCTCCTTCGGCCAGCCATTGGCTCGGTACCACCCAGACCGGGCAAGATGTCTTTGCCCAGGTAGTCGTCGGCACGCGCATCTCGCTGTTGCTCGGCTTTGGTACGGGACTTCTGGCGACGACCATCTCGGTCATCGTCGGCCTGATCGCTGGCTACTTTGGCGGCTGGATCGATGATGTGATCTCACTCATCACCAACGTCTTTCTCGTCATCCCTGCGATGCCTCTGGCCATTATCCTGGCGGCCTACTTGCCTTTCCGGGGACCACTACCTATCGCCATCATCGTTACCTTCACAGGCTGGGCGTGGGGCGCACGCGTGCTGCGTGCCCAGACCCTCTCGATGCGCCGGCGCGAGTTTGTGGAAGCGGCCCGTGCCACTGGGGAGACCTCTTTGCGCATCATCTTCGTTGAGATTCTCCCCAACGAGATTGCGATTGTGGCAGCGGGCCTGGTCGGCACCGTGATCTACGCGATCCTGGCCCAGGTAGGACTGGAATTCTTGGGTCTAGGTGACGTCACCTCCGTCAGTTGGGGGACCATATTCTACTGGGCACAAAACAATGAGGCGCTGCTGCTGGGAGCGTGGTGGTGGTTCCTAGCCCCTGGTTGCTGCGTGGCGCTGCTGGGAGCAGGATTGGCGTTCATTAACTTTGGCATCGACGAGTTGGCAAACCCGCGTTTGCGCCGGGAACGCAGGGCAACCAGGACGAAAAAGGTGGTGGCATGATGGTCACAGAGGTACGCACCAACACGCTGCTAGAGATCAACCATCTCAGCGTGGACTATGATTCAACAAGAGGCACAGTGCATGCTGTCAATGATGTGAGCTTCACCATCGAACGGGGCCAAATCTTCGGGCTGGCCGGCGAGAGCGGCAGCGGGAAATCAACCCTCGCCTATGCCATCGCGCGCTTGCTCCAGCCGCCCGCTGTCGTAACCCAGGGGCAAGTGCTGTACCACCCCCATAGACGCCAGGTGAGCCAGCCCTCCAAAGATGATGCGGTGGTGGATGTCCTTGCCCTAAACCCGGACCAGTTACGAGCTTTCCGCTGGCGCGATCTCTCCATTGTCTTCCAAAGCGCGATGAATGCGCTGAACCCGGTCATGGATATCGGAACGCAAATCACCGATGTGCTGCGCGCTCACAACCCGCTTATGACCACCGCGAGAGCACGTTCGCGCGCGGTGGAATTGTTGCAGTTGGTCGGTATTGCGTCAGATCGGCTGCATAGCTACCCGCATGAACTCTCTGGCGGCATGCGCCAGCGAGCGATTATCGCCATCGCGCTCGCGCTTGACCCGGAGATTATTATTATGGATGAGCCGACCACCGCGCTCGATGTGGTAGTGCAGCGCGACATCCTCGCGCAGATTATGAGATTACGCAACGATTTCGGCTTCTCTGTGATTTTCATTACCCATGATCTTTCGCTCCTGCTAGAAATCGCAGATACGATTGCTATCATGTACGCGGGCCGTATCGCCGAGATAGGGACCAGCAAAGATCTGTTTCGTCACCCACGGCACCCATACACCTATGGGCTGTTGAACTCATTTCCAAGCCTGCGCGGTCCGCAGAGCAGACTGAAGGGCATTCCAGGTTCACCACCCGATCTACGATCAGCACCACCAGGCTGTGCGTTTCATCCGCGCTGTGCATTCGCTTTCGCAGCCTGTCATACCATCGTGCCGGCCCTGCTTCCTGTGACGCGTGAAAAGGTATATAGAGGGGTGCCCCTGGTGGACACCTTGTCTGTTGGGGAACAAGTAACCTGCGTTGCTTGCCACCTCTATGACGCCGAACTGAATCCCGAAGGTCCACCCAAGAGACTGGAGTCTGAACATGTCAACTAACACCGCCACGTCAACCGCTGCAGAACCCGTCCTGGAAGCAGTGCACCTGCGTAAGGTGTTCCCTTTACACAAGGTCAAGCCCTTTAGCCCTCCGCAAGTGGTGCATGCCGTCGAAGATGCTTCGCTGGCTCTGCGCCCCGGTCGCGCTACAGCCTTAGTAGGAGAGAGCGGGAGCGGCAAGACAACGGTAGCTCGTTTATTGGCAAGGCTCTATACACCCACGGCAGGCACCATTCGCTATCGTGAGGAAACGGTCAAAGCCAGGGGAGGAACTGCCCTGCGAGCCTACCGCCGCCACGTACAAATGGTCTTCCAGGACCCTTTCTCGTCCCTGAATCCAACACATACTGTGCGCCATCATCTCAGCCGCCCTTTGCGCATTCACGGGCATGCCCACAGTGCTGCTGAGGAGACGCGGCTCATCACGTCGCTGCTCGAACGAGTGAACCTGACTCCGGTCGAGCAGTTCATAGACAAGTTTCCTCACCAACTCAGTGGCGGTCAACGTCAGCGCGTCGCAATTGCCCGGGCACTGGCGGCAAAGCCTTCTGTCCTCCTGGCTGACGAGCCTGTCTCCATGTTGGATGTATCAATCCGACTGGATGTGCTGAACCTGTTATCGCGTCTCAAAGAGGAAGAGGACCTGGCGCTGCTGTTCATTACGCACGACCTCGCCAGCGCCCGCTACTTTGCCGAGGAGACGCTGGTGATGTATGCTGGTCAGATGGTTGAGGGCGGCCCCAGTGAAGAGGTGATCCAGCGATCAAAACATCCCTATACCCAACTCTTGCTCTCCGCAGCACCAGACCCCGATCGCTTCGGATCATCCGACCAGCAGGGCAATGGCAAGGGATGGATACAACCAGCACTACCCACGAGCGGGAGTGTGGAGCTACCAAGTTTGATCAACCCGCCCGGCGGCTGTCGCTTTCATCCCCGTTGCCCACATGCTATGCCTGTATGCAGCCAGCAGTTTCCGCCACGTACGGAACTGGGTGGAGGACACTGGGTCAACTGCTTCCTCTACGGAGCAGAAAACAAAACTGATCAGGCAGAAACGGCTCATGCTTTATCCCCCGGGGGGAAAGCGAGCCTGGAGAACACAAGGAGTACCATAACAAACCGGCGTCCGTCTAAGGAGGATAAATGAGCATAATCGATGACGCGAAATCAAGCACAATGGTTGATACTCAGGTCTACCCCACAGATTTTCTGTGGGGCGCGGCAACTGCATCCTATCAAATTGAGGGTGCAGCACACGAGGACGGGCGCGGCCCGTCCATCTGGGATCAGTTCGCGTCTATTCCTGGCAAGGTACATCAAGGACAGAACGGAGATGTTGCAGCCGACCACTACCACCGTGTGCCGGAGGATATAGCGCTGATGGTCGAACTAGGCCTGAATGCATATCGCTTCTCCATCGCGTGGCCGCGCGTTCTTCCCCAGGGAAAGGGAAGCGTCAACGAGCGCGGCCTGGATTTTTATGATCGTTTAGTGGATGCTCTCTTGGCACAAGGTATTACTCCCTTCGTGACCCTGTATCATTGGGACCTCCCATTGGCGCTGCACGAGAAAGGTGGCTGGCTCAATCGAGAGACAGCATTCGCTTTTGCAGACTACGCTGAGGTAGCTGCGCGACGGCTAGGAGACCGCGTCGACCGGTGGGTCACGCTGAACGAGCCGTGGTGCTCTGCCTATCTTGGATACGGTACCGGCGAACATGCCCCTGGTATACGCGATATGCAGTCGGCCTACATCGCAGCTCATCACCTGTTGCTCGCACACGGGCTGGCACTCCCCCGCCTACGTGCGCACACCCGTCAGCACGCACAGCTGGGGATCACGTTGAATCTTACACCCATCTATGCGGCAAATGACCTTCCCGAGACGCTGCGTGCGGTAGAGTGGGCAGATAAGATGAACAATCGCTGGTTTCTCGAACCGATCTTTCGTGGCAACTATCCCGAAGGTCTCTTCGCTGATGCAGGGGTAGCTCCTCCGCCGCTACTCGATGGCGACCTGGACATTATTGCCACACCCATTGATCTTTTGGGTGTCAACAACTACTCGCGCTCGCTTATTCGTGCCCCTCTAGAGCACAACGGAGCTAGTGGCGATACAAGCAAGCGCTATGAACATGTCCCAGCGGATTCAGCATATACAGAAATGGGGTGGGAGGTCTATCCACGGGCGTTAACCGATGTGCTGGTACGAGTGCACCGTGACTATGCTCCTCGTGCCATAGCGGTGACAGAGAATGGTGCAGCCTTTGCTGATCACTGGGACGGCAGCAATCACATCGGTGACCCGCAGCGAGTACATTATCTACGTGAACATCTTCTAGCCCTCAGGCGGGCACGAGCACAAGGAGTACCGTTACAGGGCTACTTCGTCTGGTCGCTACTGGATAACTTTGAGTGGGCGCAAGGCTACAGCAAGCGCTTCGGCATCGTCTACGTCGACTACCCCACGCAGCGTCGCATCGTCAAAGATAGCGGCCGCTGGTATGCTGCCTTTATCGCAGCGCAACGCAAGCAACGGGTCTCGTGAACTCAACACCGTGGACGACATTACTTGCGATGAACTTCTTCCATTTGAGGCACAGCATGGTTGTGCGCCTAGCCTGCCCGGAAAATGTCTTCCGCCCTCAAGGCGGTGAGGAGATACCCCTCTGCATGGATCGAGCGAATATCGATGCCGAAGGTATGCAGCTTGGCCCTGCACCGTGACAGGATATTGCGGATCGGCTTCATCGAGCGATCCAGCGTCCTGTGCTCCACCGCTTCTTGCACGCTGCTGCGCGCGGCACTAAGCACCTCATCGGTGATCGCCGCCCGCAGCACCCCATACGGGCAGTAATGGGGATAGGCCTCCAGCAGGGCGACCAGCACATACATCTCCAGTTCTGTCACCACCTCTTGCGCCACCAGCCCATGCACCTCGGCTGACAGCTGCGTCAGCACAAAGGTGGACAGGCTATACGGATGCGTATTCAACACGAGCACATGCCCTTCCGGCAACACCCCTGGTAACCTGAAGTACCGGAACTGTTGTGCTGGCATAACTCCTCCCTCCTCCCCTGCTCACTTGCTGGGCAGGCATTCCTCCGCCTGCCCGTGCGCGCTGAGCGTGGCGCGCAGCAGCGGGCGCGCACGACAAAAGTAGACTTTGGCGGTGCTGGCTGGCATCTGCAGCCGCTGCCCAATCTCCGAGAAGCTCAGTTGCTGCCGGTAACGCAACAGCACCACCTGCCGCCACCGAGGCGGTAACCCCGCGATCGCATCCAGCAGCCTGCGCTGTACTTCATGCTGCTCCGCCACTTCCTCGGGCGACGGTCCTGGGTCGACCAGGCAGGCCGGCGGGCACAGCTCCTCCCCCTCTTCCTCCGCTTCCCACCCCAGATCGGCAAAGCGCACCAGGTGCCGCCTGCGGTATTCATCGATGCAGCAGTTGCGGGCAACGCGGAAGAGCCACGGCCCCAGCCGGGCCTGGCCCGCGCTTAGCGTGGGCAGCGACACAAACAGTTTGAGCAAAACCTGCTGAAACACGTCCCAGGCCTGGTCGTCGTCACCGACCTGCCGGCGAATGAACCGGAAGACCGGCACATGATAGCGGCGCACCAGGGTCTCAAAGGCGCTCTCGTCGCCCGCCAGGCTGTGGAGCACTAACACACGATCTGCCACAGCCTCCGGCTTGCCAAGCGATTCTATCACGTTCCTACCTCCAGGGCCTCGCTGACCTGGACCACAATCACGCTCGCATTGTCTTCGCCGCCGCCTTGCAAGGCAGCTTCGAGCAGTGCACGCCCTGTCAATGACGCGTCGTTGACAGGGCGCAAGAGCTGCTGAATGAACGGGTCACGTAACATCGCCCACAAACCATCAGAACAGAGCATGACGGTATCACCCGGCTGGAGTGGCTCTACGAACGCATCGACTTGTATCACGGGTTCCGTACCCAGGCTGCGAGAGATCACGTTGCGCCTGGGATGCGTGTAGCTGTCATCCGGTGTGATGATGCCGGCCTCCACCAGATACGCGACCACCGAATGATCCCGCGTTACCCTGCGCAGTCCGTCTGATTCTCGATACAGGTAGGTGCGACTATCCCCAACGTTCACCACAAAGGCCGTCCAGTCTACGATCAACGCGGCGGTGACGGTTGTCCCCATCTCAGTGTGCTGCTCCATGTTGCGTCGATAAATGGCCCGATTCGCCGCTTGCACTCCCTCAACCAGGAGCTGCCTGGGACCTGCATCCACCAGCTCGCCGCCCGCAGACACCCTCGACAACACGTGATCGACCATCGTTTGTATGGCCAGCCGGCTGGCCTCCTGTCCATAGGCATGCCCGCCCATGCCATCTGCCACGAGAAACAAACCAAAGGGTTCTGTCCCCGCCAGGTGCGTTCGCATTCCCTGGGCGGCAAAGAGGCTATCCTCGTTCGGTTTATGCCGGCGCACGATCCCAGGATGCGAGAGTGCTCCCACTTTCAGGCTCAGATTGCGATCTTTGAGCCGTCGCTCCCTGGAATAAGATAAGCTCCTCTCCACTTCCGCCCGCCCGTTCCCTGGCTTGCCTGGCGGCAGCTCTACTATCGGCTCATCGCCCACCGAATACAGAGCAGGTGGGAATGCATTCCCACTCGCAGGCTTGCCTGCACTAAAACTCCCATGCGCATCGTTGAACTTAGAAACACTCATTGGCTCTTTCTTCCCTCCCTTGAGTTTATGGCTGCCATAGAACAATCTCTCATCGTTCCGTTCGACTCCAGTATCGCTGTCCTGCGGATCATCTTATGTCCCTCCTGCTGCTACGATTAACCGGGGCACCGCTACCCTCACCGCTTAGGGCACCACGATGAAGCTAGTGGTGACCACTGCGCCACTCTTCTGACCCACGAAGATTAGCGTGTTCTCCCCGCTGAGTCCCCCTACCTCCAAGGCTGCTGGCGCCGCGAACCGGCCACTGCCATCGGCCTGGACGCGTACCACGGGCGCCCCTTGTCGCTGATTCAGGTACACCAGCACTTCCTCGTTGGGAACAAAGTCCCGCCCTACAAACCCCAGGCGGGTATGGGGCGACGGCGCGTAGTTATCCAGGACCACCCAGGGGTGGAATCCCTGGACACTAAAGCCGACCGATACCGGAGTTTGGCTCTGGAGCCCGGCGAAGAAGAGCGTATAGTTACCCTCCGGCAGCGGTGGAACGGTGAAACGCCCCGCTATGTTGCCCCCGACGTTCGCGGTCACCGCAGCTACTACTTGAGCCGATGCTTGATCCGTCCTGCCCAGGCGCACCTCCACTGTTTCTTTCGTCATGAAACCAGAGCCATCGAAGCCGATGTCGTGCCCGGGCTTTGCCGAGTAGGCGTCCAGATGCACCGTGGGCGGAATCCAATGTACCTGGAAGGCCGCCTGTGCTATACGGTGACTGCGCTGTCCTTCCACCAGCAGGGTATGGATACCGGGGGGCAGGCCCGCTGGGATCGCCTCCATCGCTGCACCGATCTTCCCGGCCCGGTCTGCAATCAGGGGGGCGAGCTGCACCTCCGCCTGCCCCTGTTGATCCTGGATGGTCACCACCAGCACTTCTCTTGGCAGGAACCCCGAACCCGCGAAGCGCAGCGGCACATTGGGCGTCAGGTCTGCACCATGGAGTTCGAGAGAAGCGGTCTGTGTGCGCGCCACCGAGGGAGCGGGTATCGACCGCCTCTGGACAGGTGGCGGAGGATGCATTTGGCTGAGAGATGCCGGTTGCACAACTCTCCCGTGCGCCAGAGCAGCGAACCATCGTGGAGCCAGACTGGCTGCCCCCACGATGATGGTGAGGCTGACCAGTGCCATCACCACTGCCAGCGCCACTACCAGCATACGTCGGCTCCCGTGCGGGGTGCGCGGCCGTGCGTCGCTATGGGGTCGCGCTGACCCCTGGCTCAGGCGCAGGCTCCACACCACCCGCAGCGCCTCGGTCACGATGCCCCGGCTCATCTTCGACTTCCCCACCTGCCGCTCCTCGAAGCGGATCGGCACCTCCACAATGCGGAAGCCCTGCCGCGCGCAGCGGTACGTCATCTCGATCTGAAAAGCGTAGCCCTGCGCCTGTATCGTCTCCAGGTCCGGCAGCAGCGCCTCCAACACCTGCCGGCGGAACCCTTTGAAGCCTCCCGTCAGATCGCGCATCGGCAGCCCCAGCACCAAACTGGCATACGCTGAGCCGCCCCGGCTCAACAACCGGCGCCATAGCGGCCAGCGCAGCGTGCCTCCCCCTGCCACGTAGCGCGAGCCCAGCACCACATCGGCCTCCTCCAGGGCCGCTCGCAGAACCGGCAGCACGCTCGGGTCGTGCGAAAAGTCCGCGTCCATCGTGTAGACCTGCTGGTAACCCAGCGCCAGCACATAGCGGAAGCCCGCCAGGTAGGCGCTCCCCAGGCCCAGTTTGCCCGGACGGTGCAGCACACTCACCCGGCCCATATATCGCCTCGCCAGCTCCTCTGCCAGCTCTCCTGTCCCGTCCGGCGAGTTGTCGTCGACAATCAGAATATCGAATGGCCCCTGCCGCAGGATGCTGGGCACCAGGCGTTGCAGATTCCCCGCCTCGTTGTACGTGGGAACGATGACCACACTCTTCTTGTGGCCATTCCCACTGTTCACCAGTGCCTCTTGCGGCAAGGCATCCATCTCCTCTCGCTTGGAAGGCGTGTTCCCCTTCATCAGCAATCAGCTCCTTTCTTCTGTAGCCCTGCAATCATGGGCAGTTGCTTCCACTTCCCTGCCTCAAGGCGTCGTAGGCGCCGCAGGCTCCGCAGGCGCCGCAGGCGTCGTAGGCGCCGCAGGCGTCGTGTCCAACGGGCAGGTGAACGGCGGCTGCGGCGGTACCTGCACCGGGGTGGGCGGGGCCCCCACCGTCATCGTGGCGAGACCAATGCCACCACTCATGGTCCCCACCAGCGCGAACACCATCTTCCCAGTCTGCGCGTTGCCTGGAATGACGTACGACCCGGCAGCCCCGACGTTGCCCCTGTCATCGGTGCGGAAGCAGCTCACCATGTTACCCGCACCTTGCGTGTGTCCTAAGTACACATGCACGACCTCGTTGCCGGCAAAGCCGGTCGCGTAGAAGCTTATCGTCGTTCCAGGAAAGCCTCCGTAGGTGCTGGCCATGGCGGTCGGCGTGTAGGGCAGCACCGTAAAGGCGACGGTGATCGGGGTCCGGCTCTGCTCCCCCATGAAGATTAGCGTCTGCTTCCCTTTCAAGACATAGGGCACCATGTAGCTGCCCGCCTTGCTGAACGCTCCATGGGCGTTGCTCTGGATGACCACCACCGGCGCGTTGTTGAGAGTGTTCAGGAAGACGAAGACGCGCTCCGCCGGCCCGAAGCCCTTTCCCGTGAATCTCACGGCGTTGTCCGCCTTAAGGGCATAGCTGGAGAGGGTCACCGTCGGATACAGCGAGAGCAACAGGATCGGGGCGGCCGCCAGTGCCTGGCTCTGGCTGCCCACGAATAGGAAGGTATTGGTCCCCACGGCCCCGAAGGGCACCTGCACCGAGCTCTGGCCGACCCCGCCCCCGCCATCGGCTTGCACGGTGGCCACGGGCTGGCCGCCCATGCTATTCCAGTAGACATTGATCGATTCGCCCGGACTAAAGCCGTGGAGGGAAAACACGATCATGTCCCCCGGCTGGGCCACCTGGGCGCTCAGTTTCACCTGGGGCACACCCCCCGCGATGGTGCCGACCGCCTGGGCTACCTTTGCGCTATTGCGCTCTTGGGCTAGCACTACGAAGGTGCCCGAGGGCAGATTGTTGGGCACGGTGAGAGTGGCCTCGAGGAAGGTGCCACCCTTGTCGGTCTGCACAAAGGTAGAGGCGAGGGTGCTGCCCGTGGCCTGCCGTTTGAGCACCAGGTCGATGGTGGCTTTAGCGTCAAACCCGCTGCCCATCACGTTGAGGCTGGTGCCCTGGCGCACGACGCCGGGGTTGAGCAGGATGAGCGGTCCCACGAGGCTGGTTGACGTCCCCTTCACGCTCGGGGTGCTGGTCGGCAGCGACGTGCTGCTCGGCAGCGGAGTAGTGCTCGGCTGCGGCGTGGCCTGCTGGGAGCCTATGCCCGCCAACTTCATCAGTTCCGAGACAACCGATTGGTTGAGCGAGCCTACCACCACCGCGAGGACCACCAGTGCCCCGAGCACGGTCACCAGTAGCTTCTTACGGTTCTTGCGGCCTTTGGGTGGCTTGGGCGACGAGTCTCCAGGTGCCGGCCGGCCTCTTCCCGGTTCTCCCAGTACCTGCGGTTTTCGGCTCGGCGTGGCGGTGCTCGGCTGATTGGGGATCGCCTCTTCTTCGGCGTCCGGCTGATTGAAGATCACCTCTTCTTCGGTGTCCGGCTGGTCGAGGATCACCTCTTCTTCGATATCCGGCTGGTCGAGGATCACCTCTTCTTCGGTGTCCGGCTGACCCCACGGCTCTTTCGCCTTCCGCGGAGTATGCGACAAGTCCATAACGTTTCCATCCTTTCTGATCCAGGTACTTACTTCTGAACCTGATAAATTGCCAGGCTGACCCCACCGTGCGTCAGTTGCCAGATCGGCTTGGCGTTCTGGAGGGCCAATAAGATGTAGTCCTCGCCTCTATCCGTATCGTTTTGCTGCATGGCAATGAGCATCTTGTTCGACATCACAATGTAGTCGATGCTGTGCCAGTCCCCTCCGCCGAAGTACTTGTCGCGCACGGCGGGGTCACCCGAGGCGTTCCAGTGGGAGTGCGCCCACGGATACACTGGAGCCACATCATGTAACTGTAACCATAGGTCGTCGTCCATGATGACGTGCGCGCTGGGCGGGATGTGCTGGCGGATGAAGGTCAGTTGCTCCTCCTGCAGCGGCGTCAGCGGCAGCTTGTACAGGTCGTGCGGCACCACCTTCCCAAATTGGTCATGCACCAGCAGGTAGCCTCCTGCCGGCAGCAGCAGCACGGCGAAGAACACGGCCAGTATGGCTGTCCGGGCGATGCCGAACAGCCACCCGAGCTGCCTGGTCTCCGGCAGCGGGAGCCGGTTCACCAGCATCGCGATATTCATGGCCAGGAAAGGGACCAAAGGCACGACGTAGAACTCCAGCATCACGCTGCCGCGCACCAGGTAGAAGATGTAGCTCAGTGCCAGCAGCGAGGCAATAAGCTCGCCCTGATGGTGCTTGCGGTCTCGCAGGCCAAGATAGAGGTTGATGAGCATGGCCCCCGCCCCGCCTGCCAGCAGGAAGGTGTCCTTGGGCAGCCAGGCGTCCAGCGAAAACGTCCAAAACAGGCTGTGCAGATCCAGAATGCCGCCCTGCGCGCGGTGCAGTTGCTGCCAAATGGTGTAGAGCAGGGAGACGTGCGCTGCCGGTGGCTGATTGAGATTGAAGCTCAAATGCGCCGGCAGCAGCTCGTTTTTGAGCACAGCATATAAAAAGTACAGCGAAATGATCGAAAACGCCCCGAAGAACCAGAAGCTCAAGGCAAAGCGATAATTGCCCCGGGGGCGCACCTTGCTGTAGAGCAGGTAGCCGATGACAGGCATAAAGAAGATGGCGTTCTCTTTCGTCAGCACCCCCATCCCCAGGGCCAGGCCGCTGAAGAGCGGGGTAAGAATGCGCCGGTCATCACTGCTGGCCAGGTAGAGGCTCAGCAGCACCCAGAAGACCATCAGGTTGTCCAACAACACCTGGCGCTGGTAGTAGACAGCCAGCGGCGACAGGTTGAAGAAGAAACAGGCCACCACGGCCGCCATGAGGCTGCCCGAGAGGCGACGGGTGGTCTGGAAAAGCAAGTAGACGCTCGCCAGGTGCACCAGCAGCATCAGCACGCGCCCGGTATTGATCGCGTTGCCGAAGGCCTCGAACTGGTGGGGCAGCAGGGCCACCCAACTGGCGATGACCAGCCAGCCTGCCGGCGCATGGTCATAGTAGTACGTATAGGGCGAGAACAGCCCCTCGCGCAGCACCGACCACGCCCGCTCCATGTAGATGCCCTCGTCAGTGATGTAGAGCGGATAGAGGAACAGGTGGTAGCCATGCGAGATGGCCCCCGTGAGCAGCGAGCCCAGCAACAGCACCCGGGTGAGCACGGTCTGAGGGGTGCTCACATTTGGTGCTGGCTGCTGGGGGCCCCGCCCGTTCTGGCCGACCCCTCTTGGGGAGGGGACGGATAATGTGTCATCTTGAAAAGCGTGCATTTCTCCTCCTTAACTTGGCGACGAGGTCGCTTCCAGCTCCCGCGTCTCCTGCTCACCGGCCGCCTGGGGCTCTGCTCGTCCCTGCCGGTGAGCACCGATATGCTGGGTCTTCTCCCAGTTATTGATGCCGCGCACCTGCCGCAGCGTCGCTCGCACAGAGGCATAGGCCAGCACCCACTGATAGGGCAGGTAGCCCAGCGCCATCACCAGCGGGGTCTTCCAGGTCGGCTTCAGTCCGTGGGCGGAGGTGAATTCATAGAGCCCAATCACATTCAGGATGAAGTGAGCCGCCAGCAGGTAGAACGGCAGGTCCAGCGTGATAGCCATCAGCACCGGGGTTTTCACCGTGAACATCATGATCAGCGAGGCCAGGATGTAGAACCCCAGCACCGCCTGTATGGCGGGAAACCCCAGCGTGTACACCGCCAACAGCCGCTGCCCCAGCCGGGGCAGCCTCCTCCACTCCCCCTTCAAGAGCGTCTGCAAGAAGCCCTGGCTCCAGCGCGTGCGCTGCTTGATGAATTGGCTCAGCGTAGGAGGAGTCTCCTCGCGCGTGACGTAGCGGTCGTCGTAGATGACGCGCATCCGCTCGCCCAGGAGACTGATGCGGATACCAATATCCGCGTCCTCCGTCAGATCCTGCTCATCCCAGCCGCTCACGCGCTCGAGCACCTCCCGCGTGAAGAAGACGGTGTTGCCTCCCAGCGGCGTCATGCCCAGGCGCGCATGGTAGTGCAGCCGGCTCTTGAACCAGAAGAAGTATTCCAGTACGTTGAGCACCGAGTACCACTTCGACTGGTAATTCATCAGCTGTACCCCACCCTGCACGACCGCGACCGGCTCGTTTAGCAGCACAGTGTTGACCACATTGAAAATGTCCGGGTGGATATCGTCCTCGGCGTCGAAGATCGTCACCACCTCGTTGTGGGTGTGGCGCAAGCCCACGTTCAACCCGTGCGGCTTGTTGATGGGCTTGTTCTTGAAGGCGGCCACGTTCACGTTCGTCACCCCCTTGCGGCGCAACTGCGCAACCTTCTGCTGGGCCTTGGCGATGGTGCCGCTGTCGTCGGCGGAGCAGATCACCATCACTTCCAGCAAGGACAGCGGGTAGTTGGCGCGCACCACGCGCTCGATGGTCATCTGAATCACCTCCTCTTCATGGCGGGCGGGCAGCAGCACAGTAAAGGACTTGTGAGGTGGCAGAAAGCGGTTGGGCGCCTTCGACCGCTGGGAGGCCTCGGGCCGATCCCAGGTGTAGACCATAATGTAGAGCGTATAGACCGACTGCATCGTGAGTAGGAGCGAGAGGGTCACCGCTCCGGCGAGCACACACGTCATCACCGCATGACCGACAGCAAGCAGGATCGCGTTCATCGCGCACCTCCCCACGTCCACACCACGTTCACCGCGAAGTTCCAGGCAGTCGCCAGGGCGATCCCCAGCAGATTGGCGGCCAGGTAGTAAACACCCAGGTGCCCGGCCAGGAGCCAGAGGGTGCAGGTGGTGATGACCAGGCCAGCCAGCGACACCAGGTTGAACTTGGCGAAGCGCCGCAAGGAGAGCCGCGTGCGCCGGAAGGTCCAGCGGTCGTTCCAGCAGAAGTTGTGGATGATCGCCACCTCTGCCGACAGAACCGAGGCGAGCACCAGGGGCAGATGCGCCCGCTGAAAGAGGAGGAGCAGCGCGAGGCTGTTCACCAGCGCCCCTATCCCTCCGACCAGCAGAAATTTGCTCACCCTGGCCAGGAATGCGCGCCGCTGCACGCGGCCTGCGAGCGCAGACCAACAACGTGTGACGGGCATGCCCCGGTCATGTTGGCGAGGTTCCGCGGAAGCTGCACCGGCTGGTGCTTGCGTGATGATGTTATTGTCGTAGTTTAGGTGTGCCATCGCTTGATATGCTCGCTCACGGTGTCCTGCTCTCACAGCGCAGGTGAGGGAGCGTTCCCTTTCTTTTTCAAAGAGACGACGTCAAGGGTGTGAGAAAGGGGGGTGGAGGTGCCTCCACTCCCGTTGAGGGAACGAAAGAGCCCCAGACGTCGTTGTGTACTTTCCCGTCAGCGTTTCTCCAGAGGCCCTCGCTTGTCAGGAGGACAACTTGCCGTATACGTAGAGCTACTGGAGAAATAGGAGTCGGTTGCATTCCGCCCTGCTGACAGGATCTAGAAGTTCTTGACGTCCTCAACACAGCCGCTGACCTGCGTATAGACGATGTACGTCTTCTGCCCTACCAAACCATCGGGTCGATGTGCCGTGACTACGTACATGCGGATCTGCCCGCCTTGCGGTCGAGTGTGGGCCCCTATATAGTCCACGGTGAGCGTCAGATCCTGCCCGGACTCGGCGATGCGCTGCTCCGTCACCTGGCTTGCGAGCTCCGAGAGAGGCAGCTGCGCCTGCAGTGCCGGACAGAGCTGATGCCAACCAAGAGTGCCATCGAGCTTGACCACCGATTGCATGAACAGATCGGCGGGAGTAGAAGTGGTGGCCTGTACAGCCCCCCTGGTTCCCAGAATGAGCATGGGCGTTGCCAGCAGGGCCACCAGCTCTAGCCACACGATCGGGTAGCGTAGCACGCGCAAGATCGTGGACTGCGAACGGTTCTGTGAACCTTCCAAAGACGTTCTAAACATTGTTCGACCTTTCTCGAGATTACCTTGCTCGGAGTTCCGGGTTGGCGACCACGCTGTCTGTCCAACCTGGAACCCGTGAGCCGTAGGTGCAGTACGTGCCAGGCTGCAGGTAATCAAGCGGAGGGGGCCTGCGCGATCACGCGACAGTCCCGTTTCCTACCGCTCCTCCCACATCTAGCAGGCATGCTTTCCAGGCACCAGGGCTCTCCGCATTACATGAGTCTACTACCAGGTTCGTCCTCAAATCTGCTCAAGGAACGTCATCTCACATCTCTGGTGAGAACGTAGTGTCTCGCATTGAATATGCCTCTCCCTGCCTTTCACTTTGTTCGCCTGGCCAGGCGAAGATCAGATCACCTTGCGGGTCAAGTAACACATCCTGCATGTTCCATCCGAGCAAGACCTGGAGCTGCGCTCGCAGCCAGCCATCAAACGGGCGCTGGGAGCTAGCAAACTCTTGCAGGGCCTGGTGCGGCTCCCGCATGTGAACTGTCACAAGCAGAAGTTCGCCCCGAAGCATTTGCACCAGCCGGCCACGCACCTGCGTGATCCCCACTTCCTGGCAGGATGCTTCAAACTGGACCCTGCGTGATCCCGCTACCTCCTGACAAAGTCTTCGCCAATACTCCTGGGTTCCCGGTCGTAGGAGATAGGCGATCTCTAGCTGCGCCATAAGACAACGCTCCTTTTGCTTGTTTGCTCTCTGTGTGCATCCTGGCCTGGTCCGACATACCCCATGAAACCCCACCTATGTCTTGGTAGCCTCATTGCTCCTGCCACGACTGGCCGCACACCGTCTTCTCTCTTGCTAGTATGACCAGGGCGCGTCATGAAAGCGTCATGAGCATCGTCATGAACGGAAAAGGATCGCCCATTATCCCGTGAAACGGGTCCTCTATAGATGGTCCCTCTTCTTTACATTCGCCAGCACAGTCTTATATGAGAAAGAAGCGCCATGAAAGCGTCATGAGCATCGTCCTGAACGGGAACGACTGATGGGCACGGGTCCTATATATGTATGAGGCCATCGGCAATGACATCGTGCACCGAACCGCAGGGATATATCCTCACAACCATGAGATGCTCGCGTTAAATCCGTGATGCGCTTTTCAGGAAAGTCAAGCATAAAATGTGTATACTAGTGCTAAGTGATATGACATGTCTGTTCCTTCACAATCCACGGAACTCAGTGTAGAGAATCCCAATGATTCGGGATGCGGCAACCGTTCCAACCCAAGAGTCAAATATTTCTGCCTGCATCCTTGATCACCTTCCCAGGTCTATAATTTTTTGTCATATCGCGGTTACACCTTAAATGAAACTCCTCTTAAATTAATGCCGTTCCTAGGGACATAAAGTTACATAAATATCTCACACATCATACTCGTAGAGCGATAGTAATATTCTATCGACTTATGGATGGATTGATCGTTACCCGGTATCACTAGAAAGGAAAACGCCTGCCGACTGGACGTAAACCGTTTTTTTGATCACATAGAAAGGAAAAGTGATTTGAAACGTCTCTGCATAGCCGGCTTTCGCGGAAGAAGCATACAAGCCTTCCTTGCAGTTATTTTGGGGGTAGTAATCCTATCTGCCTGTAGTACCCCCACTACTAGTACCCCTGCTACTACTTTGCTTTCGGATAAAGTCTCAGGGTCGTGCCAAACTGCTCATCGAGTAGGGTATCTCACGGCCTTCCATAGTGAGCTGGTGGATTCGTTGGGCTGCGTAGTGCATCTCTCAGGTGTTAACTGGTTTGGGTTTGAGACCAGTACCTTCGCCCCGCATGGGCTGTGGGCGCGCAACTGGAAAGACATGCTGAACCAGATCGCACAGACAGGCTTCAACACTATCCGCCTGCCTTTCACCAATCAGCTCTTCGACCCTGGGAACAAGGCGAATGGGATCAACTACCAGCTGAACCCTGACCTCAAAGGCCTGAGCGGGTTGGCACTCATGGATCGCATTATCCAGGGTGCCGGCAAGATTGGCTTGAAGGTCATCCTCGACCGGCATGATCCCACGGCCGACCTGCGGCCCCCAATGTGGTTCACTAATCAAATGAGCCAGTCGCGCTGGATCAATGATTGGGTCATGCTGGCCCAGCACTACCGCGGGAATGATACCATCATTGGGGCTGACCTGGCCAACGAACCGCACGGTCCAGCGACCTGGGGCGATGGTAACCCCAACACCGATTGGCGTCTGGCTGCCGAGCAGGCGGGCAATGCCATCCTGGCCGTCAATCCAGATTGGTTGATTATCGTCGAGGGCATCGAGCAGTTTCACTACGACTTCTACTGGTGGGGCGGCAACCTCGAAGGAGCAGCGCAGTACCCCGTGCGTTTGTCGGAGCCGGACAAGCTGGTGTACTCAGCCCATGACTACGGGCCGGAGGTCTCCTGGCAGTCGTGGTTCCAGACCCGAAATCCTGCTGACCTCGCGCACACCCTGCCCGCCGTCTGGGAGAAGCATTGGGCCTATCTGCAAACCAGTGGGACTGCCCCGGTACTCATGGGAGAGTTCGGAGGGAGCTCTATGGGTGGGGATGCTGAGGGCGTGTGGCAACGCACCCTCGTGAATTTCCTGAAAACGAATAACATGAGCTATACCTACTGGTCGTGGAATCCGGACTCGGGAGATACCGGTGGCATCTTGGAGTACGACTGGAAGACGGTCAACCAGAGCAAGATGGACGTATTGAGCGCCTATCAATGGCCCATACTGGGGCAGCCTGAATCTGGCACGAACAACCATGCTGGTGCTATTCCGAAAGCCTATCAATGGCCGCCATCGAAGTGAGCCAAGATCCCTCTACCGTTCCGTGGCAATTCAGGTCGGACACAGCCTGGATGAGCACACTCCCCACCTGGGTCCAGGTGGGGAGTGTGCTAGCCACTATACTGGCTGGAACTGCTCGCGGGTGATGGAATCCAGCAATATTGAATCAGAGGGCACACGCTGCGTTTGCAGGTGTGCCTGCGCACAATAAAAGAAGGTTAGTGCAGGGCCTTCCCAATCTTCTAGAAAGAAGAGATAAGGACGATGAACATGGAATCACAAGAATCTTTCTCAGTCATGACGGACATTTGGCAGCTCGAGCAGGGGGGGTTTTCGAGCGATGAGATTGCTGGCCTCCTCAGAGTCAAAGCGCTCTATCAGCGAGGAGTCTATGACGAGACCGATTCCGAGCAGAATCGACTGGCGTTTGTCCGCTGGCTTTACGTGCAGGGTCGCCTGGAAAGCTAACCAGGCGGCATCATGCTCAAATCGGGGGCGTGTAACAATCTATCCATATATGGCGCTACGCAAAACTAACAGGGAGTTCTTTCAGCCCCCGGAAGACCTGGCTTGGCTGCCATTCCAGTATCTCAGTATCTAAGTGCAGTGCCTGAAAGCGGCCCAGGAGAGTGCTGAAGGCGATCTCCGCTTCGACACGTGCAAGCGGCGCACCCAGGCAAAAATGGATACCCTGGCCGAACGAGAGATGCCGGTTTTCCTGCCGGTGCAGGTCGAGCCGGTCCGGCTCTGCAAACTGCGCAGGGTCTCTATTTGCGCCTCCCAGGCACATAAGGACTTCTTGCCCTGAACTGATCTGCTTACCGCCGATCTCCAGGTTGCCTTTGGCACGGCGCGAGGTCAACTGGACAGGACTATCATAACGCAATAATTCTACGACCGCCGGTGAGATCAGTGCGGGATCATCCCGTAATTGCTGGAGCTGGTCGGGGTGCTGGAGCAATGCCAGCATGCCATTCCCTATCAGATGCGTGGTTGTGCCATGTCCTGCGGACAGCAAGAGCACACAGTTCCCAAGCAGCTCTTCCTCGCTCAGTACGCCACCCTGTTCTTCCGCATTGATCATAGCCTGCATCAGGTCATCCTTGGGATCGGTACGCCGCCGCCTGATAATCTGTCGAAAATACTCAATGAACTCGGAAACGCCGGCCAGCGCCTGGAAAACGCTTTCAAGTGTGAGATTCGCTCCTCCAAGCAGTGCGCCGAACTGTCTCGACCACTTGAGAAATTGATCGCGGTCTCCCGGTGGCACACCGAGCATCTCTGCAATCACGATGGCGGGCAGGGGGTAGGCGAAATCCGGCACGACATTCATGCACCCGTTTGCCTGGACTGCGTCCAACAACTCACCGGCTACCTGTTGAATGCGCGGCCGCATGGCGTCCACTACTCGCGGCGTGAAAGCCTTGGCTACCAGCCCGCGCAGGCGCGTATGGTCTGGCGGGTCCAGGAAGAGCATCTGCCGGGTAATGGCACGGACGGGTGGTCCCAGCGTCTCTAACATCTCCTCGGGTATCCACGATGTGTTCTCCATAAATCCTGCAACGGAAAATCTTGGATCGCGCAAAGCGGCTACTACATCAGCATATCCTGTGAGTACCCAGCCACCTACACGTTCATCCCACAGCACCGGGTCTTGCTCGCGAAGCTGTTGGTAAAGGGGATAGGGATTCGCAATATATTCGGGACTGAGTCCATCGGCGAAGCTGAGCCTTGTATTGCTGTTATCTGACACTGCACACCTCCCTCTGAGTGGGATACGATATACACAAGGGGCACCACTACCATAAACGAAGCTGTTAATGGCAGGATACCCCTTATGTGCCAGTTTAGCGCATCTATCAAAAAGACCTTCGCGCGCTACTCATACTGAAGGTCTTCGTCAGGCGCGATCTCGTCCTCCTCAATTTCCTCGTCATCGCCATACTCGTCCAGGTGACTCACCTCTGGAATGTCGGTCGAATATGACTCTCTCCGGATCTGAATAGTCGGATGGATGAGCGGGAAAGGCTTCAGCCCCTCCTGACCAGCCGGACTATCCATCTGCGGTTCGTACGCTGTCATGCCCTCGCGTACCAGCACCTCTTCCCCCCATGCTATCGACTCATAACCCAGGCGGCGCAGATCCATAACCATACCTGGCCAGGTGTCCTCGCCATCAACCGCCCACCAATCACGTCCCATGACGTTTACAGGTCGAACTCGCAAAGGCCGGTTAAGGTCGCCCAGATAAGCCAGTAACATAGCACGTTTCTTCTCGGCTTTTTTCATCATCGGCAAGAACCGTCCCTTCTTTACTCGTACAACACCTACATTGTCTTCCTTCACAGGATACAGGCTCGTTCCATCTTAAAGAACTATTCTTTCCCAGGCTCCAGAGAAGGAATACAACTCTCATACATAAACATACCACATCCACTATAGAGTATGCCAGTGCTAAACATAGGTACGCAACATGACATAGCATGGATCATGTTGACATATAGCCTGAGCAGAAAAGGTAGAGAGACCAATAGAGGCTTGCTGGAACGCCACATCCATGTTATCTTGTAGGCATGGAAGGAAAATCCGCGAAAGAGAGTAAGATGATTGCCCAGGAGCGGCGCCAACGCATCTTCGAGGATATCGAAACGAGCGGCATCGCCTCCGTGCGCGACCTCGCAAAGCGCTTCGAAGTCTCGCACATCACCATCATGCGCGACCTGCAAGAACTGGAGCAGGAAGGCTTGATCCGGCGCGTTCATGGCGGCGCTATCAGTGTGCGCGGCGCCAGCTATGAGCCGCCTTTCATTGCACGCGAATCGCAATATTCCCCGGAGAAAAAACGTATTGCCGCCAAAGCCGTAGAAATGATTACCGATGGCGACAGCATCATCCTCGATGTAGGCACGACCACCTTAGAAATCGCGCGCGCGCTCAAAGGTAAACGCAACCTGACGGTGCTGGTAACCAATCTTCGTGCAGCCCTGGAACTCGCCAGCCAGGCAGCCATCCAGGTCATCGTGATCGGAGGCAAGCTGCGCGCCAGTGAACTTTCGCTGGTCGGGCATCTCGCGGAGCAAACACTGCGCAGCTTCCAGGTCGACAAAGCCTTTATCGGCGTCGGCGGCATCACTATCGAACATGGACTGACCGAGTTCAATTTCGAGGAGGCCGGGACCAAACGCACGATGATCGAACGCGCGCGCCAGCGCATCGTGGTAGCAGATCACACCAAATTCGGTAAAGTCATGCTGACCACAGTCGCATCGCTGGCCGTGGTTGACACGATCATCACCGGCAAAGAGGTAGATGGCGAGATCGTGACGCGCCTGCACCAGATAGGCGTCAGGGTAGTCCTCGCGTGATAATGACCATTCACACAATCATGCCGGTAACGAGACAGGTGCCGCCCAACCCCTGGCTCGTTCAACTGCACGGAGCCACAGTTGATAGAGCAGCTCAACGTCCCGGTCTTTGCGCGGGCTGAAATTGGCGGATTCGCGCCACAAGGCCGACGTTTCGCTTTGATCCTTCCATAACCCGCTACCTAACCCGGCCATGAATGCCGCGCCAAGCGCAGTCGTCTCGCGGATGGCCGCTACATGCACTTCAACGCCTGAGATATCGGCCAGCGCTTGCATCAGAAAGCCATTGGCGGATGCTCCACCATCCACTTTGATGCTCCTGATGGGCCGGCCAGTATCCTTGGCCATCGCTTCCAGCACATCGCGGGTACGCAAGGCGATGCCCTCCAGCGTCGCTCGCACAAGGTGAGCGCGTGTAGTGCCGCGCGTGATGCCTATTATCATACCGCGGGCATAGCTATCCCAGTAGGGAGCAGCAAGCCCGGCCAGGGCCGGCACAAAGAAGACCCCGCCGCTGTCGGGCACCGACAGCGCCAGCTCCATCGACTCCTCCGCGCTCCGCACAATACCCAGGCCATCGCGTAACCACTGTACTGCTGCTCCCGCCACGTAGATACCCCCATCCAGGGCATAGGTGATACTCTTTTCGAACGACCAGGCCACGGTCGGAACCAGCCCATAGTGCGAGGTGGGAATATCACCGCCTGCGTTCATGAGGATAAATGCGCCTGTTCCATAGGTCACCTTTACATCGTTGGGCGCGTAGCAGGTCTGACCGAATAGTGCCGCCTGCTGATCCACAAGCGATGCAGTGACAGGTATGGGCCGGCCGAAAATGTCAGCCCGCACAGGGCCAAAAAGAGAGCAGGATGGCTGGACAGCGGGCAAAATCGAACGCGGTATTTCCAGCACATCCAGTACATCCTGGTCCCAATCGCGGCTACGCGGATTATAGAGCATCGTGCGCGAGGCCGTGGTATCGTCGGTGCGATGCTCACCTGTGAGACACCATAAGAGCCAGGCATCCGTCGTTCCAGCCAGCAACTCACCACGCTTCGCCATCGCGCGTGCATCCGGCACGTTATCCAGCAGCCAGCGCAGCTTCGTGGCAGAGAAGTAAGGATCGATGGGCAAGCCGGTGCGCTCCTGGATCAGCCGGCCACCGTCACTGTGCATCAACTGGTCGCAGAAATCTTCGGTGCGGCGGTCTTGCCAGCTGATCGCATTGTAAAGCGGCTCCCCGCTGCTTCGATGCCACATCACCACAGTCTCACCCTGGTTTGCCAGGCCAAACGCCACGATGTGCGCACTGGTGGCCGCGAGGACGGCGCGAGCATTTTCTACAACGCTTCGTAACAAATCTCGCGGGTCCTGCTCAACCCACCCTGGATGGGGATAAGTGAGCGGTATCTCGCTCGCGGATTCGGCCAGGGAACGCGCCTCCGCATCAAACACCAGGGCTTTGGTGCGAGTAGTGCCCTGATCTACAGCAAGTATGGCTGGAATCATCATCCCCTCCTTTGGGGGAGGGATATCCCTCCCCCAAGGGGAGACCGTCTCCCTGAAACTTCGTTTTCAGGAGAAAAAGGCTCCAAATTGAGAGTTATGCCGCCGTGTCAGGCGCACCCTGCGCGGGAGCTGTCTGTAACACTTTGGGTCGCGTTACGAGCATCCATATGAAGTAGATCAAGCCGATACCGAACATGATAAGTGAGTAGACCCAGGGCGCGGCAAACGACGAGTCGCGGAAAATTGAGAGTTCAAAGAGCAGCCAGATGACCGAAAGAACGATGATCGGCCACTCCCAGGCTCCCAGGCTGAACCCGCGCGCCTCCGGTAACTTGCGCCGCGCATAGATGTACAGGATGACCGTCGCCAGGTAGATGATCGCCGGCAGCAAGGTCGCCGCGCTGAACAGGTTACCCAGCGTCGTGCTCTGGCTTGGAACGAGGATGCCCAGCAAGGCAAAACCAGCCAGTACGACCTCGATCAGAATGCCACAGAGCAGCGTCGCGGCTACAGGCGTGCCTGTCTGTCTATTGACCTGCCTGAACAGTTGATGACCGGGGAAGCGCTCGTCCCTTGACATGGCCCAGGTCAGGCGTGAAACGGTAATAAAAATCACCAGGCCGCACGCGAAGATCGAGAAGGTGACGAATACCAGGAAGATATCGCCGACCACCGTGCCCAGCATATCGGTGACAATGTTTGCTACCGGTGTTGCCGAGGAAGTCAATTTCGCAATGTCTTGCGATGCCAGGTTAAGCGCGATCAGGAACACAAAGCCGACAATACCACTCAAGAACACCGAGAACCACATGGCGGTGGGAACAGCTCGATGGGCATCCTGCGTCTCCTCGGCGAGGTTGGCCGCCGCCTCGAAGCCGACAATCGTGAAGGCTCCCAGCAGAAATGCGAGCATAAAAGGCCCGGAGGAGGTCCAGGTTCCAAGCGTGAACCACGGCGATGCAGCGCTCCCGGTGGTGAAAACATGACCAGGTTGGAGCAGTCCGCGCACAGCCCCAACGATCACCAGGAGGAGGGTAAGCCCCACGATGCCAACGATCTCCGTTCCGACCGCAGTGTTATTGACGCGCGTTGACCAGCGTGTAGAGTAGATGATCAGCGCCATCTGCACCAATGCCACGATTGCTGTAGCCAACCAGGCATTTTGATTGGTCTCGGCATAGCCGAAAAGGCTGGGCAGCACTGTCGAGGCCACTGCATAATCGACTGCAACCACGTCCACGATCAGAAAGAAGAAAGAAACCCAGCCGATGAGCCAGCCCACCTTGGGATTCGCCAGGCGCGACGCCCACTGGTAAGAATAGCCCGCCAGTGGGATACGTGAGGCCAGCGTGGCAAAGACTAGCGACACAAACAATTGGCCGACGATGACCAGGGGCCACGTCCAGATGCCCAGCGGCCCGCTATTGGCAAGTACATAACCATACGTGGTGAAGATACCGGTGGTGATGGAAATGAATGAGAAACCGATGGCGAACGAGGCAAAGCGTTTGAGTTCACGTCGAAACTCCGGCCGGTACCCATATTTCTGCAGGGCCTCTTCGGCGTAACCGCTTTGCTGGTCTTCAGCGAGTGACATGATCTGCTCCTTTCAATCGGTAGAGATAAGGTCAGATAAAAAATTACGGCCCGTGAGGATTGTTAAATTGCTTCGAGATATTGTCCGCAAATTCCATTGAGATCCGCCTGGCGGTCGAGTGGACAATGGCCTCGCCCAGGCTGGCCAGCCTGCCAAGCATGGTGATATCCATGATATACTGGACGTTTGTTCCGTTGTTAACAGGCACGAGATCGATGGTTACCCTGGCTCGGAAAGCTCCAGCCATCGCCTGCGGTTCACCTACCATCTCTCCCACCAGGTGGCGAGGTTCCTCGGCTTCGAGCACTGTCCCTAGAGCTTTCGCGCGGATGGTCATGAACTGAACTTTGACCGTGAGGATCGCCTCGTAATGAGTTGCGTCCAGTTGCTTTGCGTTTTCGCATCCAGGCATAACGCGGCAGAACTGCTTTGGATCCACGAAGGTCCGCCAGACCTGCTCCTGGGGCGCATTAACGGTTACTGCACCTTTCAATTTCATTGTGTACCTCCAATGAGAAGCGAAGCCACCTCCTTTCCCATCGCTATCGAGCCGGCATGGTCGAGCGAAGGCGCGATGACCGTGCCAACCGCGTAAACGCCCTGCACATTCGTCTGATAGAATGAGTTTACTTGAATAGTACCATACTCTCCCGTGATTATGCCGCTGCCCTTGAGCCAGTGCGTATTCGCCATCATCCCTGTCCCATAAACGAGTGTATCTGCCGGTACATCGAAAAACTCGCCATCGCGCCGGAATTTGACCTTCTCCAGGCGCGGAAAGCCCTCGATAGCGATAAGCTCAGCGCCGGTTAGTGATGGCTGCTTTCCCTCCGGTTGACCAGCCGTGCGTGTCGCCTCTACTTTAGGGGGCAATACGAGCGTGACTTCGATACCCACTCCGGCCAGGCGCTCTGCCGTGGCTCGTGCGTATCGAGAGTCGCCGTAGACCACCGCGCGTTTACCGGGGAGGTAGCCGCGAGACAATAACTGGTGCGCGAGCACCGGGGTGATTACACCGGCAGGGCGAGTCCCTGGAATCTGTGCGTGTTCGCGGGTCAATTCCAATCCGCCGCAGGCGATCAAGACCCGCTGTGCATGTACTTCCTCCGTACCCTGCCTCTGGCGCACGATAAGCACATGCGGCTCGCCAGCTTCAAACGCGGGCAGTAAACCGACCGCCGTTGTCCCATAGAAGGTCGTGACCCGTTGGGGGATGCGCGATGACTGGACCAATTCCCAGGCTTCCTCAAATCCCGGCGCGGGCAGTGCCGCTTTCAGGAATCCACCAGGATGCTCCTGGTAATCCAGCACCACAGTTCGCGCGCTTGCTATACCCGCTTGCAAAGCGCTCAGGGCACTCAGGCCCGCACCCACGATGGCCAGGTCATACAACTTACTCATCCCTGTCCCTCCCATCGAGTTCCAGCGACTCCTGGCCTTCTAGAAGGAACCTGGTACCGGGCAGGCGACCTGCAATTGGACACGAGCCGGCAACGTTTTTATTGAGGGTCAGGGGATCGCGACCAAGCTGCTCCTGGAATAAATCGATCAGGCGCGCCATACAGAGGTTTCCCTGGCAATCCCCCAGCATTACACCGGTACGCCGCTTGAGGCTATCGAGCGTAGCAGGGGGTAGTGGACTGCGCAGCGCAGACAGTATCTCGCCACGGGTAATCGAGCGACACAGGCATACTACATCACCCTCGTCCGGGTGCATGTCGGTCAGGTACTCGGGCAACTCATCCATGAAATGATTACGTTGCGAGAGGCTCAGTTCATCACGAACCAGCCCGCTGACATAACGACCAATCGCGGGAGAGGCTGATAACCCCGTCGAACGGATGCCCGCTACATGCAAAATGCGCGAGCTGACCGCAGATGCCCGAATGATATAATCCCCCGTGCTACTCACCGCTCGCAGGCCTGCAAACTGGCGCACGCTCTCCGCCCCGGCCATGACGGGCACCAGCTTACTGATTCCCTCTCGTATCTGATGCATCCCTTGCGCTGTAGTTGCAAGGTCCGTTTTGGCATCCACTTCTTCGGCCGTAGGGCCAAGTAAAACCCCGCCAAAGACGATAGGCGTTACCAGGATACCCTTGGAGATACGATTCGGCACAGGCAGGATGATCTGAGAGATGCCATGATCCTCTTCGACCACAATAAACTGGCCTCTCCGTGGCGTGAGGGTGAAAGAATCGTCCCCCGCCATGCGCGCTACCTCATCGGCCCATAGGCCGGCGGCATTGACCACCATCGAGGCAGCAATCGCCCCGCCTCCACCAGTGTGCACATATACACACTCGTCCGCTACATCAATGCCGGTAACAGGCTCTCCCAAAAAGACTTGCGCGCCGTTGCTGACAGCGTTCTCACAATAAGCACGAGTTGTCCAGAACGGATCGATAACTCCTTCACCTTCGACAAGTACGCCACCTGCGGCACGAGGGTTGACATAGGGGGCGGCCTCCAGTATCTCCTCGCGGGCCAGGCGCTGGAGTACAACACCGTTGCGTTCGGCTTTGGGAATGATCTCGCTCTCGATAGTAGCAAGCTCCTCGGCGCTGGTCGCTACCATCAGCGCGCCGGTTTGCAAATAGGGGATATGCAAGCTCTCAATGATGTCCGGCCATAACCCACGCGCCTCCGCCAGCAGTCGAGCTTCAAGGGAACCGGGGGGAGCATCGAAGCCTGTATGCACAATCGCACTATTCGACTTACTGGTGCCCTCGCAGATATCGGGATTTCGTTCCAGCAGAGCGACAGTCGCATCATAGCGCGACAATTCACGGAGTATTGCACAACCCACGACCCCACCACCGATTACAAGCACATCGACCCGTCGCATTTTCGTTTCCATAGCAGCTCGCATCTACCTTCTTTCACCAACCTGACTGACGCTAGTCAGTAGCCGCGTAGCGGCGTTGGTTGGTGTCTTTCAATAGCTGATAGGCGACGCAGTCGTCCTATCACACCTTTTTGGAAAGAGCACTACCAGTCCGTTGCCCAGGGTTAAAGTGAGATATGATCAGTTATGATGTAAGTATACGTTTTCCATGATAGAAAGTCAACATATTCGCGCATGCAGCGCCTGTGTATGTCCTCGAAAAGTGTGATAGTGCTCCTGGCGGCGCAGGTGACATCTATTGGAACATATTGAAATATTGACTGCTAGCTCGTATGAAGTGTATAGTACAAGAGCCAGCTGAGTCATTGGAAGATTTTTCTGGGGAAAAAACTTCATGCAAAAACAAACAAATACGCTCGATATATTTCTACAAACACCATTACAATGGATAAATGAGGGCCGTTCTCGCTACAAAGCCAGGCACTACGAAAAGGCCCTTCATGCCTACGAACATGCTATTCAACTTGACCCCAATCATAGCTCCGCCTACAGCGGCAAGGGAAACTGCCTCTTTTGCCTCGATCGCTATCAAGAAGCCCTTCATGCCTACGAACATGCTATTCAACTTGACCCCAATCATAGCTCCGCCTACAGCGGCAAGGGAAACTGCCTCCATTATCTCGGTCGCTATCAAGAAGCCCTTGTCGCACATGCACAAGCTATTCAGCAGGACCCTTGCTCCGCGTATGCTTACCGTTCCATCGTAAAAACCTTCATGACACTTAACCGCTCCGTAGAGGCCATAAGTGCCATTAAGCAAGCCATCGAGCTAGAGCCTGACAACGCCAGCAACTACTGCACCCTGGGCGATGTCTACAGCGAATTCAAGTTCTATGAAGAAGCCCTCGCGGCATATGCACAGGCTCTTCGACTCGATCCCTCCTCCGCTACGATTTACAACAACATGGGATTTCTGCTGGAATTGATGCAGCGCTATCCCGAAGCGCTTCGCTCTTACGAGCAGGCTATTGAGCTGGAGCCTGGTGAAAGTCTCTTCTACTACAATACAAGTGTCGTGCTGGCTAAACTTGGAAGATTAGAAGAAACCAGGCAGGCATATGAAAAAGCCCAACAGCTTGAAAGTAAGCCCTAGTACTCAGTCCGGTTAGGTTTGTGAGGCAGAAATGTAGTGACACTCCTTGCGGGTGTCAGGCCCCACCGCAAAATACACTTTCCGACAATGCAACGTATGCTATTACCGTATACTTCACAAAATGAAGTACCGTAAGAATGAGCATAAAAGCCATATTAAGGAAAGGTTACTACACAATGGCCACAAGAGATACCACCCCCGCCAGTATCAATTTCCACTTTGACCCGGCATGCCCGCTGGCCTGGCGCACAGCTCTGTGGATGCGCGAAGTGCGCGAGGTTCGCCCGGTAGATGTCACCTGGCGCTTCTTCAGCCTGGAAGTGGTGAACCGCAAAGAAGGCGTCACACCTGATTTTCAGAAGGACGGTACCTGGGCTGCCCATCGCACACTGGCACTTGCACGCCGCCAGGGCGGTAACGCCGCCGTGGAGCGGCTGTACCTGGCGCTAGGAGCGGCACAACATGGACGCAGGGAGAGCATCAGAGATGTCGCGATCATCAAGGCTGCGGCAAAACAGGCTGATCTTGACCCCGGCATTGTAG
>WNFG01000189.1_pt1 | contig 51897 bp, 56 predicted proteins | sample 5400431 | NCBI WGS metagenome assembly WNFG01 (sample SAMN13153346, study PRJNA577476) | soil metagenome | isolation source: 120 cm saprolite under Douglas fir tree site 2 hole 3 replicate 2 | place: USA:California | collected 2015-04-18
TGGCTGGTCCATGGCGACCGCATCACGCCGCTCTCTGCGGCCGGCGCGGCGCTGACGCTGACCGCGGTGAGTTGGGGGGCGTGGCGGATGTCGCGGGCGACGCAGGTGCTGCCGGAGGACGCGTAGTCGACAGTTGGGGACCAGGACCAGGACCAGAACGAGAACGAGAACGAGAACGAGGATCCGAACGAAAGCGAAGATTGTAAACGGACTTTAAAAGTACCCGTTTGCAATTGCGATTTGGATTGGGAGCAAGCCCGCGCCAACGCCTTCGGCGTTGTCACTGGGCTTGCAAGGTTTTCGATGACGATGACGAACTGGAGTGCTGGCCGTGGGGCCCGTCTCGGAGCTTCTGGCGCCAGGGGTGTGAGCCAAATAATTCGGCTACCGCCAGCGCTTGCCGCGGCCGTGCCTGAACCCGGGCGGCGGGCCGGACGGCGGCGTCGCGCCGGGTCCCTTGCCGATCCGGGAGCCTCCCGGCACTCCGCGCGGCGGGCCGGCGTACGCGTGCGCGCCGGGAACCACGTTGGGGGCGGATACCGGCCGGAGCTGCTGCCCCGTCGCCTTCGCGACGCCCGCGACGGGCGGGCCGTACCTGCCCATCATCGGCCGCGAGGCGGGTCCGGCCAGAGGGCTCGTCTGCGCCACCGCGGCGGCCGTCGCACCGGCGGCCAGCGCCACGCCGCGGATCGGCTGTGTGAAGTGCTCGGTGCGCACGGCGACCCAGTAGGGAGACGACACGCTCCAGACGGCCACGCCGCGCGGCGCGAGCGGAGCCCAGGCAGAGTAGAGCCCGCCGTAGCGCCAGCTCACCCAGGCCGGCGCCCAGCGGGGACCCGGCACCCAGTACCAGCCCCACGCGGGGCCGTAGTTCCAGCGGCCATAGTGGTAGACGGCCCAGCCGTACGGGTCGTCGGAGACGAACGTCCAGCCCCAGTCGGTGAGCACCCAGCGGCCCATCGAGTAGGGGCGCCAGTCGGCCGCCACGCCGTTCGGCACCCAGACCCGGCCGTACTCGGGCGTCACCACCCAGCGGCCGTAGGGCGAGAGGCGTTCCTCGAAGACGTGACGCTCGACGCGCGGGCCCGGCTCGGTCGCGCTTGGAGCGCCCTCGCTGTCGTCCGCCGAGGGCGGAGGCGGGGCCGGAGGGGCCGAGGGAGGCGGCGGGGTCTCGGCCAAAGCCGGCGCGGTTGCTGCGGCGAGCGAGAGGCAGAGCGCGACGGCGAGGAGGCGGGGCATGAAGGCTCCAGCTGAAAGGAGAGACTGAGGGAAGACCCGTCGCCGGAGCAGAGGATAACGGGCTCGTGCGCCTCGTGCGCACAAAGGAGCGCTCGCTTGGGGGCGGCGCTGGGCCGCAGGGTCTACGCGCTTCTGAGCGCGCTTATCCGCTGTTGATCGAAAACCTTGCAAGCCCAGTGACAACGCCGAAGGCGTTGGCGCGGGCTTGCTCTCAATCCAAATCGCAATCGCAATCGGGTACTTTCAAAAGTCGATTTACGAATTTCGTTTGGGTTCTCGTTCTCGTTCGCGTTCTCGTTCTCGTTCTCGTTCTCGTTTCTCTAGTATGTAAGTTCGCCCTGCGCCCGCACCGCCGTCATGGCCGCCAGATTCACCACGTCCTGCACACTGGCGCCCTGCTGCAGCACGTTGACCGGCTTGACCATCCCCATCAGCACCGGCCCGATCACCTCGGCGCCGCCCAGCCGCCAGAGAAGCTTGTAGCCGATGTTGCCGCTGTTCAGGTCGGGGAAGATGAGCACGTTGGCGTCGCCGGTGAGCCGGACGAAGGGGAACTCCGTCTCGCGCACGCTGCTCACCACGGCGGGGTCGACCTGCATCTCGCCATCGATCTCGAGGTCGGGGCGCCGCGCAAGCACCAGATCGACCGCGCGGCGCACCTTGGCCGGCGTGCCCAGCCGGTCGGTCCCGAAGTTCGAATAGGAAAGCATCGCGATCCGCGGCGTCAATTCGAATGCGCGCGCCAGTTCCGCCGTCGAGATCGCGATATCGGCCAGCTCCTCGGCGGTGGGGTCGGCGATCACCGTGCAGTCGGCAAAGAGCTTCAGTCCTTCCTTGAAGGCGACGATATACGTCCCCGACGCGCGCCGGCCCTTCTGCGTGCGGATGATCTCCAGGGCCGGCCGGATCGCCTCCGGATAGGTGCGCGTCATTCCCGTCACCAACCCGTCCACCGCGCCCTCCCGCAGCATCATCGCCGCGAAGGTGTTGCGCTGACGGATGCGGTAGAGCGCTTCCGCCCAGGACACGCCGTGCCGCTGGCGCAGAGCATAGAAAGCCTGCGCGTAGTCGTTGCACTTCTCGTTGGTGACCGGGTCGATGATCTCCAGGTCGGCAATGGCGCTCAGGTGCGCCTCGCGCGCCTGCTCCAGCACCTCGTTGCGCCTGCCGAACAGCACCGGCGTGCAGACGCGATCCTCGACCAGCTGCTGCGCGGCGCGCAGGATGCGCGGGTGGTTTCCCTCGGGAAACGCGATGCGCGTCGGTCGCCGCCGGGCGCGCGCGACGACGACGCTCATCACCTCGTAGGTGCGGCCCTGGCGCCGTCGCAGCGCGTCGACGTAGGAATCGCGATCGAGTTTGATGCGCGCCACTCCCGACTCCATGGCCGCCAGCGCGACGGCCGGCGCCACGGTGGTGAGAACGCGCGGGTCGAACGGCTTGGGGATGATGTAGTCGCGGCCAAAAGAAAAGGCCTGCCCGCCGTACGCGGCGCTCACGCTCTCGGGCACGTCCTGCCGCGCCAGCGTCGCCAGCGCGTGCGAGGCGGCCAGCTTCATCTCGTCGTTGATGGACCTGGCGCGCACGTCCAGCGCGCCGCGGAAGATGCCGGGAAAGCCGAGAACATTGTTCACCTGGTTGGGATAGTCGCTGCGGCCGGTGGCCATGATGATGTCGGTGCGCACGGCGAGCGCTTCCTCGGGGAGGATCTCCGGCACCGGGTTGGCCAGCGCGAAGAGGATGGGATTGTCGGCGAGCGATCGCACCATCTCCCGCGTGATGACACCGGCGGCGGAAAGACCGACGACCACGTCCGCGCCCTTGATCACTTCCGCCAGCGTGCGCGGCTCGGTGCCCTGCGCGAACATGCCCTTCCACTCGTCCATGTCCTCGGGGCGGCCGCGATAGACGAGCCCGAACTTGTCGCACATGAAGATCTGGCTGCGCGGCACGCCCAGCTTGACGTACTGCTCGGCGCAGGCCACCGCCGCCGCACCCGCGCCGACGAAGACCACCTTGACGTCGGAGAACTTCTTGCCCACCAGGTCCAGCGCGTTGATCAGCGCCGCGCCGGTGATGATGGCCGTGCCGTGCTGATCGTCGTGAAAGACGGGGATCTGCATCTCCGCGCGCAGCCGCCGCTCGATGACGAAGCACTCGGGGCTCTTGACGTCCTCGAGATTGACGCCGCCGAAGGTGGGCTCGAGCGCGCGCACCACCTTGCAGAACCCGTCGATGTCCTTGGCGTCCACTTCGAGGTCGAAGACGTCGATGTCGGCGAACTTCTTGAAGAGGACGCCCTTGCCCTCCATCACCGGCTTGGAAGCGTAAGGGCCGATGTCGCCCAGCCCCAGCACCGCGGTGCCGTTGCTGATGACCCCGACGAGGTTGCCGCGCGCCGTGTACTTGAAGGAGAGGTCCTTGTCCTCGGCGATGGCGAGGCACGGCTCCGCCACGCCGGGGCTGTAGGCGAGCGAGAGATCGCGCGCGGTGGCCACCGGCTTGGTGGGGACCACCTCGATCTTTCCCTTGCGGCCGCTGGAGTGGTAGTCGAGCGCGTCCTGCTTGGACGGCTGCAGCGTCTTGGTATCGAACAAGCTGGCCATGGCCGAACGTTCTACTTGACCTTGGCCACGCGCGCGATGTGCCGCTTGTTCACCAGCGCCACGCGGCCCTGCTCGATGAGCCGCAGGAAGGGCGGCGAGTCGTTGAGGTAATCGAGCAGCCGCGAGTGCTCCTCCGACATCACGAATGCCATCGACCCGTGCAGCTCGGTGCCGTCGGCCAAGGTGATCTCCACCTCCTGCTGGCTGGTAGCAGGGGCATCCTCCTCGTCCCAGTCGGGCGCCACGCGCGCGGCGGCGATGCTCTGGCGGCCGAGGAACGTCATCGTGTCCGAGGCCAGGTCGAGCGCGGGCACGAAGTCGTCGCCGCCGTTGAGCAGGTCGGAGAGGCGCTCGGGGCCGTCGTGCGCCGAGGCGTACTCCGCGAGGAAGATCGTCACCTGCCGGACGGCGCCGCCCGGGAGGAGCACCTCCACCTGGGCGCGTCGCTTCGGGACCTTGAGATCTTCGCTCATTGTGCCTCCGGCGCCCGTCATGCTAGGCCGCTTCGGTCATGAAGGAAATCCTCCCCGGCATCTTCACCTGGCCGTGGTTCTCCGAGCGCCACGGCTACGACTTCAACGGCTGGTTCGTGCGCGAGGGCGCGCTGGCCATCGATCCCGTCGAGATGCCCGATGCGGTGCTCGACGAACTGGCGGGCCTCGGCGTGCAGCGCATCGTCATCACCAACCGCAACCACTTCCGCGCGGCGGCGAAACTGAAAGCGAGGACCGGCGCGCGCGTCGCCGTCCATCCCGCCGACGCCGGGTTCGTGCGCAAGAACGGTGTGACGGTCGACGACGACCTGGCGCACGGCGCGAAAGTCGGTCCCTTCACGGTCATCGACGCGCAGGGAAAGTCGCCCGGCGAGATCGCGCTTCATTGGCCGGGGAGGCGGCTTCTGGTGGTGGGCGACGCCTGCGTGGGCAAGCCGCCCGGTGCGCTGGCGCTGCTCTCGCCCAAGGTGATCGACGACCTGCCGGCGCTGCAGCAGTCCGTCAAACGGTTGGCCCAGCTGGAGGTGGAAACGTTGCTGGTCGGCGACGGCGCGCCGATTCTCGAGGGCGCAGCGGCGGCGCTGCGCGCGCTGGCCGGGAGCTTCCCATGAGCGAGGAGCTGGACAAGCTCCTCGACATCATGTTCCAGGCGCACCCCTGGCATGGGGTCTCGCCCGGCGATCCCGCTGGCGTGATGGAGGTCTTCATCGAGATCGTCCCCACCGACACGGTGAAGTACGAGCTCGACAAGGCGAGCGGCCATCTGCGCATCGATCGCCCGCAGCGCTTCTCCAGCCAGCCGCCCACGCTCTACGGGTTCATCCCGCAGACGTATTGCGGAAGGCTGGTGGGCGCGCGCAGCTCGGAGCGCACCGGCCAGCCCGGCCTGCGCGGCGACCGCGACCCGATGGACGTGTGCGTGCTCACCGAGAAGACGTTGGCGCACGCCGGGTTCCTGCTGCGCGCCCGGCCCATCGGCGGGCTGCGCATGGTGGACGAGGACGAGGCGGACGACAAGATCGTCGCGGTCCTCGAGCGCGACATGGCCTACGGCGAACTGCGCGACATCGCCGACTGTCCCCCCGGCATCATCGAGCGCCTGCGCCACTACTTCCTCACCTACAAGCAGATGCCCGGCGAGCCGACGCGCAAGGTGCGCATCGGTGAGGTGTACGACCGCGTCGAGGCGGTGGAGGTCATCCGCCTCAGTCTTCAGGATTACCGCGATTCCTTCGGGCCGCCCGAGGGACGCGCCGCAGCGCTCGCGCGCCTGCTGGGGCGCTCTTGAAGGAAGGACAACCCGAACTGGTGCGCGCGATCGGGCGCTGGAGCCTGACGGGGCTGGTCCTCAACTCCATCATCGGCAGCGGCATCTTCGGTCTTCCCTCCGTGGTGGCGGGCCTTCTCGGCCGGGCCGGCATCTACGCCTATCTGATCGCGGCGCTGGGCATCGGAGCGATCATGGCCTGCTTCGCCGAGGTGGCCTCGCAGTTCCGTGAGGCGGGCGGCCCTTACCTCTATGCCCGCGTGGCCTTCGGACGCCTGTTGGGCATCCAGGTGGGATGGCTCACGTGGCTGGTGCGATTGACGGCATCTGCGGCTGCCGCCAACCTCTTTGCCATCTACCTCGCCGAGTTCTGGCCGCAAGCGAGAGAACCTCTCGGGCGGGCCTTGGTCTTGACGCTTTTCGTCGGCGTGCTCGCGGCGGTGAACTATCGCGGCGTCGTCAGAGGGGTGCAGTTCAGCAGTGTCTTCGCGGTGGCAAAACTTCTTCCTCTCGCCGTCTTCATCGGCGTGGGCCTGTTCTTCGTGGGGCAGGCGACGCCCACCGAGGTCGCCGCGCCGACGGCGGGCGCGTGGCTCGAGGCGGTGCTGGTGCTCATCTTCGCCTTCGGCGGATTCGAAGCGGCGATGATGCCGATGGCCGAAGCGAAGGATCCGCGGCGCGATGCCCCTTTCGCGCTCTTCATGGGCCTGGTGATTTGCGCGATCGTCTATACGCTGATCCAAATCGTCGTCCAGGGTGTGCTCCCGGCGCCGGCGGGGACGGATCGGCCGCTGGCGCTTGCGGCGCGGCAATTCCTCGGTCCGCCCGGAGCCGTGCTACTCACGCTGGGAGCGCTGGTTTCCCTCTACGGATACTTGAGCGGGCAGATGCTCAATACGCCGCGGCTCACGTATGCTCTTGCCGAGCGAGAGGACTTCCCGGCGTTCTTCGCGGCAGTGCATCCCAGGTTCCGCACGCCGCACGTCTCCATCGTGATCTTCGCGCTGCTGGTCTGGACGCTGGCCATGGCGGGAACCTTCCGTTGGAACGTCACTCTCTCGGCTGTCGCTCGCCTCTTCACCTACGGCCTGGTCTGCGCCGCGCTGCTCGTCCTCAGGCGCAAGCAGCCGGCCGCGGCGGCGTTCCGCGTTCTTGGGGGAAAGGTTCTTGCCGTGGTCGGAATCGCCTTCTCCCTCGTGCTGGTGAGCCGGATGGGCCGCAACGAGCTGCTGATCGTGCTGGCGACCGCGATCGTCGCCTTGCTCAACTGGGGTTGGGTGCGCCGGGGCGGTACTTGAGGCCGGTGCCCGTATTGAAGACGATGACGCGGTCGGTCTCTTTGAGCCAGCCGAGCTGGTAGAGGCGCTTGGTCGCCGCCCAGGCCGCGCCGCCCTCGGGGCACACGTCGACACCCGTCTTGCGCGAGAGCTCCTGCGCCGCGGGAGCGATCTCCCGCTCTGGGATCGCAATCGCGGTCCCGTTGGTCTCGCGCAATGCCCGGAGGCAGATGAACCCGCCGATGGGCGACGGCACGCGCAGGCCATACGCCTCGGTCCGCGGCGCGGGCCACGGCTCGGTGGCCGCCGCTCCCTCGACGAAGCCCTTCACCACGGGCGCGCAACCCTCGGCCTGCACGCTGACGAGGCGCGGCCGGGCCGCGCCGATCCAGCCGAGCTTCTGCATCTCGTCGAACGCCTTCCACATGCCCACCAGGCCGGTGCCTCCGCCGGTGGGATAGACGATGGCGTCGGGCAGGGATCCGAGCTGCTCGAACAGCTCGTACGCCATCGTCTTCTTCCCTTCGATGCGCCAGGGCTCGCGCAACGTCGAGACGTCGAACGCGCCGCGCGGGCCGTGCTCGCGCAGCCATTTCCCCGCCTCCGCGATGCTGCCCGGCACCAGATGCACCTCGGCGCCGTAGTGCCGGCACTCCTCGACGAACGCGCGCGGCGTGTCGTCCGGCATCGCCACCGTGACGGGAAGCGACGCCGCGGCGCCGTAGGCCGCAAGCGCTCCCGCCGCATTTCCCGCCGACGGCGCTGCCAGAGCGCGCGCCCCCAGCGCTCTGGCCATCGAGACGGCCACGGCCATGCCGCGCGCCTTGAACGAGCCGGTGGGGTTCTGCGCCTCGTCCTTGATCCACAGCCGCTCGCCCGCGCGCAGGAGCGGCGTGAAGCCCTCGCCCAGCGAGACGGCGTGCTCCGCATCGATGGGCAGCACGGCGGCGTAGCGCCAGAGCGTGGGCGGCCCCGAAGGAATGAAGTCGAGCAGCTGGTAGTCGGCGCGCAGCGGCAGCCCGCAGCGCGTGCAGACAGTTTGCAGCGCGCGCGCATCGTGGGGCGCGCCGCAGGAGAAGCAGCTCAGTGCCTTGAGGAGAGGGTTGAGCATGTCAGAACGTCGTACCACCCTCTGCCTGCGCGCCGAAGCGCTGCGCGGGCTTGACTCTCAAGCCGCGAGGACTGATCTGGAGACAGGTGTTGGCGTGACTCTGGTGCCTTGGCCGCCGCTGGACCCGCCGCCCCTGGCGGCGCGCTTTCCGGAGCCCCGGCCCGGAGAGGACGTGGTGGCCGTCAGCCGCAGCCTCTCCCCCGCGCTGGTGCTGGAGGCGTACCGGCAGGGCATTTTTCCCTGGCCGGTGCGGCAAGGGCTGGTGCCGTGGGCCTCGCCGGAGCCGCGGGCAATTTTTCCCCTCACACCGTCGCGGTCCTGGCCGCGGACGGTGCGGCGGGCGCAGAAGGAGAATTTCTCCGTCACTTTCGATCAGGCCTTCGAGCGGGTGATGCACGCCTGCGGCGAGCGGGAAGGCCAGGGAACATGGATCACGCCCGACATCCTCGACAGCTACGCCATCCTCCACCGGCTGGGCTGGGCGCACAGCGTGGAGGTGTGGGCGGGCGAGGAGTTGGCGGGAGGCCTCTACGGCATCGCCATGGGAACATTGTTCGCCGGCGAGTCGATGTTCCACCGCGCGTCGGGCGCCTCGAAGGTGGCCTTCGCCGCCACGGCGCAGCGGATGCGCGAGCGCGGCTTCCAGCTCTTCGACGTGCAGGTTCTCACGCCGCACCTGGCGCTGCTGGGCTGCATCGAGATCCCCCGCGCCGAGTACCGCGCCCGCGTGCGCGAGGCGGTGCTGCGTTCAGCGCGCTTCGACTGACTTGAAGATCGGGTTGATGTCGACGGGGACGTTCTGCAGCTTGTCCAGAACGCGCTGCACCTCGGGCCGGACGATGCCCATTCGCTCCAGCAGCTGGCGCGCCTTGCCCGCGTCGCCGCTCGCCTGAAGCGTCATGATGTCGCCGGTCAGCTTCGCCACCGCCGCCTTCGCCTTCTCCGGGACGACCGCGAAGGTGCCGTCGGGCGCCACCCGCACCGCGCCCTCGTCGAGCAGCGTGTTGAGCTGGAGCGCGACGCCCTTGCCGTGCGCTTCGCTGGTGCCGAAGCGGATGGAGCGGAACGCCGAGGCGAGGAAGGTGACGTACATCGTCCCCTCGAGCGACTTGTCGAGGACGCCCTTGTCGACGAGGCGCTGCAGCGCGAAGAGGCCCGAGATGTCGGCCTTCGCTTCCTCGAGCGCGCTGCCCGCCTCCTGCATCGCCTGCCGCACGGTGGCGCCGCCCGAGGCCTGATGGGGCCCGAGGCCGTGCATCAGCTCGTGCATGAGGATGTGCGTGAAGAACGCCTCGAAGGAGACCCGCCCGCGATCGTTTGAGCTCAAAGCGACCTGCCCGATGGGCAGCAGGACCTTGGAGAACTTGGCCTGCTGCACGTTCTTGAGCATGACGCGCTTGGTGCCTCGCTCGCGCGCGATGCGCTCGTCGTTGGGCAGGTTGTAGGCGGCGGTCTGCACGCCGTGGTTGGCATCGCCCGAGCAGAAGATCTCGTCGACCACGCGGATGGGCGCGAGCGCGCCCAGCTTCGGGTTGCGCAGCTTCGGGTCGATGGGCAGTGCGTCCTCGATGCCCTGCAGCTCGGCCGACAGTTTCTGCAGCTTGGCCGTCTCGCCCTCGTCGCGGATGCCGATGAACGACTCGTACGCGGCTTTCTGGTTGAACCAGTTGTCCGTGTAGACCTCGTACGGCCCGATGGTCGCCTCGATGGACGCGTCCAGCTCCATCCACGCCACGTCGCTCTGGTAATAGTCGTTGGTGAAGAACGCCGCGGCGCGCGTCTCGAGGAAGCGCTTGAGCGTCGGCTGCTGCGTCCGCCTGGCTGCCTCGCGCAAGAAACGCGCCGCCTCGCCCAGCTCGGGCTGGTACTCGATGCTGTAGGGGACGATGGTGAATGCCCCGTCGGGGCCGCGGCGGATGACGGTGAAGAAGCCGGTGGCCGCGTCGCGCTCGGCGCCGGAAAGCGACTTCTGCCACTTCTCCATCTCCTCCTTCGTCGCGCCCGGCGGATAGAAGTTGGCCGCCTCGGGCCGGGGCGGAACGCCGGGGATGAAAGGCGCGTCGTGGTCGAGGTTCGACCAGGGCCCCTTGTCGATGAGGAAGAGCTGCAGGCGCGCGCGGCCCAGCGGGCTCGAGTCCTGCGCGAGATCGAGGAGGAGCTGCCCGTTTCCCGCCCATGCCTGGCGCAGGTAGATGGCGTCCATCAGCCGCGCGGCGCGGACGATCTTCGCCAGGGCGGCGCGCTCGCCGTCAGGAAGCGCGCGCAGATCGGCCGTCACCTCGGTGGGCGCGAAACGCGCCGCCATCTTCCGCAGAGTGGCCTGGTCCATGTTCGGCTGGGTAGCGAGCAACAGGGCGACGAGGAGCATGGCGCGCGTCTACCAGAAAGCTAAACTGCGCGCATGCGTTTCGGGATCGACTTCGGCACAACGCACACCGTCGTCGCGCTGGTCGATCGCGGGAACTACCCCATCGTCTCCTTCGAGCACGGCGACGTCATTCCCTCGCTGGTGGCGGTGCAGGGCGACGAGATCCGCTTCGGCCATGCGGCGGCGGCGGTGGCGCGAGCGCCGGGATGGGAGGTGCTGCGGTCGTTCAAGCGCGGGATCGAGTCGCGCGAGCTGACCGCCTCTGGGCGCACCTTCGCCCCCGCCGATCTCCTGGCCCGGTTCCTCGCGCACGTGCGCGACGAGATCGCGCATCACTCCAATGCGGGCCTGCGCAAGGGCGAGGCGGTGGAGGCGGCGGTGAGCGTGCCGGCCAACGCTTCGACCGCCCAGCGGCTCGTCACCATGGACGCCTACCGCCGCGCCGGGTTCGACGTGAAAGCGGTGCTCAACGAGCCCAGCGCCGCGGGCTTCGAGTACGCGCATCGCTTCCGCGAGACGGTGACGAGCAAGCGCGAGTACGTGCTCGTCTACGATCTGGGCGGCGGCACCTTCGACGCCTCGCTCATCCACATGGAGGGACGCAGCAACGAGGTCATCACCAGCTCGGGCGTGTCGCGGCTCGGCGGCGACGACTTCGACGAGGCCATCGCGCGCCTGGTGGTCTCGCGCAACCTCGCCAGGGTGACGCCCGCGCTGCTCGACGACGTGCGGGCGCAGAAGGAGTCGATACGCGCCAACACGCGCAAGTTCGCCGTCGACGTGGGCGAGAAGCACGTCGTGCTGCCCGTCGAGGACGTCTTCGAGGCGTGCGCGCCACTGGTCGAGCGGACGCTGAGCGCGATGGACCCGGCCATGCGCGACCCGCGCCGGGGCGACGATCCGGTGCCGTGGAACGAGCTGGCCGGCATCTACGTGGTGGGCGGCGCCTCGGCCTTTCCGCCCGTCTACCGGCGGCTGCGCGAGCGGTTCGGCTCGCACCGCGTGCGGCGATCCCCGCACCCGTTCGGGTCGTGCGCCATCGGGCTGGCGATTCATCTCGACGAGGGCGCGGGCTACAAGTTGTCGGAGCGGCTCACGCGCCACTTCGGCGTCTTCCGCGAGGACGAGGCGGGGGAGCGCATCTCCTTCGACGTGCTGGTCCCCAAGGACACGCTGCTGCCGGCGGAGGTGTCGCGCCGCTATCGCGCGGCGCACAACGTCGGGCACTACCGATTCGTCGAGTGCGGGCGCATCGAGCAGGGGCGGCCCGAGGGAAACCTGGCGGCCTGGGACGAAGTGCTCTTCCCCTTCGATCCGGATCTGCGCGAGCGCGAGTTGTCGGGCGTGCAGGTGCGGCGGCTCGCGGGCGAGGGGCCCGAGGTGGAAGAGGTCTACAAGTGCGCCCCCGACGGGACCGTCGAAGCTTCACTGCGCGTTCTCGGCGACGGGTTCGAACGCACCGTCCGGCTGGCGCGCAGGTGATCATTCGATCCGGCTCTCACGGCACGGTGTAGTTCCTCCACTGCCGCCGGCGCGCCTCCTCGAGCAAGAGTCGAACGCCCTCGACGGTGGCGGGGCGCGAATACCCGAAGCTGGAGCCCGTGCCGGAGTCGTGCAGATCGAGGACCGCGTCGAGGCCGAGCGCGGCGCACTGCTCGACGTGCGCGACCATCTTGCCCGCCAGCGCGGGGCCGCCGCTCGGCTGGAGGGTCCAGTCGTCGAAGTCGCTGGTCCAGTGCTGGTGAGCGAGGCCGAGGCTGGCGATCACGGGCACGCGCGGGTCGAGGGCGACCGAATTGATGGTGCCGGCCTGCGACACGACCGTCTGCTCGACGAGCCGGATTCCATAAGGGAGCCGGAACGGCACCGGCCCGTCGGCGACGCCGGCCTCGCGGCGGATTGCCCGCACCACTCCTTCGCCGCGCCGCACGTCGGCCGCCACCTCGCGCCATTTGTCGGGCCGCAAGTGCGAATACGTGTGGTTGCCGAGCACGTGCCCTTCGCGTGCGGCGCGAACCGCGACCGCTCGTGCGCGCGCAGGATCTCCGCACCACGGCGCCTCCTCGACGTTGCGCCCGAGAAGGAAGAAGGTCGCCCGTGCGCCGGCCGCCGCGAGCACGTCCAGCAGCGCAGCCGTATCAGGTCCCGGGCCATCGTCGAAGGTGAGGGCGAACATGGAGACATTCTACCGCGCCTCTCAAACCCTGAACCAGAACCAGAACCAAAACCAAAACCAGAACCAGAACGAGAACCAGAACCAGGACGCAAACCCAACCCCGAACCCAAACGAAAACGAGAACCCACACGTGAAACCCGAGCTGCAAACGAAACCCGCCACCTCGAAAAACGTGAACACTGTTCACTTCCCTGAGGGAAAAATGAACACGTTCGCAATTCCTTCCAGTGGCCGATAGGCCACACGTTCCGATAAGCTCCGGTCAGATGCCGTCGCGCCGCGCCCTCCTGACCTTCATGACCACGTTGTGGCTCGCCCGCGCGGTCGAGTCGGCCGACGCCGCGCCGGCTCCGCTGCGCGACTCGTTGCGGGCCCGGCTGTGGCGGCTGGCCGACCTGAGCCGGGCGTTGGCACAAGCACGCCTCCGGCCGCTCGAGTGGCAACGCGAGGTCGAGGCGCTGGCCCTTGGAATCGACTTGCGCGAGCTGTGCCGCGCGGCCGACTTCGATCGCGCCGCGGCACACCTCGAGCCCGCAAAACTCGGCGTGAACGTCGAGTCGGTCCGTCTGGCCGGCCTCGCCGACCAGCCCTTCGCGGCGAAGATCTTCGTCATGGGCCGCGGGCGGGCCATCATCCCCCACGGCCACAAGAACATGGTCTCGCACCACCTGGTGCTGAAAGGCGAGTTGCGCGGCCGACACTTCCAACGGGTGCGCGACGAGCCGGGCCATCTCGTGCTGCGGCCGACCATCGACCGCATCTTCCGGGCAGGTGACGGCTCGTCCATCTCCGAGGAGCGCGACAACGTGCACTGGTTCGTGGCCAAGAGTGAGCGCGCGTACACGCTGGACGCCGTCGTGGATAATCTGGACCCCGCGAGGGGTTATCGATTCCACATTGACAACGTCGATCCCGCCCATGCCGAGCCGGGCGAAGGCGGCACGCTGCGCGCGCGCATCCTCGAGCTGGACGAGGCGTTGCGGCTCTACGGTTAGCCTGCATCCTCACCGGGTCGAGGAAGGACCAATCATGCCGACCGATCCATTGGCGGAGCAGGGGCCCGTGTATTCAGTGTCGTTACCGCCTCGACGCGGCCGTTCCGGAGGTACAGGCGCGGCAGTCGCGCGCTGACTCCTGCGAGGAACTCCCACGGTGTCGGCGAGGTGCGCCAGCTCGTCGGCGTCCACGCACTGTTCGCCATCCCGGCCGAGAAGGGTCGCGACGTCGCCAGGATGAACGTCGGGGACCCGGAGCCGCACGCGAGGGCGAGCAACCGAACGTTGCTGGTGAGGGCGTCCAGATCGATCTCGGCCCACAAAGGGCGGCCGCTCCAATGCGACGGGAGGAGAGACATGGCGACCATCATATCCGCCTGGTCCTGACGCGCCCTCATTCGGGTCGGCGGCCGTCGAGAACGAGAACGAGAACCAGAACCAGAACCAGAATCACGGCGGCGCGAGCACGCTCGCGAGCCGCTGCTCATCCGCCGCCGAGATGCCGACGAACTTCACGCCCACGTCGAAGCGCGCCGGCGCGCCCATCCCCAACGGCTCGACCCACACCACCTCGACCCGGCAGGTCAACTCGGTGTGGTCGGGCAGGAACAGTTCCAACTCGAGCCGCTCACCCGGGTTGGGCGCCTCGTCGGCGTAGAGCCGGACGCCGCCGAGGCTGATGTCGATCGCCTTGCGGCGGCCGAAGAGCGGCTTGCCCAACGGCCGGCAGAACACCGGCGCCTGAAGCCGGGCGTATTGGCGTCGATCGGCGGGGTCGACCACGCCGCGAGCGTACTCGACTCGCCGTTGGCGAGTCGAATTTTCTCCGACGTTTGGACCTCGGACCTCGGACCTCGCGTGAACCGCTTGCCCGAGGTCCGACGCCCTTTACGAACCGTTGGCGTCCTCGAAGACCTGCTCATCGGTATTGGCAGGGTCCTTCCGAGGCGACTCGGGGCTCTGCGCGACGGGCTTCGGCTCCACCTTCTTGGCGCGGACTGCATCTCCGCCCTCTGCTCGGGCGTGAGCGAGGCGCGCTCCACGGCGGCCGGCGGGTGGCGCGGCCGGAAGGCGAAGGCGGCGGCGCCAAAGATTGCGGCGGACATCACGAGGACGAGAATCTTTCCTTTGCGGGTCATGGGGGATCTCCTTTGACCCGTTGGCATTTCACGCCGCGTGCCAAGGGCGCTCCCTCTGGGGACCGCCGCCCGGCAAGCTGAGTTCTATCGAATCGAGACTACTCGGTCACGGGTACGCGCACGTGCACGAGCACGTGCTAGGCTGATAGGTCGCACCTCCGACGCAAGGGAGGCACCCATGCGCGCCGGCCTGGCCGGATACGCCCGCTCGGGCAAGACGACTCTCTTCAACGCGCTGACCGGCCTGAAGCGTGGGCCGGAGGCGCGCGTCCACCTCGGCGCCATCAAGGTGCCCGACCCGCGGCTCGATCGGCTGAGCGCGATGTTCAAACCGCGCAAGACCACGCCGGCGGAGGTGCTCCTGGCCGACCTGCCCGGCCCGCGCAGCAAGGGCGCCAGCCTCGAGCCCGAGGCGCTGCAGGCGCTGCGCGAGGTGGACGCGCTCTGCCTGGTGCTGCGCGCTTTCGAGGACGACGCCGATCCGGCGCTCGACCTGCGCGACTACGAGGCCGAGCTGATCCTCTTCGACTTGAACGTGGCGGAGAAGCGGTTGCACCGGCTGCGGCAGGAGCGCAACACCGGCGGCGAGTCGCAGGAGCTGGCGCGACTGTCGAAGCAGCTCGAGTCGGGTATCCCGCTGCGGAGCATGACCTGGAGCGACGCCGAGGAGCAGGCGCTGGTGCACTTCGGGTTCCTCTCTCGCAAGCCGCTCCTGGTGGTGGCCAACGTCAAGGAGCAGGACGCGGCCAGGCCGGTCGAGGCCGCGCTGTCCGAGGCTGCGCGCGCCGCAGGCGCCGACATCATCGCGCTCTCCGCCGAAGTCGAAGCGGAGATTGCAGAGCTGCCCGCCGCCGAGCAGCCCGACTACCTCGCTTCGCTGGGGTTGTCCGAGCCGGCCCGGGCGCGCTTCTTGCGCGCGGTCTACGCGCTCCTCCACCAGGTCTCCTTCTTCACCGTGGGCGAGGACGAAGTGCGCGCCTGGACGATCCGCAAAGGCGACCGCGCCGCGCGTGCCGCCGGCAAGATCCATTCCGATCTGGAGAAGAGCTTCGTCCGCGCCGAGGTGGTGCACTACGACGACTTCCTCGCCGCCGGCAACGAGCACCGGGCACGCGAGACGGGCAAGCTGCGGCTGGAAGGGAAGGATTACCTCGTGCAGGACGGCGATATCCTCCACGTGCGCGCAGGCCGCGGCAAATCCTGATTTTTCCAATTTGCACGCGGGTCTTGACAAAAAAAGTTGTCAACTCATAGTCTGCGCGCCTGTACCGGGGCCCCGCGGCGCTTTGCGCCGGCCATTTCGAAGAAAACAATTAAGACGATCGGAGGACAGCATGAGCGGTGCGGTCGAGGCAGCTTCATTTGCTCCCCAATCCGGCGCCGGCGACAAGGCCGCCGAACGGCGAGTCATCATCGCCTCCTCGGTTGGCACCGTGGTCGGGGGTAACGCCGTCGTCGAGTGATTCTCTAATCCGTCTTGATGATTCCGACGCCCCGAACTGAGATCCTGCGAAACTGAAGGAGGAGAACAATGGCAATCGTCGCTCCCCAAACCGTCAGTCCCGCGACGGCCTCCGCCCAAGAGGCGCACATCAGCCGATGGTGGCGCGTCGTCGGCGGGCTCTTCATGAACCTGGCGCTGGGATCGCTCTACGCCTGGAGCGTGTTCGTCGCGCCGCTCGAGAAGGAGTTCGGGTGGAAGAGGGCCGACACCTCCCTCGTCTTCACCTGGGCGATCGTCGTCTTCGCGCTGAGCTTCATCCTGGCGGGACGCCTGCAGGACAAGCTCGGCCCGTTCAAGGTATCGCTGATCGGCTGCATTCTCCTGACGGTCGGCTTCCTGCTGTCGTCGCGCACGAGTGACCTGACTTACCTGATCGTCTGCTTCGGCGTCCTCGTCGGGATCGGTAACGGGTTCGGCTACGCGACGCCGATCCCGGTCATGGCGAAGTGGTTCCCGGACAGGCGAGGCCTGGCGGTCGGGCTCGCGGTGGCCGGATACGGAGGGGGCTCGGCGATCTTCGGGCCCATGGCGAATCTCTGGTTGATCCCTACCTACGGATGGCGCGCGACGTTCATCATCCTGGGCGTGGTCTTCTTCGCGATGACCCTCGTCGGCTCGTTCCTCCTGAAGAACCCTCCTGGGGGCTACCGCCCCGAGGGCTGGACGCCCGCTCCGGCCTCCAAGTCCGCTGCGACGACGCACGAGTTCTCCCCCGGCGAGATGTGGCGGACTTCCACGGCCTGGTTCATGTGGGTCGCCTACGCCCTCGGCTGCTCGGCGGGGCTGATGGTCATCAGCCAACTCGTCCCGTTCGCCAAGAGCATGAATCTCCCGAGCGAGGCCCTGACGACCATGACGCTCTTCGTAGGCGCCGTGGGCAGCGCGTCGGGCCGGGTCCTGTCGGGGTGGATGTCGGACGCCCTCGGCCGCCTGAACGTCCTGCGGCTCATGATCGCGATCTCGGCGATCTCGATGCCGCTCCTCTATCTGACGGGGAGCAACGTCGCGCTGCTGTACGTGATGGTCTTCGTCGTCTACTGGTGCTTCGGGACGCAGCTCTCGGTGAACGCCTCCACGACGTCCGACTTCTGGGGCACCAAGAACGCTGGCATCAACTACGGCCTGCTCTTCACGGCCTATGGAGTGGCCGGGATCATCGGGCCGAAGATCGGAGGAAAGCTCTTCGACCAGTACAAGGACTACAAGGCGGCGTTCTACACGGCCGCCATGCTGGCGGTCATCGCGCTCGTCTTCGAGTTCCTGGCCAGGCGCCCCGCGCCTCCCGCGGAGGCGAAGGCGTGAAGACCCGGGCCGTCCTCCCGAACCCTTGACGAGGCGGCGCCCGGCCCGTGGAGGACCGGGCGCCGATTCGAACCCACCGAACGAATAGAACGGAACCAATCACACTTAAAAGAACGAGAGGAACGACGCCATGGCCGAGCCAAAAGTCGCAGAAACCACCGAAGGCCAGATCGCGGTTCACTGGAAGGAAGAGGAGCGTTACAAGCCGTCACCGAAGTTCATCGCGCAGGCCAATCTCACGGATCCCGCGATCAACGAGCGGTTCGCCGAGAAGAACTTCCCCAAGTGCTTCGAGGAATATGCCGACATGCTGACCTGGTACGAGCGTTGGCATACCGTGCTCGATACGAACGATCCGCCGTTCTGGAAGTGGTTCGTGGGCGGCAAGATCAATGTTTCGTACAACTGCATCGATCGTCACCTGGCGAAGTACAAGAACAAGGCAGCGCTGATCTCCGTCCCGGAGCCGGAGGGCGAAGATCCCACGACGATAACGTACCAGGAGCTCTACGTCCGCGTGAACGAGTTCGCCGCCCTCTTGCGCGACTTTGCGGGGCTGAAGGCCGGGGATCGGGTCACGGTTCACATGCCCATGCTCGCGGAGCTGCCGATCACGATGCTGGCGTGCGCGCGGCTCGGCGTGATCCACTCCGTCGTCTTCGGCGGGTTCAGCGGCGAGGCGTGCGGGCTGCGGGCCGCGGATTCCGGCAGCAACGTTCTCATCTACATGGACGGCTACTATCGCGGCGGCAAGATGATCGATCACAAGGCTGCTGCCGAGATCGCGGTGGCGGCGGCGAAGAAGGAAGGCCAGACGATCGACAAGATCCTCGTGTGGCGGCGGCATCCCGGAAAGTACAGCTCCGCGACCCCCATGGTGAAGGGACGCGATTTCTTCGTGGACGAGGTCGTGAAGAACTACCGCGGCAAGCGTGTCGAACCGGTTCCGATGGACTCCGAGGCGCCGCTCTTCCTCATGTACACGAGCGGTACCACCGGCAAACCCAAGGGCTGCCAGCACAGAACGGGCGGCTACCTCGCCTACGTGACGGGGACGTCGAAGTACATCCAGGACATCCATCCGGAGGACGTCTACTGGTGCATGGCGGACATCGGCTGGATCACCGGCCATTCGTACATCGTGTACGGGCCGCTGGCATTGGCCGCGACGTCGGTCATGTACGAGGGCTTGCCGACGTATCCGGACGCGGGGAGGGTGTGGCGGATAGCGGAACGCCTCGACGTCAACATCTTCCACACGTCTCCGACGGCGATCCGAGGGCTGCGGAAGGCGGGTCCCGAGGAACCGAAGAAGTACCACTACCACTTCAAGCACATGACCACGGTGGGTGAGCCGATCGAGCCCGCAGTGTGGCAGTGGTACTACCACGAGGTCGGCAAGGGGGAGGCCGTCATCGTCGATACGTGGTGGCAAACGGAGAACGGCGGATTCCTCTGCAGCACGAAGCCGGCGATCGATCCGATGAAGCCGGGCAGCGCGGGACCCGGTGTGCCCGGCATCTATCCCGTCATCTACGACGAGCAGGCGAAGGAGATGAGCGCGGGGACCGGAAAAGCCGGGAACATCTGCATCAAGAACCCCTGGCCGGGCATCTTCCAGACGATCTGGGGCGACCGCGATCGCTTCGTGCAGACGTACTACCGCAAGTACTGCAAGAATCCCCAGAGCAAGGACTGGCGCGATTGGCCGTACTTCGCGGCCGACGGGGCCATGCTGGCCTCCGACGGCTACTTCCGGATCCTGGGCCGCGTGGACGACGTCATCAACGTGGCGGGGCACCGTCTCGGGACCAAGGAGCTGGAATCGGCGTGCCTCACCGTCACGGAGGTCGCCGAGGCGGCGGTCGTCCCGGTCGTGGACGACGTGAAGGGGCGCGTTCCGGAGATCTACATCGCGCTCAAGCCGGGCTACGCGCCGAGCAAGGAGATCAAGGACAAGGTCATTGCGACGATCGAGTCGATGATCGGGAAGATCGCGCGCCCGAAGACGGTGCACATCGTCCCCGACATGCCGAAGACGCGCTCGGGGAAGATCATGCGGCGCGTCCTGGCCGCCATCTCCAACAGGCTCGACACGGGCAACATCATGACGCTCGCCAACCCCGACGTGGTCGAGGAGATCCGCATCGCCGTCCAGGGCAAGGAGAAGGTGGCCACCAAGGAAGGTCCGGAAGACCTCAAGCAGTTCGGCAAGGAAGAGTAGGCGGGTCCGATCAGATGGGGCCGCGGTGACACCCGGTCACCGCGCCCCTTTTCGGAGGCCACCTTCCGCCTGCACGCCCATCTCGAGTTGCAGCATCTCTACGTCAAGGCGGAGGACTTCGAGTTCCCCGTCGAGAGCGACCTCAAAATCTTAGGAGGAAGAATGAGCTCTGCGCGTTCGGCGCCTACGCGGCAGGGTTCCTCGTTCGTCCCTTCGGCGCCATCATCTTTCGGGCGCATCGGCGACCAGAAGCACCATCCGACGCGGTCGCTGCGCGCGCTCTTCCTCGCCGGAGAGCGATGCGACCCCGACACGCTCGAGTGGGAACAGGAAAAACTATCGATACCCGTCATCGATAACTGGTGGCAGACCGAGACGGGCTGGCCCATCGTCGCCAACCCCATCGGGCTGGAGTCATTTCCCGTCAAGCCCGGCTCGGCCACCCGGCCCATGCCGGGGTACGACGTGCGCGTGCTCGACGAAGAAGGGCGCGACGTGCCGCGCGGCCAGAACGGCGCCATCGCCATCAAGTTGCCGCTGCCGCCCGGCTGCCTCCCCACGCTCTACGAGGACGAAGCGGGGTTCCACAGCGCGTATCTCGCGCGCTACCCGGGGTATTACCTGTCGGGCGACGGCGGCTTCTTCGATGACGACGATTACTTGTCGATCATGGGCCGCACCGACGACGTCATCAACGTCGCCGGGCACCGCCTCTCCACCGGCGCGATGGAGGAGGTGCTCGCGGCGCACCCCGACGTGGCCGAGTGCGCCGTGGTGGGCGTGAACGACAAGCTCAAGGGCGAGGCGCCGGTGGGGTTCGTCGTGCTCAAGGCCGGAAGCGTCCGCCCCGAGCCGGAGCTGGTGCGCGAGCTGGTGGAGCTGGTGCGCGAGCGCATCGGGCCGGTGGCGTTCTTCAAGACGGCGGCGGGGGTGAAGAAGCTGCCCAAGACGCGCTCGGGAAAGATCCTGCGCGGCACCATCCGCAAGATCGCCGACGGCATCGACTATGCCCTGCCGCCCACCATCGAGGACCCCGCGGCGCTGGACGACATGAAGCAGGTCCTTGCGAGGCTCGGCTACCCGGCGCGGTAAGCGCGGGGGATTTGCGGTAAGAGCGGGCAAGAAGGGCAAGGCGCGCTGGACGAAGAAGTAGTCGCCGTCAGGAAAAGGAGCTGTCGATGGCCCAGGAAAAGAAGGCCAGGCTGTTTCGCTGGGAAGCGATGCCCAAGGAGCGTCTTTCCGACAAGCTCCACCGCCGCATGATCACCGGCGACCGCATGATGATCACGCACGTCTATTTGAAGAAGGGATGCGTCGTCCCGCGACACCATCACATGAACGAGCAGATCACCTACGTGCTGGAGGGAGCGCTCCGCTTCAAGCTGGGCGCAGGCGGCGAGGAGCAGGTCGACGTGCGGGCTGGGGAGGTGTTGCACATCCCCTCCGACCTGCCGCACAGCGCGGAAGCGCTCGAGGACACGCTGGACGTGGACATCTTCGACCCGCCCCGCCAGGACTGGCTCGACGGCACCGACGAGTACCTGCGGCGGAAGCAGTAGCCGTGGATCTCGCGATCCGCGGCAAGGTGGCGTTGGTCACGGGCGCAAGCTCGGGGATCGGCGAGGCCGTAGCGCTCGCGCTCGCGCGGGAAGGGGTGAAGCTCGCCGTTGCCGCCCGCGGGCGCGAACGGCTCGAGGACGTCGCCCGCCGCGCCAAGGCGCAAGGCGCCGCCGATGCGCTCGCCTTCACGGTGGAGCAAGGCGACGCGGCATCGATCGCCAAGCTGGCCGGCGACGTCGCGGTGCGGCTCGGGCCGGTCGAGATCCTGGTCGTCAACGGCGGCGGCCCGAAGCCGGGAACGTACACGCAGGTCGGCCCCGAGGAGTGGGACGCCGCCTACTCGCTGACGATGCGGAGCGCGCTGCGGCTGATCGACGCGGTCCTTCCGGGCATGCGGCGCAGCAAGTGGGGACGCATCGTCGCCCTCGCTTCCGTGTCGGTGAAGCAGCCCATCCCGGCGCTGGTGCTCTCCAACGCCTTCCGCATAGCGGTGGTCGCGGCCCTGAAGACGCTCTCCGTGGAAGTGGCCGCCGACGGGATCACCGTCAACGCCATCGCCACCGGATTGGTGGAGACGGATCGCTTCCGCGCCATCTACGACACGCCAGAGAAGAAGGCGAAGGCGCTTGCACAGGTGCCGGCCGGGCGCGCGGCCACGCCGGAGGAGTATTCGCCGCTGGTCGCGTTCCTCTGCGGCGAGCCGGCATGTTACGTCACCGGCCAGACCATCTCGATCGACGGCGGCCTGACCGCCGGAATCTTCGGCTGACCGTCCCGGCCCGAGCGCGGCCTCGCTTCGGAAGCACCAGGTCCACCCTCACGCCTGCGGCTGCTTTCCAGCGGAAGGCGCGTGGCGCTGCGCCGAACTGCGCGCCATCATCGCCACCGCCAGGCCGGCCACGAAGCCGACGATCAGCGCGGCGACACCCCACGGCTCGCCCCACGACAGACCGAGCGCGGCGTCGAGCGACAACGCGCCGGGCCCCGCGAGCGCCACCCCGAGTGCCGAGCCCGCAAGCACGAAGGTGTACTCCCAGCCGCCTTTGTGCGCGAAGAAGCCGCTCTGCAAGTGCACCCCGAGCGCCGCCACCGTCATGGCCGCGATGATCGCTGCGGACGCGGCGGGCGTGAGGAATCCGGCGGCGAAGAGCAAGCCTCCGCCCGTCTCGGCGAGCGCGGCGAGGAGCGCGTTGAGGCGCGCGGGGCGCAAGCCGAGCTTCTCGAACATCTGGGTGCGGAAGAACTTGACGAGGACTACGTACGCGATGCCCCGACTTAGACCTTGCCGTTTGGCACGGCGGGTGCAACTGGAAAGGCAACGATCGGAAGGAGAACCGCAAATGCAGTCCACGATGAAGGATAGAATCATGCGCGGCATCTGGGCCGTCTGTGGGCTCGCGGCGGGTGCGGCGTTCGCTCTGCAGCCGGGGAAGCGGGAAGTCCGCACCTTGATTCTGCCCGGCAATGGCGGGTACATCCGCTACGAGGTGTTGCCGGGGGACGACGATCTGCCGCCAGGGGAGATGAACGTGATCCACGAAGATGCACCGCCCGCTCCTCCCGCCGACACGCAGGCGCAAACGCAAACCAGGACCCAGACGCAAGCCAAAGCGGAGCCGAACGACTCGCCCCAGACGCGCCGGCGCATGGCCGAGCGCCAGCGGCAGCGCGCGCTCTGCGCGCCCATCCGGGGCAAGCTGGCGGCGCGCCTGCTCGAGCTCCGCGGGCTGGAAGTCGATCCGGGTTTCGCGGAGTGGCTGACGCACAACGTGACATTCGGTTCTGAAGGGGTGCCGGAGCTCCAACTGATCGGGCCCGACCCGCTGCTCTTCGAGGCGGTCCGCAGCGACTTGATTGCGCGGTCGCTGGCGGAGGACCTGGCCGAGTGCCAATCGGCAGCCCGCTGAAGGCGAAGCCGGTTCTCGTGGTGCCGGCCTGTCGGATCGCCGCACAGCGCATGATCAAATTCCGCCGGTTCTCGCCAGCGGCGGGTAAATCCAACGCTGCTCAGATAACCCGTGCTCGTGCTCGCTCGGAGAGACCGAGTCCGTGTCTCGCGGCCGGCGCCGTTCATCCGAGCGGTCGTGAGCGTCAGCGCACGAGCCGTGCCAGCGCCGGAACGATGAGTGAGGTGAAGAGACCGTTCAGCGCGAGCGCGATGCCCGCGAACGTGCCCGCCACCTCGTCGACCTGGAAGGCACGCGCCGTGCCGAGGCCGTGTGCGGCCATTCCTGCGCCGAAGCCGCGGGCGCGATAGTCGCGCAGGCCCAACAGATTCAGCAAGGGCGTCGCCATCACCGCGCCGGAGATGCCCGTCAAGATGGCGAATGCGGCGGTGAGCGACGGCAGCCCGCCGATCTGCTCGGAAATCGCCATGGCGATGGGCGTCGTGACGGACTTGGGCGCTAGCGAGGCGAGCGTCTGCGGATCAGCGCCCAGGAGCCGCGCGACGCCGACCGCGCTCACGACGGCGGTGAGCGATCCAGCCGCGAGCGCCGCGAGCATCGGGACCGCGGCGCGGCGCACCAGCGCGCGGTTCTCGAAGAAGGGCACCGCCAGCGCCACCGTGGCCGGCCCGAGGAGGAATTGCACGAACTGCGCACCGTCGAAATACGTCTCGTAGGGCGTCTCCGTCGCGGCGAGCAGCGCGATGAGGATGGCCACGGCGATGGGCACCGGGTTCGCCAGTGGTCGCCGGCCGAAGCGGACGAAGACCCAATCCCCCACCTGATAAGCAACGAGCGTGGCCGTGAGCCAGAGCAGCGAGGTGTGGCTGAGGTAGACCCAGATGCGCGCGATCATCGCTTCTCCATCGCGCGGGCGACCGCTACGAAGACGAGCGCGCTCACCGCCAGGGTCGCAGCGGTGCTGAGCAGGATGGCGGCGACGATCGCCACCCATTCCTGCCGCACCCGCGAGACGTAGCGGATGAGCCCGACCCCGGCGGGGACGAAGAGCAGCGAAAGGTGCCGCAAGAGCGCGGTGGCAGGCTCGCGCACGACGGCCTCGGTGCGCGGCCGCGCGACTAGCAGCGCGAAGAGCAGCAGCATGCCGAGCACCGGCCCGGGCACCGGCAATCCGAGCAGGCGCGCGGCCAGCTCTCCGACGAGTTGGCAGGACAAGAGGACGGTGAGCGCAGGGACCATTCCGCGATGCTAGCGCGCTGACGCGCGAAGACAACACGAGCAGGTCCTTCCTCATCGGGTGGGTGCTTCGCTTCCTTGAGCCTATGCGCTCTCTCGCGCGCGATTCCGGCGCACCCTCGACGCTTGACGCCCGACCCGGTGGCTCTGCGTCTGATGTCGGACGATTCCCCGAGGGAGGAAGAAACATGAAGAACTTTCGCGGACTTTCGATCGCGCTCGCGATGTGCGCCATGCCTGCGTTCGCCGACCAGACCAAGGCGTCGCGCCCGGCCCGTCCGGCCCCCACAAACTGGTGGGGCGAGGATTACCGCACCGCCGACAACAACTTCTTCATCGAAGGCGGCGGGCCCGGCCTGCTCTACTCCTTGAACTACGAGCGCATCTTCGAGCAGGACTTCGGCCTGCGCCTCGGCTTCAGCTACCAGGCCTTCTCGGCCTCCGCCTCGGGCGGCAGCGCCTCCGCCACGTTCATCACCATCCCCGTGATCGCCAGCTACCTGGGCGTCAGCTCCGGTAACCACGTGCTCGAGCTGGGCGCCGGCGGCACCGCCATCTACGCCAGCGGCTCGGCCAGCAGCGGCGGCGTCATGGCCGCGGGGTCGGGCATGACCGCGCTGGGAACCGCGCTCCTCGGCTACCGCCGCCAGCCGGTCGACGGTGGCTTCCTTTTCCGCGTCGGCGTCGAGGCGCTGGTCGGCAAGGGCCTCTCGTTGAGCAACCCGGACCCGAACAAGATCGGCGTCCTGCCGTGGATGTACTTGAGCATCGGCTTCTCGCTCTAGGATCTCCTAGAAGTTGACGTCGTTCACGTCGTTGGCCGGCTCGCCGCTCGGGTTGTTGCCGCCCACCGAGCAGTTCACGTCGACCGTCGCCGGGTAGGTGCGCGACGCGGTCGAGATCGACCAGATGTCGACAGTGGGGTCGGTGTCGATCTGGCCGATGGCGATGCCGGTCCAGTCGAACGGGCCGGTGCCGGAGACCCCGGCCTGCGTGGGGCCGCCGCTGGCGCAACTGGCGGCGTAGGCGTTGGTGGCGGTCGCGCCGTACTTGAACACGTCGACGTTGACGCCGGTCTCGATGGACCCGCCAGGGAGTAGTGACGTGGTGCGGTCCTGGAGCGCGCCCGTGCTGCCGAGGAAGTACGCGTAGCGGTTGTTGCGCTCCGGCGAGAAACCGACGATGTTGATCATCGTGTTGTAGTTGTCTTTCTCCTGCATGTACGCCTTCTCGGCGGTGAAGGAGGCCTTGAGATTTGCCTTCGCCTCGCTCTGCTTGGACCGCGCCTGGAACTTGATGAAGTTCGGGATGGCGATGGCCGCGAGGATGCCGATGATCGCCACGACGATCATCAGCTCGATAAGGGTGAAGCCCTTGCTCTGTTTAGTCACAGGCGCTCCGGGATAAAATTGGCTTCGACATCTGACCCGCCCCCCCAGCCCCGGTTAAAGAATACCAAGGTCAGCGCGTAGAAAAAGGAAGACGGAGTCCTACTTGGTAGCCTGCGACCTAAGACTTCCGACTAGCGTCTCCCCCCGAGCTTGAACGCCTTCCGCACGATGCGCTTCACGGGGCGTCGCCCGGCGTCCGCTGGCGAGCGCAACTGGATGAACCGGAGCTTCTTCCCGCCGCCTTCGAGCAGCCCGCTTCCTTCGTCAAGCTCGCGGCCGCGGAAGAAGAACAGGGTCGCGTACTTCGGGTACGTGCCGATCGCCACCACGGGCGCATCATCGACGGCGTAGCGGGCGATCTTCCACATCGAGCGACTCGAGCGCGGGGGCTGGCTCCGATAAGCGATCTCCTTCGCCTTCGGGGCGATGGCCTTCACCATCCGGCGCGCGGCCCGCACGATCGGACGCACGGCCAGCGGGACCTTCTTGAGTTGCTCGGAGACGGAGATCCCGGCCGCGGGCGGCAGCCGCATCAGGCCATCTCGCGCAGCACGCGCGCGCGGAGCTGCTGCTCTCGCTTCTTGCCTCGCTCGATGGCCTTTTCCCGTTCGACCTCGCGCGACCTGAGCGGCCCGTGACTCTCGAGCTGGGTGAAGAGCTGGAGGGTGATCTCGGTGATGTGGTCCACCGCGTGCTCGCAGGCCTGCTTGTTCGCCTTCGAGAACGACTTGAGGCCGCTCAGCTTGCGCACGTACTGCAGCGCCGAAGCACGAACTTCCTCCTCGGTCGCGGGGGGCTCGAAATGGTACAGGGTTTTGATGTTCCGGCACATGACCGCAGTATGCCCGAACTACCGCAACTTCGTAGTCATCGCCCGCGAAGGTCCGCTCCTTTCCTCCAATGTCCTCTTCATCGCGCTCGCCCCCTGCTCCACGAGAGCAGATATCGGGGCCGCGACCTCGTCCGGGCAGCACATCGGTGATCCAGACGAGCCGGGTGCGATCTGGAAGCCATCTGCTTCTCTACCGCAGGCAGACTGCTTCGATGTTGTTGCCGTCCGGATCGAGCAGGAAGGCGGCGTAGTAGGTCGGCCCGTAGTCGGGGCGCAGACCCGCCGCCCCGTTGTTGCGGCCGCCGGCTTCGCTGCCAGCTGCGTGGAAACGATCCACCGCGGCCCGATCGGGGGCCCGCAGCGCCACATGGACTGCGCCATTCGCGCGGCCTTTGACGGGATACAGCCAAAGGGCCGGTTCATTCGGAGGGCCGAATCCTGCGGCGGTGTCGTCGCGGGAGCAGAGCACGAAACCCAACGGTGAAAGCGCGCCGCTATAGAAGCGCACGCTCGCGTCCATGTCCTTCACCTTCAAGCCGATGTGATCGTACACAGTGACCTCCTTGGTTGAGGTCATCCTGGCGCGAGGGCCGCGATCCGATCTTGGTAAATCTTGCGCTCTCCGTTCGCGAGCTTGCGAAAGGCGCGCGGCGATATTCCCGCGGCGCGGCGAAAGGCATTGACGAAGTTGGAGAGGTCGCCAAACCCGACGTCGAACGCGACGTCGGTCACCGGCCGGTCGCCGTCAGCGAGAAGCCGCGCGGCGCGGCGCAGCCGCGAGCGGACCAGGTACTGGTGCGGCGTCACGCCGAGCACGCGCGCGAACAGGCGGAGGAAGTGAAACGTGCTCAGCCCGGCCTCTCGCGCCATGCTCTCCAGATCGATCGTCTGGTGTGAGCGCGCCTCGATGCGGAGCGCGGCCTCGACCGCCCTGCGGCGGTCGCGAGCTCGTGGTTCTGGCGCCTTTGGCCTGCGCCCTGAGGCGATTTCCACGAAGCGCGTCGCGAACAAGATCCCGACCTCATCCACTCCGAGATCAGTGCGACCTTCACCAGCAGCTTGGGCCAGCTCGCCCAGGACCACCAGCTCGGCGAGAGGCGGCAGAGAGCCGGTGCGCCAGGTGGCCAGGCCGCCGGCGATCGTCTCGACAAGTTCCTGCGAGAGGTGAAAGGAAAGGCATTCGTCGCCGCGAACGTGGTCGTGGGTGCACATGTACTCGTCGCCGCGGCGGCCGACGAGGATCGACCCGGCGACGAGTTCATACGACTCGCCGCGCGCGCGGCATCCGAAGGCGCCCTTGCGCACGTAGGAAATCGAGTACCGCTCGTGGAGTTCGCTAAATGGCTCGTCACCCGGGCCGGCCGAGCACCGGTAGTCGATCACCGAGATGGGACCGCGGCAGAGGATGGTCGTGCTCACCATGGTGTGTAGTCTAGCGTCATTTCACGCCGACACCCTTGAAGAATGTGTAGCAGAACACGCCGTCCGGTTCGGCTGCGCGCCGGAGCCCCGCGATGCCGCGCGCCCACGTCGCCGCGTCAACGAGCCCGGCAGCAAGGGCCTGCTCGCGCACCCCCTCCACCATCGCGGTGAACGTGTTCCGCGTGAAGCCCTCAACCCACTCCGGGCGGCTGGAATCGACGTAGACCATCCGCGGCGACGTCTTGACGTGTCGCAGTCCCGCCTGCGCGAGCAGCGGGAAGACCTGCCGGCCAATCAGCGCGTTTCCGCCGGCGCGGGCCTGGAGCGTGACGAGGCAGTCGATCGCCCGGCGGGCGTCCGCGTCGTCGGGGTGGAAAAAAGTCGAGCCGTGGTCACCCTCGATGACCGTGAGCGTGCCGCCAGGCTTGAGGCGCGAGCGGATGCTCGCTAGCGCCTCGAGTATCGCTGCCGGAGATCATGTTGAAGCACCACTTGAATCCCGAGCAGGCCCTGCAGCCGGCAAACGATCTTCAGGCCGCCGTCATGGTTCCCATCCACTTTGGCACTTTCATCAATTCCCAGGATGCAGCGGGCGATTGCGAAGCGGCGCTCGACGAGGCGCTGCGACAAGGACGAACCGGGCGAGTGTCGGTTGAAAAGCTTCGCATCGGCGAGCAACGAGTCATCATCGCAGCCTCTGCCGCGGCGTCCAGGCAGGACGGGGGACCGGAGCCACGGTCGACCTCGCGCTGAAGACGCTGCTGCACATCCATTTGCGATTCGGTTCAGGCGCAGGCCTCCGCCGTTCCGCTCTCTGGGGCGGCGCTTTTCCCCGTCCTCCCCAGGACGAGCAGCGCCCAGCCGATGGCTGCCCAGAACATCTCCTTGAGGCGCTTCACCGCCACGAACGCGAACGCCAGTGGCCCTCCGCCGAGGAAGGCGACGTACCCGAGGTCCTGCGCGCCCAGTCCGGCGGGGACGAAGAATGCGGCGCTGCGCAGGAGCGAGAGGGCCGGCTCGAAGGCGAGCGCGGTCAGGAACGGCACCTGCGCGCCGAGTAATTTCAAGATCGCCCAGGTCTCCACGCTCTCCAGCGTCCAGGCGGCCAGGTACGCGGCGGTGGCGGGCCAGACCGCGCTGCCGCCGTGGCCGAAACGCTGGAAGTCCTCGTCCACCGCCGCGAACGCCGCCTCGCGCCGCGCGAACCACCGCCCCGCGCTCCCGGGCAGGTGCGAGAGCCGGCGATGGAGCGCGTGCGCGAACGAGCCGCGCGAGAGCGTCCCTTCCAGGAGGAACGAGAGCGACAGCGGCACGAGCGGAAGGAGCAGCGCCACCACGCCCAGCCCGGAGCGGCTGATGAGCCGCTGCGACGCAGCCTGCAGCGCGCCGAACCCCAGCACCGCTCCGGCAGCGAGATAGATGGCGTTCGCGCGCAGCGTGATCCAGCGCCGCGCAGCCACCGCCACCACTGCGTCGCGCACCGGCATGTCGCAGCGGGCGGCGAGCATGGCCGGCGCGGTGGACTCGGCGATGACCGCGCCGCCGGGCAGCGTGAGGATGAGCGCCTCGAGCGAGATCCGGACGCGCAGCACCTCGAAGAAGGCCGGCCGCAGGTCGAGCACACCCATCAGCCGCCGCCACCCCAGCGCATCGAAGGTGGCGGCGGCGAGGAACGGGAACAGCGCCAGCGCCATCCACGGCCCGCTGTCTCGCACCACCTCGACGATCCTGGCGGGATGAGATACGCGCAGGAGCCACGCGAAGGCGGCGAAGCCGAAGATCGCGGCCAACCAACGGAGCGTCGGACGCGCGCGTTGCATCGTTGGCATCCATACAGCATGGGGATCGCGCGAAGATGTTCGCCACGAAAAATTAACCAAACCGATCCCAGATGCTCACGCAGCTCGCCTCGGCGCGGGCGTTCGCATCCACTTTCCTTCCGCCCGACCCGCGCAGCGACTGTGCGCGAATGAGGCGGGTCCTCCTACCCGTGCAGCGGGCGCCCGCAAGAATTCACACGAGCGCCGCGTATTCGATCGAGGAATGACAGAGAATGCGTTTAACATGCTTGAATGCGTCGCCCCGAGCTCCTCCTCCTCCTTTCCGCATCGATGGCCCTTGCGGCCTGCGGCTCGCTGGCGAATCTCATTGCACCCAGACCCTGGCGTACTGCGCTGATCGCCGATTCGGCGCCGCTTCCCGACGCTCCCCGGCCGGCGACGCCGATGACCGCGGCGCACTCGCATAACGACTATGAGCAGCGACGGCCGCTCCTGGACGCGCTGGCGCTCGGCTATCGGAGTGTCGAGGCGGATATCTGGCTGCGCGATAGCGAGCTTTGGGTTTCGCACAAGGGCCGCTCCTTTACCGGCACGCTTCGCGAGCTCTATCTCGATCCGCTGCAGGCCCGCGTGGACCGGCTCGGCTCGGTGCACGGCGACGGCGAGCCGTTCTTGCTCTGGCTCGACCTCAAGTCCGGCGAACAAGAGCTCGTCCTGGAACTCCGGCACCTGCTGGCTCGCTATCCCATGCTGGCGCGCATGGACGGCGGAAACATGAAGCGCGCTGCTGTCACGGTCATTCTCACCGGCGACGAGAATGGAAAGCGGGCCTATACCGAGGGCGCAGGCGCGCGCTACGCGTGCCGCGATTCCCTTGAGCTCTTGGAAGACGAAAAGCGCGACCCGCTCCACCTTTGGTACGCGCTGAGCTGGACGGACTGGTTCTCCTGGGACGGACAGGAGCGCATCCCGATCGCGGAGCGCAACCGGTTGCGAGCGCTGGTCGACGCAGTCCATCGCCTGGGGCGCAGGCTGCGCCTCTACCACCTCCCCGAAGCCGAGGGCGTCTGGAGCGAGGCGCTCGACGCCGGCGTCGACCTGCTCAGCACCGATGAGTTGCAGCGGCTCGAGCAGTTTCTCGATGCCCGCCCCCTGGGTGGTGCTGCGAGGGCCGCCCTGCCATGAGGCTGATCCTCAACGACTGACGAGACGCTGCGACTCGACGGCCTTGCGCAGCTCGACCTCCTGCTTGCGAATTTCGCCGGTCGGGTCGCTCGGCGCGAAGTCCTCCGTCTCATAGACCGGACGAATCTCGATCTCCGATTCAGTGCCCGGCATCGGGTTTGGGCAGCGCTTCACCCACTCGACGGCCTCCTCCATGGACTTCACTTGCCACAACCAGAAGCCCGCGATGAGCTCCTTCGTCTCGGCGAACGGCCCGTCGATCACCGTTCGGTGCGAGCCGGAGAACCGGATCCGCTTCCCTTGCTTGCTTGGGCGCAGGCCTTCCGCCGCTAGCAGGATTCCAGCCTTCACGAGCTGCTCATTGAACGCGCCCATTTCCCTGAGGAGCTTCTCGTCGCCCGCAGCGGGGTCTCTCTCAGCTTCGGAAGCCTTGCTCGCCTTCACGATGACCATGACTCGCATGTTCGCATTCCTTGGTAGTGGACTGGCTCGATCGCCAGCTTCACTTATAGCGTCGAACGAGCCGGGCGGAGATCGACATCGCTCCGCGAGTTTTCTTTGCCGTGCTCCGCATCGAGAGTAGTACGCTCTCGCAGAGGGCACACGATGAGACTCCCCAATGGCTGGCACAGCCTGACGCCACGGATCGTCGTCGACGACGTGGCCGGCCTGGTCGAATTCTTGAGGCAGGTGTTCGACGCGACGGGCGAGGTCCACCCTGATCGGCCGGCCGTGATGCAGATCGGTGACTCGGTCATCATGATCGGCAACGTGGGGCTTCGGAAGGCGATGCCTGCCTTCCTCTATCTCTACGTCGAGGACGCCGATGCCACCTATCGGCGTGCGCTGCAAGCGGGTGCCCAGTCGCTCGAAGAGCCGAGCGACATGCCGTACGGCGATCGCCGTGGAATGGTGCAGGACCGTTGGGGCAACGTCTGGCAGATCGCGACTTGCCAAGAGGAGGTCTTGACCCCGCCGACCATGAGCAACGTGTCGGACCTCGGGGCGTTCGTGCTGCCCCCCATCGGCTACGTTCGGTCGTCTCTCAGGGAGCGCGAGCAAGCTCCGAAGCACGGGAGCGAGGGGGCTCCCGACGCTTGGATCGATGTCCAGAGCACGGTCGCCGACGCGCTCGGAGGCCTTCGCGTGGGGGGCGAGATCGTGGTGATCACGTGGCTCCACCGAGCGAAGCGCGACGTCCTGAAGGTACATCCGCGAGGGGATAGGAACGTTCCGCTCACGGGTGTTTTTGCCACGCGATCCCCGGACCGACCAAATCCGCTCGGATTGCGTCGGGTCACTGTGAGAGCCATCGACGGAACGAAGCTGAAAGTCGGCCCCTTGGAGGCGATCGATGGGACCCCCGTCGTCGATATCAAGCCGGTCCTTTCTCGAACGGCGGATTGCTAACTCCCTTCCCGAATTGAACCGACGCAATTTTGCTCGGCCTGCGACATTCGGTCATGCTGTGCTGCATGACCAAGACCGACCTCGACGAAGCGGTCGCGCAGCAGATCGTTACCCGCGTGCAGGCCGATCGCCTGATGGCGTTCTTCGAGGCTCGCCCACAGCGCGGCCGCTTCACCGGGCTCAACGTCGCCTATTACTTCGGGGCGCTGATCGTCATCGGCGGCATGGGCTGGCTGATGAACCGCGGCTGGGAGCAGTTCGGCGGCTGGGGGCTGTTCGCCATCGCTTCGCTCTACGCGGTGTTCTTCGTCCTCGCCTCGCGAAAGCTCGACCCGACCCCCGCAGGGCTACTGGTGACGATGGCGGTTTGCATGACGCCGCTCGCGATCTACGGCTTCGAGCGCGCGACCGGTGTCTGGCCCGCGACTGACCCGGGCGAGTACCGCGGTTTCTTCCCGTACATCAAGAGCTCGTGGTTTTTCATGGAGGCGGCGACGATCGTCGCGGGCCTCGTCGCTGTGCGCAAGCAGAGGTTCCCGTTCATCGTCGCGCCGATCGCCGTCGCGCTCTGGTTCATGTCGATGGATCTGGCCGTGCTGCTCTTCGACGTCCATTACGGAAAGGAGATGAACAACACCGCCGTTGTGTTCGGCCTCTCGATGCTCTTCGTCGCCTACCTCGTCGATCACCGCTCGCGCGAGGACTACGCCTTCTGGCTCTACTTCTTCGGCATGACGGCCCTGTGGAGCGGCATCTCCATGCGAGAGAGCCAGAGCGAACTCAACAAGCTCGCCTACTGCGCGTTGAACGTCGGGTTTATCGCGCTCAGCATTCTTCTGCAGCGACGCGTCTTCATCGTCTACGGCGTGATCGGCGTGAACATCTATCTCGTCCATCTCGCGCAGGAGATCTTCGAGGATTCGATGCTGTTCCCTTTCGTGCTGACGTTGATGGGCGTCGCGGTGATTGCGTTGGCGGTGCAGTACCAGAAGCGGCGAGTGCAGATCGACGCCTGGGTGCAGTCGCTCATCCCATCCTGGCTGCACGATCTGCTCCCGCAGACGCGCATCAGCGCGGTACGATGATCGACAAGAGCCGCTCCCCGGCGCTGCCCGGGGAGCGGCCTCTTTGGATCCGGTCTAATAGCGGCAAGAGCTGATCGTGCCCACGAATCCATTGGTCTTGCCCGCCATGTCGACATAGTAACCGACGATCTGTCCGAGATTGTCGAGGCCGTTGACGACGGTGGTTCCGACGCCGTTGATCTCATCGATAGACCCGAACTGGGTAGAGACGACGTTGTAGATGAAGCCGTGCGTCTTCCCCGGCGCATCGGTGTAGGAGCCGACGACGTCGCCGAGGTTGTTCAGGCCGAGCGCCTGCGTGAACGTCGACGCCGGGTAATCGATGGTGACCAGCGGCTTCCCGAACGGAATCCAGAACCCATGGGTCACGCCGGCTGCTGTGACGTAGAAGCCGGACACGTCGCCCTTGTCGTTGACGCCGGTCGCCTGCGCGCTCGTTCCCGGGGTCGTGATCGGCCTGAAGACGGCGCCCTGGACGGTATAGGGGTACTGGATGCCTTTGGCGTCCTGCCAATAGCCCGCCGCGACTCCGTAGTTATTCAAGCCGAGGAGCTGGTTGAACATAGTGTTCGGGAAGTCAACCGTGGTGTAGACGCCACCCACCCTGAGAAACCCGTGGGTCCTGTTGTAGATGTCGACGTAGAAGCCGGCCGTATCGCCTTTGGCGTTGATTGCCACCACCTGGGTCTGGAGCGAGCCAGGGTAGTTCTCGTCGGTGAATGCGCCCCTGATGTCGATCTCGAAGCCCTTGTTGGGGTGCTGGGCGTCAGCGCCGCTGCCGTGATATCCGGCCATCACGCCGGAATCGTTGATTCCCAGCACTTGGGTGAAAAACATATCGCCAGGGTAGTTTATCGTCGTGAATGTAAAGTTAGCGTACGTGGGACAAGTAGTGATGAGAGAGTATGAGTATGGCGTGGCGGTACCGCTGCAAGCTATCGGTAGAACCAGCATCGTTCCCAGCACCAAATGCTGCATCGATCGATTCATGTTCCATCTCATGTTGCAAACCTTCTTCAACCGGCTCAGCCGGCGTTTAGTGGCTCGAGTCATTTCGGGTCCACCCTTCGTATCCGCGTCGCGCGTCCCTTTGCAGCCGGCGGGCCAATGACCGTCCTGAGCTGCCCCACTCGTGCCGTGCCTCGACGAGGAGCGCGCGCTGTCCAGCCGTTGGGCAGCGGAGCCCTCGAACCGTCGCCGATCGATCAGCACACGACACCGGCGGGCGGACATCGCCTGCACTCATAGTGTCGCGTCCTATTCGGGCGGTTTGGGCGGTTTGAACGATTGGAGGTCCTCGCATGGCGAGTTGGATCGACGTGCGGCGCATCGCGCGCCGGCTGGGAGACGCCGAGGAAACGACCTCGTACGGGAAGCCCTGCTTCAAGGTGGCGGGAAAGTCGTTCGTCTGGATGAGTCCGCACGAGCCGGGCGCGCTGGTGATACGCGTAGACCCCGACGAGCAGTCGCTGATTGCCGCCGCGAGGCCGGAGCTGTTCTTCGTGACCCCGCACTACCGCGGCTACGGCTCAGTGCTGATCCGGCTCGAGGCGGCGACTGCCCGCGACCTGGCGGACGCGATCGAGCAATCCTATCGACTGGTGCTGGCGAGCAAGAAACGCAAACGCTGAAGCCGAGAGTGGGGCCGCGCGGGGGTCAGACCACCGAGGCTTTGACGTTGTAGATGGGCGGCAACGAGTCGAACAGGCAGCTCCATTCCTCGCCGCCGTCGCGCCCCATCCAAAGCTGCCCCGTGGTCGTCCCGAAGTAGAGCGCGGGCGACTTGAGCTCGTCGACGTCCATCGCGTCGCGCAGGACCGTGAAGAAGCCCTCCTTCTTGGGGAACCCCCGCGCGAGCCGGCTCCACGACCCGCCGCCGTTCTCGCTGCGCCACACCGCGGGCGCCCCGCCCGGGCAAGTGCGGGTCATCCCCTCGAGCGGCACGACGTAGACGGTCTCGGGATCGTGCGGATGCACCACGAGAGGAAAGCCGAAATCAGACGGCAGCCCCTTGGCGATCGACCGCCACGTGCGCCCGTGGTCGTCGCTGCGCAGCACGCCGATCCCCGGCCGATCGGGCGCGCCGCCGTGGTTCTGCATGTAGAGCCGGCCGGGCGTCTTCGGGTGGCCGGCGATCTTGTGCACGCACTGGCCGAACTCCGGGAAGGGGTCGGGCGAGAAACCGACGCCGATACCCTTGTTCGACGGCGCGAACGACTTGCCGCCGTCCTCGCTCAGATAGTGGCCGCCGGTCGAGATGCCGAGGTGCATTAGATTCCCCTCGCGCAGGATGGTGTGCAGGCACAGCCCGCCGTTTCCCGGCTGCCATTTGCGCGCGTGCTGGTGGTTGCTGATCCCCGGGACCAGCTCCCACGAATCACCGCCGTCGTGGCTCTTGAACAACGACGCCGGCTCGACGCCGCAAAAGAGGTCCTGCCCGTCGCTGCCGGGCTCGAGCGACCAGATGTTGGCGAGCGCGCGCCCATCGTCCTTGGGAAACGCCGGCGCCGACTTCGTCTCGTGGAAGGTCTTCCCCAAATCGGTCGACCGCAGCACTTTCATTCCGAAGAAGGCGTTGCAACTCGACGCATAGACACGCGGCTTGCCGCGGGTGTCGACCAGCGTCGCGTAGACCCCCACGCCCTCGCTGAACGGCCCGCGCAAGGCGAACTTGCCGCGGGTCCTGGGCGCCTCGGCAACGAAGAGCCCTTTCTTGGTTCCGATGGTGAGCAGCACGCGCTCCGGCATGTTCAGCCTCCTGAGACAGCGGCGAGAATGGTCACAACGTCTCCCGGCGCGAGCGCCGTGTCCAGCCCGTCCCGGTCGCGCATGTGGGACGAGTTCACGAACACGTTCAGATGGCGTCGCACCGAGCCGGTTTCGTCGCAGATGTTCTGGTACAGGGAAGGGTGGTTTCGCTCGAGCTCGTCGAGAACGGCGCGCACGGTGGCGGCCGAGACGGGTAGATCCGCGTCGCCGGCGCAGTACTTGCGCAGTGCCGGTGGAACATGGACGGTGACCGTCGCTGGCGAGGCCATGGCGAGGCCGTAAGTTTCTCTGGCGCGGAAGCGAAGTCAAGGCGGGCGGGTGAGCAGCCGCTCGCCTGGGGCACTTCGAACTTCCCCTCGGCATCGAATTCGATCCGGTCGTCATTTCCTATCATGCCACCGCACATGCTTACTGGCGCCTCCGCTACTCCGGCGACGCGCTCCTTTGGGAGACGTCCGCGGACGGGGTCTCCTTCTTCGAGCAGGGCCGCACCCTCACGTCGAACATCCCATTCATCGCGCAACCGATGAATGTGCAGTTCAACGTCAGGGCCTGGGGAACGGGCGCAACGACGCCGCAGCCGGCCCGATACACGAACCTGAATCAATAGAATCGTAGATCTGCTACCCTCGCCGCGGTGTCATGGGTTTCGATCACAAGATCAGCCCGCGGCCGATTGGTCCGCGCGAAGGTTGCTGCGGAGCTGCCGCGTTCTTCAAACGGCGGGTCATCGTCGCCGACGTTGCCACTGATCCGGTCTGGTCCGACGAGAATCGACAGCTCGCCCTCGAGAACGGAATCTTCGCGGCGTGGTCCCAGCCGATCCTGACGAAGGATGGCGAGGTGCTTGGCACCTTCGCTCTCTACGCCAGGGTGCCGCGGACGCCCACCGATGCCGAAATCGAGCTGATCGAAGGCGCAGCGCAAATCGCCCTGATCGCGATTAACGCTGGCATGCCATGCCCGAAGGGCGGCACGACGTTCCATTTCACTCCGCCCATGGAAGCCGCCGACCGCGCGCAGTAGTGTTGGTCAAGAGATGAAGCGCGCGGCGCGCCTCTTGAAAGACGCACCGCGCGTTGGACGGCTCACTGCACGTTCGCTAGTCCAAGCAACCAGACTGCACACCTCAACCGCGTGCCGGATTAGCCCGTACCTGCTCCAGGCGCTGGCGTAGTGAACTTGCTGATGGGGCTCTTCACCTCATCGCTCCTGCCAGTGCTCTCCTCTGAGTCCACGCGATAGTAGTAGGTCGTTCGTGACTCGAGGTCGTCCAGGCGCACCCGAAATGTGGTGGTCGGGTGGCCCTGGTTCAGCCTGATCGGAGACTTTGCAGTCTTGTTCAGGTTCTTGGGATCCGTACCGTAGTGCACGACGCCGTAGTGATCGTCCGTCCCACCAGGGTTGTTGGTCGTCCACGTGATGATGGTCAAGTGGCCCGCGGCCATCTCGAGCTCTGGCGCCTTGACGATCTGGACGCGCTTGGCTTTTTTTGCAGGTGGAGGTACCTGGGCCGCGACGGAGTTCGAAAAAATCGCGGCTGCGATCGCCGTCGTCATCAGCAGTTTCAGAATCGGTCTCGTCATGGGATCCTCGTCGGTGTCTCCTTCATCGTCGACGTCATTACGGTATCGCCGGATTGGGAAGGGGCGGGATGGCGCAGACGTTGCTCGAGCACGGCGGAAGCGTCGGCGTGGCAATGAGAGTTTCATTGCCCTGCGTCGATGCCGAGCCGCCCGTACTGCACCGACCCGTAAAAGTATTGATGTTGGGATAAGGTACGGTGTACCCGTCGGTCAGCGTTTGCAGGAAGGCGACCATCTGGTTCTCCTCCGGATCCGTCAAACCGAGCTTACCGGACGTCATGTCGAGGTTGTTTTTGACCTCGGGCATCGGCCAGCAGTCAACTTTTTCGGTAGTCCCCGCCGGGCAGTGTCCTGACGTGACCGGGTAGGGGTACACGTCGCGGGTATTGTAGAAGTGGACGAGCTGCTTCAGGCTCTTGATGTAACCGTTGTGGAAGAACCCTTTCTGGAAGTAGGGCCCCGGAGCCTCGGTCGTGGGGCATTGTGACGGCGCCATGCCGGCGTTGCGCGCCGAGGTGACCTGGAAACGGCCGTCCCGCTTGGGCGCCTGCGAAGTCCATTCCGCGTTCGGGCTTGGAGCCGACCCAAAGCCGCTCCTGAGGAACGTGCCCATCCCGAGATCCCGATATCCGAATCCGTCGGGATTGGCCGTGAACCCGAGGGAGTCCGGCGTGGTCTGATAGTAGAAGGCATCCCTGGGATTGAGCGGGAGTCCTTCGTTGGTGTAGCCGAAGCAGGTGAACAGCGGGTTGACCTGCGCGGCAATGCTGGTGTCGGTCTGACCCGGCGACAGGGTCGTCCCTCTTCCGTCGAGGTGGCAAGAGTTGCAGTTGCCTTTGCCCTTGAACAGGTTGTAACCGGCCAACTCGTCTGTGGTCATCGTGTAGTTGCCCTTCATGTACGCGTCGAACTTCGAGCTGAACGGGCTGACCTCCACGGACTTCTCGAACGCGCTTACCGACTGTCCCCAGTGATCGTAGATCACGTTCGCGCGGTTGCGATCCACCGGGCTCAGGCTCACTGGCGTCACGTTCGTGCCGAACGTTGCAGCGCCTCCGGGAGTCGAGCAGATTTGCTCGGTGTTGGACGGCCACGAGATGCCAGTGAGCGAGCCCGCGCCCCACACCCGCTCGAACACCGCGACGTACTGGGACTGAGAGAGGCGCCACGCGATGCAGGCAGTATCGGGTAGACCCATCTCTTGAGTATCGACCGGAGGATGCTGTGCCTGCTCGGCGTCTGCGCTTTGCAACAGATATCCCGTCGAGCGGCCATCCCAGAAGTTCCCGCCAAAGAATGCGTTCGCCGTGTTGTCGAGCTGGAGCATCGGGAAATAGGGGGAATACGTGTATCGCTGTGGCGTCCGCTTCCCGGCCCGGAAGTGGTATGTCCCGGGGTACGCGACCATGGTGAGGTTCACGGACGGGATCGGTCCGCCGAACCCGGCGTACGGCAAGTGGCAAGAGGCGCATGCCATGTTCTTGAGCGCGGACATGTTCACGTCGTAATTCATCAACTTGCCGAGCGTCATGATCGCCCGGTAGCCGGAGGCCTGTTGCGTGGGCGGCTGCCCTGTCACGCTCGCAGGCGGCAGCGCATTCGCCTCGGCGAGGGCTTGCTGGAAGATGCCCAGGACCTCGCCCTGGACCCGCGCCGTTTCCGATTCGACATCGGCCGGGAGGATGCCGGACGGATACGGATTGTACGTGGGTGGGCTTACGGGGTTAGCCGGGTTCGCTCCCGAGCAAGATACGAGCAGCAGCGGGACCGCAACGACGGCACACGTTTGCAGCAACACTTTCATAAAAGTATCCCGATCTCCTTTGCGACGACGATGGCGACGATCCACAATGGATCGGAGTTTCGTTCAGGTTGGGGACTCGGCACTCGATCCCTTGAGGGTGCGCACCACGTCATCAGCATCGCACGCGATCTCGTAACGATCGCGCAACAGGAGCCGCAAGCGGGCAACGTCGAGTGACGCAGAATGTCCCGGTATGTCGTCGATGGTGTCCGCAATGACGGAAGCATGTCGACGTTTGCGGACTCGAGATCCGCTAAGCCGTCCCTCGGCAGCACTATCGATGTGGTCAGACGAAGCGGTTGATCAGAGATCAGTCTCAGCGGCCTGCTGCCGCGATCTGTTGGCCATCACGAGCACATCTGTCTCGCGGAACAGCAAGCGGCCGCTGGGAGTGCGATAGTGCCTGAGCTTGCCAGACGCGACCCATCGGCAGACGGTGCGAATTTCGACGCGGCACAACAGGGCAACCTCGCCTTTCGTGAGAAGCTTTTCGTCCGAAGCGTCACCGTTCCACATGGCCCGTCTCTCCCTGTTCGATCTCTGATGAGCAATTTCGTGGCCAGAGGCCGCGTCGCCGAAACCGTGACCCGATTCGGCTGATACGCCGGCGGCGCCGACCGACTCGCTGATCGTTCGACGACACCGCTGTCACACCGCTGGACAACGGTGCGTTCCCGGTTCCGCGAAAGACGCGCCGGCGCCCACGGCGAGCGCTGGCCCAAGTTTCGCAGATTCGGGCACGGGTCATGCGGGAGCTACGATGAAGCGCCGTCGCCTGTTCGTCCTCCTGATCGCATTCGCCGGGTGCCGGCGCACCGACGTCACGCACTACCAGGTGCGAAAGGGCGCCGAAACGCGCGTTGCAAGCGGCCCGCTCGAGCAGCCCCGCATGGACGACCTGCCGCCGCCGCCCGTGCCCAACGGTGCAAGCGCGCTCAAATGGACCCTTCCGAAGGGCTGGACCGAAAGCGGCGCCAGCGGGATGCGCATGGCCACGCTCAAGCCGGCGGTCGACGGTGAGGTCGACGTCTCGGTGGTGGTACTCCCCGGTCCGGTCGGCGGCGAGCTAGCCATCGTCAATCGGTGGCGCGACCAGATCGGGCTGTCGGCGACGGACGAGCGCGGCCTCGCCTCCTCGCGCAGCTCGGTCCAAAGCAAGGCCGGGACCGTATCCGTCTACGACTTCTCCAGCGAAGGCGCGAAGAGAAGCCGGCTGATCGCAGCGCTGCTGCTGTCCGACGAGAGCATCTGGTTCGTGAAGATGCTCGGCGAGGAAGCCGCAGTGGCATCCGCCCGACCCAAATTCATGCACCTCCTCGAGAGCCTGAGGTTCGATGCCGCGAATTAGCTTACGAGTCTGGGACGCGCTCGCGTCCCTGAAGCTCACCATCGCTTGCCTTGCGCTATTGATGGTGCTCGTTGTCGCCTGCACGCTCGCCGAGGTCCGGCTCGGCACGTTCGCCGCGGTCAACGCGTACATCCGCAGCTTTTTCATCTATTGGAACGTTGCTGGGACCGGCTGGTCCATTCCAGTCTTCCCCGGCGGCGGGCTCGTCGGCCTGGTGCTGACCGCCAATCTGGTGGTTGCGCAGGTGAACCGGCTCGAGATGAGCATGCGCAAGCTCGGCCTCTGGATCGTGCATTTGGGGCTCATCCTCCTCTTCGCGGGCGAGTTCGTGACGAGCGCCTTCCAGGTGGAAACCCAGCTCGCGATCGAACAGGGACACACCCTCGATTTCGTCGAGAGTCCACGCGAGATCGAGCTGGCCGTGGTGGACACGACGGACGCCGACCACGACGACGTCTACGCGATTCCCGAGTCGCTCATGGTCCCCGGAAAGTTCGTCGAGGTGCCGGGCACGCCGCTGTTCATCAGGGTGAAGGCGTTCTTGCGCAATGCACAGCTCGGCATGCGCGAAGCCTCGGATCCTCCTTCGCCAGCGACGGCGGGAATCGGCCCGGCCGTCGCGGTGCGGGAGGTCGCGCCCGTCACGCAGGACGATGAGATCGATCGCAGGGCGGTGTTCATCGAGCCATTCGCAGGTCCGAAAGGCTACGGGACCTGGCTCGTCTCAAATGTGTTCCGCTCCTCGCAATCGTTCGTGCACGAAGGCCGGACGTACGCGCTCTCGCTGAGAAACCGGCGCGAATATCTGCCCTTCGCAATGACGCTGAAAGAGTTCCGGCACGACGTGTATCCGGGGACCGACATCCCCAAGAACTTCTCCAGCCTCGTGCACCTCTCCCGTGGATCGACGGGCGAGGAGCGAGACGCCCTGATCTCGATGAACCAGCCGCTCCGCTACGCGGGGAAGGCCTTCTATCAGGAGAGCTTCGGAAAGAACGATACGCTCTCGATCCTGCAGGTGGTCGAGAATCCTGGATGGCTTCTTCCCTACGCCTCATGCGTCCTGGTCGCCGCCGGGCTCGTGATTCATTTCGCGCTCTCGTTGCGCCGATCGTTCCTGCGACGGCGCGTCGCATTGGAGTCTCCATGAGCGCCGCGAAGGCCTTCCCCTGGCTGGCGGGTTCGCTCGCGCTCGCGGCGGTGGCGGCGTCGTTATTGGCGCCTGCGAAGGTACGCGGGTTCGACGTGGATGCCTTCGGCCGCCTTCCCGTCCTCGAAGGCGGACGGGTGAAGCCCATCGACTCGGTCGCGCGCAATTCGTTGCTCATGATCCGGAGCCAGCAGGCGTTCAGCCACGAGGGCAGGACGGTCGCGGCCACGGAATGGCTCCTCGACGTCCTCTTCCGCCCAGAGGTGGCCGATGTGCAGCCCGCCTTAGTCATCAATGATCCGGAAGTACTGGGGCTCATCGGCGAGCGCCAGACTTCGAATCGATACTTCGCGCTTCGCTCTCTCGCGCCACATCTCCAGCAGATCGCCCAGCAGGCCGTGGCCGCGCGCGCCATCGAGCCGAAGCAGCGGACCCGTTTCCAATCCGCGACCGTGAACCTCTTCGATCGCCTCTATCTGTTGTTCCGGCTCCAGAACAGCGTTCAAGTGAGGGGCGGCCCGCGACTGTCGGATGCGATCGAGGCGCTGCCGCAGTCGAGCTCGAACGAGCGTCAGGAGGCTTTCCTGAAATTCGCCGCGTTTCGTCCGGTGCCGCCGGCGGCAGAAGAAAACGCCGACGCCTGGCGTAATGTTGGGCAGGTGCTGAGTGCCGCCCGCGGCGGCGGCGCGATCGACGTGCATCTCGACCCGCTCGCCCGGATCGCGAACGCCTACGCTGCGCAGGATGCCGCCGCCTTCAACACCGCGGTGAGCGATTTGTCCGCCCTGATCGCTTCCGAACAGCCGAAGACGGTGACCCACGCCCGGTACGAACAGCTCTTCAACCGCGCGCAGCCGTTCTACGCGGGAATGGTCATCTATGTGCTCGCGCTGCTGGTGCTGTTCGCTTCCTGGCTGTGGAAGCGCGACGTTCTACAACCGGCCGCGTTTGCCTTGCTCGTCGCCGGCGCGATCGTCCACACGGCAGGCCTCGTGAGCCGCATGGTTCTGCAGGGGCGGCCACCCGTCACGAATCTGTACTCCTCCGCGGTCTTCGTCGGTTGGACGGCGGTCATCGCCGGCATCCTTCTCGAGCGGATCTATCGCCGCGGCGTGGGCACCGCCGTAGCCGCCGCCGCGGGGTTCGCATCGCTCATCGTCGCGCACCATCTCACGGGTGACGGCGACACGATGGAGATGATGCGCGCGGTGCTCGATTCGAACTTCTGGTTGGCGACGCACGTCGTCGCAATCACGATCGGGTACAGCGGCACGTTCCTCGCCGGCGTGCTGGCGATCGGCTACGCGTTCCGCCGCCAGCTCGCGTCTCGATTCGATCCGGTCACGACAAGGACCTTGACGTCGATGACCTACGGCACGATTTGCTTTGCGCTCTTCTTCAGCTTCGTCGGGACCGTCCTGGGCGGCATCTGGGCGGACCAGTCGTGGGGACGGTTCTGGGGCTGGGATCCGAAGGAGAACGGCGCGCTGCTCATCGTGCTCTGGAACGCGCTCATCCTGCACGCGCGTTGGGGAGGCTACGCGCGCGAGAAGGGCCTCATGGCCATGGCGATCTTCGGGAATGTCATCACCAGCCTCTCCTGGTTCGGCGTCAACATGCTGGGCGTGGGGCTGCATTCGTACGGATTCATGGACCGCGCTTTCTGGGCGCTTTCGGCGTTCATCGCCTCGCAGCTCGCGATCGTGGCGCTCTGTTTGTTGCCGCGGCAGTTCTGGAAGCCTCGCCCTGCGCCGGCGCGGGAGCAGGCGGCCTCCAACGTTGACTAGTCTCGATCGCCCCGCGCGGCTGCATCGATTGCTGCGTGACGCATCCGAACCTCCACCGCGCCTGGCGACGCGGTTTCTTCAAACTCAGTGCGGTGGGTTGGAAGCCCACTCGGGTCGGTCTGCTGTCTGCGACGCCGTGTCGGCGAATCAGTCCAGCTGTTTGTGACAGCTGTCGGCGGCTGATCAACGTGGGAGGCGCGATGCGTCCCAGCCCCCGCCCAGCGTCACGATCAGCTGGGTACTCGCCGTCATCTGCCCCATGCGAAGGGTCAGCGCGGTGCGCTGGTTGGAGAGGAGCACCGTCTGCGATCACGTGGTCGAGGAGCTCGCGGCGGATGGTGCCGATCACGCGTTCCACGAAGGGATTCTGCCAATCTCATCGATGGCGCCGGTCGTGTCGTCGGTACCTTCTTGGGAGCAGTGACCGTGTCGGGTGTGAAGACGCGGTCCACGCCAACCGCTTGGTGGCGAAGTGCGCGCCTGGAACTACCGCGTGACTCGGCAAACTGCGCTTTCCGAGGGGAAGGCGATGCCGTCCCCCACACAAGTCCGTCCGAGAACGGCAATTGGGGCACTCGCTTCGCTGCCGCCATCGGCACGCGTCCAACGCCATCCCTCGGCAAGCAAAAACTCGAATCGCCGAAAACGCGGCTGGACCGCGTCCATGGCTGACCGCCAGCGTTTTGAGGCCCGATCTCACCCACTCGATCGCCCGAAGACCCTTCATTTCTCTCCCCGCGCAAGGCGACGCCGCCGGTTCACATCCGTCCCAGCCGGGCAACTTCCGCTTCCGGTGTGAGCCGAGCCGACGCAGGCGCCGCCGGCGAATCGCTGTTGGCTGCGGCGCTGCCCGAGCGAGCTGACATTAGACAGGTCATGCCCGGCATGACTGGGCTTCTGCGACACAAGTCGTCCTGCTTGCGGTTGCTCAGGGTCATTAGTTGGAAGTCAGGCCCGATGAAAGTTGCGCAGAGAGGATTGGCGAGCGCCATGCGCACGAACTCGCCAAGGTCCAAGCGGATGGGCGGTCGGCCCCGGAAGGGAAGCTCCAGCGGAGTAGCGACCGGCGCAACCCACGCGCTGCGTCTTGACATGCCAGGTGCCGGCGCGTCTTAGTCCGCGACGCCGAGCCAGGGGGCTCCGGCTCAGAAGGTCCAGACGGTTCGCCGGACCTTCCGCGCATCCAGTCCAGAACCACACGAGGAGAATCGCGATGATGCGATTCCTTGGCAGATTTTTTTCGGTCGCAATCGCGTTTGGCTTGAGCTTCTCCGTGGCGGGCCACGAGGACCGCGACCGCCACGAGAGGTTGGCGATCAGGACGGTGTCGACCGACCCGGACCGCGTTAGCGGCGGTGACGTCTTGGTGGAGATCTCCTTCCCGCACGGCACCTCCAGCCGCTCCCTGATCGTCAGTCTGAACGGGCGCGACGTCTCCAGCGCGTTCCGATCGGGTCGAGCACCGAATACGGTGCTCGGGCTCGTGACCGGGTTGGCGCTGGGCAGGAATACGCTGAGGGTCGAAGGTAGAGGGCAGCCGAGCGAGTCGCTCGCGTTGACGAACCACGCCATCACCGGCCCCATCTTCTCCGGTCCGCATCAGACGCCGTTCATCTGCGAGACGCAGACGTTCGTGTTGCCGGTCACCGGCGGCAATCTAGGTGCGCCGCTCGATGTCGACTGCTCCACCGCCACGCGGATCGATTACGTGTACCGTTCGACGAACGGTACGCTGAAGCCGCTGCCGAATCCGGCGGTCCGTCCCGCCGACCTGGCGCGGACCACGACGTCGCAAGGCGTGACCGTCAACTACATCGTCCGGGTCGAGACGGGGACCATCAACCGGGCCATCTACCAGATCGCGATCCTGCACGATCCCGCGGCCGGACCGGTGTCCGATCCATGGACGACCACGCCCACATGGAATGGCCGGTTGCTCTACAGCTACGGTGGCGGGGCCAAAGCCGGCTACCACCAGGGCCGCACGACCGGCGGCGTCCTGCAGACCGCGAGCGGCGGGGACGTCCTCGCGCTGGGCTACGCCATGGCCGCGTCCTCCCTCAACGTGTTCGGCAACAACGCCGACGACGTCCTCTCCGCCGAGACCACAATGATGGTGAAGGAGCACTTCGTCGAGACGTACGGCGTGCCGGTCTACACCCTCGGCACCGGGAGCTCGGGCGGCTCCATGCAGCTGAACCTGATCAATCAGAACTACCCGGGCATGATGGAAGGAATCGCCACGAGAAACACCTTTGCCGATCTCTTGACGTTCGGGATCCCGCTCTCCGACTGCGCGCTGCTGGAGAACGCGTTCAACACCTCGGCGCTGCCGTGGACGCTCGACCAGAAGACGGTGGTGTCCGGCTGGGGCACTTGGCAGCACTGCATCAACAACCGGACCTGGAACGCCGGATACAAGCCACGAGGGGCCGTCACCGACAACGCAGGCTGCGATCCCTCGCTCCCGGCCGCGCTGCTCTACGACCCGGTGACGAACCGCGGAGGCGCCCGCTGCACCTGGCACGACAACCTGGTGAACGTGTTCGGCGAAGACCCCAGAACCGGCTTCGCGCGCCGGTCTCTGGACAATGTTGGCGTCCAGTACGGCCTTTCGGCCTTCAACGCCGGCCGGATCGACGCCGCGCAGTTCCTGGATCTGAATGCACATGTCGGCGGCTACGACATCGACGGCAACATCGTCGCCGCCCGGTCGGTCGCCGACCGGAAGGGGCTGCGGATCGCATACGAGACCGGACGCGTCGACAGCGGCGCCGGCGGGCTCGGTAGCCTGCCCATCATCCAATTCCGCCCCTGGCGAGACGACATCGGCGATGTCCACGACGCTATCCGGAGCCACAGCTTCCGGGCGCGTCTTATCGCCACCAACGGGAACGCCGACAACCACGTCAACTTGGTGGCCTCCAACGTGGGCACCGGAGCCGGAGCCCTGTCCGCGGTTGAGGTCATGTCGATCCGGCTGGTCGACCAGTGGGTGGAGAACGTGGTCAACGACACGTCCGATGGTGCGGCTGCCGCCAAGGTGGTGAGGAACAAGCCCGCCGGACTCGTCGATGCCTGCTTCACGGTCACTGGAGAGAGGATCACGGATCGGGCGACCTGCGCGCAGCTGTACCCGGTGCACGCGAATCCGCGCCTCGCGGCCGGCGAGCCGCTGGCGCAAGACGTCCTCAAGTGCAACCTGAAGAACGTCAATGCGCGGGACTATGCCCGTCCCCTGACCGCCGATGAGCTCTCGCGGCTGAAGGCCATCTTCCCGCAGGGCGTCTGCGACTACAGCCGCCGCGGCGTGAACCAGAAGCCGCTCGCCGGCACGTGGCTCTCGTACCCACGCCCTGACCATGCACAGCAGGGGGACGATGATCGGAACGACGACTAGCGATACCTTCTGCCATGCAGAGTGGGGGAAGGATGCCCTTGACTCTCCGTGCCAGAGAGCGAACGTCGCTCTGATGCCTACGAGAACGATCGTTTACCTGAGGGTGAGCACGGAGAAGCAAGCTGACCGCGGCGTGAGCCTCGATGCCCAGCGCGCCAAGGTGAAGGCGTACGCCGAGCTCAACGACTTGGAACTCATCGAGCTGATCGTCGATGTCGGGGAAAGCGCAAAGTCCCTCGAGCGGTTGGATCGCTCGCTTTCTTGGGTAGCGCAGCCTTTGCGACTTGGCGCTAAGTGAAACGGACCGACGCCGCGAGCCGGCCCACAGCCGAGCGTGCCGTTCTGCTCGGCCCCGCGCCCGAGGCAAGCAGTGAACTGACTGCCGGCTCCGCCGTCGTCAACCCTGGTGCCCGCGACCTGCGCGGTGCCCCAAAGCGCGCATGAGGCCAAAGTGCACGGGCAGGTAGACGAGGCAGACAAGGCCGCCCAGCATCACGGCAAGATGGATCGGCGCCGGGCCGAAAGAGCGGGCCCAGATTGGATCGCGAAACGCGAAATTGAGGTTGGTGGCCTGACCCAAGGCACGCGATGTCGCCAGCACGCAGAGCGCGATGCCGACCTGCAAGGGGAACCCTCGACGATCGTACCCGACGCGACCGAGCGACCAGACGAGGAGCACGGGCCAAACCACGTGGAAGAGGGACAACAGCCGCACGGCGAGCGGGACCTGCTCGCTCCACATGTACTCCGTGCCACCGACCAGATGCTTGCCCGAGAGCAGGCGCCAGCCGACGTCGAGGTCCCACGCCAGGTCGACCAAGATGGACGAGACGGCCTGGCTCGAAAGGAGGAGAGGGCTGCCGAACCAGAGTCCTGCGCAGGTCAGGATAACGGCGATGTCGCAGAGGTGAAGGAAGTTGGTCCAGCCCCAGACCGAGGCGTAAGCGGGGACCCAGACCGCCAGCCACGCCACCGCCGCCCAGCGCATTCGGGGAAATGCGCGCGGGCCCATTGCCGCCGGTTTCGAGTTCGGAAACAAGACGTCAGCGCTTGCGGGCCCGGACGAGGATGTAGTCGAGTTGGCCTCTCGCCCAGGAGGTGTGCACGAGGAAGTCCATGGCGAGGCCGAGCCAGAGCGCGGAGCGGCCGCGGATGGCGCGGAGCGCTCTGCGGTGGCCGCGCGAGCACTGTTCGCGGAAGTAGCCGGGGATGGTCCGGTCGCCGACGCTCTCGATCTCCACCTCGCAAAAGCCCGCCGCCTCCGCCTTGCACCGGTAGCTCCCCACCGTGCCGACGTTTCCGGCCGGCACCTGCCAGCACCGGCGCACGAGTGAGACGAAGAGGCGGTCCAAGAGCACGCGCGGCAGGCGGCGGAGCGCGTAGTCCGCGAGGAGCAGCGTTCCGCCGGGGGTGAGCACGCGCGCCGCCTCGCGGAAGAAGCGCTCTCGCGTGTCGGATTGCACGATGCTCCCGAGGCCGAGCGCGTGCGTGACCCTCCTTCCGCCGCTCGCGCGTTCGTCGTTCATGCAGGATGCGTTTCGGTCGGTCGGTCCCGACCGCCTCGGCGCTCTGCGCCGCCGGCTGCGCGCGCAGCGCGCCCGTCGGTGGCAAGCGCACGAGCGCGCTGCAGTAGCGACGACGCGGGCTGCGGCCAGAGTGGACGCCTCAACGTTCCTCTTCGAGCAACAGGGTGTTCATGTCGTTGAGCACCACTTCTGGTTGGAAGAAGGACGTGGTGTAGATTTCCCTGATCCAGCCGTACCGGTCGATGAGGAATGCCTTGAGTAGATGAGGCAGCTTCCCTGCCTGTTCGCTGGAACCACTCGTGGCGATCCACACGTCCTGGCCGAAGCCTCTGAGCACCGGAAGGATCTCGCGCCGAGACCGGGTGGTCAGGAAGTGCCAGGGAGGCCCGTTTCCGTCCGAGAGGTACCCGTCGGCGTATGCCCGCATGACTTCGGGGGTGTCATTGTCCGGATCGAAGCTCAAAGTCACGAAGCGGAGTCGTGCGTGCAGTTTCTCGTTCTTGTCGATCCACCCTCTCAGTTGCCGCAGAAGGTGGGATGCGAGCGGGCAGCCCCTGCCGTCGCTGCAGCTCGCATAGATCAAGCTCAAAAGAGTGATCTTGCCGGTGGTGAACTGGGACAGCCGCCTGGGCTTATTGTCCACATCGATCACGGTGCCTTCTGGCGACCGAAGGATGTGTTGCAGGACGTACGTGCCCGGCGCGGGCGGCACGAAACCAAGCTCATCGCCCTTGGCCACATCCTTGGCCTGCGCGCCGGACGGAGCAAACAGAAGACCTGCCAGGACGACGAACCCTGCCTTCATCGGTTTGCCAGTGGGGACCGTCCGGGCCCGTCGTCGAAAGCCATCTTGAGCGCCTTGGACCCGAGCTTCATGTGATGAGCGCGTCCAAGTTTCTCGTTGATGAAGTCCACTTCGAAGGCAAGCGCGAGCTCCTTGCCGTCCCAGTTGAAGGCGCGCACGAATTGCTCGCCGTCGGCTCCGGTCTTGTCCCAGTTCGCGAGTAACGAGGAGGCGATGTAGACACGTTTGCCATCCCAGCTCTGCGAAATCATGTTGACCTGCTTGCCGGTCACTTTCTCGTAGGTCTGCACCGGCTTCTCGGGGTTGGAAAGATCGAGATAGTGGGTCTTTCCGTCCATGAAGGTGTTGACCCACAAGCCTTTGCCGTCCGCGCTGATGCTGATGTCCACCGGCAAGGGGACCTTCGAGGGATCGCCGATGTCGGCAACCGCCTGCGCCTGCCAGTCGCCCTTCGCGTCTTGCTTGATCAGCCAGAGTTTCGAACTGAGGGCGGCGGCCGTCACGGCCCAGTTGTCTCCCGGGTTGAGGGACCAGCGAATCTCCAGCGGCGCGCCCGGCACGCTGAAGATCTTCGTTGGCTTCATCGCCTTCAGATCCCAGAGCACCATCGTGCTTCCGAAGTGCTTCATTGCCTCGGCGTCCTTCACCAGCTTCCCGAAGTTCATCATGTAGTTCTTTCGGCCGGTGAAGCTCGAGGTCAAGAGCACATTCTTTTGCGGATTGACCGCAATGTCGTAGCCGTAGCCGTCGCCGCCACCCTCCGTGGGCATTGGATAGGTGGCAACGAGACCGCCCTGGTTGTTGTACAGCGCCATTCCGGTCACGCCGCCATCGTCTTTGGAGTTGGAGAGCCCCTGCACGAGGACGCGACCGGGAAGAGCATAGAACGTATGCGGGCCGACATAGCCAGTCTTTGCGGGAAGATCACTGATCGTCTTGACCAGGCGCGGCTTTGCGGGATCCTTCGAAATGTCGAACACGTAGATCTTGCTGTCGTCGAGCCCACCGGCCCAGAGGAACCGCCGATCATCGGTCAGTCCCATGTGGTGCGCCTCTCCCCTACGGCCCACCGATACTTTGTGGGTCACCTTGCCATATGTCTTGGAGGTCGGATTGGCGTCGATGGTGACGAGCTTGTCGGAGCCGTCTCCAAGGCCCTTGATCCCGAGCGCCCAGACGTAGACGTAATCCTCCTGTCCCTTGATCAGATTGCCGATGTACGGCGAGTTGCAAGTTTCATCCGCAGTGGCCCACGGGCTCACGACGAGTGTGAATGACGCAAGCCATGCTGCGGCGAACCGCGTCGAGGCAGTGGAAACTCGCACCATATTTCCTCCCGATACTGCGCCAACGAGGAGCCCGATCGCCGACGCGCAGTCAGCGGGCACCGGTAGCACGTCTGCCGCGCGATGATCGGGCGAGGACGTCCGGCCTGATGGTCATGAGACAATGGCGCGCCCGGTCGACACGCCCGCGCATGAGGACTCATGCCGCGCGACCCCGGCCGATAAAAGAATGCTGCTGCCGGCAAGGTATGGCGATGCACGGTCGGAGATATTCAGGCGATCGCGCGCAACGTGTATTCGCGCAAACACGGGCAGCGCCGTGCTTCCGCGCGGGGGTGTCGGCGGATCTGAAGCTTTTCGAGCGCGAGGGTGGACGAGCGGCGTGGTGAAAAAGCTTCGCACCGGTCCGTTGGAGCGACAGTGGACATGTACCATCAGGGGCCACGGGGAGCGTCCAGGTGGCTATCAGCCTCGACTGCTGCGACCGCGAGTCGCCCGCCACGCGTGCGCACGCACGTGGACGCCGGACTCCACGCTCACGGGCCGTCCAACGTGCTACTGGCTGACGGCCGTTCGCTACCTGAACTCGACACTCGATCCCCTGCTTTCCGGCTTGATGTCGAGTCTTCTGCCCACGCTGGGAACGCCATTCCTGTCGACGACGAAGAGCATGTGAATACCCGGGACCGCCTGCGCGGGCACTTTCGGCGAGATTACCCGCAGCTCGCCCTCGCGCTCGTCGCCCTGCTGCTCGCCCTTGCGTTCGTCGCCCTGCTGCTCGCCCTTGCGTTCGTCAGCCTTCTGGTGGAAGGCGAGCTTCACGTAGCGGTCACCCGCGGTCAGGCTGTGTGTGTTGTGGTCGCTCCGCAGGAGCACGACCGACGCGATCTGATCCGGAGAGCCGGCGACCTCGATGTCGAAGTTG
>WNFG01000687.1_pt1 | contig 51845 bp, 65 predicted proteins | sample 5400431 | NCBI WGS metagenome assembly WNFG01 (sample SAMN13153346, study PRJNA577476) | soil metagenome | isolation source: 120 cm saprolite under Douglas fir tree site 2 hole 3 replicate 2 | place: USA:California | collected 2015-04-18
AGCTGGCCGCGGTCATCGAGGAGCCGGCGCAGGCGGAAGGGCGGGGCCGTCACAAGGGCCGCAAGCGGCGCGGCGGTGACGACTACGACGACGAGGAGTAATCGCGGGTGGCATCCCGCGGGCGGGTCGCCCTCATCGCCCTCGGCGTGGGGGCGGCCGTCCTCGTCGTGTTCGTGGTCACCATCTGGCTGCTCATCGCGGTGACCGATGACGGCCTCCCCGGCGGCGCCAAGGTGGCCGTCGTGGAGGTCGAGGGGATCATCGGGGCCGACGCCCAGCGCGGCCTCGACACCGATGGCGTCATCCGCGTGCTCGGCGAGTACCGCGACGACCCCGCGGTCCGGGCGGTGGTCCTCCGGATCAACAGCCCCGGCGGGGTGGTCGCCCCGACCCAGGAGATCTTCACCGCGGTCCGCCGTCTGCGCGAGGCCAAGAAGCCGGTGGTGGCCTCGCTGGGCTCGGTGGCCGCCTCGGGCGGCTACTACGTGGCGGTGGCCGCCGATCGCATCTACGCGAGCCCCGGCACCCTGACCGGCTCGATCGGGGTGGTCATGCAGCTCGCTAACCTCGAGGGGCTCCTCAAGAAGGTGGGCGTCGAGTACGTGGTGGTCAAGGCGGGCGCCTACAAGGACGTGGGCAGCATGGCGCGCGCCATGACCCCGGAGGAGCGCCGCATCCTGCAGTCGCTCCTCGACGACGTGTACGACCAGTTCATCACCGCGGTCGCCGACGGCCGCGGGCTCGATCCACAGGCGGTGCGGGGCTTCGCGGAGGGGCGCATCTACTCGGGCCGCCAGGCCCAGGGCCTCAAGATGGTCGACGATCTGGGCGGTCTGGAGGACGCCATCGAGGCCGCCGCCAAGATGGCGGGCCTGCCGGCCAAGCCCAAAGTCATCTACCCGCGGCGCCGGTTCTCGCTGCGCGAGCTGCTGCGCAACGAGGTCGGTCTCGGGCCGGTGTCGCGCATCCTGCCCTCCCTCGAGACCCTCCGCACGCCGCTCTACCTGATGCCGTGACCAGCCGGGGGGAGGGGGTGCCCGCTAACTACCCAGCCTGCTTGACTAAGTTTCACCTGCCATGGTACGGTCGCTTCCGTGGATCGGGCCGGACCGGCGATGGTCACGACGGCCCGGGATCAGTGTCGGCCCTTCGAAGGGAGTCGCCATGACGAAAGCGGAGCTGATCGAGGAAGTCGCGAAGGTCGCGAGCTTGACCAAGAAGGAGACCGAGCTCATCGTCAACACCGTCTTCGACAACATCACGGATGCGCTCGGCAAGGGAGACAAGGTCGAGCTGCGGGGCTTCGGGAGCTTCCGCATCCGCCACCGTAACTCGCGCAAGGGGCGCAACCCCAAGACCGGTGACAGCGTGAGCGTCCCCGAGAAGCGCGTTCCGTTCTTCAAGGTCGGCAAGCGCCTCCGCGAGCTCGTCAACACCTAGTCGAGTGCAGCAGCTCTGGGCCCCCTGGCGGATGGCGTACGTCTCGACCGCCGGTGGCCCCGAAGCCGCGTGCGTGTTCTGCGCCGCGCTGGCCGTCGGTGACGACCGGCGGGCGCTCATCCTCAAGCGTGGCCGCCTCGCGTTCCTGATCCTCAATGCCTTCCCCTACGCCTCCGGGCACCTCATGGCCGTCATCACCCGTCACGTCGGCACGCTCGAGACCGCGACCGCGGAAGAGCTGGCCGAGGCGATGACCCTCATCCAGTCCGCGTCTCGCGCGCTCGACGCCGCCTACCATCCGGACGGCTTCAACGTGGGCCTGAACCAGGGCCGCGTGGCGGGGGCGGGAGTGCTCGGCCACCTGCACCTGCACCTCGTCCCGCGCTGGAACGGCGACACCAACTTCATGCCGGTGACCGCCGACACGCGTGTGCTGCCCGAGGCCCTCGAGGCGACCTACGACCGGTTGGCCGCCGCGCTCGCTCCGTGAGGGAAACCGCCGCCCTACTGACGCCCATGATGCGGCAGTACGGGGAGCTGAAGCGCCGCTTCCCGGACTACCTGCTCCTGTTCCGTCTGGGCGATTTCTACGAGCTGTTCAACGACGACGCCCGCGTGGCGTCCCGGCTGCTCCAGATCACGCTCACGTCACGGCAGAAGGGTGAGGGCGCGATTCCCATGGCGGGCATCCCGCATCACGCCGCCGACGGCTACATCGCCCGCCTCATCCGCGCCGGCCAGAAGGTGGCGGTGTGCGAGCAGCTCGAGGAGCCGGCCAAGGGCCGCAAGATCGTCCGCCGCGACGTGGTGCGCGTGATCACGCCGGGCACGATCACCGACACCCAGTTCCTCGACGGCGCCCGCAACAACTTCCTGCTCGCCGCGCACGCGACAGCGTCCGCGGTGGGCGTCGCGCTGGTGGACGTCTCCACCGGCGACTTCTGGGTGGGCGAGGAGCCGGGAGCGGGCGACGCGCTGCTGGAGACCGCGCTGCTGCGCCGGCCCGCCGAGATCCTGATCGCCCAGAGCGCGGAGCCCGGGTGGGTGGCCCGGTGGGCGCCGCCCGGCATCCCGCTGACGCGGGTGGACGGCGGCGCCTTCGGGGCGCGGGCCGCGCGCGAGGTGCTCGAGGCGCACTTCAAGGGCGCGAGCCTCGACGGGCTCGGGGTCGGTGGGCTCACCGCGGGACTCCAGGCGGCGGGCGCGGCGGTGGCCTACGTGCGCGAGACCCAGGGCGACTCGCTGGCCCACCTCACCCGGGTGCAGCGCCTGGTCACCGGGGAGGCCATGCTGCTCGACCCGACCGCGGTGGCCACGCTCGAGCTGTTCGAGACGGCCCAGGAGCGGACCGCGAAGGGCTCGCTCCTCGCCACCCTCGACTCCACCGGCACCCCCATGGGCGCCCGGCTGCTCCGCCAGTGGATGCTGCGGCCCTTGCTGGACCGGGAGGGCATCCTGCGGCGCCAGGAGGCCGTGGGGGCCCTCGTGGACGCTCCGGCAGCCCGGGAGGGCCTGCGGCAGCGGCTCGGCGGGGTGGGGGACCTCGAGCGGCTCACCAGCCGCGCCGCCCTCGGGGTGGCCCACGCCCGCGACCTGATCGCGCTGCGGAGCTTCCTGGGCCGCCTGCCCGGGCTCGCGGAGGAGCTGGGCGGGCTCGGCACCCCGCTCCTGGCGACTCTCGGGGAAGAGATCACCCCGCTGCCCGACCTTCAGAAACTACTTGAAGAGGCGCTCGAGGACGAGCCCCCGCTCGTCCTGCGCGAGGGCGGACTCATCCGGGAGGGATGGAACGACGAGCTGCGCGAGCTGAAGCAGGCCGCGCGGCAGGGCAAGGACTGGATCGCCTCGCTCGAGCAGCGCGAGCGGGCGCGCACCGGCATCCCTTCGCTCAAGGTCCGGTTCAACCGGGTCTTCGGCTACGCCATCGAGGTGAGCAACGCGCACGGGGCCCGGGTGCCCGGCGACTACCTGCGCCGCCAGACCCTGGTGGGCGCGGAGCGCTACGTCACCGCCGAGCTGAAGGAGTACGAGAGCCGCGTACTGGGCGCCGAGGAGCGCATCGCCCGGCTCGAGTTCGAGCTGTTCGGCCAGGTGCGCGCCCAGGTCGCGGCCCAGGCCGCCCCCCTCCTGCGCACCGCGCGGGCGGTGGGCACTCTCGACGCCCTGGTCTCGCTCGCCACGGTGGCGCACGAGCGCGGGTACGTCCGCCCGGAGGTGGACGAGGGCTTCGTGCTCGAGATCGTGGACGGCCGGCACCCGGTGCTCGACGCGGGTGGGTCGCCGTTCACGCCCAACGACACCGTGCTCGATCCCGCATCCTGCCAGATCATGATCCTGACCGGCCCCAACATGAGCGGCAAGAGCGTGTTCATGCGGCAGGTCGCCCTGCTCACCCTCATGGCCCAGATGGGCGGCTTCGTGCCCGCCCGCTCGGCCCGCATCGGGCTGGTCGACCGCATCCTGACCCGCGTCGGCGCGCAGGACAACATGGCGCGTGGCCAGAGCACCTTCCTGGTGGAGATGGTCGAGACCGCCAGCATCCTCCACCACGCCTCCCCGCGAAGTCTCATCCTTCTGGATGAAGTCGGCCGCGGCACCTCCACCTTCGACGGGCTCGCCATCGCGTGGGCGGTCACCGAGGAGCTGCACGAGCGCGGGCGCGGCGCCAAGGTGCTCTTCGCCACCCACTACCACGAGCTGACCGCGCTGGCCGAGCGGCTGCCGCGGGTGCACAATTTCCACGTGGCGGTCCGCGAGTGGAACGACGAGATCATCTTCCTGCACAAGGTGCGGCCGGGCGGCACCGACCGCTCCTACGGGATCCAGGTCGCGCGGCTCGCCGGGCTGCCCCCCGCGGTGATCGCGCGGGCCAAGGCGATCCTGGGCGAGCTGGAGCGCGAGCGGAGCGGGCTCGAGGCCGCGGTCGCCCCCGAGCCGCCGGCGGGTGAGCCCGCCCAGCTCGGCCTCTTCCCGCCCACCCACGACCCGCTGCTACGCGAGCTGGCCGCGCTCGACACCGGGGCGATGACGCCGCTGCAGGCGCTCAACCTCCTCGCGGAGTGGCAGCAGCGACTCAAGGCGCGCCGGTGACCGCCCCGCGCATCCGCCGGCTGCCCGATCACCTCGTCAACAAGATCGCGGCCGGCGAGGTGGTGGAGCGGCCGGCCTCGGTGGTCAAGGAGCTGGTGGAGAACGCGCTCGACGCGCTCAGCACCCAGGTGACCGTCGACCTGCGGGACGCCGGCCGCGCGCTGATCCGGGTCACCGACGACGGCGTCGGCATGTCGACCGACGAGGTGGACCTGGCCCTCCTGCGGCACGCCACCTCCAAGCTCGCCACCGACGCGGACCTCGACGCGATCACCACCCTGGGCTTCCGCGGCGAGGCCCTCCCCGCCATCTGCGCGGTCACCCGCTTCTCGGTGCTCTCGTGTCCGCGGGGCGCGGAGACCGGCACGCTCGTGCGCGGGGAAGGAGGCACGGTGAGCGAGAAGCTGCTGGTCCCCGCGCCGGCGGGCACCACGGTGGAGGCGCAGGACCTCTTCTTCAACACGCCGGCCCGGCTCAAGTTCCTCAAGAGCGCGCCCGCCGAGGTGGCCGCCGCCCTGCGCCTGCTCGAGGCCACCGCGCTCGCCCATCTCGAGGTGCACTTCCGCGTCTCCCACAACGGGCGCCCGGTCCTCGGCGCGCCGCGCGCCCGCACCCTGCGCGACCGGGTGGGCGCGCTCTGGGGCTTCGAGCGCGCCGGCCGCCTGCTGGACGTCCTGCGCAAGGATGGCCCGCTCGCGGTGTCGGGGCTGATCGCGCCGCCCCAGCTCGCGCGCGGCAATCGCGACGAGATCGTGCTGATCGTCAACGGGCGCCCGGTGCGCGACACCCAGCTCGCCCAGAGCCTGATCGAGGCCTACCGGCCGCTGCTATCGCGCGACCAGTTCCCGGTGGCGGTGCTCCACCTCGAGCTGCCGCCCCAGGAAGTCGACGTCAACGTCCACCCGACCAAGGCCTGGGTCCGCTTCCGCGCGCCCCGCCAGATCCAGGAGATGCTGTACCGCGCGGTCCACGACGCCCTGCGCCAGTACCAGGTGGTACAGCCGCAGCGCGGGCTCAGAGCGGAAGGCGGCGAGACGGTCGGGGCAACCGGGGGAGGCGCTGCTGCGGGAAGCTTCTCCATTGAAAGCGGGGGCCCAGAAATGGCCCCCGCACTCCCCCAGTCGGCGGACAACCCGTCCGGCGCGGACACTCGTTTCGGCGCCGACACCGGTGCTCCTGCCGGCCAATCATTGCTCTTCCACGAGGCGCCGGCCGCTTTCGGTGCGGTCGGCTTCGGCGCGGTCATCGGTCAGCTCCAGGACACCTTCATCGTCTCCGCGAGCGACGACGAGGTGTTCTTCATCGACCAGCACGTGGCCCACGAGCGCGTGCTGTTCGAGCGCCTGCTGCGCGACCCGCCTGCTGCGCGACCTGGACGCGGGCCCGCTCGCGTCGCAGGAGCTGCTGTTCCCGCAGCCGGTCGAGCTGGGGGCGGGGCAGGCCGGACTCGTTGCCGAGTGGGCGCCGACCCTCGAGGGCCTGGGCTTCGGGCTCGAGGGGTGGAGCGGCTCCACCGTGGTGCTCCGCGCGGTGCCGGCCTTGCTCCGCGGCCAGGAGCCGCAACGGCTGATCGAATCGCTGGTGGAGGACGTCAACCGGCCGCGCAAGGGTGAGCCGGTGCCGCTGCTGCATCGCGCGCTCTCCTTCGTGGCCTGCCACGCTGCCGTCAAGGCCCATGCTCCGCTGCAGCGTGAAGAGATGGCGCGGCTCATCGCCGATCTGGCCATCACCCAGACACCCTATTTCTGCCCGCACGGCCGGCCCATCGTGAGCCGCCTGTCTTTGCGAGACATCAAACGGGAGCTCGGGCGGACGTGGTGAAGCGGCCGCCGCTGCTGGTGCTGGTCGGCCCGACCGCGGTCGGCAAGACCGCGGTCGCGGTGCGCCTCGGCGGGCTGATCCCGATCGAGGTGGTCAGCGCGGATTCGCGCCAGGTCTACCGCGGTCTCGACATCGGCACCGGCAAGCCCTCGGCGGAGGAGCGCGCGGCGGTGCCGCACCATCTCCTCGACGTGGCCGATCCGGGCGAGCGTTACCACGCCGCGCGGTTCCGGACCGACGCGCGGGCCGCCATCGCGGGCATCCACGCGCGCGGCCGCCTGCCGGTGGTGGTGGGCGGCACCGGCCTCTACGTCCGCGCCCTGCTCAAGGGCCTCATCCCGGCGCCGCCCGCCGATCCCGCGCTGCGCGCCGAGCTGGAGGCGATCGCCCAGGCGCAGGGCAGCCCCGCGCTCCACGCCCGGCTGGCCGCGCTGGCGCCCGAAATCGCGGGCCGCCTGCACCCCAACGACCGCGTGCGCGTCATACGCGCGATCGAGATCCACACCGGGCGGGCGACCGCGCCGGGGGCGGACGCGGAGGGTGACTGGAGCGGCGCCACGCGCGCCTGGCGTCTCGTGATGATCGGGCTCGGGCGGGAGCGCGCCGCCCTCAACGCGGCGATCGCGCTCCGGGCGCGCGCGATGCTCGCCCGTGGCATGATGGGCGAGGTGGAGCGCCTGCTCGCGGTGGGCCACGAGCCGGAGCGGCCGCCCATGGACGGCATCGGCTATCGGCCTCTGGCCCTGGCCGCGCGGGGCCGCCTGCCGGTCGAGGAGGCGCTGCGGCTCATGATCCGCGACACCACGCGGTACGCGAAGCGGCAGATGACGTGGTTCGCGCGCGATCCAGAGATCCGCTGGATCGACGTGGACGCGGCGGGCGGCGTCGAGGGCGCCGCCGAGGCGGTGCTGAAACACCTCACGCAGGAGGGGCTGACCGAGTGAAGTCGCGCGAGAAGGCGGTGCTGGCGGCCGTGCGGCTGCCCAAGCAGCCGCGGGTGGTGGTGGAGGAGAGCCTCGACGAGCTGGGCCGCCTGGCCGAATCGGCCGGGGCCCGCGTGGTGGGGCGGGCGACCCAGGACCGGCGGGCGCCGACCCCGGGCCTCTACTTCGGGAAGGGCAAGGTGGAGGAGATCAGAACGCTCTCCAAGCGCGAGGGCGCCAACCTCATGATCTCCGACGATCCGCTCTCGCCGATCCAGGAGCGCAACCTGGGCGGCTCGCTCGGGGTGCGGGTGATCGACCGCACCGCGCTCATCCTCGACATCTTCGCCCAGCGCGCCCGCACCATGGAGGGCAAGCTGCAGGTGGAGCTGGCCCAGCTCTCCTACCTGCTCCCCCGCCTGGTGGGGCAGTGGAAGCATCTCGAGCGCACCGGCGGCGGCATCGGCACGCGGGGCCCGGGCGAGATGCAGATCGAGTCCGACCGCCGCATGATCCGGCATCGCATCCAGAAGATCCGCGACGAGCTGCAGCGCGTGCGGGTGCACCGGCGCCTGCTCCGCGACCGCCGCAAGGCGAGCGGGGTCCCGGTGGTCGCCCTCGTCGGCTACACCAACGCGGGCAAGACCACGCTGCTCAACCACCTGACCGGCGCCGATCGGTTGGCGGCCGACGCGCTCTTCGTCACCCTCGACCCGACGGCCCGACTGGTCACGAGCCCGACTCACGCCTCGTTCATCCTGACCGACACCGTGGGCTTCATCCGCAAGCTGCCCCACCAGCTGGTGGCCGCCTTCAAGGCCACCCTCGAGGAGCTGACCGAGGCGGACGTGCTGATCCACGTCGTCGACGCGAGCCACCCGGGACTGGACGATCAGGTGCAGGCGGTGGAGGCCCTGCTGGGCGAGCTCGAGCTGATGGGCCGGCCCATGATCGTCGCGCTGAACAAGATCGACCGCCTCGAGCCGGGAGCCGCCCGCGCGCTGCTCTCCCGCTTCGACGGGGTCGCGATCTCGGCGCGCACCGGGGAGGGGATGGAGGCGCTGCGCGCCCGCGTCGACCTGGCGCTCAGCCCGCGCGTGGCCCGGCTCACCCTGCGCATCCCCTACGCGGATGGGCCGGCGCTCGCCGCCTGCTACGAGCGGGGGCGGGTGCTCTCCCGCCAGGACGAGCCCGAGGGCATCCGGGTCGAGGTCGAGATGCCGCGGCGCCTGATGGCCTCCTTCGAGGGGTACCGGCTGAAGGCCTGACCGCACCGCCCCTCACCCCTGAGGGGAGAGGGGAGTGAGAGTCGGTGCTACAATCGGGCTTCGGCCCTCGCGGACCGTTCCATGGGACTCCCCAACTGGCTCACGACGCTGCGCATCCTGCTGATCCCGGTCTTCGTCACCCTGCTGGTCTACCGGCGGGCGGGCGCGGCGCTCATGGTCTTCTGCCTGGCCAGCCTGACCGACCTGCTCGACGGCTACGTGGCGCGCATCCAGGGCCGCCAGACGCGGCTCGGCGCCTTTCTCGACCCGGTCGCGGACAAGCTGCTGCTCACCTCCGGCTTCGTCACGCTCACCTGGCTCAAGGTCCTCCCGTTCTGGATCACCGCGGTGGTGGTGAGCCGTGACGTGGTGTTGAGCATCGGCGTGCTCGTGATCCACGTCGCGGGCGGCACCGTGCACCCGTCGCCGACCTGGGTCGGCAAGATGTCCACCGTGTTCCAGATGGCGCTCGTGCTCGCCGCGATGGCGTCGGCCTACTTCCAGCTCGTCCCCCCGTTCGTGACCAAGCTCCTGGCCTGGATCACCGCCGGCTTCACGATCACCTCCGGGCTGCAGTACATCGTCATGGGCCTCAAGCAGCTCGAGACACCCACCTCGGTGGGCGGACGACTCTGACCGTGCCCCGCCGGACCGCGTCGACCGCGGACGGGGTGGTGGTGGCGGCGGTGGCGCCGCAGACCGCCGCCGCGCGGGCGGGCTTGCGTCCGGGCGACCGCATCCTCGCGATCAACGGAGCGCCGCTACGCGACGTGATCGACTTCCACTTCCACGCGGGGGAGGAGACCCTCGACCTCTCCCTCGACCGGGACGGTCGAGAGCGTACCGTGCGGATGACCCGGCGCGGAACGGGGCTCGGCCTCGAGCTCGCGCCGCCGCGGCCCGCCGAGATCGCCACCTGCGCCAACAAGTGCGTCTTCTGCTTCATCCACCAGCTCCCGAAGGGCATGCGCAAGAGCCTCTACGTGAAGGACGACGACTTCCGGCTGTCGTTCCTGCACGGCAACTACATCACCCTGACCGATCTCGACGAGACGGAGCTGGCGCGGATCGAGACCCAGCGGCTCTCTCCGCTCTACGTCTCGGTGCACGCGACCGATCCCGATCTGCGCCACGCCCTCCTCGGCCAGCCGCGGGTCCGGCGCGAGCTGCTGCCGGTGATGGAGCGCCTCGCCAAGGCCGGGATCGCGATGCACGCGCAGATCGTGCTGTGCCCGGGATGGAACGACGGCGCGCATCTCGAGCGCACGGTGCACGAGCTGGCGCGCCTGCATCCCGCGGTGCCCACCACCGCGGTGGTGCCGGTCGGCCTCACGCGCCACCGCGAGCGGCTGCCCGATCTACGGCCGGTCACCGCCGACGAGGCGGTCACGCTCGTGCGCGACATCGAGGGCTGGCAGCGCGGGTTCCAGACCACGCTCGGCACCCGCTTCGTGTGGGCCGCGGACGAGCTGTACCTGGGCGCGGGCCTGCCGCTGCCGCCCGCGCGCGCCTACGAGGGGTTCGCGATCGCGGAGGACGGCATCGGCCTCGTCCGGCGCTTCGAGGACGCCTGGGCGCGCGCGCTGGCCCGGCCACCCGCGTCCCCGCCGCGGCCGCGCCGGGCGACGGTGGTGACCGGCGAGCTATTCGCCCCGCGCATGCGGGCGCTGCTCGATCGGCTCGCGGTCCCCGGCCTGGCGGTGGACCTGGTCCCCATCCGCAACGAGTTCTTCGGGCGCGGGATCGGGGTGGCGGGCCTGCTCACCGGCCGCGACATCCAGCTCCAGCTCGGAGAGGCCGGCTGCGGCGGCCGCGGGCTCGGCGACGAGGTGCTGGTGCCGGCGGTGACCCTGCGCGACGGGGCGGGCGTCTTCCTCGACGACCTGACCCCCGCCGATCTCGGGGCCGCGCTCGGCACACCGGTCACCGCGGTCGCGCCCACCGCCCCGGCCTTCCTGGCCGCCCTCGTCGGGCGGTAGCCGGCGAGCGCAGGAGGAACCGAGCCGGTGCTGCGCCCGATCATCGCCATCGTGGGTCGCCCCAACGTGGGCAAGTCCACGCTCTTCAACCGGCTCATCGGCCGCCGGCGCTCGCTGGTGCGCGACGTGCCCGGCGTCACGCGCGATCGCCTCTACGGCACCGCGATGCACGAGCGCTGGCAGGCCACCGTGGTCGACACCGGCGGCTTCGACCCGAGCAGCGAGTCCGACCTGGTCCAGGGCGTGCGGCGACAGGTGCTGCAGGCGGTGGACGAGGCAGATTTACTGCTCTTCGTCGTCGACGGCCGCGCGGGGGTGAGCGGCCTCGACGAGGAGATCGCGGGCATCCTCCGCAAGAGCAACCGGCCGGTACTGCTCGCGGTCAACAAGGTCGACGGGGCCGAGCAGGAGACGCCCACCGGCGACGCGTACCGGCTGGGCTTCACGCCGGTGCTGACCATCTCTGCCGAGCACGGGCGCGGGGTGGCCGAGCTGCTCGAGGCCTGCCGCGACCTCGCGCCCGCGGTGCTCCCGGAGACGGAGACGGAAGGCACGCGGGTGGCCATCATCGGGCGGCCCAACGTGGGTAAGTCGTCGCTGGTGAACGCGGTGCTCGGCCACGAGCGCGTGCTCGTGCACGATCAGCCGGGCACCACGCGGGATGCGGTGGACACCCCGCTGAGCTTCCGGGGCCGCGACTACCTGCTGATCGACACCGCGGGCATCCGGCGCAAGGGGAAGGTGACCGAGCCCCTCGAGAAGCTCGCGGTGGTGATGGCCCTCAAGAGCCTCGAGCGGTGCCAGGTCGCGGTGCTGGTGGTGGATGCCTCCGAGGGCGTGGCCGCGCAGGACGCCCACATCGCGGGCTACGCCAACGACGCGGGCCGCGCCACCGTGGTGGCGGTCAACAAGTGGGACCTGGTGCCCCAAGGCCTCGTCACGAAGGGGGACGTCACCACCCAGATCTACGAGCGGCTGCCGTTCCTCGAGCACGCGCCGATCTGCTTCACGTCCGCGGTGGTCGGCTTCGGCCTGCGCGATCTCTTCGATCAGGTCGATCTGGTGGCGGCGCAAGCGCAGAAGCGGCTGCAGCCGGGCGAGCTGCTGTCGACGCTGCGCCAGGCCGTCGAGCGCCGCCCCATGTCCTCGCGCGGCGTGCCGCTGCGCGTGCAGTCGGCCCAGCAGGTGGCGATCGGCCCGCCCACGTTCGCGATCCGGGTGAATCTCCCGGACCAGATCCACTTCTCGTACGAGCGCTATCTGATCAACTCTCTGCGCCATTCCCACAGCTTCGCCGGCTCGCCGCTCCGCCTGCTCTTCCGCAAGGCGGTCGGCCGGGGCGCCAAGCGGCCGGGCCGGGCGCGCCGCCGGGCCTGAGCCGGTACGGGCTAACTAGGCATAACCCCTAGCGATTTCGTTTGAGCGGGTCCGGCACTGGTGCTATAACAATGCCTAGCTTTTCACGACCGAGCAGCCAACGAGGCCAGCGAGGCCGACGAGGCCGACGAGGATCGAGCACGCGTGAGCCCTGAGCGCCCCGAGGACGACGATTTCCTGGAGGACGAAGAGCAGGAGGAGTATGGACAGCGCAGCATCTTCGCGACCGGTTGGTTCCGCGCGGTCCTGGTCTTGCTCGTTCTCGCGGTGATCGCGGTGATCGCGGTGCCGCTGATCGGCGGCTGGTTCGAGCCCACGCCGCCGCCCAAGGTGACGACGACCCGGCCGAGCGAGCCCACGCCGCCGCCGACCCCGGCACCCATACCGCCGCCGGCCGCGCCCGCCCCGGTGCCGCCGCCGCCCGCGGCCCAGCTGCCGACCCCGGCACCGACTCCGCCGGCCGCCACCCCGGCCCCGGTGATGCCGCCGCCCGCGGTGAGCACCCCGCCCGCGCGGCCCGAGATGCCGGCCCCCTCGACGCCCGGCAAGGCGGCCGAGAAGGCGAAGGCGCCCGAGCGCACCGCGTCCGCGAGCAGCAGCAAGAGCGCGAGCAAGCCGGCCGCCGCGGGCGGCAGTTACTGGGTGCAGGTGGGCGCGTTCAAGGAGAGCAAGAACGCGGAGGGCCTGGCCCGCGCGCTCCGGTCCGAGGGCTTCACGGTGCAGGTGGCCACCGTGACGCGGGGCGAGCCGTTGCACGTGGTGCGCGTCGGAGGCTTTCCCGACCGCGGCAAGGCCACGACGGCCCGCGAGGAGCTGCAGGGCAAGGGACACTCGGGCTTCGTCATGCAGGGTCCGGCCAAGTAAATCGACGAGAGGAGGTGACGGCGCTGACCAAGAACGATCTGATCAACGCGGTGGCGGCCCACGGGCTGTCCAAGCGGCAGTCGGCTTCGGTGGTGGAGTCGCTGTTCGACATCATCTTCCGCTGCTTCGAGAAGGGTGAGGACGTGAAGATCGTCGGCTTCGGGCATTTTCGAATTCGTCAGAAGGCGTCGCGCCGCGGCCGCAATCCCCAGACCGGCGACAGCATCGAGATCACCGCGCGCAAGGTGCTGACGTTCAAGCCGAGCAAGGGCCTGAAGCTCCGGATCAACGTCTAGACCGGAGGTCCGCGGGAAATGAGCACGGTTCCCGACAAGCTCTACTACCGGATCGGGGAAGTCGAGACGATCACGGAGATCCCCGCGTACGTGCTCCGCTATTGGGAGTCCGAGTTCAAGCTGCTCCGGCCGAAGAAGAACCCGGCGGGGCAGCGCCTGTACCGCAAGGCCGACCTCGATCTGGTCCTGCGCATCAAGTCGCTGCTCTACGAGGAGCGCCTGACCCTCGAGGGCGCCAAGAAGCGCCTGCGCAGCGAATCCCGCGGCCTCGATCAGATGGACCTGGGGCTGCGGGGAGCCACCCTGGAGGACGCGCTCAAGCGTACCCGGAGCCGCCTGCAGGCCATCCGCCAGCGTCTCGCCGCCCCCCGATCCGGCCGCTCGTCTTGAGTTTGCCCCACCGTGCCCGTACAATGCCCGTTGGGTCGGGGCGTGGCGCAGCCCGGTAGCGCACTTGACTGGGGGTCAAGGGGTCGCTGGTTCAAATCCAGTCGCCCCGACCAATTTCAATCGACATGGCGCCCGTGATCCTCGTCACCAACGATGACGGGATTCACGCGCGCGGTCTGGCGGTGCTCGCCGAGGCGCTGGCCGAGATCGGTGAAGTGTACGTGGTGGCGCCGGATCGCGAGCAGAGCGCGGTAGGGCACGCGCTCACGCTGCACCGGCCGCTCCGGGTGGATCGAGTCGCGGAGCGGAGGTACGCGGTGAACGGTACCCCGTCGGACTGCGTGAACCTCGCGGTCCTCGGGCTCCTGCCGGAGCCGCCGGTGCTGGTGGCGTCGGGCATCAACCACGGCACGAACCTGGGCGACGACGTGACGTACTCCGGGACGGTGTCGGCGGCGATGGAGGGCACGCTGCTCGGGGTGCCGTCCATGGCGGTGTCGCAGGCGGATCCCGAGGCGGACGGGGGCTTCGAGGGGGCGGGCCTGGTGGCGCGGGCGGTGGCCATGCGGCTCCTGGTGGAGGGGCTGCCGGCCAAGACGCTGCTGAACGTGAACGTGCCGCGGGGAGAGGTCAAGGGGATCCGGCTCACCCGGCTCGGGCATCGGGTCTACCGGGAGAAGGTGATCCGGGAGGTGGACCCGCGGGGTCGGCCGTACTACTGGATCGGGGCGGGCCCGCCGGAGTGGGCGGAGGATGCCAGCGCCGATATCGCCGCGGTGCACGAGGGATATGCGTCGGTGACACCGCTGCACCTGGACCTGACGCATCACGGCGCGCTCGGCCGGATGACCGAGTGGGAGGGCGCGCTGAACGCGGTACTGAAGAAAAAGAAGCGGAGCCGGTGACGGGCGGCGCGGAGACGAAGGCGGGCTCGGCGCGGTTCGCGCGCGAGCGCGAGCGGATGGTGGAGGAGCAGTTGATCGCGCGCGGGGTCAGAGACCCGCGGGTGATCGAGGTGATGCGACGGCTGCCGCGCCACGTGTTCGTGGACGAGGCGCTCCGCGATCGGGCGTACGGGGACCACCCGCTGCCGATCGGGGAGGGGCAGACGATCTCGCAGCCCTTCATCGTCGGCCGCATGACGGAGTTGCTGCAGCTCGGCGGGCGGGAGAAGGTACTGGAGGTGGGCACCGGCTGCGGGTACCAGGCCGCGGTGCTGGCGGAGCTGGCCGAGCGGGTGTGCACGATGGAGCGCATCCCGCGGCTGGCGACCCGGGCGCGGGAGACGCTGGAGGGCCTCGGCTACCGGAACGTGTGGGTGCGCACCGCCAACGGCACGCTGGGGTGGCCGGACGAGGCGCCGTTCGACCGCATCCTGGTGGCGGCGGGCGGACCCGGAGTCCCGCCCCCGCTATTCGAGCAGCTCGCGGAGGGCGGGCGGATGGTGATCCCGGTGGGCGAGGTCACGGGCCAGGTGCTGCAGGTGATCGAGAAGGTGCAGGGGACGATGCGCGTCACCCAGGATTCCGGGTGCGTGTTCGTGAAGCTGGTGGGCAAGTACGCCTGGGAGTCGTGAGAGCCCGGGCCTGACGGTTACGGACGGGGCGTAGCGCAGCTTGGTAGCGCGCCTGCTTCGGGAGCAGGAGGTCGCTGGTTCAAATCCAGTCGCCCCGACCATTTTTCGAGTCGTCGTTTTCTCGAGTCGTCGCCGGAGCCGGCATGGGCATCACGGGACTGCGCAGCGCCGCCGAGATCGTGGTGGAGGGGCGCGTGCAGGGGGTCGGGTACCGTGACTACGTCCAGCGCAAGGCCGCCTCGCTGGGGCTGGCCGGCTATGTCATGAACCTGAAGAACGGCAAGGTTCGCGTGCGAGTCGAAGGTGGACGCGACCTCATCGAGGAGCTGATGCACGACCTGGAGAAGGGGCCGCCGCTGTCGCGGGTAGATCACCTGACCGTGACGTGGCGCCCGCTCACCGGCCGCTACACGGGATTCTCCATCCGGTACGCCGAGTTCGATCCGTGAGACACGGCCCCGCGCGGGCCCGCCGGGTGATCGGCCGCGCGTTGCTCCTGCCCGTCCTGCTCGCCCCCACCGTCCTCGCGCCCGGCGCCGTCTCCCACGCCCAGACGAAGTCCATCGACTCGGCACCCACGCCGGCGAAGGCCTCGACCCGGGAACCCACGTCCACCCGGAGCACGACGACCAAGATCTCGACCCCGTCCCGGGCCCGAGCGCGAGCCAAGGCCGCCGAGGCGCCCGCTCCATGCACCCACCCCGTGCGGAGCGGGGAGTCGGTCGGATCCATCGCCGCGCGCTACCGCGTCACCCGCGCGGCGGTGGTGGGCGCCAACCACCTCGACAATCCGCACGCGCTCCGGACCGGCCAGCGCCTCGCCATCCCGGGCTGCCGCCCGCCGGCGCCGACCGTGAAGGACGACGGACCGACGATCCTTTCGTCCGACGGCAGCGTGCTGAAACGGGTGGGGCCGCTGCGGGTGCTGACCGAGCTGGTGCTGGTGCAGCCGGACTTCCAGGAGGAGCGCATCGCGCTCGCCTGGCCGGTCGAGGGGCCCGTCATCTCCACCTTCGGCCGGCGGGCGCGGGGCTGGCACGCGGGCATCGACATCACGGCCGAGATGGGCTCGCAGATCCTCGCGGCGGCCGGCGGCACCGTGCTCTACAGCGGCTGGATCCGGGCGTATGGTCAGATCGTCAAGGTCCAGCATTCGAACGGTTTCATCACGCTTTACGCTCACAATCTGAAGAACCTGGTGGAAGAAGGGGAAGAGGTCGAGGCCGGCCAGATCATTGCCCTCGTGGGCCGCAGCGGACATGCCTCCGGCCCCCACCTGCACTTCGAGGTGCGCCGCCACGGCAAGGCCTACAACCCGCTTCACGTGCTCGAGCCCTCCGATCAGTCGCCGATCTTCGACGACGACGTGGCCGCCTCCAGCTCGGACCTCGACTCGCACGAGTGAGTCCGTGGCCCCCGACACCGACACCGACGAGCTGGAGGGCGGCGACGAGCCCCTCGAGACCCTCCTCGAGATCGATCCCGCGGAGCTGGCCGAGAAGCCCGAGGCCCGCGAGGCCGGCGACCGCAGCCGCGAGCTGATCGCGCTCTACCTGCAGGAGATCTCGCGGGTCAAGCTGCTGACCGCGGAGGAGGAGCAGGAGCTGGCCCGACGCGTCCAGGCCGGCGATACGGACGCGGAGCGGCGGCTCGTCGAGGCCAACCTGCGGCTCGTGGTCAAGATCGCCCGGCGCTATCTGCGCCGCGGGCTCTCGCTGCTCGACCTGATCGAGGAGGGCAACGTCGGCCTGCTGCACGCGGTCCGCAAGTTCCAGGCGGGACGCGGCACCCGCTTCTCGACGTACGCCACGTGGTGGATCCGGCAGGCGGTGGTGCGCGCCCTCGCCAACCAGGCCCGGACGATCCGGCTGCCGGTGCACGTCGAGCTGCTGCTCTCGCAGTATCTGAAGCAGACCAACGCCCTCACCCAGAAGCTCGGCCGGCCGCCCACCCTCGAGGAGGTGGCCGCGATCATGAATCGACCCGTCGCCGAGCTCGAGCACCTGGAGAGCCTGCGCCAGCAGCCGGTGTCGCTCGACAAGCCGAACGTCAACGACGGCAAGGGCACCCTGGGCGACACCGTCGAGGATCCGAGCGCCGCGCCCGGGGCTGCCAGCATGGCCGCGGTGCTCCGGACCCGCGCGGACCTGGCGACCGTGCTGCAGGACCTGCCGGACCGCGAGCGCACCGTGGTGACCCTGCGCTTCGGCCTGGGCGGCGAGGAGCCGCTGACCCTCGAGCGCATCGGCAACCGCCTGGGCCTCACCCGCGAGCGGGTGCGGCAGATCGAGAGCGCGGCGCTCAAGCAGCTCCGGGGCCTGCTCGCCGCTCGCAACGTCGAGCCCTCGGATCTCCAGTGAGGCGTCGGCGGTGAGGCGCCGGTGAGCACCAAGGACAAGAAGCTCGGCGCGGTCGTGCGCGAGCTGCGCGAGCGGCAGGGGCTCACCCAGGCGCAGCTCGCGGAGCGAGCCCAGCTCGCGCTCAGCCACATTACGCTGCTCGAGTCCGGCCAGCAGGCGAACCTCTCGCCCTCGGCCATCGGCCGCCTCGCCCGCGCCCTCGGCATCACGAGCAAGCAGCTCACCGAGATCGGCGGCTGACCGTGGCGATCGACCCGCTCCGCAAGGCGCACGCGGACGGCCAGCGCCTGCGGGAGGCCATCGATACCGAGTACCGCTCGGCCCGGCGCGACTCCACCTGGGGCCGCACCGAGCCGCAGATGGTCGAGCGGTGGCGCCTGGCGGTGCGGGCCTGGACCCAGGGCGTCGAAGCCGCGCTGGGGCCCGAGGAGGCGGTGCGGGGCCGCTTCCGGAGCGCGCCCCCGACCGCGGAGCCGGCCCCGGCCGGCGAGAGCCCCGCCTGGGTGGAGATCCGGAGCACGCTGGCGGCCAAGGTGGTGGCCGTCGGCAAGCTCATCGAGGAGCGGGGCGCCCGCGGCCCGGGGCCGGGCGGCACCCCGCCGCCGAGCCCGTTCCGCAAGCGCTGAGCGGCGCGCGGCGGCGCGGCGCCCTCAGGCCGGCGCGCGGGTCGAGAACACCGTGATCGGGTAGAGGCAGTAGTACGCCGGGCTGCGCAGCACGTTGGCCGCGGAGCCCTCGTCGCAGAGCCGGGTGCGCGCCTGCCAGTCCTCCGCGGTCAGCAGCTCGCGCAGCCGGTCGCCCCAGTTGCGCGAGAAGACGGTGTACTGGATGTAGTCGCGATCGGCCGGCGTCAGCGGGGCCCGCCGCTCCAGCATGTAGCTGCGGGTGGTCGCGCTCGCGAGCCCCACCGCGTGCAGGGAGGCCAGCGTGGTCTGCCGCCGCTCCTGGAACGAGCGCCCGGCCCCCTCGCCGAGGGTGCGCCGGATCTCGGCGAGCTGGATGCGCCGCTCCAGCTCCGGATGGCCGGGCAGGAACATCGCGGACAGGACCTGCGACTCCTTCACGATGACGCGCCCCCCGGGACGCACGACGCGAAGGAACTCGCGCAGCGCGCGCTCCGTCTCCACCACGTGGTGCAGCACGTCGCCGCACCACACCCAGTCCACGCTCCGGTCGGGCAGGGGAATCGCGGTGCCGTCGCCCGGCGTGAACTCGAGCCGCCCCGGCTCCGTCTTGCCGCCCACCAGCGCCCGCGCCGCCTCGACCTTCTCCGCCTCGGGCTCGATGCCGACCACGCGCCCGCCCGGGCCCACCGCCTCGGCCAGCCAGAGCGCCCAGAGCCCGACGCCGCAGCCGACGTCGAGCCCCTGCGAGCCCGCGGGCAGATCGAGATCGCGGATGATCTGGCGCGCCTCCACCTCCTGGAAGCGGTTCATCCGCTCGAGCGAGGCGTGGGGACCGCCGTCGACCGGGCTCATGCCGAAATGGCACTCCGCGCCCGGCGGCGCCGGCGCGCCACGGCCCCGAGCTCGAGGGCGGTCGTGCCCCAGAGCAGCAGCACGCCGGGCTCCGGCGTCGGCGCATGTAGCCCGGCCACGCCGCCGACCCAGAACTCGAGCTCGTTGCCGACGAACGGATTCCCGGGGCTGGCGATCTGCCCGGCCAGGATCGCGAAGACGGTATCGTCGTCCGGCCCGAGCGCGTGATTCGCGGACCGCACGTCGATCCCGAAGCGAGCCCTGTCCGGGAGCTTGGCGTCCTGAAGACCGATCGCGACTCTGACCATTCGCTTCATCCGCGGTTCCTCCTGGCGCACCGGATCGGCCCGGCGCCAGGCTAGGGGAACCTCGCAGCCCTGTCAATGCATGCTAGGCTCCACCCAACTGGACGGCGCCGGGTCACGGCGCCAAGGGGGGAGGCGTCATGCGGAGTCGGGCGCTGGGTATCGTGTTGGGCGCCGGAGCGCTCTCGCTGGGCCTGCTCTCGCCCACGGCCGCCGTCGCTCAGCCCGCGACGGCGCCCCCGCTGGCGGGCGCAGACCTTCTCGCCGCCCTGCGGGCGGGCGGCCACATCCTCTACTTCCGTCACGCCGACACCGACCATAGCCAGGTCGACCAGCGTGGGATGCGCCTCGAGGACTGCACGGCTCAGCGCAACCTGACCGACCGGGGCCGTGAGCACTCGCGCGCGCTGGGTGAAGCGATCCGGTCGCTGGGCGTCCCCATCGGGGCCGTCCTCGCGAGCCCCCTCTGCCGGACGATGGAGACCGCCGCGCTCGCCTTCGGCACCGCACTGAGGTCACCCGCGGTGCGCGAGGGCGGGCCTCTCTCCCCCGGGAGCCCGGGGCGGTTTCCCGCCCTGCGCGAGCTCCTGTCGACTCCGCTGGCTCCCGGAACCAACACCGTCATCGTCGGGCACGCCTATCCCTACTTCACCCTGGTCGGCGGGCAGTACCTCAACGAGGGCGAAGCCGATGTGGTGCATCCGCGGGGCGCCGACTTCGTGGTCCTGGCCCGACTGGGCCTGAAGCAGTGGCGTGACCTGGCCACGGTCGCGGCACAATGAGCGGGAGACAACGCGGGCTTGGCATGACGCTCGTGCCGTGTTGCCTCGCCATCGCCACGGCGGCCCACGCCGACGGCGGGTGGGTGCTGTGGGCGCGCTCGTGCAACGTGAAGACCGAAACGTGCGGGAGCGACTGGCAGCGACGGCAGACCTACGAGGCCGAGCGGTGGTGTCGAGCGGCCCGGGCCACTCTCGTCAATCAGGCGCTGACCCCCGAAGCCAGAGAAACCGCCATGAAGAAGGGGACGGTCGTGGAGTACCAGTGCCTCCCCGACTCCACCGACCCGCGGGGGCCGAAGGCACCGTAACCGGACCCGGTGAGGAGAGAGGAGCACTCGAGCCATGCCAAGACTTCTGCAGGTGGCCCCCGACGGTGGCGGCCGTTACATCGCGGTCGATCGCGACGGCCAGATCTGGCGAGGTGAGGCGAAGCGCAGCAAGCCCGACGGCACCGAGTTCATCGCGTGGACCCCGATGCGGTCCGAGTTTCCGAGCGGCGCTTGACCCGCGCCACCCCGCTGCTCGCGCTGCTCGGGTTGCTTGCCCTCGCGACGTCCGCGTCCGCCGAGGACGCGTGGGTGCTCTGGCTCGGGACCGGCACCACGTACACGCCGTTCGGCGCCTACGGCGGACAGACGGGGGAGCGGGAGTGCAAGGAGGCCGTCGCCCAGCTGATGACCGAGATGAGGAGGAACACCACCCAGCTGAGCGAGTTCCTCAAGTCGAGCAGTCGCTACATCTGCCTCCCCGACACCGTGGACCCCCGCGGACCGAAGGGGAAGTGACAGGGCGATCCGCGAGGGGAGCTCATGCCGAAACGGTCCAAGGTCGATGATCCGATCTTCCTCCTGACCAGTCGCATCGGGCGGCCCGCCGGATCAGGTCCGCGTCCGCACGACCTTCCGGTAGCGGCCTGGGCTCGCCTCTTTGCGGTAGCCCTCTTGCGCCTTCAGCGGGCCAAGCCGCACTGGGCATCGGTGACGGCTCGGGAGGTCGACGACCTGCTGACCTCATGGTTGGTCTTCCTGCGGGACAAATCGCTATCCAAGCCGGAAGTCAACATGAGGCTCGAGGAAGCGCTGGAGCAGCTCGAGGGGCAACCGCCATGGGCGCTGAAAACACGCCGGCGCACCACGGCCTCGCCGCGTAGTCGCCGGCGCAAGACGGGCTCCCGCAAATAGAGTTGGGTTTGGTCGCGGGCTAGGCGCTGGCCAGCTAAGCGCCGGCCGGTCTGCGGAGCATCTCGTGAGCTCGGTCGGCCCTACGGTGGCCGGCCTATCGGCTCCACGCAAGCCTCCTGCGGAGGCCGCGGTGATGTGTCGGTGACCGAAGGGCTCGGGTAGACCGAAACAAGGAGAAGCAGATGGCTCGAACGAAATCTCGGCGGTCGAGGAAGAAGCAGACAGCGAAGAAGAGGCCCGCCAGGAAGTTCACCAGGAAGAAGCTCGCCAGGAAGAGGCCCGCCAAAAAGAAGCCCGCCAAGCGGAGGCTCGCCAGGCGGAAGCCCAGGCCGACGAGGGCGACGGGAGGTGAGTGGGCGGTGCCTCGCAAGTTCGCGGACACGGATCATCAGATCGAGACGCTCCGGCACCACGTGTCGGCACAGTGTGTCTCGATCGCGTCCAGCATCGACACGATTCCTCCCGAGATGATCCCGGTCGAGATGCGCGACCGGTGGCTTCGTGAATTGCGCCAGGCCGCGGTCGCATTGGTCCCCGTGATCGAGCGACTCGCCACTCGGCAGAAGACGGAGGCCTGACGATGATACAGAAGACGGAGATTGGGGAGGTTCAGTAGAGGGCAGCTCATGCGCCAGCTACTGGACCTGGCCCGAGAGAACGCCGCCCTGAAACGTGAGCTTGGCCGGATCGGTACTGAGATGCAGGCGCTCGAGCGGTTCCTGGCCGCCGGCCCTGGCAAGGGGAAGGAGAGCACCATGCCGAGGATCATTCAGCTGGCTCCCGACGGGGGCGGCCGCTACATCGCGGTTGACCGGGATGGGGACCTGTGGCGGGGCGAGACGAAGCGCCAGAAGGACGGCAATCAGGAGTACATCCAGTGGAAGCCGCTGCCCTCACAGTTCCCGAGGGACAACTAGCCGCGCGGCCGGCACGTGAACGTCACCGGAGTGATCCTCGTCCTCTTTGCCCTCGTCGGCGTGGCGGTCATGGCCTACAGAGCGGGGTACTGGCGGGGGCAGGCCGAACTTCTGCGTCAGGAGCCGACAGAGGCCGAGTGGTCCGTACTTCCGCGCTGGCGTCGAGTGGCGGGCTGGGCTGCATACGTGTTCTCCGGGCTGCTGTTCTGTCTGTTCCTGTTCCTCGCGTACCGGTATGCCCAGAGCAGGCGGTGGACCTTTTGGGTGGCGGCATGGGTTCTCTGGTTCGCCATCTTCCTGGGAGGGATCTGGCTCGCCGAGTGGTGCTTGAAGCCCGACCGAGAGACCCAACGCCCGCCGATCGACGACGACGACAGCAATGGCGACACCCCATCCATCTCCTTCCGGGGAGGCCGACCGCGATGATCGCCGCCATCTACGCCCACAAGAGCACCGGATACGGGGGCCCCACAGTGCTAAACTCGGAGCCGATCGCTTCGTAAACCCTGATGCCCCCGTAGCTCAGGTGGATAGAGCAGCAGTTTCCTAAACTGTGGGCCGGGTGTTCGAGTCACCCCGGGGGCACCAAATTCTCGGATACTTGCAGGACAGCCCTGCACGTCGGGCCCCTACGCTCGCCAGCCGCTCCGCTCACCATTCAGTACGCACACCCTCCGTCCCCGCACGCCCGGCAAGGGTGGTAGATTCGCGGCCAAGTGAGGAGGGCCAGATGGACTCTACCTGCTTGCCCGAGATGCCCCGGCGCACCTTCATGGTGATCATCGCTGGCGGTCTCGTCGCCGCGCCGCTCGCGGCCGAAGCGCAGCCGGCGGGGAAGGTGGCTCGAATAGGCTTCCTGGGGCTCAACCCGGGCGCTAACCCCCACCGGCGAGGGGCCTTCCTCCAAGGACTGCGTGACCTCGGTTATGTCGAGGGCCGCAACGTCGTGATTGAATACCGATCTGCTGAAGGGAAGCTCGAGCGGCTCTCGGCTCTTGCGGCCGAACTGGTTGCGCTCAAGGTTGATGTCATCGTGACCGGAGGAGGCACACCCACCGCCCTGGCCGCCAAGCAAGCGACGAGGACCCTTCCCATTGTCTTCAGTTCTGCTACCGATCCGGTTACGGACGGGCTCGTCACCAGCCTTGCGCGCCCGGGCGGCGAACACACGGACAAGGACATGCTGCAGGGAGCAGAAGTCGCGGCGCGGGTGCTGGGGGTGCGGCTTCAATTCGTCAAGGCGCGAGGTCCCGCCGATTTCGACACGGCCTTCTCGGACATGATCAGGCGCGCCGGCGCTCTGGCTGTGTGGGGAAGCGCCATCTTCAACAGCGCGCGAAGACGCCTCGTGGACCTGGTGGCAAAGCATCGCCTGCCGACAGTGTACACATCGCGGGATTTTGTCGATGCTGGGGGCCTTATGACCTATGGAGCGAACCTGGCTGATTTGTTTCGGCGCGCCGCTACCTACGTGGACAAGATTCTCAAAGGGACCAAGCCAGGCGACCTGCCCGTCGAGCCGACCAAGTTCGAGCTGGTGATCAACCTCAAGACCGCCAAGGCCCTGGGCCTGACGATCCCGCCGTCGCTCCTGCAGCGGGCGGATCAGGTGATTGAGTAGAGCAAGCGATGTCCAACAACGGCCCACGGTGTCCCGGCTGTGGCAGCGCCGACGTTGCTATTCGGGGAAGCGCACCCGCGCAGAACGACCCGTCCCCATCCCAGGTGTGGGAGTGCAAGACGTGTGGCTTCGTTTTCGCCTACCGGCCAGGACGGCGGTCCTAGTATCGGTGGAGCAGGCTGATCAGATGATTGAGTAAGCGGCACCCCGGGGCCGCAACCCCGGTGCAGGCTTACCTTCCAGGAGGACCTACCCATGAGACATCTCGCCGCAGTGCTCGCCTTCCTTGCGTGCTTCATCCTGGCCGAGCGGGCCACGGCCGATATGATCTGCTTGTTCAAGAGCGAGCAGATCTCCGGGACGAAGAAGCTCTGCTACTACGATTGCGGCGGATCGATCTTCTCCATCACGATCGACGGCCTCCAACTCTGTCCCCTCAACATCCGGAAATAGCCTCCGCATGGTGATAGGGTGCTGTCGACCGCTCTGGGCTCGTCATGAGCGACGATCAACGTGGCGCGCGGTCGGGCTCTCGCTCTCGCGCCAGCTGGTCGAGATCAACGGGGGCCAGCTCTCGGTCGAGAGTGAACCCGGGCAGGGGAGTCGCTTCGCGGCCCGCCTTCCGCGGGCGCCAGAAACCCCCTGACCCGTCCTTCCCCTTGACGACGAGCACGACGCGATGGAAGATGGCGCCCACCTGCGGAGCGATCGCCAGGGGCGCCCTCGCCGCGCGCGCCGATCGCCCGCGCCCTCAACGTCTGCGGGGAGACCTACTCGGGGCACCGCCTCGCCCTCTTGCTGCTCGTCCGCATGAAAGGGAATCGACATGATGAACCTGACGCCGACGGAGATGGAGCGGTTGACGATCTTCAGCGCCGCGGAGCTCGCCCGAAGGCGGCGGGCCAAGGGCCTCCGGCTCAGCTATGTCGAGGCCATCGCCTACATCACCGACGAGGTCCTCGAAGGCGCGCGCGAAGGCCGGTCGGTCGCGGAGCTGGTGGAATGGGGCGCGACGCTCCTGACCACCGATGACGTGCTGCCCGGTGTCGCCACTCTCGTCCCTCGGATCGTGGTGGACGGCCTGTTCGAGGACGGAACCCGACTCATCGCCCTCTACGGTCCGATCAGCCCCGGGACGCAGCCGCTCTCCGACGAGCACGGCAGTCCCGGCGAGGTGATCACCCCGGACGGCGACATCGAGCTGAACCAGGGGCGCTCGAAGGCCGCCCTGGAGGTCCTCAACACCGGCGATCGCGCGATCCAGGTCGCCAGCCACTTCCACTTCTTCGAGGCCAACAAGGCGCTCGCCTTCGACCGCGCGCAGGCGTTCGGCATGCGGCTCGACGTCCCCGCCGGGAACTCGGTGCGCTTCGAGCCCGGCATGAAGAAGGCGGTGACGCTGGTGGAGCTGGGCGGGTCGGCGACGGTGACCGGCCTCAACAACCTGACCAACGGCTCCGTCCACTCGCCCGCCGTCAGGGACGCGGCACTCCGCCGGGCCCGCGAGCTCGGCTTTCAGGGCGCTTGAGGAGGACCACATCATGGCGCGAATGACGCGGGCCGCTTATGCCGCCACCTACGGACCGACCACCGGCGACCTCGTGCGCCTCGGTGATACCTCGCTCCTCGCCGAGGTCGAGCGCGACCACACGGTGTACGGCGACGAGTGCATGACGGGCGCCGGCAAGGTGATGCGCGACGGCATGGGGTTCGATGCCCACGCGACGTCGGCCGCGGGGGCGCTGGACATGCTCGTCCAGAACGCGACCATCATCGATCCCGTCCTCGGCGTGGTGAAGGCGGACATCGGGATTCGCAATGGGAAGATCGCGGCGGTGGGTAAGGCCGGCAATCCGGCCATCCAGTCGGGGGTCCATCCCGACCTCCGGTGCGGACCCTCGACGACCATCGTCCACGCGGACCGGCTCATCGTCACGCCGGGTGGCGTCGAGGCCCACGCCCACTTCCTCTGTCCCCAGCAGTGCGAGCATGCGCTGGCCGGCGGGCTCACGACCATCGTGGGCGGCACCATGGGCCCGCACTTCGACATCAGCTGCGCCGGCCCGGCCAACCTCGCCATCATGCTGCGGGCGGCCGAGCAGTATCCGCTCAACTTCGGGTTCCTCGGGCGGGGCAGCGGCCACGATCCGGCCGCCATCGTGGAGAGCGTGGCCGGAGGCGCCATCGGGGTGAAGGTGCACGAGGACTTCGGCGCCATGCCGGCCACGATCGACTGCGCGTTGACCGTCGCCGACCGGTACGACTTCCAGGTGCAGCTGCACACCGACACCATCAACGAGGCCGGTTACTGCGAGGACACCATCGCCGCCATCGGCGGCCGCACGATTCACATGTACCACGTGGAAGGCGCGGGGGGCGGTCACGCCCCCGACATCATCCGGGTCGCCGGCGTGCCCCACTGCCTGCCCTCGTCGACCAATCCGACCAATCCCTTCACCCGGAACGCCCTCGATGAGGGTTTACCAATGACGATGGACGCCCACTTCCTCAACTGGCAGCTCCCGGAGGACGTGGCCTTCGCCGAGAGCCGGGTGCGCCCGCAGACCATGGCCGCCGAGGACCTGCTGCACGACCTCGGCGCCATCTCGATCTTCGCCGCCGACACGCAGGGCATGGGACGCGTCACCGAGACGGTCACCAACTGCTGGCGACTGGCGAGCGTCATGAAGGACCGCCGGGGGCGGCTTCCCGCCGAGACCACGGCGCGGGCCGACAATGAGCGGATCAAGCGCTACGTCGCCAAGTACACCATCAACCCGGCCCGGGCGCTCGGCATCGACCCCTACGTCGGGTCCATCGAGCCCGGCAAGATGGCCGACCTCGTCCTGTGGGTCCCGGCCTTCTTCGGAGTGAAGCCGCTGATGGTGATCAAGAGCGGCTTCGTGGTCTGGTCGGTGATGGGCGACGCGAGCGGGTGCATATTTCCCACCGAGCCGGTCGTCCAGCGCCCGATGTGGGGAGCGGTCGGCGACGCCCCGTCCGCCCTCGGGGCGTTCTTCGCCAGCGCCCTGGCGCTCCAGGCCGACGTCCCGCGGAAGCTCGGCCTTCGCCGTCGCATGCTGCCCATCGCGAGCACCCGATCGCTCGGCAAGCGCGACATGCTGCACAACGACGCGTGCCCCGAGATCATCGTCGATCCGAGCACCCACGAGGTCTATGCCGACGGCGAGCTCCTCGTCTGCGAGCCGGCCGCGTCCGTTCCCCTCTCGCGGCGGTACCTGCTGCGATGAGCGGGCGCAGCTGACCGGGCCGAGGCCACAGGTGTCCCCGGTCGAGCCCCAGGTGGCACTCCGCTTCGAGCGGGATGTGTCGAGCCGGACATTCCTCGCGCGGAAGTTCTCGACCTATCCGTTCTTCCTCGCGGCTCCCTTTCACCTGGACCGCACCCCCCACGGGATGCTCACCGCCATCATGCAGTCGAGCTCGGGCGGCCTCTACGAGGGGGACCGGCTCGTCCTCTCCTTCGATGCGGAGGCGGGCGCCGAGGCGCACGTCACCACCCAGGGGGCCACCGTCGCTCACCCGATGCCCCACGGCGGCGAGGCGCGACACGAGGTGAGGATCCGCACGGCCGCCGGATCACTGGTGGAGTACTTGCCCGACCCCCTGATCCTCCTGCCCACCGCCAGCGTCCGGAGCCGAGTCGAGGTCGTGGCCGAGGTCGGGTCGACCGTCATCGTCGGCGACGCGTTCCTGGCTCACGATCCCGCGGGACGAGGTCGACCCTTCCGACGCCTCGCGGGCGAGACGTCGCTTCGCCGTCCGGGCGCAGCCCCGTTTGCCCTCGAGCGCTTCGACGTCACCGGGGAGGACGTCGAGGAGAGCTCGCGGCTGCTGGGTCCTCGGCGTTGCGAGGCCCAGGGAACCCTCTGGGTGTGCGCTCCGGGCTCGCCGGACGAGCTGGCGGCGACACTCCACCGCGCGCTCGAGGTGGTGCCGGGCGTCTACGCGGGAGCGTCCACCCTGTCCGGCGGCACCGGCGCGATGGCCCGACTGCTCGCGCACGACGCGGTCGCGCTCGGCGACGGTTTCCGCGCGGCATGGCGCGCGCTGCGCTGCGCCCTCACCGGCCATCCGCCGGCGAGTCGCCGCCAGTCCGGCTGGCTCTGACCGGGCTCTAGCGACTCGTGGGCTCCTTGATGATCACGTAGCCTTGTGTCTCCAGGTCCTTCACACAGTTGTCCCGGGTTCGCTTGGCCATCTCGTCCCACCACCGGCCGGCGGTCCGGCCCGCCTCTCCTGAGCAGGTGAATGTCTGGCCAGTCTGGGGGTTCCGCAGCCGGATGTCTGGTGTGGAGGTTGCGCACCCCGCCAAGAGCAAGAGAAGGAGCCCAAGGCACCCAGCTCCTCCGACCTTATGCCGCCATCCGGCGAGCTTTCTCAGGGTTAGCCTCCCTGCGGCTGTTCGGCCGACTCGGACGAGATGACCCGCGATCGTTCAACGCCAACAGGCCGTACGCGGCCCCGGCGGCAATCAGCACGGGAATGATGACGGCGAGCCACGCCCTAGCCTCCTTGCGACACGTCGTCGCAAGGCATATGCCGAGCTCCAACTTCCGAGAAACACTGGCCGGGCCTGCTCTCGGACCACCCGGTGGTGCCGGTAAGCCTTACCGAGGCGGACCATCTTTCCCTCTACCCGATTCGCTGCGCCCGGTTGACGTCGAGCGGGTGGTCGATCAGCGGCGCCACGCGCTCGATGAAGCGCACCGTATGCGGCATTCCGGCGTGAGCCTCGAACGCGGCCTCATCCTCCCAGCGCGAATGAATGTAGAAGAGCTGCGGATCGCGAATCGACCGGAACGCGTGGATGCTCAGGCAGCCCGGCTCTTCGCGCGAAGGAGCGACGGTGGCCAGCAGCGCCTCCGCCACCGCGGCCTCGTTGCCGGGCCGCGCGTGAAACCGCGCAAAGATGAACAGCTCCATCTCATGTCTCTCTCGCCGGGATGCGTCCTGGGCCGGATGCTACCATCCGCCATCGGGCCGCCGGGACGGAATCTCGCCGGGGAGGGGAGTCATCCGGTGCTGCTGGACTTCTGGGCGCCCTGGTGCGGACACCCTGGTGGGCCGGGTGCCGAAGGCGGTGATCGCCGACCGCCTGCGGGCCCTGCGCGACTGAGTCCTCTAGGCCGGGCCGAGGTCGCGCTCCGCCTCCGCGATCAGACCCTCGAAGGAGGCGGGCAGCTCGATCCGTCGCCCGACCACGCCCGGGCTGTAGCCCTGCAGCCAGTAGCTGTTGGTCGGGTGGCCGCCCCCGGCCACGACGATCACGAAGTTGTCGGGCTGGGCGGTGATCGGCCACGGGTCGAGGGCGAGGCTCTCGCGGACCACCTTGCTCGTGTCGATCTCGATCCACGCCGGGCATCCCGCTCGGTGCAGCGCCTCGGCGGGAATCCGAGAATGCTGCCAGAGAAACTCGCGGATCGAGGTCTTCGTCCAGCCGAGGCCGATCATGGTCTGGGCGACGACTCCCGGGATCATCAAGATGCCCGGGGCGCCGTGCTCGTACCCGGCCAGCCCGGCCATGTTGGGCACCCGCATGAAGTCGGCCATGCGGTGCATGCCTTGTAGCGCGTCCTCCTCCGGCGTCTCCTTCTTGGCGCCGCGCCGCCGGATGTTGGTGGCCCCGCTGGCGAAGGCGAGCGAGATCGAGCTGGTGCTTGGGGCGAAGCCGTGGCGCTCGGTCCCGTGTGGAGTCCACCCCGCGGGCAGGCTCGCCTCGTCCTCCGCGAAGACCACGTTCGTGTAGCGGAGGCCGCCGTAGTTGGCCATGGTGCCGATGCCGGGCAGGGCACCGCCCAGGTTCTGCTGCAGGAGGCGCAGCGCGCGGCCGATGCTGGCCCCGGCCGGTCGCTGCGGATCCGGGCCCAGGCAGCCGAAGCCGGCATTGAGCCGGATCCGGGCGCCGATCGGCCCGTTGACGATCACCACCGGAAACGCGCTGCCCGACGCAGCCTGCAACGTCTCGCTCCCCGACTCGGGATCGAGGAAGGCCTCCACCACCGCCACGAGCACCGGCAGGTACTCGGGCCGCCCGCCGGCCATCGCCAGCGCGACGGCGCACGACTCGACCGTGGTGACCCCGCCCCGGGGCGGGAACGTGCCGAGCTTCCGCCCGCGCGGCTGCGCGCTGCCCCGCAGGATCCAGTCGACCCGCTCCCGCGTGGGGGGCCAGAGGGGCAGGCCATCACCCCAGCGGTTGGCGAGCATCAGGTGGTTCACCCGGGCGAACGCGTCCTCGACGCTCGTGCCTTCAACGCGCAGCATCGGCGCCTCGCCCGCGCCGTCGCCGGCAAGGGCCGAGCGCCACCGCGTCAGGCCGTCGTAGAACTCCTGCTTGCGCGCCCGCACCGGCCCGATGTCGCTGCCGGGCAGGAACATCTCGATGGGGAAGGTGACCATCGCCGCGTCCGGCGCCAGCCCGAGGCCGGCGACCGCATTCGTCATGACCCCGACGAAATCGGCGCGGGTCAGCGTGACCGTCGGAATCCCCTGTGCTTCGATCCTGGCGGCCGCCCGGCCGCACGCGGTTGCGCAGGTCCCTCAGGCCGCGTTGCCGATGACGACCGCGTCGACTCCGCTCGCCTTGACGAGCGCCGCCGTCTCCTCCGAGCCGATCACCGCGTTGCCCTGGGGGAACGCGTCGATCGGCAGCACCTCGATGCCCGGGAAGTCCGCCTCGAGCAGCCCCTTGAGAAGCGGCAACATGCGGTAGGCCTGCCACTGCTCGTTGCTGACGAAGCCGACCCGCTTGCCGGCGAGGGCGGCCACGCGCGCCGCGTGTGCCCGCTTCACCTCGATGGCACCGGACGGGTCGTGAAACTCGAGGCGGACCATCACTTCATCAAGCCCTGGAGCGCGCCCACCTGTTTCTGGAGATCCCCGAGCTGACCGGCGAGCTGGGTGAGGCGGCTCGGCTGGACCTGGGGCTTCGCCAGCTCGGTGTTCAGCGCGGTCGCCTTGGGCAGCAGGGAATCCACCTTGCCGGCGTCGGCCGCGCCGAGCTTGCCGCTGCTCTTCATCGCGGTCAGCTCGGTGACCAGCTTCTGGGCCTGCTCCAGGAGCTGGGTCTTGTCCGGCAGCATCGAGCCGATACTGGGAAGCTGGGCGAGCGCGACCGCGGGGGCCAGCGCGCATCCGATCACTGCCCACGCCATCAACATCATCCGGCCGTTCAGTCTGTTCATCGTCGAATCCTCCGATGCGCAGTATACCGCCGGGCGTCGCGAGGCCGCCACCACGGTGTCACATTCGGCCGGTACCCGTCACCGGCTGCGCCGGCCCGATACGGCCCGGCGAGTCGCCCTCGCTCGCCGGGGCGTGGCGCGGGTACTTCCGGCAGGTCGGAGCGGGCGACACCGGCTACGTCCACGGGGACATCGACCTCCAGATCAACGCCGATGGACGGGCACCGCGGTCGTGAACGGCAGCTACGTCACCCTCACCGACTGGCCCCACCTGATCCTCGAGCGCGCCGGCGACACGCTCTTCGGGCTCACGATCGACCCGGGCACCGGCCGCACCCTCTCGGTCCAGCTGGAAAGGATGCCCTAGGACCCATTGCTGCCGGCTCGCGCTGACGCTACAAGTAGGCCATGCGGGCGATCCGCCTCGGGGTGGCCTGCCTGCTGCTCCTCGCCGCGACGGTGGCGCGCGCGGACGAGCCGTGGGATCTGTGGGAGGAGCGGCTCGTGGGGAAGGACCCGCTCCGCATGGTCCTCGTCGGACACTTCTCCTCGTCGCGGGCGTGCCAGGCGCGGGCTTTGGAGCTGTGGAGCTCTCCGGCGCCCGCCGGCGTCACCCGGCTGGGCTACATGTGTCTGCCCGCCGAGCCTCCGCCCCGCGTCGACCCGACCCCCGGCGCTCGCTAGACCACATCGTATGACGTTTGCTAGACTCCGCCCCATGACCGGCACGCTGATCGCCAACACGATGATCCTCGACGGGAGCGGAGCGGCGCCCTTCCCCGGCGACGTCCTGGTGGAGGGCCAGCGCATCGTGGCGGTCCAGGGCGGCGGCGGCCTGCCGCGCGGGTCGGCCCGGGTGATCGACGGCGCGGGCGCCACGCTCATGCCGGGGCTCATCGAGCCGCACGGTCACGTGAGCTACCCGGACGCCGCCCGGAACTCCGACCTCACGCGTCTGCCGCCCGAGGAGCACGTCCTGGTGACGATGCGCAACGCCAGGACGCTGCTCGACTGCGGCTACACCAGCGTGCTCTCGGCGGCCTCGGCCAAGCCGCGCCTGGACATCGTGATCCGGAACGAGATCGAGGCCGGCCGCATCGCCGGGCCGCGCTACCTGGCGAACGGCCCGGAGATCACGGTCACCGGCGGGCTGGGCGACGAGAACGCGCTCCACCTGCCGCAGCTGGAGACGCCGACCTTCACCTGGGTGGCCGACGGGCCGGACCAGATCCGACGCGTCTGCCGCATCCTGGTCCGGGAGGGCACCGACCTCCTCAAGCTCAACATCTCGGGCGACACCGGACCACGCAACTCGCGCTCCCAGCGCGCGGTGATGACCGACGCGGAGGTCGCGGCCGCGATGGAGATCGCCCGGGCCGGCGCGGTGCGCGTCTGCGCGCACGCGCGCAGCGCGGAGTCGGTGAAGATGTGCGTGCGGCACGGGGTGGGCATCATCTACCACGCCAACTTCGCGGACGAGGAGGCCCTCGACCTGCTCGAGGCCAACCGCGACTGGTGCTTCGTGGCCCCCGCGGTGGGCCTCACCTATCAAGCGTGCCACGCCGCGAGCGAGTGGGGGTTCACGCCCCAGATGGCGCGCGACCACGGGCTCCTGGACGAGCTGGAGGTGTCGGTCGACACCATGGGCCGCATGCGCAAGCGCGGCATCCGCGTGCTGCCCGGCGGCGACTACGGCTTCGCCTGGAACCCGCACGGGACCTACGCGCGGGACCTACTGCTCTTCGTCGACCTGCTCGGCTTCTCCCCGATGGAGACGCTGGTCGCGGCGACCCGCATGGGCGGCGAGATCATGGGGCGGCCCCAGGAGCTGGGGCAGGTGAAGCCGGGCTACCTGGCGGACCTGCTGCTCGTCGACGGCGACCCGCTCGCCGACATCAAGCGGCTCCAGCGTCAGGACGCCCTGCTGATGATCATGAAGGACGGCCAGCTGCACAAGGCGCCGGCCGCCTGAGGGCTACCGCCAGGCCTGCTCGACCGGCCGACCGGGTTGCCGCAGCAGCCCGACCGCGATGCCGATGTTCAGCAGGTTCCACAGGATGCCGTTGACGAACGCGGCCTGGTAGGAGCCGGTCAGGTCGAAGATCACGCCCGACATCCACCCGCCGAGCGCCATGCCGAACAGGGTGGCCATCAGCACGGTACCGACCCGCACCCCCGCCTCCTCGGGCGGATAGAACTCCCGGATGATCACCGCATAGGCCGGCGTGATCCCACCCTGCGACAGGCCGAACAGGGCGGACAGGATGTAGAGGGACGCGAGACCGTCGAAGGGCAGGAAGAGGACGAGGGCCAGGGCCTGCAGGCTCGAGCCCAGCAGCAGGGTGCGCCGCCCCCCGATGCGGTCGCAGATCCAGCCCGACGCCAGACGGCTCACGATGCCGGTGGCCAGCATCAGCGACAGCATCTGCGCGCCGCGCGCCGCCCCGTGGCCCAGATCGCCGGCGTACGCGACCATGTGGACCTGCGGCATCGACATCGCGACACAGCAGCTGAGACCCGCGATGACCAGCACGGTCTGCAGCGCGGCCGGCGACATGCCGAGCGGCCGGGACGGCTGCGACGAGGCCCGCGGGGCCCAGGAGGCGACGGGCGCGAGCAGGGGCGACCGGCGCCGCAGCGCCAGGGTGAGCGGCAGCATGGTCGCCACGCAGAAGATGGCGATGCCCAGATACGTCCGGCGCCAGCCCACGCTCTCGATGAAGTGCTGCACCACGGGTGGCCAGACCGTCCCCGCCAGATAGCTGCCGCTCGAGATGATCGACACCGCCAGACCGCGGTGTCGCGTGAACCAGAGCGAGGTGTCCGCGATGAGCGGTGCGAACGAGGCCGATCCGGCGACGCCCACCAGCACCCCCTGGGCCAGCACGAACTGCCAGAGGCTCGTCGTGTGGCTGGCGATGAGATAGCCGACTCCCAGCGAGATCGCTCCACCCACGACCGGCGCGCAGATGCCGAACCGATCCGACAGCCGCCCCATCAGGATGCCGCCGAAGCCGAAGGCGATCATCGTCACGGTGTAGGGGAGGGACGCGGCGGAGCGGGCGACGCCGAACTCCGCCTGGACCGCGGGCAACACCACGATCACCGACCACATGCCGATGCCGCCGATGGCCGACAGCAGCAGCGCGGCGAAGAGCCGGGTCCAGGCGTAGGCGGACTCTTCGGAGCTCCCGACGTCGGTGGCGGCGCGGGCGGAGAATCACGGCCGTGAACCGGCGCTCGTTCGTCACCGTCGTCGCGCTCGGCCTGGTCGCCACGCCACTGGGCGCCGACGCGCAGTCGCGGGGCAAGATCTGGCGCGTCGGATTCCTGTCCGGTGGCGCACGGCCACCGGACGGTGCCCCACCGCGGCCGCTGCGAGAGGCGCTCCAGGAGCTCGGCTACGTCCAGCCGCAGAACGTCGTGTACCTGGGCCGATGGGCCGACGCCAAGCAGGATCGGCTCCCCGGACTCGCGGCCGAGCTCGTCGATCTGAAGGTGGATGTCATCGTGACCGTGGGAGGGCCGGCTTCCACGGCGGCCAAGCAGGCGTCGCCGGCCATTGCGGTCGTGATGGCCCTGGTCGGTGACGCCGACGGCCTCGGCCTGATCGACAGCCTCGCGCGGCCCGGAGGCAACGTGACCGGCGTGACCGATCAGTCCGCGGAGCTCAGCGCGAAGCGCCTGGAGATCATCACCCAGGCCGTGCCGCGCGCCGCGCGCATCGCAGTGCTCTGGAACGCGGACGACCGGGGGATGGGGATGCGCTACCGGGAAGTGGAGAAGGCGGCCCACGCGCTGCACGTCACGGTGCAGCCGCTCGGCGTCCGGGAGCCGGACGACTTCAACACAGCATTCTCGGCCATGACCGCCAACCGCCCCGACGCGCTGGTCATGGTCACGGATGCGCTGACGCTGCTCAACCGCAAGCGGGTCATCGACTTTGCCCTGGTGAACCGGATTCCCGCCATGTACGAGGCCAGCCTCCTCGTCGAGGACGGCGGCCTCATGTCGTACGGTGCGAACCAGGATGACAACTTTCGCCGCGCCGCGACCTACGTGGATCGCATCTTCAAGGGCGCCCCGCCGAGCACGCTGCCCGTCGAGCGGCCGGGCCGCTACTACCTCACCATCAACTCGAAGACCGCGAAGGCGCTCGGCCTGACCATTCCGCCGCTGCTGCTCCTCCGGGCGGATCGGGTGATCGAGTGATGCGACCGCCCAGGCCGCACTAGCTTCTCAGATTCCGACACTCAACTTACTGACAACACTGATACTTTAGGCCCTATCGCCACCTGGGCTACGCCGAGGGCGAGTTCCCCTGCGCCGAGCGGGCCTGCCGGGAGGTGCTGTCGCTCCCGCTCTACCCGGAGCTGACCGAGGACGAGCTGCGCCACGTGGCGGCCGCGGTCGGCGCCTTCCGCGGGTAGGACGTCACGTCCGGTGGGCGTTGGTGAGATCCGCGATGACGGTGGCGTCGGTGGGGAAGGCGAGGGGCGGGGGAGCCCGGAGAGGGAAGTAGCCCACCCGGTCGAGGTCGTCGCTCGCCTGCAGCACGCCGCCGACCGGGCGACCGTGGAACCAGACTCCGACCGTCTGATTGGCGCGGTCGTGGAAGTTGGAGTGAACCGCGCAGACCTCGCCGATCTCGACGATCAACCCGGTCTCTTCCTTCATCTCCCGGCGCGCCGCCTCCCGGATGTCCTCGTCCCAGTCGACGTGGCCGCAGGGGATGCACCATCGGCCAGACCACGGCCCGCCCCCACGTCGACCGAGCAAGATCGAATCGCCATCGACGACGACCACCGCGACCCCCACCGTGGGGTTGCGGTAGCTCACGAGCCCACAACCCAGACATCGCCGATGCACGCCGACGGCCGGGGGCTCGAGCCGGCCGCCACATCGGCCACAGTAGTCACGCCCCTCGAGCGGCATGAACCAGCGCCGGTCAGGGTGTCGCGTAGGCCCCACCGCCGAGGGCGGCGATGCACTCCTCGCGGATCCGCCACACGTCGTCGAGGCTGCGTCCTCGCACCGTCTCCTCGCGGACGATCCAATCGCGGAGAAACCTCCGGTGGAGGTCGTTCTTGTACGCGCCGATCTGCTCGACGGTGATCGGCTCCTCGTATAGGAAGCGCTCGATGGGCGCCGCCCCCGGGGGAACCCCAGTCATGTCGACGCGCTCGCCCTGGCACCGGAGGTAGCAGTGGGCCTCGGGAATGTACGGCAGCCCGTGCGCGCTCAGCACTCGACCCACACCCGGCGTATTGTCCTCGCTCATCTCGTAGATCCCGAGCATGAGCTGGATCTCAATGCCCTGCTCGCGGGCGAGCTCGGCCAGGGTGGCGTGCTTGGTCGTGCACGTCCCGCGCCCCTCCTCGAGCACGAGCCAGAACCGGCTGCGATCCGTGATACGCCCATATGGCAGCCCCAGGACGTGAAGGGCCGCCCCAGGGAAATCGTGCGTCCCCGCGGCCCGAAACAGGCGGGTGATCGGGCCGTCGGTGGTCAGTGGCCTGTTGATGAGCCGGGTGACTACGTCCGACATGGCGCACCTCCTTCGGGCTCTCGTCGGCCGCGAGTGTACCAACCCCGGGAGCCCCCGGGCCGGTTTCCATCACATCCATACAATGGCCTACCGTGCTAGAGTCCTCGGTAGATTGAGCGGCGTCGGGCGCGCCCCGGAATGGGCCGGGGGCAGGGGGCACCGACGGCCAAGGGTCAGGCGTCAGCGAGGGAGATCGAACGATATGACTCTCAAGGGCTGGATGGTGTTGTCCACGGTCGCACTCACCCTCTCGGTCACCGGTCTTGCCTTCGCGCAACAGCCACAAGCGCAACCCGCCCCCGCACTTCCTCAGCACACGGAGCGCGGAACGGGCACGGGCATGACCAACCCCGCCACGACAGAAGGCAAGCCGATCACGACCTACAATCAGCCCACCGTCGAGCGCTGGGTCGGCAGCGGTATGACCAACCCCAACGGGGTGGACGGCAAGCCACTCACGACCTCGACGAACTTCGGTCAGCGGTAGCACCCGACCCAAAGCCTCACCGGCCACACACACGAGCGCCGAGTCCCTCGGCGCTCGTGCTGCGTCGGGACCAGACGAAGGAGATCAATCATGGACGGACTCAGACAGATCGCGGTCGTCACGCAGGGCGATGGGTGGAACTTGCTGGGCCTCGATGCGGAAGGCCGGGTCTGGTACGGCTCGCCGCGACGGACAACGAAGGGGCGGTCGCTCACCTGGGCCCTGATGGACGAGAGCGCGGAAGAGGACCCGGAGCCGGAGTCCGCCGCCGCTCCGCCGCCCACGGAAGGGGCCGGCCGGGCCTGGCCCTCGCGGCCGCGCCCCTGACGCGCCTCCCTCACAGCGTCACAAGCATTCCCACCGTCGCCGCGGTCATGATGACCGCGGTCGCCCACCCGAGCCACCGCAGGAACGGGGGGTTCACCCGCTTGCCCATGACGGCGCGATCGCTGGTGAGCAGCACCACCAGCACGATCAGCGGCGCCGCGAGCACTCCGTTGACGACCGCCGACCAGAACAGCATGGTGACCGCGTCGAGTCCCACGTAGTTCAGGACCAGCCCGACCAGCATCGCGACCGCCACCACCGCGTAGAACCGCCGCGCGAGACGGGGCGTATCGTCGAGGGAGCCGCGCCAGCCCTCCGCCTCGGCGACCGCGTAGGCGCACGACCCCGCGAGGACGGGCACCCCGAGCATCCCGGTGCCGATCAGCCCGAGGGCGAAGAGCCAGTAGGCTCCGGCTCCCGCCAGCGGCCGGAGGGCCTCGGCGGCCTGGCGGGCGGTCTCGATGCGCGTCTCCCCGTGCGCGTGCAGCGTCGCGGCGGTCGTGAGGATGATGAAGTACATGACGAGGTTCGAGAAGAACATGCCGGTCAGCACGTCCGTCCGCACCCGCTGCAGCTCCGCATCGGTCGCCCCGCGCCGCTCCCGGACGGTGCGCCGACCGGCGGCGCGATCCTCCTCGACCTCCTGGGCGGCCTGCCAGAAGAAGAGATAGGGCGAGATCGTCGTGCCCAGGATGCCGACGAAGACGGCCAGGTAGCCGTTCGACCACTCGACGTGCGGGACGAGGGTGGCCCTCAGCACCGCCCCCCAGTCGGGGCGGGCGAGGAACGCGGCCAGGACGTAGGCGAAGAGCACGAGGGTGAGCCACTTGAAGATCCGCGCGATCCGCCGATAGGACGACCAGAAGAGCAGGGAGACGATGAAGCCGGCGTAGAGCGGCGTCCAGATGAAGGCCCTCACGCCGGTCACCATCTCGCTCACCTCGGCCATCCCCCCGAGGTCCGCGCCGATGTTGATGACGTTCGCCACCACCAGCAGGGCGCACGCGCCCCAGAGCACGCGACGCGAGTAGTGGTGCCGGATGACGCTCGCGAGGCCCCGCCCAGACACCATGCCGAGGCGCGCGCACATCAACTGGACCGCGGCCATCAGGGGGAACGAGAAGAGCGCGGTCCAGAGCGGGGCGTAACCGAACGTCGCGCCCGCGACGGAGTAGGTGGAGATGCCCGACGGGTCGTCGTCGGCCGCCCCGGTGATGAGACCCGGGCCGAGCTCGGCGAAGAACTGCCGCACCCGCCACGGCCGGGCGATCGGCTCCGCATCCGGACGTCCTTCGGGGGCGAGGGGCGGCGGCAGATCGGGAGTCATCGCGGTCGCCCCCGAGTCTACCTCAGCTAGAATGAGCGGCATGGATCGATCCGGCGTCTCGAATCGCGACCAGCTCCGGGCCATCGCGCACCGGGCGATGGCCGAGCGTGGACTCCTGCCGGATTTCTCCCCCGCGGCGCAGGCGGAGACCGAGGCGATCCGGCAGGCCCCGACCGACGCGAGCTCCTCGGTCCGGGACCTTCGCGATCTCCTGTGGTGCTCGATCGACAACGACGACTCGCGCGACCTCGATCAGCTCACCGTCACCGCGCCGATGCGCGAGGGGACGGTCAAGGTGCTCGTCGCGGTCGCCGACGTCGACGCGCTGGTGAAGCCGGGCTCGGCCGTCGATGGGCACGCACGGGCCAACACGACCTCGGTCTACACCGCGGCCGAGATCTTCCCGATGCTGCCCGAGAAGCTCTCGACCGATCTCACGTCCCTCGGTCAGGACCAGGCGCGGCTGGCGGTCGTCGTCGAGATGGTGGTCGGCGCCGACGGGACGGTCGCCGCGTCCGACGTGTACCGCGCGCTCGTGAGGAACCGCGCCAAGCTCGCGTACGACAGCGTCGCGGCCTGGCTCGACGGGACCGGGCCCGCCCCCCCGCGCCTCGCCGCCGTCCCGGGGCTCGACGAGCAGCTGCGGATCCAGGATCGGGTCGCGCAGGCCATGAAGGCCCTCCGGCACCAGCGGGGCGCGCTGAGCCTCGAGACGCGGGAGACCCGGGCCGTGTTCGACGGCGACCTGATCGCCGACCTCCGGCCGGACGAGAAGAACCGCGCCAAGGAGCTGATCGAGGACTTCATGATCGCGGCCAACGGGGTCACCGCGAAATACCTCGAGGCGAAGGGCTTGCCCTCGCTGCGTCGAGTGCTGCGCGCCCCCGAGCGCTGGGCGCGCCTCGTCGAGCTGGCCGCCGCCCAGGGCGGCCGGCTTCCGACCGAGCCGGACGCACGCGCGCTCGAGGGGTTCCTCGCCCAGCGCCGCCGCGAAAATCCGGCGCGGTTCCCCGACCTCTCTCTCTCCGTCGTCAAGCTGCTCGGCCGGGGAGAGTACGTCGTCGAGCGCCCGGGGCAGTCCCCGGATGGCCACTTCGGGCTGGCCACGCGCGATTACTCCCATTCCACCGCCCCCAACCGGCGCTTTCCGGATCTGGTCACCGGACGTCTCCTGAAGGCGGCGATGGCGGGGCGGCCGGCGCCCTACGGTGCCGACGACCTGGACGGGCTGGCGAGTCACTGCACCGAGCAGGAGGACAACGCGGCCAAGGTCGAGCGACAGGTCCAGAAGTCGGCGGCGGCGCTCCTCCTGGCCCCACGCATCGGCCAGCCGTTCGACGCGATCGTGACCGGCGCGTCCTCGAAGGGCACCTGGGTCCGCATCCTGCAGCCCCAGGTGGAAGGAAAGCTGGTCCGTGGATCGCAGGGGCTCGACGTCGGCGACCGCGTGCGCGTCACGCTGCTCGACACCGACGTCGAGCGCGGCTTCATCGACTTCGGCCGGGCGTCGGGGTAGGGCGGACACCGGGTTGGAGCGTCGCGCGTTCCTGGGCACCCTCGTCGGCGCCCTCCTGACCGGGCCGCTCACCGCGGCCGCCCAGCCGGTCGGGAAGGTCTACCGGATCGGTCATCTGGCGGCCAGCGGACCATCCGCTTCGTCGAGGTGCTCAAGCCGGAGGACTTCGACGCCGCCTTCGCGGCCCTTCGCCGGAGGCCGGTCGAAGGGCTCATCGTGATGACGGATCAGATCGCCCAGATCAGGGGCGAGGACATCGTGCGGTTCGCGACGGAGATGAAGGTCGCGACGGTCTTCGGTGGCCCCGCCCGGCGCCTCGTCGTGGCGGGAGGACTCATCTCGTGGTCCGCGGACTCGGGCGCCTACTGGCGCCAGGCCGCGGTCTACGCCGACAAGATCTTGTGGGGAGCGCTCCCGGCCACCCTGCCGGTCGAGCAACCGACCACGTTCGAGCTGGTGGTCAACCTCAAGACCGCCAAGACGCTCGGCCTCATCCTTCCGCCGTCGCTCCTGCTGCGGGCGGACGAGGTGATCGAGTAAGCCCTGACGTGTTCAGCCGGCGGCCCTGGCGCCGCCGCCCACCGCGGAGACGCGCCCGAGCGGGCGATGGCGAGCCCGCCAAGGTCCCGGTGGACGTCGAGTTCACCCGCGGCGCGCCCGGGAGTCGGCCCTCGCGGTAAGGACCGCTGGTCGAGGATCGCCGCGGCGCGGCGCCGGAGCACCCCCAGGCGGCGTCGCTATTCGGTACACCCCCTGTGTCGGAAAGAACGCGCACGAACGGGCTCCGGCCCGCGTTCCTCCCCCGGAAGTCGATCTGCCGGCCGCCGGGGCCGCCGATCCCGTGGCACAGGCGATGCACCTACCCCGATTCGGCCGACCCATGAACGCATTGACGCCTCGGCGACTGATGGTGTGCGCGACCCTGGTAGCGTGTCTCGGAACCGCAAATCTTGCCGGGGCGGGGGCGCCCACGGAAATGTTGCGCGGCGTCTTCCATGACGCCAACGTGGTCCTCACCGATTCGACCACCGAGCAGCGGCCGCTCGACCGGCTGATCGCCATCCGCGCGCTCTTCAGCCGCGTGTTCGACTTCCGCGACGCGGCCGAGCGCGCGCTGGGCCGTCAGTGGCAGGCGCGCACCACGGCCGAGCAGCAGGAGTTCACGCGCCTCTTCGCCGACTTCGTCCAGCGCGGCTTCGTGTACTGGCTCGCCGCGGTGGCCGAGGTCGACGGGCACGCCGGCGGCGCCACCGTACAGTTCATTTCCGAATCCGTGAACCACGACACCGCGACGGTGCAGACCGCGATCCTGGCCCGGGGCGGGCGGCTGATCCCGCTCACCCACACCCTGGTCTACCGGAACCGGCGCTGGGTGGTCCGCGACGTCAACATCGAGGGCATCAGCCTCGTGGCCAACTACCGCTCCCAGTTCGATCGGGTGATCCGGGGCTCCTCCTATCCGCAGCTCCTCCAGCTCATCCGGGCCCGCATCGCCAACGAGTACCCGTTCCCGGAGCCGGCCGGCCCGGGCGCGGCCGCCATCTACACCCCCACGCCCGAGATCCCGTTCGAGACTCGCTGATCCGCGCTCCCGACCCCGCCGGATCGTGCCACGCTGCGATCCGGCCGGAGCGTCCATGGAGCGCGATCTGACCCACGGCCTCGAAGCAACGCCATCAACAGGCCTGCTCGAACCGGCCGCCCTCCTCGGATGAGAAGAACTCCCGGCAGAATGGTATGTTCGGGTGCACCAGAGACCTTCCCGGGAGGCAGCGCATGAGCGGAGCGAGCGGGGCGACGGAGTTCACGGACGTGGTGGGGACCCTCGACGAGCTGCGCGCGCTGATGGGCGAGCCCTCCGGGATCGCGCTCCGCAAGGACATCGGGCGGCTCGACGAGCACTGCCGTGCCTTCATCGCGCGGGCGCCCTTCGTGCTCGTCGCCACCGCCGACCGCGCCGGCCGCTGCGACGTGAGCCCGAAGGGTGATGCCCCCGGCTTCGTGCTGGTGGTGGACGATCGGACCCTGCTGGTTCCGGACCGTCCGGGCAACAAGCGCTTCGACGGGATGCGGAACCTGCTCGAGAACCCCGGCATCGGCCTCCTCTTCCTGATGCCGGGCAGCGAGGAGACCCTGCGGGTCAACGGCCGCGCCCGGATCGTGCGGGACCCGGTGTGGCTGGCGCGCCTGGCCGCCCAGGGCAAGACCCCGCAGCTCGCGATCGCGGTGGATGTGGAGGAGTCCTTCCTCCACTGCGCGAAGTGCGTCAAGCGCTCCGGCCTCTGGGAGACCGCCCGCTGGCCGGACCGCGCGGGCCTGGCCTCGCCGGCCCAGATGTTCCGCGACCACGCTCGGCTCAACACCATGACCGTCGAGGAGCTCGACCAGCGCCTGCAGGACGGCTACCGCAAGAACCTCTACTGAGCCACCCCGGGAGAACAGTCATGGCTCCGATGCCGATCGAGGTCCGTCCCATCACCGGCGCGCTGGGCGCCGAGATCCACGGCGTCGACCTGGGCGCCGACCTCGACGCGGCGAGCGTGGCCGCGGTCCGGCGGGCCCTCCTCGACCACTGCGTCGTCTTCTTTCGCGACCAGCGGCTCGACGCCGCGCAGCAGAAGGCCCTCGCGCGCCGCTTCGGCGGGATCTTCGTCCACCCCAACTACGCGACCGTGGTCGCCGATCCGGAGATCATCGAGATCCGCAGGGAGCCGGGCGATGTGCGAATCGTCGGCGAGGAATGGCACACCGACACCACCATGATGGCGGAGCCCCCGGGCGCCATCCTCTACGCCATCGACGTACCGCCCTACGGCGGCGATACGCTCTTCGCCAGCCAGTACCTCGCCTACGAGACCCTCTCCGACGGCATGAAGCGCCTGCTGGAGGGTCTGCGCGCCGTCCACAGCGATCGCAAGGTGGCCGGGCCCCAGGCGGGGATGAACGCCTACCGGGCGACGAAGGTGCGCGAGGAGGGCTGGGAGGAGACGGTGAGCACCCACCCCGTCGTGCGCACGCATCCGGAGACCGGGCGCAAGCTGCTCTTCGTCAACCACTCCTACACCCTCCGCTTCGACGGCATGACGGAGGCCGAGAGCGCGCCCCTGCTCGGCTACCTGCTCGAGCACGGCCACCGGCCCGAGTTCACCTGCCGCTTCCGCTGGGCCAACGGGTCGGTCGCGTTCTGGGACAACCGGTGCGTGAAACACCTTGCCGTCCACGACGCCGGGCGCTTCCGGCGGATCATGCGCCGGGTCCAGATCGCGGGCGACAAGCCGGTCTGAGGCCGCCGTGAAGATCGTCGTCACCGCCCGGAGCGGGGCGGGCGAGTTCGAGTGCGCGCCTGGGGAGAAGATCCTCCACGCCGGCATCCGGAGCGGCCTCGAGCTGCCGTACGAGTGCGGCACCGGCACCTGCGGCATGTGCAAGGCTCGGCTCGTGAGCGGCCGGGTGGAGAGCGAGTGGCCCGAGGCCCCGGGGGGCCGCTACCTCAAGGACCCGGCCGATCTCCTGATGTGCCAGTGCGTCGCGCACGAGGCCTGCGCGCTGGAAGTCTCCGTGCTGAAACCGCGCGAGGCGGGTGCCGCGCCCCCCGGCGCCATGCAAGGCCGGGTGAGCGGCTGGCGTCGGCTGACCCACGACGTGGCCGCGTTCGACGTCGATCTCGAGCGCTCGCTCGATTTCGACGCGGGCCAGTTCGCGCTCCTCACCGTCCCGGGCATCGCGGGGGCCCGCGCCTACTCCATGGTGAACTTCGAGCCGGGGGCCCGCCGCCTGTCGTTCGTGGTGAAGCGGAAGCCGGGAGGGGCGGTGAGCGACTGGGTCTTCGGCGACGGGGTCGACGGCACGCCCCTCGGGGTCTTCGCGGCCCTGGGGCACGCCACCTTTCGTCCCGGCCTCGGCAAGCACGTGCTGTGCATAGCGGGCGGCAGCGGCATCGCGGGCATGATGTCGATCCTCCAGTGCGCCGCCGAGGCCGGCCACTTCGCGGGGTGGGACGGCCACGTCTTCTTCGGCGTGCGGTCCGAGCGCGACCGCTTCTACCTCGACGAGCTGGAGGGGCTGCGGACGCACTACCCGGCCCGGCTCGCGGTCACCGTCGCGCTGTCGGACGAGGACGTGCCGGCCGACCTGGCCGCGGCCTATCCGGGCCTCGCGTTCGCGCGCGGCCTCGTCCACGAGGTGGCCGGCGCGCGCATGGCCGGCCGCTTCGCCGGCGTCCGCGCCTACGTGGCGGGCCCACCCCCGATGGTCGACGCGAGCTTGCGTTTGCTGCTCCGCGAGGCGAGACTGTCGCCCGCCGACATCCGGTACGACAAGTTCAGCTAAGCCCGAAAGGAGCGGTCATGGGCCAGTACGAGCAGCACGTCTTCGTGTGCACGAGCGGCGAGACCTGTCCCGTGCAGGGCGATACCGAGAAGTTCGTCAAGATCCTCCGCGAGCGCGCGAAGCAGGCCGGCCGGGCGGGCGACGTGCGCATCAACAAGGCCGGGTGCTTCTCGCAGTGCGGGCGGGGGCCGATGATCGTGTTCTACCCGGATGACGTCTGGTACGCGGGGGTCCAGGAGTCGGATCTCGAAGAGATCTTCACCTCCCACCTCGTGGGCGGGCGGCCGGTCGAGCGCCTGCGCTACGACCCCGGAACGCCAGGTGCGAACAAGGTGAGCGAGGCCGAGCTGGCCGAGATCAAGCGGGCCTACGCGGCCCGCACCCAGACGCCGTCCCCGGCCGATCCGACGCTGGCGTGGCAGCGCGTGGCCGCGACCGCCGAGGTGCCCGCGAACGGCATGAAGGAGTTCTCGGTCGGGGGCGTCAACGTCCTCGTCGTCCACACCGGCTCCGCCTATGTGGCCTTCCAGGCGCTGTGCCCGCACGAGACCATCCCGCTGGAGCAGGGCATGCACGACGGGTCGGTCCTGACCTGTCTCGAGCACATGTGGCAGTTCGACCTCCGGACCGGCGCTCCGCTCGGCGACGCCCTGGAGGGCCTCCGCGGCTACCCGCTCAAGGAGGAGGCGGGGCTGCTGTACGTCGCGCTGTAGAGCGGGCGGAAGCCTCCATGGAGCGCGATCTCGTCGGATACGCCGATGCCCCACCCATCGTCCCCTGGCCGGACGGCGCCCGCCTCGCGGTCCAGGTCTCGGTCTCGTACGAGGAGGGCGCCGAGTACTCGCTCCTCGACGGGCCGCGTCGCGAGACCATGGGCGAGGTCCCGTCGCCGGTGCCCCCGGACCGCCGCGACCTCTTCAACGAGTCGTTCTTCGAGTACGGGAGCCGCGTCGGGGTGTGGCGCATCCTCGAGACCTGCCGGCGCGCGGGCGTGCCCGCCTCCTGGTGGGCCTGCGCCCGGGCGCTCGAGCGCAACCCGCGCGTGGCGCAGGCCCTGGTGGCCGCGGGCCACGAGATCTGCGGACACGGCTACGGCTGGGAGGAGTTCCACGGAGCGAGCCGCGAGGAGGAGCGGGACAACATCCGGCGCACGGTGGAGTCGCTGGTGCGCACCACGGGTCAGCGGCCGGTGGGCTGGTTCACCCGCTACGCGTGCAGCCCGAGCACCCGCGAGCTCCTGGCCGAGGAGGGCGGCTTCCTCTACGACAGCCTGGGCCTGAACGACGACCTGCCCTACTACGTGCCGGTGCAGGGGCGGCCCTGGCTGGTGGTGCCCTACACGTTCGAGGTCAACGACGCGCGCTTCTGGCGGGGCGGGCTCACCAGCGTGGGCGCCTTCGCCGAGTACATGCGCGCGGCCTTCGATTGCCTCTACGCGGAGGCCCAGCGGGTGCCGCGGATGATGTCGATCGGCCTGCACTGCCGCATCGCGGGGACCCCGGCCCGGTCACGCGCCTTCGTGGAGTTCCTCGAGTACGCCAAGCGCTTCCCGGGGGTGTGGTTCGCCCGGCGCGTGGACATCGCCCGCTGGTGGCTCGAGCATCAGCCCCCGGCGCTCAGATCCGCGCCATAGCCGGGATCACGCTCTTCCCCATCAGCTCGATGGAGCGCATGGTCGTCGCGTGGTCCATGCGCGACTCCTGGGCCTCGAGCAGCAGGTGGCCGATGCCGAGCTCGCGGCGCACCCGCGCGAAGCGGTCCGCCACCTCGTCGGGCGTGCCGGCCACGATGTAGTAGTTCTCCACCAGCTCCTCGTAGGTCATCTTCGACAGCGAGACCGAGCGCGCGCGGAGGGCGAACCGGCTCGCCTCGCGCGAGCGCATGCCCACCGGGGAGAAGTACTCGATCGGCCCCCGCAGGGTCGGGCCCATGCGCCACACGAAGTGCCGGCCGGCCTCGAGCGCGTGGGCCTTGGTGTCCGCGGTGACCGCGCAGATCAGGAAGCCGAGCTTGTCCTCGGTCACCGTCCGCCCGGCCTCCGCCGCGCCCTGGCGGTAGAAGTCGAAGAGCTCCCGCGCCACCTCGAAGGAGACCAGGAACGGGACGTAGGTGTACCCCATGCGCCCGGCCCACACCGCGGTCTCCGGGCTCGCGGTGCCCGGCACCCAGATCGGCGGGTGCGGCTTCTGCAGCGGCAGGCACCACGGGTTGACGTGGCGGAAGTGGTAGTGCCGGCCCTCCCACCGGAACGGGCCCGGGGTGGTCCAGCACTTGATGATCAGGTCGTGGCACTCCTCGAACCGCTCGCGGTTGTGGACCGGGTTGCTGTTCGCCCACCAGCTCTCCACCCCCACGCCGCGCACGAAGCCGCTCAGCACGCGCCCGCCCGAGATGAGATCGGCCATCGCCACCTGCTCGGCCATCTGCACCGGGTTGTCCTGGATCGGCAGGATGTTGCCCAGGATCAACAGCTTCGCGTTACGAGTAGTCCGGGCGAGGATGCCGGCGGTCATGTTGGCCGAGACGTTCACGCACGAGGGCGTCGAGTGGTGCTCGTTGATCATGAGCCCGTCGAAGCCCGCCTGGTCCGCCGCGTCGTACTCGTCGAGATAGCGCTGGTAGTTCCGCTGGGCGATCTCCGGGGAGAAGAAGGTGTTGGGGAAGGCGAGCCGCAGCGAGGGGTACTTGTCGCCCTCCGCGTCCGGGTACTCGTGGTGCGGCATCTCGCTGAAGTAGTAGAGCTTCACGTCACGCCCTCCGGAGGAAGTCGAGGACCAGCCCCGCGAACTCGTCCGGCCGCTCGATCAGGGGCAGGTGCCCGCAGCGCTCGAGCACCCGCAGCGTCGCGTTCGGGAGCAGGCGACGGTACTGCTCGCCGCAGATCAGGGGGACGATGCCGTCCTCGCGGCCCCATATCACGAGCGTGGGGATGGTCACCCGCGGCAGGAAGTGGGGGAGCCGCGGGTTGAACATGTAGGGCTTCCAGGTGAGGCGCGCGGTCATCTCCCGGTTGCGGAGGGCGATCTCCGCCTCCTCCGGCGTGGGCGGGTGGCCGAAGAGCCGCTCGCGCTCCGGGATCGTCGACGCGTCGAAGACGGTGTGCTTGAAGAGCTCCTCCGGTGGGTAGTAGAAGATGTCGAGGATCTCGCCCACCTCGGGCTTGAGCCCGGTCGGCGCGACCAGCACCAGGTGATCGATGACGTCCGGGCGCATGGTGGCCATCTCCGCCGCGGTCCACCCGCCGATGGAGTGCCCGAGGAGGTGCACCCGGCCGAGCCCCATCACGTCGAGGAACCAGAGGTAGAAGCGCGCGAGGTCGTCGATGCCCTCCATCCAGTCGGCCGCGTCGGAGCGGCCGAAGCCGGGATGGGTGGGGGCGTAGATCGTGTGGCGCTCGGCCACCGCGTCCATCCAGCGGAGCCAGCCCCGGTTGCCGCCCGCTCCGTGGAGGACCAGCAGGGGATCGCCCTGGCCGCCGACGAGAACCTGGATCCGGGTCGGGCCGACCGCGATCGTCTCCTCGCGAGGCTTCACCGTGGGAGCATAGCCTCAAGTGGCCGCGGCGGACAATATGGCCGGGCGGCGGGTGGTGCGCCGTACACTGTCAGGCACGAACGATCAACTCATCGAAAGGATTCGATCACGTGAACGACCTGCAAGGACACCTGTTGGCGATCGCGCACGAGGTGAAGGACCTGCGGGACCGGGTGGCGGGCATCGACCACCTCCAGGCCGAGCTCGCGCGGCTCCGGACGGAGCGTGACGAGCTGCAGGACGTGCTGGCCCGCATCGGAGCCCTCGCGGACCGGGCCCGTCCCGGGGTGGGATGACGGGTCCGCTCGACGCGCTCCCGCCCTGGCTCGCGCCCGTGGGGCCGACGCGATGGACCATCCTGGCCGCGGCGCTGGCCCTGGCCGGCTGCAGCGGCGTGCCGGTGCCGCCCGCTTACACCCAGGAGGAGCTCGCCACCCGCTGCTGGCGCACCGGCGGCTGGTGGCGCGCGGAGCGGCCCGACTCCCTCATCAGCGGGCACTGCGAATACCGCGACTAGCGATCCGCGCGGCCGGCGGCGGCGCGGCCCAGGACCTCCAGGTAGCCGGGTGACCGCTCCATGCGCGCCCCGTAGCCCTTCGCCAGCAGCAGCGCGTGCGCCTGGCCGAGCTTCCAGCAGGGCACGAACACGAGCAGGTGATGCTCCAGATGGTAGTTCACTCCGTAGGGCGCCACGAGCGCCCGCGCGAGGCGCCCCGCTCCCACGCTGCGCGCGCTCCGGAGCGGGTCCTCCGCGCCCGGCACCAGCCCGTGCTCGACGATGTTCCGGATGCGCGTCACCAGCCGGTACCACGTGGCCCACGGCAGGACCCACGTGAGCAGGTAGAGCGACCAGCCGCCGAGCGCCACGAGCGCAGCCGCCAGCACCGCGTTGGCGATCAGGGGCGGCCGCGCGCGGCGCCATGCGGCCGCCAGGCCGTCTCGCCACGGACGCCAGCCGAGCACCTCGGTGGCCGCGGTGACGCCGCCCAGATCGCACAGGATCGCGAGGGCGAACCGGCCGCGGGAGAGCGGCAGCGCCGCCGAGAGTGGGAGGTCGGGATCGTCGGGCTGCTGCGTGCGGCGGTGGTGCAGATGGTGTCGGCGCCGGTACGCGCGCAGATCCTGGCCCATGGGCGCCGCGCAGAACCAGGTGCCGACCCCGGTGTTGGCCCGCAGCGACGAGAAGAGGAGCCAGTGAGACGTCTCGTGCATGAGCACCACCAGCCCGAGCTGCCGGGTGCCGATCACCACGACCGCCAGGCCGAGCGTCCAGGGAGACGGCCAGAGCGCGTAGAGCGCCATCGCCGCCCCGATGGTGGCCCAGGCGTGGAGCACCAGGCCCGCGCCGCGAACGGGGGAGGTGCGACGGAGTCGGCCCAGCTCCTCCAGCGTGAGCAAGTCACCGGCGGTGACCGGCGCACCGGAGGAGGGGGACATGGCGCCGATGATACCGGACTCCGGCGGGGGAGACGAGCCCGCGGAAGGTGCCTTGACGGCGACCGCCCCCGTCTCTAGGATCTCGGGCATGGCGGACGGCTCCGGCACGAGGCTGATGATGGCGGGGCTCATCGTGGCCTTCATCGGACTCTGCATCGTGCTGATCAAGGTGCTGCGGGTGCCCGAGTACTGGGTCCCGCTGATGGTCGGCGTGGGGCTCTTCCTCCTCGGCTTCATCCGCTGGATGACCTCTCGTAACTCCTGAGCTGGCCGCCGGGCTGGCTCACCGGTAGCGCGGGTGCCACTCCTGGCCGGTCCAGGTCGTCCACCGGGCCGGCTCGAGGCGGACCAGCACCCGGGGCCGGGCGAGCGTGCGCTCCGCGTACCGAGGACCGCCGGGGCCAAGGTAGCGCCGGGAGAGGCGGTGGGTCAGCTCGAGCAGGGTCGGGCTGGCGGTGGGCGCCACCGGACCCTCGAGAATCCGCGCGGTGGCCTGCACCTGCACCCGCGTGTGGTGGGCGTGGAGATCGTCCGCCACGTGGAAGGCCACGCGGGGGTTGACGCGGATGTGGGCGATCCACCGGGCGGCCTCGCGGCCCACCACCAGGAAGCTCCGCCGCTCGCGCTCGAACTCGTACCAGACCGGCGCCACGTAGGGCCAGCCCTCCCCGTCGATGGTGGCGATGCGACCGGTCCACGGCTCCTCGAGGAAGGCGACCGCCTCGTCGTCGCTCAGCGTCCCGATCTTCTCGCTCGGCGTGTAGGACATGGTCACCCCCGATGCTGCCCGCGCTCCGCCCGCAGGCGCGCGATCAGGTAGAGCACGATGGCGAGGTTCGCGGCGACGACGACCACCTGCGTCGGCCGCACGTGCCGGATCAGCTCGTACACCTCGAGGGGCAGGAACGAGGCGGTGGCGACCACCGCGAGGTACTCGGCCCAGTGGCGCCGCAGGAGCAGGCCCACTCCCTCGGTGAGGAACACCGCGGCGTAGACGAAGGTGCCGAGGCCGATCGCCCGCAGCGACCGGGGCGGGAGGGCGAGCGCGGCCGCCAGCGGCCGGTCGATCCAGTGGCTCCCCGGCTCCAGATGGAGGTGCGCCACCCAGCGGGCGAGCGTCTGGGCCGTGTCGTGCCCCGCGAGGTACAGCGCGGCCACCCCCGCCGTCACCAGCGCCAGCCCCTTGACGAGCTTGAACGCGCCGATGACCCAGAGGAGCCGATCGCCGCGCGTCAGGCCTCAGCCCTTGAGCGTGAACTTCTGGAACGTGTGGCAGCCCGCCGGCACGCGGCCCCGGCTCTCCGCGAAGGTCCAGGTCACCTCGGCCACGTAGATCGCGCCGGTGGAGTCGACCGCGATGCCGTGCGGGGCCGCGAAGCTGCCGGGCGCGGTGGCCTCGGGCGTGCCCCACCGGGTGAGGAGGCGGCCGTCGCGGTCGAACACGCTGACGCGCCCGTAGAGCGGCTCGGTGATGGTGCGGCCCTGGCGCGGGGCGGGGTCACCCTTGTGCCACCAGAGCTCGGAGACGTGGGCGCGGCCCTGACCGTCGAACACCAGGTGGGTGGGCCGCTGGGTGTCGGTCCACTCCGAGAGGTACTCGCCGTCGGGGCTGAAGATCTGGATGCGGTCGTTCTCCCGGTCGCAGACGAAGATGCGTCCGTCGGCGGCGGCCGCGATGCCGTGGGGCAGGTAGAACTGGCCGGGCCCGGTGCCGGGCACGCCCCACGAGCGCTTCAGCTCCCCGTTGGCCCCGAACTGGTGCACGCGGCAGTTGCCGTACCCGTCGGAGACGTAGAGGTCGCCCTTCGGGCCCACCGCGAGATTCGTGGGCCGGTTGAAGCCGTCGGCCGGCTTCGTGATCGTCATGTAGTTCTTGCCGTCGTAGCCGGTGTCGGCGGGCTTGTCCATCGTGCCGAGGGTCATCAGCAGCTTGCCCTTCGGGGTGAACTTCCGCACCGTGTGGTTGCCGTCGTCGGTGCAGTAGAGCATCTCGTCCGGACCGACCGTGATGCCGTGGGTGCGGTAGGTGAACTGGCCCTCGCCCCAGGAGCCGAGGAACTTGCCGTCGCGGTCGTACGCGATGATCGGATGGTCGCCGCGGCAGATCAGGTAGACGCGGTCCTCCGAGTCCACCGCCACTCCCGCCACGTCGCGATGCGCGTAGCCCTTCGGCAGCTGCTCCCAGCCCTCGACCACCCCGTACTTCAGCGTGCTCGTCCCCGCCATTGGGTCTCCTCCCGGTTCCCCCCGATCGAATGCGCTGCGCCCGCCGCGTCCGACTATGGGAGAAAGGCCCAGCCGAGTCAAGCCGGGCCCCGCCTAGAGTGTCCCGGGTCGAGTTAGTGTTGACACTTCTAAGCCGGAAAGAAGAGGGCCATCTGGCCTATCGTTCCCAGAGTGACAACCCCCTGCAAGGGACCACTTTGGGAGGATCGACCGATGACCCTGGACGAGAGCATACAAG
>WNFG01000192.1_pt1 | contig 51592 bp, 52 predicted proteins | sample 5400431 | NCBI WGS metagenome assembly WNFG01 (sample SAMN13153346, study PRJNA577476) | soil metagenome | isolation source: 120 cm saprolite under Douglas fir tree site 2 hole 3 replicate 2 | place: USA:California | collected 2015-04-18
GCGGCACCGCGGTGGCCTTGGAGACAAACGGCACCGTCCGCGACGCCCTCGGGTTGGCCTCAAGGACGTAGAGCACCCCGGCGGCGAGCGCGTACTGCACGTTGAGCAGGCCGCGCACGCCGACGCCGCGCGCGATCTTGAGCGTCGCGTCGCGGATGGCGGCGATGTCGGCCCGGCCGAGGGTGATCGGCGGCAGCGCGCAGGCCGAGTCGCCGGAGTGGATGCCGGCCTCCTCGATGTGCTCCATCACCCCGGCGACGACGTAATCCTTGCCGTCGCCGACGCAGTCCACGTCGACCTCGGTGGCGTCCTTGAGGAAGCGGTCGATGAGGATGGGCCGCTCCTCGCTCGCCTGCACCGCCTCGGTGGCGTAGTGGACCAGCTGCGCGTCGTCGTAGACCACTTCCATGGCGCGGCCGCCCAGGACGAAGCTGGGGCGCACCATCACCGGGTAGCCGATGCGCCGGGCAGTGGCCAGCGCGGCGTCGGCGCTGCGGGCGATGCCGTTCTCGGGCTGGAGCAGCTTCAGCTCCTCGACGACGCGGGCGAAGAGCTCGCGGTCCTCGGCGGCGTCGATGGCGTCGACGGATGTGCCGAGGATGCGAATGCCGGCCTTCTCCAGGCCGCGCGCGAGCTTGAGCGGGGTCTGGCCGCCGAACTGGACGATGGCGCCCATCGGCTTCTCGCGCCGGGCGATCTCGAGCACGTCCTCCAATGTCAGGGGCTCGAAGTACAACCGATCCGAGGTGTCGTAGTCGGTCGACACCGTCTCGGGATTGCAGTTCACCATCAGGGTTTCGTAACCGGCGGCCCTGAGAGCGAAGGAGGCCTGCACGCAGCAATAGTCGAACTCGACACCCTGGCCGATGCGGTTCGGGCCCGACCCGAGAATGAGCACCTTCTTGCGGTCGTCGGGTCGGACTTCGTCCTCGTCCTCCCAGGAGGAATAGAGATACGGCGTGTTCGCTTCGAACTCGGCCGCGCAGGTGTCGACACGCTTGAAGATCGGGTGAAGGTTCTCGGCGTCGCGCTGCCGGGTGACCTCGGCCTCGGTGCGCTTCGTGAGCCGGCCGATGCGCTTGTCCGAGAAGCCGAGGCGCTTCCAGCGGAGGAGGCCTGGTATCGGTGTGCCCCCGGACCCCGCGGCGCCGGCGGACTGCGCGATCTCCCGCTCGGCGTCGACCAGCGCCTGCACCTCGCGGATGAACCACGGGTCGATGGCGGAAAGGGCGTACAGCTCGTCGTGCGGGATCCCCGCCCGGCATGCCTCGGCGAGCCAGAAGAGCCGGCGCGGCGTCGGCGTGCGCACCTCCCTGCGGATCGCCTCCACCTCTTGCGGCGAATACTCGGCGCGGGTGCCGTCGCGCCGCAGCGGGCTGTCGAGCCCGTCGGTCCCGTCCTCCATCGAGCGCAGCGCCTTGTGCAGCGCCTGCCCGAAGGTGCGGCCGATGGACATGACTTCGCCGACGGACTTCATGCTGGTGGTCAGCGTCTGGTCGGCGTGGGGGAACTTCTCGAAATTGAAGCGCGGGATCTTCACCACGCAGTAATCGATGGCCGGCTCGAACGAGCTGGGAGTGGTCTTGGTGATGTCGTTGGTGATCTCGTCGAGCGTGTACCCGACGGCCAGCTTGGCGGCGATCTTCGCGATGGGGAAGCCCGTCGCCTTGGAGGCGAGCGCCGAGCTGCGCGAGACGCGAGGGTTCATCTCGATGACCACGATGCGACCCGTCTGCGGATTGACGCCGAACTGGATGTTCGACCCGCCCGTCTCCACCCCGATGGCGCGGATCACCTGCCGCGCCATGTCGCGCATCTGTTGGTACTCGACGTCGGAGAGCGTCTGCTGCGGCGCCACGGTGATCGAGTCGCCGGTGTGCACGCCCATGGGGTCGACGTTCTCGATGCTGCAGATGATGACGACGTTGTCGGCCTTGTCGCGCATCACCTCCAGCTCGAACTCCTTCCACCCCAGCACCGACTCTTCGATGAGCACCTCGTGCGTCGGGCTGTAGGCCAGCGCGCGCGCGCCCAGCTCGTCCAGCTCCTCGCGGTTGTAGGCGATGCCGCCGCCCAGCCCGCCCAGCGTGAAGCTCGGCCGCAGGATGAGCGGGAAGCCGAGTTGCTGGCCGATGGCCATCACCTCGTCGAGCGAGTGCGCCACGCCGCTCTTGGGCACCTCGATACCGATGGACGTCATGCAGTCCTTGAAGCGCTGGCGGTCCTCGGCCTTCTCGATGGCGTCGAGCTGCGCGCCGATGAGCTGGCAGCCGTATCTGGCCAGGATGCCGCCCTTGGCCAGCGCCACCGCTAGGTTGAGCGCCGTCTGGCCGCCCATGGTCGGCAGCAGCGCGTCGGGGCGCTCGGCGGCGAGGATGCGCTCGGCCGCCTCGACGGTGATGGGCTCGATGTACGTGCGGTCCGCCCACTCCGCGTCGGTCATGATGGTCGCGGGGTTGGAGTTGAGCAGGATGGTGCGGTAACCCTCTTCGCGCAGGGCCTTGAGCGCCTGCACGCCGGAGTAATCGAACTCGCAGGCCTGGCCGATGACGATGGGGCCCGAGCCGATGAGGAGGATGGACTTGAGGTCTTGGCGCCGGGGCATCTGGGGGCGCTCGTCTAACATGGACGACGCTCCATGACCACGCCTGCTGCAGGAGCCGGCCCCCCTGGCGACGGGCGGATTCCGGAGGGTGGAGCGTTGGAGGCAGCCGCGCTGGCGCGAAATGATCGTTACCTGCGGGAGTTCGTCGAGGCCCTGCACATGTGCCCCTACGCGAAGCGTTGCCGCGAGAGCGGGAAGCTGCACCGGAGCGTGGTCTTTTCGCGCGACGAGGCGTTCGCGGCGGTGCGGGCCGTCGAGGCGCTGCCCGAGGATTCCGTCGAGGTGGCGCTGCTCATTTTTCCCGGCGAGCCGGCCCAGGGCGAGAGCTCGGCGCACGCCTTCGTCGCCTTCTGCGTCGATCTGCGCAACCGCATCTCCGACGCGCACGACGGCGACCCGCCCTTCTACTGCGTCGCCTTCCACCCCGACCTGCCCCGCGACCTGCACGACTCGCACCGCGCCGTGCAGTTCATCCGGCGCAGCCCCGACCCGACCATCCAACTCGTGCGCGCTTCGCTGCTGCGCTCGGTGCGCGCCGACAAGGAGGGCGGGTCGAAGTTCGTCGACGCCAGCAACATGACGCTCGAGCAGCTCATGGCCGTCACCAGCCCGCTGGGCCTCTCCGACCTGATCGCCGAGGAAAACCTCGAAACGCTCCACCGTGAAAACCCCGACCGGATCGAAACACTCCTCGCGTCGCTGCGGTCCAGCCCGGGGTAGTAGCCGCTTATTTCCTCGAACGCCGGCGGGATTTTTTCAGCTCCTCGAGCCAGATGACGGCTTCGATGTTGTGGCCGTCGGGGTCGTAGACGAATGCGGCATAGCCGTAGTCGTCGCGCAGGCCCGGCGCGCCGTTGTCCTTTCCGCCAGCCGCCAGCGCGGCTTGGTAGAAGGCGTCTACGCTCCTCCGGCTTTTGGCGTGAAAGGCCAGGTGACCGGGCGTGCCGACCTTCCCCTTCGTGACCCAGAAGTCGTGCCGGCCGCCCTCCTTGAACCCGAAGGCGTCGGTGTACCTCTTCGACAGCTCGTACCCCAGAGGGGCGAGCGCCTTCTGGTAGAAAGTCTTGCTCCTCTTCGCATCGCGGCAGCGCAGGCTGACGTGCTCGATCATGGCGCCATCCCCTTCAAGCGCGCGGTCGCGCGCTCGGCCCAATCCTGCTCCAACTCGCTGCACGCGGCGCCGCGGCCGAGGCGCAGCGCCGCGGCCGGGATGCTCCCGCTTCCGGCGAAGGGATCGAGGATCAAGTCGCCCGGCCGCGACCACTGCCGCACCAGCGCCTCGAGGACGCTGAACGGCTTGTGGTTGGGATGCGATCCCCAGCGCTGCGCCTCGCCGTCGTCGTCGTAGCCGGCGGCGACGCACCAGACCCGGGGCGGGTCGCCGGGTTGCAAAGGCGGCGGCGGCGTCCTGGCGAATACCAGCGCCGTCTCGTAGACGCGCAGGAGCTGCTCGTTGCCTTCCTTTTCGGAAGTCCGCTTGGCCCAGACGAACTCTCCCGCCTCGGAAAAACCCAACCCCCGCGCCACCGCGCCGATGGGCTCCTTGCCGAGGAAGTTGGTCCACACGATGAGCGACCCATCGACGTGCGCGGCGGCCTTGGGGAGCCACTCCTCGGTGAACTTGCGATACGCGCGCACGTCCTCGAAGCGCACGACAGGCTCGCGATCGATCTTCACGCCGGCGCGCTTCTCGCGCAGATCGCCGCCCTTGCGACGCCGCGTCAACAGGCAGTACGGCGGGTCGGTGAGGAGCAACGCGGCCCGCCCGGCGCCCAGCGTGCGCCGGTACGTCTCCTCCTCGCGCGCATCCCCCCGGACGCACGTCACAGGCGCACACGGATCTCGTATCGCCGGTTCCGTGCCTTCTTCACCGGCGTGTCGTCAGGCTTGAAGAGCGGCTCGGCGGCGCCCTTTCCCACCGAGACCATTTCGTTCGCCGGCATGCCCCGCTTCACCATCTCCGCCATGATCACTGCGGCCCGCCTGGCCGACAGATCCTTGTTGTACACGGGGTCCCCGGTCGTCTCGGTGTGCCCCGACACTTCGAACTTGAAGCTCTTCACGCCGTGGCGGTCGAGCCTTCTCTTGGCGTTGATGAGCGCGACGCTCAGGTTGTAGAGCTTCTTCTCGCAGTTCCTCTCGAACTGGTCGGAGCCGGTCATGAAGGTGCACTGGTTCCTGCGCCCTTCCTCGAGAAGCCGCTTGTTCATGCGCGCCTCCAGCTTGCGAAAGGGGGTATTGCCCGGCACCGGCCCCCTCGCTGCGCCTGGGCGCGGACCGGGTTGCACCACACGAGGCTCCGTGTCCAAGGGCGCCTGCGCGAGCAGAAAAGCAACTGCGAGGAGGGTTTTCATGGCGCCGAATCTAGCCTTCCCTCCCCCGTCTTGCACCCGTGATAAGTTGCGGATAGGAGAGCCGCGAACCTTCCGCCCCAGGAGACCATTCCATGGGATTCGTCGTTGCCGAGCCCTGCATCGCTTGCAAATACACCGATTGCGTCGCGGTCTGCCCCGTCGACTGCTTCTACGAGGGCGCCAACTTCCTCGTCATCCACCCTGACGAATGCATCGATTGCGGCGCCTGTGAGCCGGTCTGCCCGACCAAGGCCATCTTCCCGGAGGACGATCTGCCCGAGAAGTGGAAAGAGTTCATCGCCCTCAATGCGGACCTTTCCACCAAGTGGCCCAACATCAACAAGCAGAAGGACCCGCTGCCCGGCGCCGACGAGAGGAAGGAGAAGGAAGGCAAGCGCGCCCTGCTCTCGATGGAGCCATTCTCAGGGTGAGCGTGAGCGACCTCGCTCCCGGTATCCTCATCGCCGTCCCGCAGATGGACGACCCAAACTTCTCACGCTCGGTGGTGCTGCTCATCGAGCACAACGAGTCAGGCGCGATGGGGATCGTCGTCAACCGCCCCAGCGACGTTCCGCTGCAGGACATCGGGCGCGAGCACGGCATGGACGTTCACGACGGGGCGGGCAACGCGTTCATCGGCGGGCCGGTGCAGCGCGAGCGCGGCTTTCTCGTCCACCGGCGCGGGGAAGTGGGCGATTCGGTCAAGCTGGAAGAGGACGTGTTCCTCAGCGTGTCCACCGACGCGCTGCGCGCCCTTCTGGCCGGCGACCCCGCCTCGTACCGCCTCTGCCTCGGATACGCCGGCTGGGGGGCGGGACAATTGGAGCGCGAGATGGTGGCGGGCGGCTGGCTCAACTCGAACATTTCGGCGAGGCGCCTCTTCGACACGCCGGTCGAAAGGATCTGGGAGGCGGTGATCCGCGACCTGGGGATCGATCCGGCCTTCCTGGTGCAAGGGGGAGGGAAGCAATGAGGAGGATCTCGATGGCGTCTGCCGCGGTCACCCTGCTGGCGTGCGCCGGTGGAAAGTCGGCGCAACGGGGCGGGGGCGACGCGACGCCAGCGTGGGTGGGGCAGGGTTCGGGCGCGATCAACACCGAGTCGGGCAAAAAGCTGCAGGGCGTGGGCGTCATCTCCGGCACGCGCGATCCCAAGACTCGCCGGCAGCAGGCCGACGAGAAGGCGCGCGCGGAGTGCGCTGTCGGGATCGACCTGCTCTCCCAGTGGCTGGCCAAGATGAGCGGTTCCACCAAGGAGAACGCCGGCGACGAGATCGGGGCGGTGGCCAAAAGGGCGATGCAACAGTCGGCGCAGATCCTCGATCACTGGGTGACGCCGGACGGGACGGAGAATGCGCTCTGCCTGGTGGACCTGGGAGCGTTCAAGGCGGCGCTGGAGAAGGTCGACGGGGACGAAAGATTGAAGAGGGAAATGGCCAACAACACCGAGCGAGCCTTCGACCAGATGAACCGCTGACGGCTACTGCGCAGAGAACTCATGAAGGACCCGCTGGAGAAGAAGCCCGACGCGGTTCCCGAGGCCCGGGGCGAGCCGCCGGTGGTGGCGCGTCTGGTGATCGAGATCCGCTCGGACGGCTCGCGCACCATCGCGCGCGGGGCGGCCGAGGACGTGGCGCAAGGCGAGCGCGTGCAGATCGAGGCGGAGGGATCGACGCCGCTGGCGCTGGCCTTCTCGCTGGTGAGAGCGCTCAAAGACATGCCGGCGCTGGCGCGGAGCTTCGCCAAGGGCCTGCTACCGCCCAAGAAGCGCTGACAGCTCGGCCGTCACCTCGCGGGCCGGATTGCGGCACGGATGTCCGTCGGTCCACAGCGCGCCGACCTCCTTGGGGCGCAAGACGAGCTGGAACGACGAGCGCGTCCCGTAGCCCACGGCGTCGGCGTGAACGCACGCGCTCTCGAGGGGCAAGTCGGCGTGTACGGTCATCGGCGCGCGCCACGCCGCGGGGTCGGGTTCTAGCAGCGCGAAGGCGGCGCGCACGTCGCGCTCGCGGCTGCCCTCGCCCGCGCCGAAGCTCCGCTCGGTGATGACGTGCGCTTCGCCCGGCGCGAGCGACACTTGATGGACCGCGCTGCCGTCGCCCCAGGTGACGAAGGCGTCGCGCAGGTCGGCGTAGATGAGATGGAAGCCATTGTGTCGATCGCCGCGCAGCTCTTTGAGCGCCTGGTGCAGCCCGCGCGCGCTCGCCGCCTGCAGCGCCTCGATCACCAGCAGGCCGCGGGAGCGCCGCGCCGGATCGACCATGCCGTCGCGCCGGTTGGTCACGCACACGAACAGCCCGTGCCGGTTGAGGCCCAGCCAGGTGCCGTGCGCCACTTCGTCGCGCGGGGCGAAGATGCCCTGCTCGACGCGTGGGCCCGACGCGGGCCGCGCGAGCAGCTCGTTGCGGTTCCCCGAGACGGCGAGCAGCTTTTCGGGACGATGCAGGATGACCAGCGTGCACATGCTCCATCGTCTATAGTCCCCGCCGCCATGGCGACCAAGTCCCAACTTCGCAAGCCGTTCGAGAGAGCTCGCACCGTCGATCCGCGCCCCATCACCGGCCGCGAGTCGCCCCACGATCTGCTCCAGCACGCCTTCGGCGCGTACGTCGGCCGCCAGGAGCGCACCGCGTACGAGCTGATGCGCCGATCGATTGCGGAGGACTGCAGCATCTTCCTCACGCTCTCCGGCGCGATGACGCCAGCGGGGCTGCACCAGAGCTGCCTCATCCCGCTGATCGAGCGAGGGGTGATCAGCGCGCTCACCACCACGGGCGCGAACCTCTACCACGACGCGCACCGCATCATCGGCCACGGCATTCGCGAGGTGAACCCCAACGCCGGCGATCTGCAGCTGCGGCTGGCGCGCATCATCCGCATCTACGACCTGGGGTTCTGGGAGGAGGCGCTGCTCGACACCGACCGGCTCTTCTCCGCGCTGATGCAGGGGCCCGACTACCAGCGCAAGATGACCACGCCGGAGTTCCACGCGCTGCTCGGGCGCGACATCGCCTCGATGGAGAAGGCGCTGGGTGCGGAGCAGCCGTCGCTCCTGGCAAGCTGCTGGAAGCACGGCGTGCCTATCTTCGTGGGAGCGGTGCAGGACGGGTCGATCTTCTTGAACGCCGTCAAGTTGAAACGGCTCTTTCCCGAGACGTTCAAGTTCGAGATCGACATCAACGACGACGTCTACCAGATGGCCGCCGTGCAGCACTGGGCGCGGCACCACGGGTCGCGCCGGCTGGCCATCTGGATCCTCGGCGGCGGCGTGCCGAAGAACTACACGCTGCAGGGAGAGCCGCTGCTGGACCAGATCCTCTTCGTTCCCGCCAGCGGATTCGACATCGATTTACAGTTTTGCGTGGACCCCGTCGACAACGGCGCACTGTCGAGCTGCCCCGCGGGCGAGGGGCACACCTGGGGCAAGGTTTCCGTCGAGGCCGTCGAGGCCGGGTCGGTCTATGTCCATACAGACGTGACAGCCGTCTTTCCCTGGCTCACGCACGCGCTCATGAGCGACCCGAAGATGAAGCGCAAGCCGAAGCGGCTGCTCGACCAGCTGGAAGCGTCGAAAGATTTCCTTGACGGCGAGGTGGCGAAGAAGCGCCGCGAGCTGCTCAAGACGACGAGCTTTCCGGGGGCGCCTACGCGGCACGAACCGGAGAGCACGGTGAGGTGAATGCCGTTGGGGGGCAACTCAGAGGCTGATGATGAAATCGCCCAGCGCGATGTCCACTGCCGAGACGGCCTCGGTGCCGTCCTTGTGCAGCGCCACCGCGCGAAATCTGATGTCGGAGGGCAGCGACGAGGCGGTGAACACGTTGGTGCCCGGCGTGGCGGTGCCCGTCATGTCGAAGGCGACGGAGAAGAGCACCGAGCCGGCCGCCCAGGTGTCGTCGCCTTGCGTCGCCACGCTCTTCTTCTTGGCCACGCCGACGGAGAAGACGTTGGGCATCGCCGAGCCAGGCGCCCCCAGGATCGCCCCCGCCGTCGCGGGCCCGCCGCCGACGGGGATGGCGCCCGCCGTGATGCCGCCCAGCGACGTCGCCGACGAGGCGGCGAAGGTGAACATGCCTGCGCTGTGCGAATCGACGGGGATGTTGAGCGCCACGCCGAACGCCGTCACCGACGAGGGGCCCACCTTGAGGTCGAGGATGAGGTGGCCGTTCGTCGACGCAGCGTTGCGCACCAGGAGCAACCTGGCAGTGGTGCTGGTCGGGTCGGTGTATTGCAAGCCCAGTCCGGCGGCGTGCGTCGTCACGTTTGCCGTCCGGGTCACGCCGCCGCCGGGGTTGGTGGCCGTGAGCGTGAAGGTGGTCGCGGCCTGGACGCTGGCGATGGTGTGCGAGCCCGTGCCCGTTCCGCACGCAAACGTCGTCTCGCCCTTCACGTCGATACCCCCCGGATCGACGGTGAGAGTGTCGACCTGCCCCGTCACGGTCCACGACAGCTTCACCGATCCGCCCGTCGCCACCGAGCTGGGGCTGGCGGTGAAGGCGGTGATTTGCGCCTTGTCCACGGCCACCGTCACCATCACGGTGGCGGGGGTGGTCCCGCCGCTGCCGGTCGCGGTCAGCGTATACGTCGTGGTGGCGGCGGGCGTCACGTCGACCGAGTTGCCGGCCTGCACGCCCAGCCCGTTGTCGAGCGAGATCTGCGCGGCGCCCGACACGCTCCACGACAGCGTCGACTTCTGCCCGGCGGAGATGGTGCTGGGAGTGGCCTTGAAGTCGTTGACCACCGGCGCCCCCGACTTGCTGGAGCAGGCCGATAAGAGAAGAGCGAGAGGGAGGAGCACCTTCGACATGCGGCGCATCACGGGCGGCCTCCCAGCTTGCCGAGCAAGGCGGTGAGATCTGCGGCGTCGATCTGGTTGGTCGAGCCGACCAGGTTGCCGATGGGGTTGTAGTCGGGCGAGCTGGGGTCGGCGAGCAGGATGCAGGCCTCGCGCACGACGTCGTAGCCGTCGATGATCTGGTTTCCGTCGAAGTCGCCGTTGCCGGCGACGCCGGAGGGAGCGGTCGGGTCGGGGTGGATTTCCCAGAACCCGCGGCCGAAGGTGGCGAGGCGCACCGAGCTGCCGTCGGCGGAGATGGCGATGTCGGTCACGCTCACCAGCGGCAGGCCGGTTCCGAAGCGGACGAAGTTGGCGCCGCCGTCGATCGAGCGGTAGAGCCCGATCTCGGTGCCTACGTAGACCGTGTCGGGATCGCCGGGGTCGAGCTTGACCACGTTGACCGGCGCGTTCGGCATGCCGTTGTGCATGGGCGCCCAGGTCGCGCAGCGGGCGGTGGCCAGCGTGGCGCGCGCGTTGGCGCAGCGAAAGAGGTGGCCGGCCGCGGTGAGAATCACCGTCCCGTCGTTGTAACGGGTCGACTTGCTTCCTACCCAGATGGTGTTGTTCGCGTTCCGCGGGTCGACGGCGATGGTCTCGAGCTGCATAGGGCTCGAGCTGGGGCCGAAGACGGGCGCGGCCTGCATCCAGTTCGTGCCGCCGTTGACGGTGGTGTACGGGTAGAAGAGGTCGACCGCGCCGTAGACGTCGGCGTGCAGCGGGTCGACCGCCACGTTGACCATCGGATACGGGAAGACCGTCGCGTCGGGGCCGCTAGTCTGACTGATGGTCCCGTTGATGCCCAACCAGGTCTTGGCGCCGTCGGTGCTCCGGTAGACATGGCCATTCAGGGCGGCTGTGGCGTCGGTCAAAGGCGTGATGAAGGTGCGGTCGCGGTTCGGGTCGAAGGCGATGCGCATCACGAACGTGTAAAAAGGATCGAGCGTTATGCGCGGGTTCAGGCCGGGCGTGACGGCTGGGTTGGGACCCGGCAAGCCGGTGTCGTCGAAGGCCATCTCGAAGACGCCGCCGCTGTTGAACGAGTAGTGCACCTGGCTCACGTACGTGGAGAGGAGGTTGGTGCCCACCGCGCCGCCCGAGGTGCAGCTGATCCCGACGCCGAAGCCGTCGCCGCCGTCGATCTGGTTGAAGCCAGTGAACGTCGCCACGGCGGTCCCGCCGGGCATGATGCGCATGCGTGTGCCGTTGTCCTGGAGGCCGCCCAGCATCATGTCGACCGCGTGCGGCGCCGCTGCGCAAGAGGTGGTGTTGCGCTGGCTGGCGGTGGCGACGCTGTAGATCTGATGCGAGACGATGCCGCGGTTCAGCTTGTCCTCCCAGACCGCGCTGTTGCCCGGCGCGGTCAGGAACCCCGGGCTGGAGGCGCTGTCGATGCTGCGGATGATGCCGCCGTCGTTTCCGCCGTAGAAATATCAGGTGGTCCCGATGTGCGCGATGGCCGCGGCGTGCCAGTCGGCGTGCGCGTAGGTGGTCGCGCCCCAGCCCGGGCTCCAGCCGGTGAAGTTGCGCCCGAAGGGGAGCCAGTCCGTGAGCAGGTCCCAGTCGGTGCCGGCGTTCAGACTGCGGCCCATCGCCAAGTTGCCGCCGATGAAGACCGCGTCGGGGTTCTTGGGATCGACGAGGATCATCTGGTTGTAGCCGGCCTGGCCGTGGATGAAGTCGAGGTCGAACTGGTCGTGGTCGGGCGAAGCGGAAGTGCCCTGCGGATTGCGCGGCGCGCGCCCGCCCGGAACCATGTTGAGCGAGGCCCAGGTGGCGCCGCTGTTGCTGGAGATGAAGACGTCTTTTTGATCCGCGTTCCCCGCGTGGAGGCCGGGTGCCTGCGCCGCCAGCAGATAGACGCGGTAGTTGTTGCCCGAAATGAGTGCTGCGGCGAGCGACATGCGGCTCAGATCGGGGTCGGCGCCCACGCCCGGCAGCGCGCTGGTGACGTCCGTCCACGCCCACGTCGTGCTGCTCACCGTGCCGTGCCAGAGGTGGCCACGGCGGGCACTGCTGGCGCCGGTGGCGTCGACGGACGTCACCAGCCAGTTGTGCGACCCGACATAAGCGATGCTCCAGGCGGCTTGAATGGAGGTTCCGAGCGCCGCGACGCTGAAGCTCGTCGTGTCGCCGATGCCGCCGGCGGAGTTGGTGAAGAGGCCGGCATTGGTCGCGACCAGCACGGTCAGACCGTCGGGATCGAAGGCGATGTCGCGCACGGTGGTGGCGGTGTTGAGAGCCGTCCCGGCTGTGTACGAGAGCGGGATCGACGACGACCAGGTCGCGCCGCCGTCCTCGGAGTGGAGGAACCCCGGCACGCGCACGTCGAACGGGTCGCCCAGGCCGAGCAGCAACGCGTCGGGGTTCTGCGGGTTCATGGCCAAAGAACCGATGGAGAGCGACCCGACGTTCTCGGTGATCGGCATCCAGCGCGGGCCGGTCGTCGGGTTGGTCGTCACGGGGGTGAGCGCGTCGAATGTCTTCCACACGCCGCCGCCCGCCGTCGCCACATAGACCACGTTTGGATCGCGCGGGTCGACGACGATCTTCCGCACGCGCCCCGAATCGACCTTGTTGTACGTGGCGCCGTTGACTTCGAAATCCGCGTCGGTGGGGCCGAGGTTGACCCAGACGCTGCCGGGGGCGCGCGCGTACGGGAGCGGGCCGTTGCGGGCGTACTTCGCTGCCTCCGCTTCTGCGGCGCGCAGGATGGCGAGTTGCTCCTCGGGCGTGCGCACGCCGTACTTCACCTCTTCCGCGCGGGCACGGCCGATGGGATCGTCGAGCTGAGGCTTCCCCGCGCGCGCCCCCGCCGCGGCGAGGAAGATTGCCACGCCCACCGTCCATCGTTTCATGGCCTGCCTCCGAGCTTGCCCAGGAGTGCCTTCGGCGTCGCCGCAGCGAGCGCAAGGAACGGTTGAACGCCCGGTGGTCGGACCCCCGCGATACTTTACCTGCGCAAGGGAGCCGGCTCAATCCCTCGCCGGACGCTTCGCGCGCGACTCAGTGCTGCTCGGCCCACCAACGGAACGCGAGCATGCCGGCCGACACGAGCGCCGCCACCACCCATGGCGCGGCGAGGCCGTACAACGCCCAGAGAAGTCGCTTGCCCAGTACCAGCCCGGTGAGCGCCCCGATGATCAGGCCTGCCCCGCTCGACCAGACCAACCAGCGCACGAAGGGATCTCCCTGCGGCGCCGGCCCCTCGGCGAGCCGCTGCAGCCCCACGCCCAAGGCGAGCGCCGCCGCCGGCACGAAGAAGGCGCAGAGAGCGCGCCAGGGAAGGGAGCGTCCGGGCACCTCGGGTTCGGGAAGCAGGTCCCGGTACGGCTCAGCCACGCTGCTGCGCCTCGGGGCGCGCCGCGCGCTTGCTCAGGAAAGGCGTCTCGAAGTTGTAGATGGCGTCCACGTTCACGTTGCGGAAGCGCTCCTGCTGCAGCGCCATCCGCTCCAGCTCCCAGCAGAAGCCGGGCGCATCGAGCTTGCCGTCCGACTTCTTGCGCCGCTTGATCTCGCGCAGGATGGCCGCCCGCACCTCGCGCGGGTGGTAGGTGAAGCTGCTGGAGAAGTGCCAGGTGCGGTCGACGGGCACCAGCCGCGCCTCGAAGAGATCGCCGATCTCGAGCCCGTGCATCTGCCGGCGCTCGGTCACGTCGAAGCTCTCGCGGGTGATGACGTCGCGCACGCGGATCTGGCCAGTCTTGGGGCGGGAGAAGATGCCCCGCCGGGCGCGGTACTCGTAGAGGGCCAGGCGTGACTGCTTGAACCCCATGAGAATGTCCTTCTCCTTGCCGGACAAGCCGGCGCCATTCTCACGCAGGTAGCGCTCCACCGGCGTGGAGTCGCCCTGCGGGCGGTCGAAGAGGAACCAGTTGAAGAAGGCCTGCATGCGCTGCTCGTAGCAGCGGTCGTCCTCGTGCACCTCGCCGCCGGTGCGGTCGAAGTACTCGGCCTTGGCCTTGACGAGATCCTCCACGTCGCGCCCGAAGTACTGGAGGAGCGTGTCGATTTGCTGCTGGATCATGTTCCGCCTTCGATCAGGTTCATGAACCGCCGGAACAGATACCGCGAATCGTGCGGGCCCGGGTTGTCCTCGGGATGGTACTGCACCGCGAACATTTTGAGATCCGCCGCGGCGATGCCCTCGACCGTCCCGTCGTAGAGATTGATGTGCGTCACCTGCACCTTGCCCTGCAACGATTTCTCGTCGGTGGCGAAGCCGTGGTTCTGGGAAGTGAGGTCGATCTTGTCACCGATGACGTCGCGCACGGGATGATTCGCGCCGCGGTGTCCGAACTTGAGCTTGTAGGTCTTGCCGCCCATCGCCAGCGAGAGGATCTGATGGCCGAGACAGATGCCCATCACCGGAACTTTTCCCAGCAATTCGCGCGCCTGCTGGTCGCCGCCCACGACAGCGGCGGGATCGCCGGGGCCGTTGCTCAGGACCACGCCGTCGGGCTTGCGCGCGAGGATCTCGGCGGCGCTGGTGCGCGAGGGCACGACCGTCACGCCGCAGCCGATGTCGACGAGCTGGCGGAGGATGCCGCGCTTGACGCCGTAGTCCACCACGACGATTTCGTGCTCGCGCGGCTGTGGGGCGCGGCCCTCGACACCCTGCTCCCAGCGGTAGACGCTCCTGGTCGAGACCTTGGTGGCCAGGTCCTGTCCTTCCATGCCCGGCGCCTTGCGCGCGCGCTCGACCAGCGCCTGGGGCGAAGCGCCCGAGCTGTCGATGATGCCCTGCTGCGCGCCGGCCGACCGCAAGACGCGGACCAGCCGGCGCGTGTCGAGGCCCTCGATGCCGACGAGGCCGCTCTTGCGGAGGAACTCCGGCAGCGACTCCTGCGCGCGCCAGTTGGACGGCTCCTTGCAAACCCGGCGCGCGATGAACCCCGCCGCCTGCGCCGTCTCGGCCTGCTCGTCGCCGCGGTGGATGCCGTAGTTGCCCACCTCGCTGACGGTGAAAGTGATCAGCTGTCCCGCGTAGGAGGGGTCGGTGAGGATCTCCTGGTAGCCGGTATGGGCGGTGTTGAAGACCACTTCGCCGACAGTCTCGCCCTCGGCGCCCACCGAGACGCCCTCGAAGACCTCGCCGCAGGCGAGCGCCAGTGTGGCCTTCCGGGTCACTTTTCCACCTCGCTGTGCACCAGCTTCCCCGCCACGTAAGTCCTTAGGACGCGTCCGCGCAAGGTCCATCCTGTAAAGGGACTGTTGCGCGATTTCGAGAAGAAACGCAGCGGGTCGACTTTCCACTCACGCTCGGGGTCGACCACGATCGCGTCGGCCGGGGCGCCCGCGGCCAGCGTGCCGTACGGCAGGCCGAAGGCGCGCGCCGGACCGGCGGTCAAGCGCTCGACGGCGCGCGCGAGCGGCAGTCCCCCTGCCCGCACCAGCGCCAGCGTGAGCGCCAGGGACGTCTCGAGGCCGACGATGCCGTTCATGGCGTGGATGAACTCGACCTGCTTGTCGAGCGGACCGTGGGGAGCGTGGTCGGTGGCGATGGCCTCGATGATCCCGTCGTTGAGCGCGCCGACGATGGACTGCCGGTCGCTCTCGGCGCGCAGGGGCGGGTTCATCTTCGCGTGGGTGTCGTACGACTCGACGGCCGGACCGAGCGCGGCGGGCATGCCGGCGACCGCTTCGTCGGTCAGGGTGAAGTGGTGCGGCGTCGCCTCGGCGGTGACGCGCACGCCGCGCGCCTTCGCCTGCCGGATGGCGCGCACGCTGCCGGCGGCGCTGACGTGCGCCACGTGCAAGTGCGCGCCGGTCATCTCGGCGAGGAGCAGGTCGCGCTCGACCATCGCCACCTCGGCTGCGGCGGGGATGCCGGGCAGTCCGAGTCGCGTCGCGACGGCGCCCTCGTTCATGCAGCCCTCCGCGCTGAGCGTCAGGTCCTCGGCGTGGACCATGACGGGCAGATCCAGATCGCGCGCATATTCGAGCGCGCGCCGCATCACGCCCGCCGACATGACGGGGCGACCGTCGTCGGTGACGCAGACGCAGCCGGCCTCCTTCAACTCGGCCATGTCGGCGAGAGCTTCGCCCTTGCTGCCGCGCGTGATGGAGCCGGCGGGAAGGACGCGCGCAAAACCCGCTTCCCTGGCGCGCGCCTGGACGAACCGCGCCACCGACGCGCTGTCGCAGACCGGCTTGGTGTTGGGCATGGCCACGACGGTGGTCACGCCGCCCGCGGCGGCGGCGCGCGCGCCGGTGGCGATGGTCTCTTTTCCTTCCTCGCCCGGCTCGCGCAGGTGCACGTGGAGGTCGACGAGGCCGGGCAGGATCCACAGCCCGCGGCAGTCCACCACCTGGTGCACCAGCTTCTCGGCGGGCGTGGCGGGGTGCTCGCGAACTTCCTTCACGCGCTCGCCATCGATCACCACGGTCCTGGTGCCGTCGAGTTTCGAGGAGGGATCGATGACCCGGCCCGAGTCGAGGATGATCATGGAACCTCCGCGCGGAGGCAAAGGGCCAGGCACGCCATGCGGACCGCGACGCCCGAGTCGACCTGGTCCATCACCAGGCTGCGCGGGCCGTCGAGGACGTCGCTGGACAGCTCCACCCCACGGTTGACCGGGCCGGGGTGCAGGACCAAGGCGTCCTTGGGGAGCATCTCCAGCGTCTGCGCGCTGAGCCCCCACTTGCGCGCGTAGTCGCGCGCCCCCGGCAGCCGCGCGTCGGCGATGCGCTCGTTCTGGATGCGCAGGGCCATCACCGCGTCGGCGCCCGTCAGCGCGGCCTCGAGATTCGGCGCGACGCTGCAGCCCAGCTTCTCGATGCCGGCGGGGATGAGCGTCGAGGGCCCGCCCACGCGCACTCGCGCCCCCAGCTTGCTGAGGCAATGGATGTTCGAGCGGGCCACGCGGCTGTGCGAGATGTCGCCCACGATGGCCACGGTCTTTCCTTCCAGCGTGCCCCAGCGCTCCCGCAGCGAGAGCGCGTCGAGCAGGCCTTGCGTGGGGTGCTCGTGCGCGCCGTCGCCGGCGTTGATCACGCTCGCCTTCACCGCCCGCGCCACCAGCCTTGGCGCCCCGGCCGCCGGGTGCCGCAGCACCAGCGCGTCGGCGCCGATGGCGTCGAGGTTGCGCACCGTGTCCTCGAGCGACTCGCCCTTGGTGACGCTGGACGCTTCCTTCTGGAAGGTGAGAACGTCGGCGCCGAGGGCGCGCGCCGCGACCTCGAACGAACCGCGCGTGCGCGTGCTCGCCTCGAAGAAGAGCGTGATGACGGTCCGCCCGCGCAAGAGGCCGCGCCGATCGGCCTGCGGCTCGCCGCCGCGCGCCTTGGCGCGCTCGTGCTTGAAGCGCGCCGCCAGCGAAAGCAACGTCTCGATCTGTTCGCGCGTCAGGGTCTCCAGCTCGAGGAGGTGGCGCGGGAAGTTCACGTCGTCAGACCCCGTGCAAAAGTCGCCTGGCGAAGTGCGGGGAGAGGCCCGCCTCGAGAATCTTCCGGGCGGTCTTCTCGGCGTTGTAATGGACGCGGCGAAACTCGACCACCTTGGCCCCGTCGTCCCAGATGCCGAGGCACGCCCGCGGGTCGTAGTCGCGCGGCTGCCCGCAGCTCCCGATGGAGCAGAGATAGGTGCGGCCGTCTTCGATGTGGACGCGCTCGCTCCACACGTCCTTGACCGTCTCGCCCAGCAAGAAAGCGCGCTGCAGATGCGAGTGCCCGATGAAGGTGAGGTGGGCGAGCTTGTCGGCGCGCTCGAAGAGGTCCTCGGCCTGCTCGAGCGCGAAGACGTACTCGAAGGCCGTCGGATCGCGCGGCGAGGCGTGCCCGTAGGTCACCTCGCCTTCGCTCTGGCTGTAGGGGAGCGAGCGCAGCCAGTCCATGTTCTCGCGGCTGATGTGCAGCGCCGTCCAATCGAGCACCTCGCGCGCGGCCGCATAGTAGTAGCTGTAGTCCATGCGGCCCGCGACGGCCGCGTCGTGGTTCCCGAGGACGGCGAACTGGCACTTCTGCCGCACCAGGTCGCAGGCCGCGTTGGGGTCCGCCCCGTACCCTACGGTGTCGCCCAGGCAGACGAAGCGGTCGACTTTCTGCGCTTCCGCGTCCGCGATGCACGCCGTCAGGGCTTCCAGGTTGGCATGGATGTCGGTCAGGATGGCGGTCCGCATCGGCGCCGCCCTGACTACACCAGGCGCGCCGCCCTACGCAACGTGCTCCGGCAGGGCGTCGAACTGGACCAGTGTCCGGAACGCGTCGAACCGGCGGCGGATCTGTGGCAGGTCGAGCGCGCGCAGGCGATCGAGCGAGAACTGCTCGACAGTGAAAGAGGCGATGGTGGAGCCCATCACTGTCGCCTGGCGCAGCGACGAGCCGTCGCTGGCGTCGAGGCGGTCGAGCAGTCCGAGGAAGCCGCCCGCGAAGCTGTCGCCCGCGCCGGTGGGGTCGACCACGTCGGCCAGCGGAAACGCGGGCGAGAAGAAACTGCGCTCACCTCCAATGCTGCGCCCTTCGGGCTCCGCCCGGGCGCCGGCAAAGCCGTCGTCCTCCGCCTCGACCAGCAGCGCGCCGTATTCGCCGCGCTTCACCACCACGACTTTGGCGCCCATCCGCTGCGCGGCGCGCGCCGCCTTCATGACGTTGGGCTCGCCGGCCAGCTGGCGCACCTCGGAGTCGTTGACCATCAGCACGTCGACGCGCGGCAGGAGCTTCAAGAGCTGCGCGCGCTTCGACGAGATCCAGTAGTTCATCGTGTCGGCGCAGACGAGGCGCGGCCGCTCGGCCTGGTCGAGCACACGCATCTGCAGTTCGGGGTCGATGTTCCCCAGGAAGATGCGCTCGGCCCGCCGCGCCGCCGCGTCGAGCTTGGGCTGGAAATGCTCGAAGACGTTGAGCTGGGTCTCCAGCGTCTGGGCGGCATTCAGGTCGAAGCCATACTTTCCCTTCCAGCGGAAGGTCTTTCCCGGCACCTTCTCCAGCCCGTCGAGCACGACGCCGCGCTTGCGCAGGAATTCCAGCTCGTCGAGCGGAAAGTCGTCGCCCACCACGCCCACCACCGAGACGCGCGTCAGCAGGCTGGAGGCAGCGGCGAAGTACGTCGCGCTCCCGCCCAGCACGTTCTCGCGCTTCCCGAAGGGCGTTTCGACCGAATCGAGCGCGACGCTTCCGACCACCAGCAGGGACATCCTCAGCTCCGGTATCTGTCGCCGAGCAGCAGCGCGACTCGCGCGCGCGCGGCGGGGGAAATCTGCGCGGGGGCCGTCATGACCGCGCCATCGAGCGCGTGCGCGCAGGGGCAGTTGCGTTCGCCCAGCCGGGAGAGCCCGAGCGCCGCGTTGCGCACCACCTCGCGGGCGAGCGCGACGTTCTGGCGGATGGTGGCGACCACCTGCTCGACCGTGACCGCCTCGTGGCCGGCACGCCAGCAGTCGTAATCGGTGGCCAGCGCCAGCGTGGCGTAGCAGAGCTCCGCCTCGCGGGCCAGGCGAGCCTCGGGCAGCGCGGTCATGCCGATGACGTCGATCTTCCAACTCCGGTACAGCTCGCTCTCCGCGCGCGTGGAGAACTGCGGCCCCTCGATGCAGAGATACGTCCCGCCGGCATGCACCGTCGCGCCGGCCGCAAAACACGCGGCGCGCAAGTGCTGGTGGAGCGTGGGACAGACGGGATCGCAGAAGGCCACGTGGACGACGATCCCCTCGCCAAAGAAGGTGCGCGGGCGCGCCACCGTGCGATCGATGTACTGCGCGGGCAGCACGAGGTGGCCCGGCGCGATCTCCTCCTTCATCGAGCCGACCGCGCTCACCGAGATGACCCGCGTCACCCCCAGCTGCTTGAGCGCGTGCAGGTTGGCGCGCGCATTCACCTCAGTGGGAGTGAGGCGGTGGCCGATTCCGTGGCGGGGAAGGAAGGCGATCTCCTCATCGCCCAGGCGGCCGACGACGATCGGGTCGCTGGGCTCGCCGAAGGGCGTCGATAACTTTTCGCGGCGCACGCCGGTCAGGCCGGGCAGATCGTACAGGCCCGACCCGCCGATGACGCCCAGGACTCCGCTGGACACGGCGCGCGGGTTTCGCACGGCGCGCCGCTCAGGTCAATGCTGCCCGACGAATCGGGCACCGTCAGGAAGCGAGGAACCGGGACACGAAGGGCGAGGCCGGCGCTTCACGCAACTCCGCCAGCGTGCCTTGCTGGGCGATGCGGCCCGACTCGAGCACGACGATGCGATCGCCCACCGCGGCGTCGGCCGGATCGTGCGTGACCACCAGCGCCGGGATGGGCATGGCGGCGAGGCGCGCGCGGAGAAACTCGCGCACCTGCACCCGCGCGACCGCATCGAGCGCGGCGAGCGGCTCGTCGAGGAGCAGCGCGTCGGGTTGGGGCGCGAGCGCCCTGGCCACCGCGACGCGCTGGCGCTCACCGCCGGAGAGCGCAGCGGTGGACCGGCCGGCCAGATGCGCGACCTCGAGCGACTCGAGGACCGCCAGCGCGCGCTCGCGCCGGCGCGGGCCGGAGAGCCCGAAAGCCACATTGTCGAGCACCGTCAGGTGCGGAAAGAGCGCCGAGTGCTGCGGCACGTAACCGAGGCGCCGTCGCTCGGGAGGGAGGTCGATCCCGGCGGCGGAATCGAACAGTACCCGGCCGCCCACCGCGACGCGCCCGGCGGCGGGGCGCAAGAAGCCCAGGACCATCCGCAGCACGCTGGACTTGCCCGCTCCATTGGGACCCGTCAGCACGAGCGCACCTTTGGGCAGCGTGAGGCGCGCCAGGATCTCCATCTCGCCGGCGCGGCCGCGGAGGTCGATCTCCAGGGCGCTCATACCCGCTCCGCCCGCGCCGTGCCGGCGCGCACCACCAGGAGCAGAGCAAAGGCCGCCGTCACCAGCACCACCGACATCGCCTGTGCGGCGCGCGCGTCGCCCTCCATCGCGGTGTAGATGGCGAGCGGCATGGTCTGGGTGCGGCCCGGCAGGTTGCCCCCGAACATCAATGTCGCGCCGAACTCGCCCAGCGCGCGCGCCCACGCCATGGCGGCGCCGCCGATCAGCGCCGAGCGAGCGAGCGGCAACGCGACGCGGAAGAACGCCGCCCCTTCCGACGCGCCCAGCGCCCGCGCCACCTCGAGGAGTTCGGGATCGAGCCGGCGAAAGGCCGCCGTGGCTGCCTGCAGATAGAACGGCGAAGAGACGAACGCCTCGGCCACCACCACGCCGGCGGTGGTGAACGCGAGGTGCACGCCACCGCCCAGCAGACCCCGCCGCCCGAACGCGAGCAAGAGCGCGAGGCCCGCCACGGCCGGCGGGATCACCACCGGCAGCTGCGAGGCGATCTCGAGCGCGCGCAAGGCCCTCCCCTGCCCGCGGGCGAGAAGCCAGGCGAGCGGAGTGCCGAGCAGGACCACCAGCGCCAGGCTGCAGGAGGTGGTGAACAGGCTGAGCCGCAGGGCGCTGGCCGCGAGCGGCGTGCGCAGCCCCGCTATTAGATCCGCGGCGCCGGTCCCGAGGATGAGCGCCGCGAGGGGCAGCGCGAGCAGCGCGACCAGCGCCCCTCCCGCGAGAGCGCATGCGGCGCGAAACGCGCTCACTTGAACCCCGCCGCCGCCAGCGCGTCCTGCGCTTTTTTCGCCCCTACGTATTCGACGAACTGCCGCGCCAGGTCGGGGTGCGCCGACGGCTTCAGCGCGGCGGCAGGGTAGTGGGCGGCGACATTCTCCTTGGCGGCGATGGGAACCTCGTCCAGCTTGCCGCGGAAAGCCAGCGCATCGGTGTGGTAGACGATGCCGGCCTGCGCCTCGCCCAGCGCGACCTTGCCGGCCACCTGCCGCACGTTGAGCTCGCGCGAAACGACCTTCGCTTCGACGCGCGCCTCGAGGCCGAGCTTGCGCAGCGCCTCTCGCGCATAGGCCCCGGCCGGCACCTCGGGCGCGGCGAGGGCGATCCGCTCCAGCCGGGAGAGATCGGCGAGGCCCACCACCTTGTCGGGGTTGCCGGGGGGAACCACGATGGCGAGCGAGTTGCGCGCGATCACGCGCGGCGCGAGCGCCAGGCCCTGCTTGACCAGCGCGTCCATGTGCGGCTGGTCGGCGGAGACGAAGACGTCGGCCGGAGCGCCGTTCTCGATCTGCGCGCGCAGACCCTGGCTGCCGCCGAAGCTGAGCAGAACGCGCGTCCCGGGGTGCTCGACCTCGAAGCCGCGGGCGATGGTCTCGAACGCTTCGCGCAGCGAGGCGGCCGCATAGACGACCAGCTCAGTCGCCGGCGCGGCCACGAGGATGGCGGCGAGTAGAGGCGTCACGGGAGGCGGTATCCTTCGAGCGCGGCGAGCCGGCGGCGGAAGGGGCGGCCGTGGAGCGTCTCGAGCACCCGCTGCACGCGTGCGTCCGCAACCAGCTCTTCGGGGATGACGAGATCGAAGCGCTCCTCGCTCCAGGGGACGAAGTCGAGGCCCCAGGCGCTGCACGCGGCGCGGGTAGCCACGCCCGCGTCCGCCTCCCCCAGCACTACCGCCTGCGCAACCGAAAGATGGCTGCGCGCGACACGCCGGTACCCGACCACCGAGGAGGGCGCGATGCCCGCCCGCCCGAGCCGGGCGTCGAGCAGAAGGCGCGCGCCCGAGCCCGGTTCGCGGTTGACGAGGCGCACGCCGGGCCGAGCCAGATCGGCGGCGGTGCGCAGCCGGCGCGGGTTCCCGCGCAGCACCGCCAGCCCCAGCTCCCAGCGGGCGAACGGCGCGAGCTGCGCGCCCGGCGCTCGCGCCCGGACGATGGAGGAATTGCCACCGCCTTGCTCGTCGCGCAGGTGTATTCCGGCGATGTGCGCTTCGCCGCGCGCGAGCGCATCGAGCGCGGCCCCGCTCGAGCCGTTCGCCCAGCGCAGGCGGGCGCCGCCAGGCAGTTCCCCGGCGTATCCAGCGAGGATGGCGAGGGCCGGATCGCAGCCCACCGAGAGAAGGTGGCGCGCTTCGGAACGGCGCCTCTGGCCGAAGAGGTCCTCCACCGATTCGTCCAGCGCCGAGGCGAGCCGCAGAGCGACCGGCGTGGAGGGAGAGGCTCTCCCTGCCTCGATGGCCGAGAGAGCTTGCCGCGAGATGCGCGCGGCCCGGGACAGCTCTTCCTGGAGGAGACCCCGGCGCAGCCGCGCTTCGCGCAGTGGGATGCGCATGCGGAGGATGTCCCGCGGCCGCCGCCGCATGTCAAGTGCACTTTACATAGCGGCGCGGGCTGAGGCCGGCTGGCGCGAGGCTGCAACCCAGAACGAGAACCAGCAACGAGAACGACCAACGCGCTACGCGTGCCGATGCGATGAGCAAAAAGATTCGTCGCCGTCGTGCTCTTTTCGCTTGACGGCTTCGGACCAAGATTGAGTCCTCGCGAGCGAGATCGCAAGCGCAAGGCGCTGACCGACCGGCCGCGCCCGCAGTCGGTGACATCCGGCGAGAACGATCGCTACGTCCCCACCGCCGTCAAGCGCGCGGTCTGGGAGCGCGACCAAGGGCGCTGCACCTGGCCGATGGGAGACGGAGAAATGTGCGGCTCGACGCACCGGCTCGAATTCGACCGCGATCTCGAGGTGGCTCTCGGAGGCAAGCCTACGATCGAAAACATCCGACTGCTCTGCAAGAGCCATAACCTCATGAAGGCCGAACAGCACCTCGGCAGGACCCTCATGGCGAAGTTCAGGAAAGACCGCCCGACCGAGCGAGACACCTCCTGATCGCTGATCTGGTAGCGGCGTCAACCGGTCAGAACCTCTGTGGCGAGACGCGCCAGCCTCAGTGACGCGTCCAATGCGTTCTCGTTGCTCGTTGCGCTCGCGCAGACTTCGCGATCGTCGTCCGTTCGTCATAGTTCGACGAAAACGACCAACGAAAACGATTAACGAAAACGAGCAACGAGGACGAGCACGAGAACGAGCACGAGCGGAGTTCAGGCGCTTCGGGTGCGGACCTGCCCCGCGACGGCGAGTTGGCCGCAGGCCGCCGCGATGTCGCGGCCGCGGTTCTTGCGCACCATCGATGTCACGCCGCGCGACGTGAGCGCCTTGCGGAACCCCTGCAGCCGCTCCGCCCCCGGATCGCCAAAGCCCAGCCCGGGGTTCTCGTTGTAGGGGATGAGGTTCACCTTCACCGGCAATCCCTTGAGCAGGGCCGCAAGGCGCGCCGCGTCCTCGTCGCTGTCGTTCACGCCCTTGAGGAGCACGTACTCGAACGTCACGCGGCGCCCCTGCCGCGAGGGAAAGCGCCGGACCGCGTCGATGAGCGCGGCGATGTTCCACTTCTTGTCCACCGGCATGAGGCGCGCGCGCTGCTCGTCGGTGGTGGCGTTGAGCGAGACGGCCAGCTTGACTTGCGTCTCCTCGCCGAAGCGGGCGATGTTGGGAACGAGCCCGCTGGTGCTGACGGTGATGTGGCGGTGGCTGAAGTTCGCGCCTTCGTCGTGGAGAAGAAGGTCCAGCGAGCGCATGACGTTGGCGTAGTTGTGCAGCGGCTCGCCCATCCCCATGTAGACGAGGTTGGTCAGCGGCCGATCGCCCTCGACGCCCAGCGAGCGCAGGTCGGCGTTGACCCGGTACACCTGGTCGCAGATCTCACCGGCCGTGAGGTTGCGCACGAGCCCCATCGTCGCCGTCATGCAGAACCCGCAGCCCATGGCGCAGCCCACCTGCGTCGAGACGCACAGCGTGCGCCGCACGCGTTTCACGACGTCGTCGCCAATGCTCCGGCCTTCGGCCTCCGCCCGTTGCGGGGCGGAGCCCCGCTCCTCCTCATCGCTCTCGGGGTCGAAGCTCTCCGGCCCCGACTCCTCGGGCATGTAGACCGCTTCGATGAACCTGCCGTCCTGGGTGCGCAGCCGGTACTTGCGCGTCCCGTCGGTCGAAGTCTGCACGGCGTCGATGGCCAGCGCGGTGAGGCGCGACTCGGCGGCGAGCCGGTCGCGAAACGCGCGAGGCAGGTCGGTCATCTCCGCCAGCTCCGCGGCGCCCTTCTGGTGCAGCCAGCGGAAGAGCTGGCGCGCGCGGTAGGGCTTCTCGCCCATGAGGTCCACCAGCGTCGCCAGCTCCGCGAGCGAGAGCGAGCGCAGGTCGGGCGCGGGGGAAGTCTCGCCGTGCAGCGGCAGCATGGCTCAGTGAACTTTGTCCGGCGGGGGCGCGGCTTGCAATACGGCCTTGTCCGGGGCGGAGTGCGGCCCCGTCACCGCAGCGCCGGACGCCGGCTTGCGCGCGATCTCTACTTTTTGCACGCGCCGGTCGTCGGCCGCCTTGACGGTGAAGGTGAGGCCGCCCCAGACGACCAGCGAGCCGGCGGGCGGCACGCGCCCCGCCGTGGCGGTGAGGAAGCCGCCCAGCGTCTCGTAGTCGCCGGGGGGAAACTCGACGCCGAGGTGGTGCTCCAGGTCGCGGATGGAGATCTGCGCGTCGGCGAGGATGACGCCGTCCGGAAGCACCTTGATCTTCTTGTCTTCGATGTCGCTCTCGTCGTGGATTTCCCCGACGATCTCCTCGACCACGTCCTCGAGCGTGACGATTCCGCTCGTGCCGCCGAACTCGTCCACCACCACGGCGAGGTGCGTGCGCTCCTTCTGCATCTCGGTGAGGAGCTTGGAGACCTTCATCACCTCGGGCACGAAGAACGGCTTGCGCAGGTAGCTCGAGAGCTGGAACTGGCCCTCGATGCCCCTCTTCACGTCCTTGAGGAGGCTCTTGACGTAGAGAATGCCGACGATCTCGTCGAGGCTGGTGCGATAGACGGGGATGCGCGACAGCTCGCTCTCGGTCACCAGCCTGAGCGTCTCGTCGAACGAGGCCGACTCTTCCAGCGCCACCACCTGCGTGCGCGGGATCATGATCTCCTTCACCAGCACCTCGGTGAAGGCCAGCACGCTGGAGAGGAGCTGCTCGCGCACCTTGTCGATCGAGCCCTGTCTCGCGCCCAGCTCGATGAGGTACTCCAGCTCGCGCGAGGTGACCGACTCGCGGTTGGACTGCGGAACGCCGGCGGCCTTGGAGATGGCGCGCGGGAGCTGCACGAAAAGCCAAGCGAGCGGAAAGAGCACCCAGTACGTCAGCGCCACGAAGGGCATGATGAAGACCGCGTACCCGCTGGCGTGCGCCTTGGCGAAGGTCTTGGGCGTGATCTCGCCGAAGAGGAGGATGATGATGGTGGTCACGGCGGTGAGGAGCGCCACCGCGTGCGAGGCGCCCAACTCGTCGGCGATGAGGGCGGTGAGCGCGCCCATGCCCACGTTGACCAGCGTGTTGCCGAGCAGCAGCGCCGAGAGGATGCCGTCGGGGCGCTTCTGCCAGAGCCGCAGCAGCCGGGCGCGGCGGCGGCCGCTGTCGATGAGCGCCTGGACGCGCGCCTCGCCCAGCGCGGTCAGCGCCGTCTCGGCGGAAGAGAAGAAGGCGGACCCGACGAGGGCCAGAAGCCCGATGATCCACTGCCAGGTTGGAACCAAGATCTACCCAGTTTAACCCGGCGGCACAGGGAGCGCAGGGAGCAGGCGCTCCCTGCGGGGCCTCGGGCCTCGGACCTCAGACCTCGGGCGACCGAGCGTTTGGAGGTAGTATCCCGAGGCCTGAAGCCTGGGGCCTGAAGCCTCGCGTCAGCGCCAGTCGTAGCGGACGACGTCGATCTGGGAGAAGAAGTAGGCGATCTCCACGCGCGCGTTCTCCGGCGAGTCCGACCCGTGAACGCTATTCGCCTCGATGCTCCTGGCGAAGAGCTTCCGGATGGTCCCCTCGGCCGCGTTGGCCGGGTTGGTCGCGCCCATCACCTCGCGGTTCCTCTGCACGGCGTTCTCGCCCTCGAGCACCTGCACGATGACCGGCCCCGAGGTCATGTACGCGACCAGCGAGGGAAAGAACGGCCGCTGGCGGTGCACCGCGTAGAAGCCTTCGGCCTCGGGGACCGTGAGGTGCATCATCCTCATCGCCACGGGCTTGAGCCCCGACTCTTCGAACTTCGAGAGGATCTTTCCCACCACGCCGCTCTGCAGCGCGTCAGGCTTGAGGATGCTCAGCGTTCTCTCGATGGCCATGCGGCGCGCTGGCTACCACAGCGCCGGCCTGACCGCAAACGCGTTCACTCCGCGATCTGCTTCGCCAGGCACTCGGGGCAGAGCGCGTGCGAGAACGAGGTGGCGGTCTTGCCGGCCACGTACTCGTCCACCGGCACCCAGGCCTTGTCCTCGCGGATCTTCTTGCAGCGGCCGCAGATCGAGAGCAGGCCCTCCATCCGGCGCATCTCTTTCTGCAGACCGACGATGCGCTCGCCGACCTTGAGGCGCGCCGCCAGCTCGTCTGCATCGACGGGCTTGGTGAGGAAGTCGTCCGCGCCGGCCTCGAGCCCGGCGAGGTAGTTCGCCTTGCCCGAGCGGGCGGTGAGGAGGATCGCGTACGTGTACACCTTGCGGCCGGGCGCGCGCAGCCGCCGGCACAGCTCCAGGCCGTCGATGTCCGGCATTTGCCAGTCGGTGATGAGGAGCGGAATCTCTTCGCGCTGGATGCGAGCAAGCGCCTCGCGGCCGTTGGTGGTCAAGGTCGGTTCATAGCCGAGCCGCCGGAGGACGTTCTCGAGGATGGTCCGCGAGATCACGTCGTCATCGGCGACCAGCACCTTCATGCATTGCCCCTACAGTCGGAAGGGCAGCGCCGCAATGAGCATCTTGATGTCATCGTCGGTGAAATATACCCCCGCCCCGACGAAATAGTCGCGCCCGCTGATGATGCGGCTGAGCTCGACCCGATCGTGCTCCGGCTTGTTGGCGAGGTCGTCGGCTCCCACCGTGATGAGCAGGTGATCGAGGAAGTGATAGTTCACGTAGAACTTGATGCGCGGGTGCTCCTTGAGCGGGTTGGCGAACTCAAAAGCATCGAGCGCCACCGTCAGCCGATCGTTGAAGAAATGCCCCTGGAGGCCGAACCCTCCGGTGTTCTCGAGAATGCCGAATCTGCCGGAGATGACCCCGTAGCGCTTGGCCAGATACACGCTGAATTTGAGCTGCCGCTCAGTGGTGGTCGTGTCGTACTCGCTGGGAAAGTTCGGCGGATTGGACGGATCGTTGATGACGTGCACGCGCTTGGTCACGCCACGCGGATCGTCGATGATCTCGAAGCCGTACCATTTGTCGGGTCGAGGGATGATCCGCAGCCCGAAATAGTTCTTCGTCCACGGAGAGTAGGCTGCCCGCTGGACGGTGGACCCCACCGGCGCCTTGGCGTTGATCACTCCGATGAGGAACTCGCTGCGCTCGCTGACTTCGATCTTGAGGCTGTCGGGCGTGCCGAGGATGGAGGTGAGCTGCAGGGCCGCCTTGTCGAGGTTCTTGGCCAGCTTGTCGTCGTTGACGAGGTGGCCGATCGTGCCCTGGCCCTTGTTGATCTTGTCGGTGATCTCCTGGACGTTCTGCAGCGACAGGTCGAGCTTGTCGAGGCTCTGCTTGATGCCCGTGACGCTCTCCTTGAGTTCACCCTTCTGGCTCGAGCCGATCACGCCGCCGATGGTGCGCAGGATGTCGCGCGCGTCGGAGGTGGCCTGGCGCGTATTCTTGAGGATGGCCACGATGTCCTCACCCTCGTCGCTGCTGAGCCTGCTCAGGTCCCCGGAGAACCTCTGGAAGTTGGCCAGCGTGGCGTCGAGCTTGGCGCCGCTGGTGTCGATGACGCGCTCGATGCCGCTGGTGATGCGCTGCAGGCTGCCGATGAGGTTGCGGATGTTGGTCTCGCCCTCCTCGCCGCCCAATACTTTACGGAGGTTGGTGGTGATTTCGCCGATGTCCCCGGCGATCTTGCTCAGCGACACAAAGACGTCGTTCATCGACGGCGTGCGCACCACGTTGCGGATCTCGTCGCCGTCGTGCAGCGTCGGCTGGTCGGCGGTGCCGGGAAAGACGTCGAGGAGGAAATCGCCCAGGATGCTCTCGCTGCGCTTGGTGATGGCGGCGTTGCGGTGGAGCACGTACTGCTGGCGGATGAGCATCCACACCTTGGCCTTGGCGGTGTTCTGGTCCAGCTCGATCCGATCGACCTGGCCGACGGGGATGCCGGCGACCTGCACGCGCGTGCGCACGCCCAGGCCGGTCGCGTCGTCGAAGATGGCGTAGACCCGGTATGTCGTGCGGCTCTGGAAGGGGTTGCCGCTGATGAAGTACAGAAAGAGGCCGAAGGCGCTCGCCGCCAAGGCGATGACGATTCCGACGCGAAGTGGGTTCCAGAAAGAGGGCACGCGGGCGGGATCCTATGCCCTGTCGAACCAGGTAGCGAGAAAATGCCGGGTAAACGGCTCTTTGGTGTTGCGGACCTCCTCGGGAGTGCCCTCTTCCACGATGCGCCCCTCGTTGATGACCGCGATGCGGTCGGCGATGTGGAAGGCAGACCCGATATCGTGGCTGATGACCACGGACGTGACCCCGAGGCGCTCTCTGGCGTTGATGATCATCTCGTCGACGCTCTCGGTGGTGAGAGGATCGAGACCGGTGGTGGGTTCGTCGTAAAGGATGATTTTGGGCTCGCGGACGATGGCGCGGGCCAGTCCCACCCGCTTGCGCATGCCTCCCGACAGTTCGGCGGGGTACTTCTGTTCGACGTCATGCAGATCGACAACGGCCAGTTTTTCCTTCACTTTTTGTTCGATCTCCGCCTCGCTCAGCTTGGTGTGCTCGCGCAGGGGAAAGGCGCAGTTCTCGAACACCGTCATGGAGTCGAACAGCGCGGCGCTCTGGAAGACCATCCCCATGCGCGTCCGGAATTGGGAGAGCTGGTGCCGGGCCATGTGCGTGATGTCCTCGCCGTCGACGATGACGCGGCCTTGGTCGGGCTTGAAGAGGCCCATGATGTGCTTCATCAGCACCGTCTTGCCGCTCCCCGACGCGCCGAGGATGACGGTGGTGGTGCCGGGCATCATGGTGAGATTGATGCCCGCCAGGACCTTGAACCCGGCGAAGCTCTTGTGCAGGTCCTCGATGATGATGACCGGCTCTGCCGGCTGGAGCTGGTCTTGAAGCTGGGCGGTCACCCGCCCAGACCTCCTTTCATCTCGGGCGGGCCGCTGAGCGAGATGGCCGTGTAGACGTAGTCGATGGCGAAGATGGCCACCAGGCCGCCCACCACGGCTTGGGTGGTGGCGATGCCCACGCCGCGCGCGCCACCCCCGGCCCGGTAGCCGCGGTAGCAGGCGATGAGCGCGACGACGAACCCGATCACCGCCGATTTGCCCAGGCCGCTGGTGATGTCCTTCACGTCGACGAGGTATTGCATCCGGTTGAGGAACTGGCCGGGCGAGAGGTCCTTGAGGAAAACCGCGATGCCGTACGCCCCGGCCAGAGCGATGGCGTTGAAGAGCATGGTGAGGATGGGCGCGGCTGCCGCGGCGGCGATCATGCGCGGCACGACGAGGTAGTTCAACGGATCGACGGCCATGGTCTCCAGGGCGTCGATCTGTTCGGTGACGCGCATCGTGCCCAGCTCGGTGGCGACGGCGCTGCCCACGCGCGCCACCAGCACGATGCAGGTGAAGATGGGCGCCAGCTCGCGCGAGAGGCTCAGCTCGACGGTCGCGCCGGCGAGGCTCTGCGCGTTGAAGAGGCTGAAGGCGTAGACGGTCTGCAGGGCCAGCACCATGCCGGTGAAGAGGCCGGTGAGGCCGACGACGAAGAGCGAGCCCCAGGCCATGAACTCGAGCTGCGCAAAGAGCAGCCCGATGCGGTACGGCCGGCGAAACGCGGCCGCCACCGCCATGCCGCTGAAGATCGACAGATCGCCGAGGATCTCGAACGGCTTGGCGATCGGCTTGAGCCAGTCGGGGGCCTTGCGGGGCTCGATCGCGGTCTGCTCGGCCATCGAGGCACTTCTATCCCGAGAGGGGCAGGTCCGCGAGGTTTCTTGCTGTCTACACGGCCACCCGCGGGACGCGGGAGCCGACGGCGCAGAAGATCTCGTAGGGGATGGTCTCGCACCAGGCCGCCATCTCCTCGGCGGCGATGCGCGCCTCGCCTTGCCTCCCGAGCAGGACGCACTCGCTGCCGGTGCGCACCTCCGAGGCGACGTCGGTGGCGTCGACCATCATCATGTCCATGCACACCGTGCCGACCTGCGGCACGCGCTGCCCCGCCAACAGAACGTGGGCCCGGTTGGTCAGCGCGCGCCGATAGCCATCGGCATATCCCACCGGCAGGGTGGCGATGAGCGACTCCCGCGGGGCGGTCCACTTGTGGCCGTAGGAGATGGGCGTGCCCTTGGGCACCCATTTCAGATGCGAGACGCCGGTGACCCAGCTCATGGCCGCTTTCAGATCCGCCATGCCGGCGAACCTGGGCGCGGGCACGGCGCCGTAGAGCATCAGCCCGGGGCGCACCATGTCGTAGTGCGAGCTGCGCAGGTCGAGCACCGCGGCGCTGTTGGCGAGGTGAGCGAGCTGCAGCGGGAATCCCCGCTCGCGCAGGGCGCGCCGCGCGTCGTCGAAGAGTTCCAGCGCGCGCTCCGTCGCGGCGGGGTCGCGCAGGTCGGCGTTGGCGAAGTGCGAGCAGAGGCCGGTGAGCTGGACCTCCGGCACCGTGCGGGCGTGCTCGAGGAGCGCCGGCAAGTCGCGCGGCAGCACGCCGATGCGGCCCATGCCGGTGTCGAGCTTCAAGTGGGCCTCGGCTTTCACACCGCGGTCGCGGGCGGCGTGGGCGAGCGCGTCGATCATCTCCGCCCGATAGACCAGCGGCACCAGTTGGTGCTGCAGCAGGAGCCCGTAGTCGGTGTACTGGCCGCCCAGCACGAGGATGGGCGCGGCGATGCCCACGTGGCGCAGCGCCAGGCCCTCCTCGACGAGCGCGACGCCCAGCCAATCCGCGCCGGCGCCGAGAAAGGCGCGCGCCGCGATGACCGCGCCGTGGCCGTAGCCGTCGGCCTTGACCACCGCGAGCATGCGCGCGGATGGAGAGGCTCTGCGGGCCTCGCGAAGGTTGTGCGCCAGGGCATGCGCGTCGATGAGCGCTTCGGTGGGCCGCACGCGCAGGTCGAAGGCGCGCCGTTGAGGGTCGGACATGTGGCAAAGAGTAACAGCCGCGGCGCCCGCCAGTCTGCTACACTCCTCCCTACATGCAAAAAGCAACGAAGGTCGGCGCCGACATCGACGCCTGGTGCACACGCTGCAAGCTGGTCCTCGGGCACACGATTCTGGCGATGGTGGGGACGAAGCCGGCGCGGGTACGCTGCAACACCTGCCAGGGCGAGCACAACTACAAAGCGTCCGCGGGCGAGACGAAAAAGGGCTCGTGGGAGCCCAAGGTCGACCGCGAGCGCCGACTCGCCCGGCCGGTGGTGACGAGCTGGGAAGCGCTCCTCGCCAAGAAGGACCTGTCGCGCGCGCGGCGCTACTCGGCCAAGGAGCGGTTCGAGACGGACGACGTGCTCGACCATCCGGTGTTCGGGATCGGGCTGGTGCAGGAAGTCCGCGGCGACAAGATGCAGGTCGCGTTCAAGGCCGACACCAAGACGCTGGTGCATGGCAAGAACAGCTAGGCGCCCTGCGCGGGCCCTTTTCCACCGGCTTGCATATTGGGCGCGGGGTCCGACATCCTTCTCGCGGCGCGCAGGAGATCGAGGCAGCGCGCGAGGTCCTCCGGCAGCGGCGACTCGACCTGGAGCCAGCCGTGCCCCGACGGGTGCGGCAAGCGCAGCGACGCGGCGTGCAGCGGCGTGCGCGACAAGACGATCGCGTCGGGATCGGGCGCGCCTGCCCACAAGTCGCGGGCCAGCACGGGCTTGTCGTCGCCGTAGCGGGGATCGACCAGCAGCGGGTGGCCGATGGCCGCGAGGTGGACTCGGATCTGGTGCGTGCGCCCCGTGTGCGGCCGGCAGGTACAGAGGGTGAAGGCGCCGAATCGCTCCGCCGGTTCCACCTCCGTGAGCGCAGGCCGGGCCGACTTCTCCGACGCGGCTGCGACGCGCATCCCGCCCCGGCGCGTCGCGGCGAGCGGGAGGTCGACGCTGCGCTTCGAGGCCAGGTCGCCGCGGCAGAGCGCCAGGTATGACTTCTCCGCCCGGCGCCCCTCGAAGACCGCGTTGAGCGCGCGGTGGGCCTCGCGGGTCAACGCGAACACCACCGCCCCCGTCGTGTCGCGATCCAACCGATGTACGGGCAGCGCGCCCGGCGCGATCTCCCGCACCTGCGCCGAAAGCGGCACCGACTCGTCCCCGCGCCCTGGCACGGTGAGGACGCCGGCGGGCTTGTCGACCACCAGCACCAGCTCGTCGCGATAGAGGACCTTCACAATGCCAATCAGTTAGCACCGTGCTCGTGCTCGTGCTCGTGCTCGACCGAGCACGAGTACGCGCAGGTGCACGAGCACGGACAGTAGCCTGCGCCCCCAGTTGACCGCTCGCCTGCCCTGCCGTCCCTTGGCACGCGGATCCCTCGTTTCCAGCTTGTAAAGGGGACGACGCAGTCCGTCGAAGGGGGGCACGTGCTTGGCCTGGTGGATGATCTTTGGCGGGACCTCGACCGTCTCGCCCGCATGGGCGCGACGCCGGTGGCCATCGCGTTCGATCCGGCGGCCTGGGCAGTGGCCATCTACCGCATCGGCCGCGCCTTGCTCGCGATGCCCGCGCCGCTGCGGCTCCCGCTGCGTCTCTTGCATCGGCCGCTCGAGCTGGCCGTGCGCGCCGTCACGGGAGTGAACCTCCCGCTCGAGGCGGAGATCGGCGGCGGCCTTTACATCGCGCACACCGGCGGCATCCGCGTCTCGCCCCTCGCCCATATCGGGCGCGACTGCAACCTCTCGCGCGGCGCGACCATCGAGCTGGGCGCGCGCCGCGGCGAGAGCGGCGCGCCGTGGATCGGCGACCGCGTCTACATCGGCCCAGGCGTGCGCGTCACCGGCCCGGTGCGCATCGGCAACGACGCGGCCATCGGCGCCAACGCCCTGGTGAACGGCGACGTGCCCGACGGCGGCGCCGTCGGCGGCCCGCTGCCCAAGGCGATCCCCAACCGCGCCGCCAGGGCATCGGTGCTGCCGGGGCGACACCGGTCTCCGGCCGCCGACCAGATCCGCAAGTTCCTGCGGGGTGTGCTGCCGAGGCCAACACAGATCCTGCTGCGCACCGGCTAGGGCGTCGGGCCTCAGACTTCGGGCCTCTGGCAACGCCTGAAGAAGTCGTTTTTCCCGAGGCCTGAGGTCCGAGGTCTGAGGCCTGGCTTGATGTGGGAGAGCGCGGGCGCGCGCTTCGCGGTAGCTTGCGCGGCCCGTGACCTGCTGTCTCGCTATCGCGGCGCTGATCGCCGGCCCTCTCGGCCTGCGCACGCAGGGACCGTTGCGAGAGCTGTTCCTCGACATGACCGCCGCCGACGCGCGGCCCATCGACCGGCCCGAGCTGGACGTGCGCTGGTCGATGGCCAACACCTGGAACGAGCCCATGACGCTCCAGCGAGGCGACGAGCAGGCGTACCAGTTTCTCGACGAGCAGGCCGACTGCCTCACGCTGCGCGTGCGCGCCCCCTGGCCGCGCTACCGGCGCGTCTGGACGGCGCTGGAATGGAAGCTGACCGAGCACTGGGGCGGGTGGTCCGACCGGACCATCGAGGTCTGGCACTCCATCATCGGCGCGTTCAACTACCATCGCGGGCTCTACCCGCGAAGCCAGGTCCACCTGCACTTCGACGATTCGGGCGGGACGGCGTTCAACATCGACTCGGCCACCCTGGCGCCGGGCGATCTGACCGCGCGGACGCAGGTCGCGCTCATCGAGGCGCCGGTCGCGCTGGCGGCCCGGTTCGACTTCAAGATCCCCATCGGCTCGCTCAGCGCGGCGGGCGGATCGGGCGGGTTCGACGTGGGCGTTGGCATGGCCGCAACGTGGCCGTTCAGTTCGTGGGGCACATTGCACGCGTTCTTCGCTCTGAGCCGCTTCTCGTCGCTCTCCGCCCCGACGGCGCTCCAGCCCAAAGAGTGGCACCTGACCGCCGAAGCGAGCCTCGAGGCGAACCTGGGAGCGACGACGGTGCTGCTCGAGGACCGCGTGCTCTCGCCGCTCCTGCCGCCGGGCTGGGAGCGGCTGCCGAGCGGTGGCGACGACGGCCTGCTCTCGTCGGGCCTCTACGCCGGCTTTCGCTCCCACAACCAGATCAGCTTGGGCATTCGGCGCGGGCGCTGGTCGGCGTGGATCAGCGAGGACTTCACCCCCGGGTCCAACGGGCACAGCGTGCAGAAATGGATCTGGGTCTCCAACGCTCCGGACGTCGTCCTGGGCGTGGCGTACACGCTTCCGCTCTAGGAATGATCGAGACGAAAAACCGGGCTCGGGACCGGGTGCGTGTACGTTCACGGGGAGGGGGACGGTGACGGGAACGTCCCACGGACCGTGGTACGTGAATCGTACCCGTATCCGTACCCGTCAACGTACACGAACCCGACCCCGCGCCCGGCAGTAAGACTCAGGCAAATTCTTCCAAGTGCCGAACTTCGATCGGACACAGTCCAGCCAACGCCTTGCGGGCGGCGTCGGCCTCGCCCACGACGATGAGCTGCGCGCCATCGCCCGCCGGCGAGATCTCCCGGGCGACGCTACACACCTGTTCGGCGGTGACGGCCAGGACGCGGCTGCGGTACTTCGCCAGGTGGTCGAGGCCGATGCCGTCGAGCAGCGCGTCGGCGATCTGCTCGGCGATGGCCTCGTGGCTCTCGAGCCCCAGCGGGAACAGCCCAGCGAGGTAGCGGCGCGTCTTGTCGAGCGCGTCCTCGCTCGGGCCCTGCGCCGCATAGCCGCGCATCTTCTCCAGCGCGACGTCGACCAGCTCGCGCAGCGTCTCGTTCTTGGTGAAGCTGGAGAACACCGACAGCCCGGCCCGCCGGTTCAGGTGCAGCCGCGTCGAGACGGAATAGCTCAAGCCCCGGTCGACGCGGATGGCGTCGACCAGCAGCGAGGTGAATCCACCCCCCAGCGCCGTGTTGGCCACCACCGCCTCGGCGTACCGCGGCGTGGTGCGCGGCAGCCCCGGCGAGACGATGCGCACCTGCGCTTGCGTCGCGTCGGGCTTGTGGATGATCACGGCGCGCAGCCCCTCGCCGGGAGCGAGCGCGCGAAACTGCAGCGGCGAGCGCTGCGAGTGCCCCGGCCAGGACGACTGCCACTGCGCCAGCTTGCGCTTTCCCAGCGCGACCAGCTCGGCCGGCTCGCCCTGCCCCGCCAGCGCCAGGAGCGCGCCCTGCTGCTGGTAGCGCGTGGCGTGAAAGCCGAGCGCGTCCTCGCGCTGGAAGGTCTCCACGTCGCGCTTGAACCCGTGCGCCGGGTGCGCGTAGGGGTGCCCCGGCCCGTAGCCGAGGGTGACGAGCGCGCGCGCCGCCACCGTTGCCGCCTCGTCCAGATCGCTCTGCAGCCCCGCCACCGTGCGGCGCCGCGCCGAGGCCACCTCGCTCTCGTCGAAGGCCGGCTCGAGCGCCACCTCGAGCAGCGCGTCGAGCGAGCGCTCCGCCAGCTCGGCCGGCACGGTGAGCGCCAGCGCCGCCTCCTCCATCGAGACCTCGGCGGCAAGCTGCGCGCCCATCGACTCGATGAGATCGTCCACGTCGGAGGCGGGCCGCCGCCGGGTCCCGCGCCGGAGCAGGTCGACGGTAAATTGCGCCAGGCCGGCCTTGCGCTGCGGGTCCTCGCACGCGCCGGCCGGGACGGAGAGCCGCGCGTGAAACAGCGGCAGCCCGCGCTTCTGGATGCCCACCAACGTCAGCCCCGAGGGCAGCTTCTCGATCGAGAGCGGGGGCAGCGCGACGTCGGTCATGCCGGCAGCTCCCCGGGCAAGAGCGTGACGATGTTGCGGCGGTGGGAGGGGAACGTCGCGCGCGCGACCCGCTGCACGTCGGCGGCGGTGACGGCGGCGTAGCGGTCGGGCAGATCGAGCATCGCCCGCCAGCTGCCGAGCATGACCTCCATCTGGCCGATGGTGTGGGCGCGGCCGTTGCTGGTCTGCAGGCTGCGCAAGAGCGCGGCGCGCACCAGGTTCTTCGCGCGGTCGAGCTCTTTTTCCGAGATGCTCTCGCTGCAGAGGCGATCGAGCTCCGCCCAGAGCGACGACTCGGCGCGGGCCGCGTCGACGCCGGGGTTGAGCTTGAGCGAGATCTCGAACAGCCCCGGGTCCATCTTCCAGCCGAAATAGACGTGCGCGTCGACGCACAGCTCCTGCTGGTAGACGAGCGCGCGCTTGAGACGCGCGCCCTCGCCAGAGCTGAGCGCCGCCTCGATCAGGTCGAGCACCAGCGCGTCGGGGTTGCTCCCCTCGGGCGCGCGAAACCCGACCAGCGCCGCCGGCGCCTGCGAGGGATACCGGATGACCGCGCGCCGCTCGCCCTTCTGCGGCGGCTCTCCGTTGGGGACCTTGGGCAGGGGGGCGCCCGAGGGAATCGGGCCGTAGAGCCGCTTGATCTCGCGCAGCGCTTTTCGCGGCTCGAAGTCCCCCACCAGCACCACCGTGCAGTTGTTGGGCGCGTAGTAGGTGCGGAAGTAGCTCTCGCAATCGGACCGCGAGATGGCCTCGATATCGCTCATCCACCCGATCACCGGCCAGCGATACGGGTGAGCGAGGTACGAGAGCGCGCCCATCGCCTCGTCCATCATCCCGTCGATGTCGTTGTCGGTGCGGAAGCGGCGCTCCTCCTTGACCACGTCGCGCTCGCGCGCCAGTGAGGCGTCGTCGATGGTCAAGGACGCCATGCGGTCCGCCTCGAGGTCGAGCACCAGCGGCAGCGCGTCGGAAGCGAAGTCCTCGTAGTAGGCGGTCAGATCGTTGGAGGTGTACGCGTTCGAGCTGCCGCCCGCGGCCTCGAGCCGGCGGTCGAATTCCTTGGGCCCGTACTTCTTCGAGCCGTTGAACATCATGTGCTCGAAGAGGTGGCTGATGCCGGTGATGCCCGGCCGCTCGTTGCGCGAGCCGACGCGGAAGAAGCTGTAGAGCGTCGCCACCGGCAGCGACTTGTCGGGCAGCATGCGGATCTGCAGCCCGTTCTTCAGCGCATGCTCCTCGACGTCGAACTCGAGCGGCATGCCGCGTCTCTATCAGCCCTCGTCGTCCGCGGCCACAGGCTTCATCATCAGCTGCTCCGCGGGGGTCATCAGCTTCTTGCGGCTGTTGCAGTCCTTGCAAGCGGCGACGACGTTTCCGCGCACGCTGCGGCCGCCGCGCGCCACCGGCACGACGTGGTCCATGGTCAGCTCGCGCGGCGCAACGGCGCGGCCGCAGTACGCGCAGAGCCCCTTCTGCACGCGCCGCTGCCACCAGGCGCTTTTCCGCAGCTGGCGGGCTTTCTCCCGCTCGCGCGCCAGGTGGGCCGGGTCCGCCTCCAAGTACAACCAATCGTCCATCGCGGACCGGTTTTAACCCGAGGGAGCAACGCCTTCCACCGCTGGGCAGAAATTTTCACAGTCTCCAACGGCTCGCTCCCCCGCCTGGGGCTTGGCACGGAGCGTGTACCTGCTGGCCTTGGCACGCGGGGGTCTGTTCATGGCTCGACGGGTCGTCGCAGCGGCAGCGTGGGTAGCGTTGGCGGCTTGCGGGGGCGCGAGCCGTAGCGGCGTGCGGCAGATCGGCGGCGATATGCTGGTCGAGCCCGCCTCGCTCGACTTCGGCGACGTGGCGCTGGGCCGGGAGCAGCGCAAGTCCCTGCTGGTGCGCAACGAAGGCGTCGCCGCCTTGACGGTCAGCGAGCTGCGCGTCGCGGGCAGCGCCGTCTTCGCCGTCTCCGGCCTGCCGGCGACGCTGCGGCCCGGCGCGGCGGCCCGCGTGGAAGTGGTCTTCCAACCGAGCGCGGTCGGGGCGCACGCGCGCCAGCTCAAGCTCATCGCCGACGCGCCCGGCGCGCCTTCGGCGGACGTCGATCTGCGCGGCCACGGCGTGCGCGGCCTGGCCAACCTGTCGGGCGACGTGGTCGATTTTGGCGACGTCGTCGTCAACGAGGTCGCCACGCAGACCTTCTTGCTCGTCAACAACGACGGCCACGCCGTCACCTCCGTGACCATCGAGCAGCCGGGCGGCGCCGACGCGACGGCCTTCCTTTGTGGCCGGTCCGGCACGCTGCCGCTCGGTCCCGATGAGTCGATGAGCGTGACGATCGAGTTCACGCCTTCCCGGCTCGGGCCCTTCCAGGCGACGGTGCAGGTGACGCCCTGCCCGACCTGCGCGCCGCGCACCCTCTCGCTGTTGGGGCGCGGAGTGGAGAAGCTCATCGACGTGCAGCCCCCCTCGATCGACTTCGGTGAAGTGATGATCGGCGCGGAGGCGACGCGCCCGTTCTCCATCGCCAACACCAGCCGCAAGAGCGTGACCGTCACGTCGGTGGAGTTGTCGGCCCAGACCGATCTCAGCATCCTCTTCGACAACGCCTCGGTACCACTGACGCTGGCGCCCGGCCAGTCCGTCGCAGGCACGGCGAAATTCACTCCCCGCAAGACCGGAAGGCAGGCCCTTCAGCTGACGAGGCCGGCCTCGGACGGCGGGCCGGGCGCGCTCTCGCTGACCGGCCTGGGCGTCGGCCCGGTGCTGACGAGGCGGCCGCACAGCTTCTACATCGGCCCGACGGCGCTGGGGACCACGCGCACGGGCACCGTCCAGGCGATGAACATCGGCCTCGACCCGCAGCAGAGAGCGCCGCTCTCGATCAGCTCGATCTCGATCGAGTCTCAGGACGCCGCGTGGGCGCTGACGTCGGCGCCTTCGGCCAACGTGGGCGGGCCGGGCTCGAGCGTCACGGTGAGTTTCTCCTTCACGCCGCAGCAAGTGGGACCGTCGAAGGCCACGCTCGTCCTCGTCTCGAATGACGCCATGCACCCGCGCGTCGAGGTGCCGCTGGCCGCGGACGCGCGCGACCTCCTGCCCTGCACCGTGGCGCTGGTGCCGGGCTCGCCGGTCGACTTCGGTCCCGTGCACGTCAGCCACCCGACCACGCAAGGCTTCGAGCTCACCAACACCACCGCCGGCGACTGCATCGTCGGCGACCCCGAGATGATCTCCGGAGGTCCGGCGTTCCATTGGCCCGGCGGCATCACGCCGGCGGGCCGCACGCTGCCGCCCGGCGGCCGCATGTCGATCCGCATCGAGTTCACGCCCCAAGCGGCGCAGATCTTCACCGGCGCGGTGCGGTTCTACCTGAGCAACCGATCGGCGCCGAGCCTGACGGTGGACCTGACTGGCGAAGGCAGCACGAGCTGCTTCTTCGTCTCGCCGGGCGCAGTCGACTTCGGCGTGCTCACCCAGGGCTGCAGGGCGCCCGACCAGGCCGCGTACGCGGTGAACTGGTGCCCGCAGACGGTGCGCATCACGGACGTGCACACCTCGGGGCCGCCGTTCTCCTTCCTGGGGTCGGTGCCCATCGACGTCGCGCCCAACACTTCGGCCAAGCTGACGGTCGGCTACCAGGCGGCCTCTCCCGGCGACGACGTGGGCTCGCTCTACGTCATCGCCTCGTCGCCCGGCGTCACCTACCGCGGCCAGTCAGGCCTCACCGGGGGGTCGCTTGCGACTACGCCGGTGACCAATCAATGGGACCAGTCGACGCCCAAGGTCGACTTGTTGATGGTCATCGACAACAGCGGCTCGATGGCCGAGGAGCAGCAGGCGCTGGCCGCCAATCTCGACCACTTGTGGAACCGCATCGCGCTCGCCAAGGCCGACTTCCACCTCGCCATCACCATCACCGGCATGGACCCGTACACGGGGGGCTGGACGCAGTGCCCCGGCGGAGCGAATGGCGGCGAGGGCGGGCGGTTCTTTCCCGTCGACGCGTCGCGGCCGCGCATCCTCACGCCGGAGACGCCCAACGTCAGGGACGCGCTCTTCGCCAACACCAACGTCGGGCTCTGCCACTGGGACGAGCGCTTCCTCGATCCGGTCGTGGCGGCGCTGACCAACCCGCTGGTCAACTCGACGAAAGCGCCGGGGACGCCCTTCCCTGCCGACGGCAACGCGGGCTTCCTGCGCGACGACGCGCGCCTCGCGCTCCTGGCGGTGAGCGACGCCGACGACGACAACGACGTGGCCGTCCCGCCGCCCGTCGCCGACTACGTGCGAAAGCTTGCGGCCGTGAAGCACGGGGCGCTCGACCTCGTCTCCTTCGCGGGCATCGTGCCGCTGCACCCTTGCACGACGGTGGAGCAGTACCCCGTGCCGCGCTATCTCGAGATGGCAAGGCAGCTCAACGGGAAGCTGTTCGACATCTGCGACCTGAACAACTTCGGAGCGCTGCTCGACGGGGCGCTGGGCGATCTGCTCCTGCCGCTCACCAGCTTCCCGCTCTCGTCCCGCCCGATGGACCCGGCGGGCATCGCGGTGACCGTGAGCGGCGCGTCGGTGACGACCTGGAGCTACGACGCGTCTTCGAACCGCATCGTATTTCCCAAGGATGCGGTGCCCCCGCCGGGGTCGCACATCTCCGCGCAGTACGCCGCCGGGTGCAACTGAAACTCTTGCACAAGCCGCGCCTCGGGGGGATGATCGGGTGTCCCACGCCATGGCGATTCCCAAAACTCCCGCGGACTCGAATCAGGACGTGCTGCGGGACCCCGAGATCCAACGGCTCCTCGGCAACCCCGAGCACCAGGGGCTGGAGCTGGCGAAGAGCCGACAGATCTACACCAACCGCGCCCTGAAGATGGACGAGATCGCGGTGGTCGGCTTCGACATGGACTACACGCTGGCGGTGTATTCCATGCGCCAGATCGAGGAGCTCGCCTTCCACATGACGCTGGAGCGCCTGGTGCAGAAGCGCGGCTATCCCGCGAATCTCACCGCGCTGAAATACGATCACGAGTTCGTCATCCGCGGGCTGGTAGTCGACAAGGACCTGGGCAACATCTTCAAGATGGACCGCCACAACCACGTCGGCCGCTGCTACCACGGCCGGCGGGCGCTGAGCCTCGACGAGCGGCGCGCGCTCTACCAGACCAACGAGAAGATCCGCTTGAGCCTGCCGCGCTTCGCCTGGATAGACACGCTCTTTTCACTGCCCGAGGCGTGCCTCTACGCGGAGATCATCGAGGCGCTCGAGGCGCGCAACGAGAAGGTCGACTACCACCGGCTCTACGACGAAACGCGCGAGAGCATCGACGAGGTGCACCGCGACGGCTCGCTCAAGAGCGAGTTGAGCAAGGACCTGGGGCGCTTCATCCACCCCGACCCCGAGCTGGCGCCCGCGCTGCACAAATTGAGATCGGGCGGCAAGAAGCTCTTCATCCTCACCAATTCCTTGTGGGACTACACCGACGGCGTGATGAGCTTCCTCCTCGATGGACGCTTGCCCGAGTACCCGTCCTGGCGCAACTACTTCGACTACCTGGTGGTGGGGGCGCAGAAGCCCGCCTTCTTCACCGAGCACCGGCCTTTCGTCGAGCTGAACGCCAACGGCACCGTCGCCAAGCCGCAGGCCGAGGCGCTGGAGCGCGGCAAGGTCTACGAAGGCGGGAACCTCTTCGATTTCGAGCGGCTGACCGGGTTCGCGGGCGAGCGCGTGCTCTACGTCGGCGATCACATCTACGGCGACATCATCCGCAACCGCAAAGCGTCGCAATGGCGCACCTGTTTCGTCGTCCAGGAGCTGGAGCGCGAGATCGAGTACATCGAGCACAACGCCGCCGACGTGCAGCGCCTGGGCGAGCTGGACGCGCTGCGCGCCCGCCTCGACGACATGATCAACCACCACAAGCTACTGCTCAACGCGCTCGACCGGCGTCTCGAGCGGGGCGGCCCGCTCCCCGCCGATCTGGAGACGCGCCGGCAGCGCGAGAAGCAGGACCTGGAAAAGCTGCGCCGCGCGTTCAAGGCCACGCTGGCCGAGGGATCGCTGGTCGAGGCGCGCTTCGAGAACGGCGCTAACGCCTACTGGGGCCTGGTCTTCAAGGAAGGCAACGAGAACTCGCGCTTCGGCGAGCAGGTCGAGGACTACGCGGATCTGTACACCTCGCGTGTGTCGAATTTTCTCTACTATTCGCCCATGCAGGTGTTTCGTTCACCGCGCGCCACCATGCCGCACGAGCGCACCTCCCTCCGTCGCGGTTGACGGCGGAGCGTCCTCCCCCGATGGTGTAGCCCATGCAGATGCTCATCGCGGCGCTCCTGGCCGCCGGCACCGCTCACGCTCTCCTGCCGGCCGGCCCGCGCTTGTCGTTGCCCTGGGCCGAACACGGACGCCTGTCCCAAGTGACGGGCAGCGCGCCGGTGGGCTGGAGCCAGGAGGCGTACGTCGTCCCCCGCCGGCCGGGGAAGAACCTGGTCCGCTATTTCGATTTCAACTGGCGCGACTTCGACTATCTCGACGACGACGGGTCGGCCGGAGTGCGCTTCTATTTCTACGACCGGGAGTATCCGGTGGCGCGCATCGCGGCGGGCCTGGTGCGCGAGAGCTGGCGATACTTGACCGATCGCTTTCAATACAAGCCGTCGATCAAGGTGCCGTATATCCTTTACAATACCTATCGGGAATTCCTCGAAACCAACGTCTTCCAGGTGCAGGAGGGCGTGCTCGGGGTCACCAGTCCACAGGATTTGCGCATGTCGCTGCCTTACGCGGGCGAGCGCGGCCTCTTCCAGCTGGTCTCCACGCACGAGATGACGCACCAGTTCCACATCCAGAAAGTGGCCGAGCGCGCCGCCAGCGCGGGGCTGGAGAGCCCCATCGGCGCCTTCCCGCTCTGGTTCACCGAAGGCCTAGCCGAGTACTACGCGCACGGGCAGCAGATGGACTCGGAGACGGAGATGTTCCTGCGCGACATCGTCCTCAACCCCAACGGCGAGATCGGGTACGACTTTCCCACGCTGGAGGAGGACCGGCCCTATGCCTATCTGTATACCTACAAGTATGGACAGGCCAAACTGGTCTTCCTATCGGAGACCTATGGCGAGCGCGTCATCCAGGGCGTGCTCGACCAGAGCCCGCGGCTCGCCGGCCAGACCCGGCGCGGCGAAACGCGCGAGGGTTTCATGCAGCTCCTCGGGCGCGTGGCGGGCGAGCAGCCCGCGCAGATGAACGCGCGCTGGCAGACCTGGGCGCGCAAGCGGGTGATGAAGACGTACCTGGAGGCGAAGCAGGACCTGCCCGACGTGACGGAGCTGAAGCTCCCCGACGAGCTGGACGCGTTCACCAGCTCGCAGGACGGCAACGTGATCCTCTACCGTGGGGTGGAGCGCGAGTCGGCGCGCGCCAAGCTGGTGCTCATCGACCGGCGCGACCCCTCCTCGGCGCACCAGATCGCCATCGACCAGCATCCCGGCGTGGAGAGCCTCCACATCATATTGCGCTCGGTGATGGCGGTGCACGACACAGGCATCGCCTGGATCGCCCAGTCGGGCGACTCGGACGTGCTGCACTACTCGACCATGAAGCGGCGCGAGACGAAGACCCTCGACAACCCGCGACCCCAGATCGATCTCGAGCTGGGCGACACGAGGGAGATCCGCGTCATCCGCGACGGGATCATCGAGGCGGGCGATCCCACTTTCAGCCCCGACGGGAAGCAGCTGGCGTTCTACGGGCTCGACCGCGACGGGAAGATCGACATCTACATCATCGAGGTGGGCGCGCCCGACCCGCACGCGCGGCGCCTGACCGAGGACCTCTACAGCGAGCGCGACCTCTCCTGGGGCGAGGACGGCATCGTCTACGCCAGCGACGCGACCGAGAGCGGCAAGTACAACCTCTTCCGTCTCAACCCCGAGGACGGGACGCGCGTGCGCCTCACCGACGCGCCGGTCGACCAGCGGTACCCCGTGGCGTTGCCCGGCAAGGCGGTCATCTTCTCCAGCGACGCGGGCGGCAAGTCGGACCTGTGGTTCCTGCAGAACGGCCGCGTCAAGCGCTTGACCGACTTTGCCACCGCCATCTCCCACCCGGGCCTCGCGCCCAACGGCCTTTACGGTGTGGCGTGGTACGGGGCGCGCTTCCGGCTCTTCGAGGTGGCCAGCCAGGATCTGCTCAGCGCCGACGAGCAGGACGCCATTCCGCCCAGCTACCTCGCCTCGCTGGACAAGCCGGTCGGGTTCCCCGACGAGCCCATTCCCTTCACTGCGCCGACCTACGACCCGTACGACCTGGGCAAGAACTGGCGCGTCGAAGGGGGCGGCGCGGCCATCGGCGGAGCGGGCATCGGCTACGCGCCGGTGGGCCAGGGCGGCGTGGCATTCGCCGACATCCTGCGCGACCGCACCGCGCTCATCAACCTGGCCATCTACGGGTCGTTCGATTTGACCGACGCTCTCGCGTTCTACGTCGATCGATCGAAACGGCTCATCTGGGGCATCGGCGCGTTCCACACCTTCCAGCAGGGTCGCGACACGCGCTTCCCCAGCGCCAAGCTCTGCTACCAGGCGCCCACCATCGCCACCTCGGGCTACGCCTGCGAGGTGCTCTATCTGCAAAAGGAGTACGGCGTCGAGGGGTTGCTCTCGTACCCGTTCTCCACCTTCAGCCGCATCGACGCGGGGGCGCGGCTGATGGGCGTGTCGCGGACGTTCTTCGACAACTTTGCCTACGATCGATTCGGCAGTCCCACGGCGAACATCCCCGCCGCCGAGCTGAACGACATCCGCGGCTCCGACCCGGAGGCGGAGCTCAACCTTTCCTACGGCTGGGACACCACGCGCTACGGGCCCGGCGGGGCCATCGGCGGCACTTCGTTCCTCGCCGAGGTGGGCGCGGGGGATTTGCCCACGCGCGGCGGCGACGGCCTCTTCGGGTACGTGCAGACCGACGCCATCCACACCATCCGCCTCATCGGGCGCAGCAAGATCAGCGCGCGCGCGGCGACGGGGCTGGCGCAGGGCAGCCGCTTCGGGCGGCACTTCTACATCTCCAGCTTCGACAACCTGCGCGGCTTCCGTTTCGGCGACTCGCGCCTCTTGGGTGACGGATATTACGTGGCCCAGGCGGAGATGCAGTTCCCGCTCGACGTGCTCATCCGATTCGCCTTCTTCAGCGGAATCACCGGCGTGATCGGCTTCGACTTCGGCGGCGTGGTCGACACCAGCCGCGCGCAGCTCGACTACCCGAGAGAGCGCGGCTACAGCAAGCTCGGCGCCTCCTTCAAGGAGGCGTGGGCCAACCGCACCGCCGACTACGTGCTGGGCGTGAACCTCGGGCTCGGGCCGTTCGAGCTGCGCGTGCAGTTCGCCCACGGCATCGACATCGGAGGCATCATCCCCGAGACGGACGAGAACGGGCGCCCGACCTGGGTGCCGAACATCTCGCTCCACTACGTGTATTACTGAGTGAACGGCCGCGCGCCGCGACGGTCAGCGGTCGGTCAGCGCGCGCGGTTGGCGATCAACACGGGCGCGCCGCCCAGCACGACGCCGGCCAGCATTCCTCCCACTCCGGCGAGACCGGCCATGGTGCAGCCCATGGCGCCGGTCAGTCCCGCCACCGCCAGCGCCGCGAGGACGAAGCCCGGCTCCCGCTCCTCGCGGGCGGCCCGCCGCGCGATGAACGCCCCTGCCAGCGCGCCGCCCACGACACACGCGGGCAAGCACAGGAACATGCACGCCGGCCCGAAGCAGGCGCGTCCGAGCGTGCCCACCAGAAGCGGCATGGCCAGCGCAGCGGCGCCCGACTCGAGCCCCGGAACGACGGCGCGACCCACGCTGCCACCGGCGTACGCGAGCGCGACCACGAGCGGCAACAGCGCCGCGGCGAGCGCGCACGACACCGCCGCCGGCCGACCCGCCGCAACGGCCGCCGCGGCCGCCGCCATCACGGCCGGCGCAAACCGCAGCGACCAGCGCAGGCGCCCCAGCTCGTACGCGCGTCGCGCGCGGAGCTCCAGCAAGGCTTCAATCGGAGCCATGGCGTGCCCTCCAGGCCAGCTTGAACCGCGCCAACGCGCGCTCGACGCGCTTGCGGAACGTCGCGCCGTGCACGGCCCTGTGGCCGGTCGCTATCGAAATGATCGTTTCCACGTCGATGGGTCGCATGGTGCCCACAACCTCCTCGGCCGCCGCGCGCAACTCGCGCTCCAGCACCGCCTCTTCCGGCGAGAGCGCGCCCTCCGCGGCCCGGTCCGGCGCGGGGGCGGACTGCTCCCTGCGACGCTCCCAGCGGCGGCGCAGCGTGCGGCATTCCCAAGCGGCGATGCCCAGGGCCCAGGGGAGCGCGTCGCGCGCGCGGTCATACTCGCTCGCGCGCGAGAAGATCTTGAGCAGGGCCACCTGGGCGGCGTCCTCGCCGTCCGCAGGCCCCACGAGTCGCGCGGCGAACGCGCGAACCTGCGGCCAGAGCAGGGCAAAGACCGGCCCGAAGGCGGTCCGATCCCCATCCGCGAGGCGCCCCATCAGGCGCCGCAGCTCCGCACGTTCGCCGGGCTCCAACCCTGCGCTACCTCTTCAACAGCGGGCACGGAAAGGGGCAATTCTCTCCGCACGGCTGCGAGGCGCGCAAGGCCGTCGTCCCTGCCCACCCCAATGCGGGGATGGCCAGCGCGGCGATCAACGCGATCCACTTGAGCTTCATGTCGACCCTCCCTGTCGGACCGCGACAACCGCGGCCCTCACCCCCTTTAGGCGCGGTCAAGCCAGACCGTGACCGACCGCAAAAGAGAATTCGTGCGTCCATTTTGAGACGCCGATTCTGGCCAACCCGCCCATTTCGCGACCCGACGACAAAAAAATAATTATTTTTTTTACCGCCGCGGTCTGACATGACCCTCGAGTCGCGCTACTCGACCTCGATGGGCCGCCTTCCGGGGGCGATCTCCCCGCGGGTGGCCTCTTCGGCCTTGCGCACTTCGGCGCGCGCCTCGGCGAGCTCGCCCTCGAGGCGAGAGATCTCCCCGCGCAGGTCGGTCTCCACGTCGCCCCGCCGCCGTTCGTCGACCTCGGCGCGCGCCAGGTTGCGCTGGGCGGCGGCGAGGCTGTTCTCGAGCGACTGGCACCGGCGCAGCAGCGTATCGATGCGACCCAGCGCCGCGGCAAGGCGGGCGTCGGCGTCCTCGGCCGCCGGATCGAGTCCCTCGCCGACCGACGCTCCGGGCGTGAAGACGAGGCTGCGCTGGTCGGGCGACAGCCAGGGCGACACGCCGCAGGCGACGCAGGCAGTGTCGAGCGTCAATAGAACGCTGCGGCCCCGCTCGTCGGCCAGGACGCGCAGGACGAGCTGCCCCGCGCAGCGCGGGCAGCGAAGCGCTTCCAGCTCGAGGTGCGTCTCAACCACATCGGCATTGTAGCAAGCCGTTGCGCAAAACCCCGGGTGGCGAGTAGGTATGAGAGATGGATCACGGGTCGCTGGCCATCCTCATGCAACACCTCGCGCCGGTGCTCGCCTCGCTCGCGTTCTTCGCCGCGCCGGTCGGGATCATCTGGATCATCAAGCACCACAAGTTCCGCATGCGCGAGCTGGAGCTGGAAGCGCAGCACGGCATCTCGCGCAGCGGGGAAGCGCGGCTCTCGGCCATCGAGGCGCGGCTCGCCAACATCGAGCAGGCCCTGGGCGCACCCGCGCGCAACACGCTGAGTCGGGGAAGGCCCCGTTGTTCTTCTGAAACCGGGTGCCTTGCGGAGCCATGGAGGTGAGGGCCGCCCACGCGCCGTTCTCCGAGAGGGGGTCCTCAAAGCCGACGAAGCTGGAGGAGGCTATGGGTGCGGCCTGTGCGATCACCTGTGCGATCGCCGTGCCCGCCAGTGCGGCGAGAAGCAAAGCGCCGAGGAATCGGCCCATCCTACGGCGCCAAGGGAGCCTCCGGATAGGGCGGGTCTTTAGCAACACGACTGCCAGATCCGGAGACTGGTGCCCTGCGTATCGGCAAGAACGCCAACGAATGATTTTATTGAACTCTTGGCGGCAAAATCGGACGCGCGCCTGAACACCGACTAGGGTCTTTCCCGTAAAAGATATCGGACCTAGAGCGCCGAACGGGTTGAAACCAGTCAGGCTGCGGCCTTCGTGGCGTACTCCTTGGTGCGTCGAGTGGTGTCGAGGTTTTCGACTGCGGCGATGCGGCGCAGGTCGAAGAGGTTCTTGCGTGTGCCGCGGTAGCGGGCCTTCGGTCCTTGTCGGGCTGCGAGATGCGCCAGGCGATGTTCGACACCGGTCCGCGCCCGCAGCCGTTCGCGGCCAGCTGGCGTTCCCTGGAGCTTACGTAGCTTCTGCTGCAGAGCCTCGTCCTCGGAGATACGGACCAGCCGGCCTTTCCCGGATGCGGACAGGGTGCAGAGGCAACGCAGTGAGCAGGGGCCGCAGATCTCGGGATCAAACTCCACGACTTGGCCCGGCTCGAATGACTCCGTCTGGCCGGCTGGGCAAGTGATGGTTTTCGACCTCATGTCGATCTTGAAATCCCGCTTGCCGAAGAGGTCGGGCGCCCGGCTGTTGCGGCCTGACCATGGCTTTGCGAGTACGGTGCCACCCCGACTCGATGACCTCCTGCACCAGCAAGCTGTTCACGTAGGCGCGGTCGATCGAGAGGCTTTCGACGTGCAGGTCCCATCGTTCCAAGTCCGCTTGGAGCGCCGGCGTCGCTTCCTCTTCAGGACGGTTCGCGGGCGTGAGCGCGCAGGCGAGGATGAGCTTGCTATCGAGGTCCGCCGCGATATGTTGTTTATATCCATTGAATCGCTTGTTCTTGCTCTTACGGCCGTGCCGCATATCGGGGTCTTCAATGGAGACGCGGCGGTCCTCGGCGACGCCGCGTCGCAGGCGCACGCGACCGTTTTCAACCTCCAGGTCCTGCTTGCGCACCTGCGAGAGCGCCTCGATGTACGGCTTGAGCGGCTCCTCGATCGCCAGCTCTTTCTTATCGAGCCAGTCATTCAGTCTGGCCAGCTGAGCGGCCAGCCGTTCGATCGCCTCGTCTTTCTGGACGGGGTCATTCCAATTGATATCGAGCCCGGCCTTGATGCTCGACGACAAGAGCAGCGGGACTCCTGCCTTCCGGCAGATCTCCTCGCTGGTGGAGTCGGTGAGCTTGGCGGCAGCCGTGACGATCTTGCGCGCAGCGTGGCCGAGCAGGTTGAAGGTATCTTCGACCCGCCCGGCCCCCTCAAAAGGGCGGGAATCGATCGCCAGGCGAAGATCCTTGGGCAGCTTCTTCCAATCGAATTCATTCGTCTCCCGGGCCAACTCGATCGTCCGCTCCAAGAGCCTTCGATCCATATCGGCCGCGATCAATCGCTCGCGAAATGCCTGCAAGGTCCCCTGCGCGAAAGCCGGTTCGTCCGCGCCCAGGCAACCGAGCACCATCTGCCAGCGCAGATCCATCACTGTCAGCTCCACCGCCTCCGCGTCGGAGATGCGGTGGTAGCCCTGCAGCAGCAGCGCCATGCACAACAGCGCGGGCGGCACCGGCTCGTCTCCGGCGCCAGTGTCTCGGTACATGCCTTCCAACTCCTCCTGGAATTTGTCGTCGAACAGTTGGTGCCGGTGGAGCCGAAGAAACGCGAACAGCTTCCGCGTCCGCTTCAGCCGCTTAATGATGAATTGCTCTTTCTTGCTCAGCTCGATCGTTGGCTCCCAACGCTTCATCGACGCAGGCCTCCTACAGGTGCCGAATGGCGCCCGACCCGCGCAGATGATCACGACCCAGAGGTCGCGGTCGATCCTCAAAACCCAACCGATCGATCCGACTACCGAATCAGCCCGATCGGCGCTCTAGTACGAAATTACACCCGACTTATTACGACCCCTGTTGCGCCCACCAGAAATCCTACGCCTCGGGATAGGCGGACCCATCGGGGCCGCGGCAGGGGCGGCCACGGGGCTAGCACTGTCCGCGGCGCGGAGCTCCAGCTCGGTCTATGCGGCCATGCTTTTCTGCTGGTGGCCACAGAAAATCCTGCTAGTTTCCGCCGCGGTAGCGCGTCCGGATCTGGTGACCGGCCCGGTCTTCAAAACCGGTGGCGGGCGATGAGAGTCGTCCTCGGTGGGTTCGATTCCCATGCGCTACCGCCACTACCTTCCTAATTCTACGCTGCTTTTCGGTCGACCCCCTCAGTTCGGGGTGCCGCTCTCCCCTTTCTCTCCCCGCGCGGGCTGGGAGTTCAGCAACGCGATCGCCGAGTCCTTCGCCGCCGGCGACAGGTGCATGTAGCGCTGCGTGGTGAAGAGCGAGACGTGCCCGGCCAGTTCCTGGATGGCCTTCGCCGTCGCGCCCCGCATGGCCAGCCGCGAGCAGAAGGTGTGCCGGAGAATGTGCAGCCTCCCGGTCACCCTCAGCCCCGCCCGACGCTCCGCCCGGCGAATCCAACTCGCCAGCGCGTCCCGGTCCGCGACGCTGCCGTCGTCGCTGTAGAGCACCCGCGGGCCCTTCAGGTGCCGATGCTCCTTCAGTGCGGCGGCCAGCCGGTCGGTCATGGGGATGGTGCGCGCCCTGCCGCCCTTCGGCGTGTCGACATGCTCCTCCCACTGCGCGCGGTTGACGTGCAGCTGGTTGCGGCGGAAATCGATGTCCGTCCACTCCAAGGCGGTCATCTCGCCGCTCCTCAGCCCGGCATCGCCGCCGAGCAGCGTGGATCACAAGGAGAAGTACTTGCGTCTCTACGTGCTTCCGTTGTTGGGCAAGCGCTGCCTGGACGAGATCCGCAACGAGGACGTGCAGCGGCTGAAGGCGGTCTTCGAGAAGAAGAGCGCGAAGACGGCCAACAACGCGCTGACGGTCCTGGGCAAGATGCTGCGGGTGGCCGTGGAGTGGGGCATCTTGAAGGAGATGCCCTGCACGGTCCGGCTGCTCAAGACCAAGCACGTCGAGATGGAGTTCTACGAGGAGGAGGACTTCGAGCGGCTTGTGGCAGGCGCGGCGCAGACCGATGACCGCGCCTTGATCGCGATGCTGCTCGGCGGCGATGCCGGGCTGAGGAGCGGCGAGATGACCGCCTTGGAGTGGACGGACATCGATTTCCGCCGCAACCAGCTGCA
>WNFG01000645.1_pt1 | contig 51268 bp, 54 predicted proteins | sample 5400431 | NCBI WGS metagenome assembly WNFG01 (sample SAMN13153346, study PRJNA577476) | soil metagenome | isolation source: 120 cm saprolite under Douglas fir tree site 2 hole 3 replicate 2 | place: USA:California | collected 2015-04-18
TAGATCGTGGCCTTGCGCAGATTGCAGTAGCGCGGAGCGAGCCGCGCGGTGAAGTGGTCGAAGTCCATCGCATCCACTGGGCGGAAAGCCTGCGCCAGCGGCCCCGCGGCCTGCATCATCAGCTCGGTGATCGCCTGCTGGATCTCGGTGCCCTTGATCTTGAGCATCGAGACGTCGGCGCCCGGGGGCCGGCCGCTGCGGCGCATCTGGTCGAGGAAGCGCAGGTTGGTGATCTCGAGCGCCATCAGCTCGACCTCGACCCGCGTGAGCCGGTCGCGGAAGCGCGGATCCTCGATGATCGGGCGGCCGTCCTTCATCTGCTCGCTCGCCACTTCCTTCAGCTTGGTCAGCTCGCGCTTGGAGGCCCCGATGCGGCCGGTGCCCATGCGCTCGTAGCCCAGCAGGTATTTGGCCACCGTCCAGCCCTTGCCTTCCTCGTGGACGAGGTTCTCGGCCGGCACCTTCACCTCGTCGAAGAAGACCTCGTTGACCTCCTTGCTGCCGTCGAGCAGGACGATCGGCCGGACCGTGATGCCCGGGGTCCTCATGTCGATCAGCAGGAACGAGATCCCGTCCTGGCGCTTGCCGCTGGCGTCCGTGCGCACCAGGCAGAAGATCCAGTCCGCGTGCTGCGCCATGGTGGTCCAGATCTTCTGGCCGGTGACGACATAGTGCCCATCCTGGCGCACCGCACGCGTCTTGAGCGACGCCAGGTCCGAGCCCGAGCCCGGCTCCGAGTAGCCCTGGCACCAGAAGTCCTCGCCCTGGTAGATGCGCGGGAGGAACCGCTTCTTCTGGGCGTCGGTCCCGAACTGCAGGAGCACCGGGGCGCACATGCGCACGCCGAACGGCACGACCATCGGGGTGGCCGCGAAGCCGCACTCCTCCTCGAAGATGTAGCGCTGCACCACGTTCCAGTCGGTCCCGCCCCACTCGGTCGGCCAGTCGGGCGCCACCCAGCCTTTCTTGGCCAGGATCTTGTGCCAGCGCAGGAGCTCGTCCTTGGACAGCTCCTGGTAGCTCTCCATCTTCTGGCGAAGGTCGGCGGGAAGGTTGGTGCGCAGCCAGCCGCGCACTTCGTCGCGGAATGCCAGCTCCTCGGGCGAGTAGTTCAGGTCCATAGTCGGGCTCCTCTCAGCGGAATCATCGTCGGCCCCGGGCCGGGCCGAGGGCCATGCTATCCCAGGGCGCGGATGAGGTCCAGCAGCCGGCCCAGGGTGGCGAGCCGCGCGGCCAGCCCCTCCCCCGCGGGCTCGACCCGCAGGGTCGTGATGCCGGCCCGGCGATAGGCCTCGAGGCGGGCGCGCACCATCGCCTCGGTGCCGAGCAGGTTGGTCTTCTGGACGAGCTCGTCGGGCACCCGCGCCGCCGCTTCCTCGCGCTTGCCGGCCAGCCAGAGGCGCTGGACCTCGATGGCCACGTCCTCGTAGCCCGCCCGGCGGAAGGCCTCGTTGTAGAAGTTGTGCTGGCGGGAGCCCATGGCTCCGAGCGTGAACGCGAGCCCCGGCTTGCGCGGCGGGAGCAGGCGCTCCACGTCGTCCGAGAAGGCCACGAAGCCGCCGGCCTGCAGGTCGAGCTGGGCGAGCGCCCGGCCACCCCGGACCGCCCCGGCGGCCAGGTGGTCGGTGAACACCCGGGCGTGCTCGGGCATGAACGAGGTGCCGAGCCAGCCGTCGGCGATCTCACCCGTCATCTCAAGGCTCTTCGGGGAAAGGGTCGCCAGATATATCGGAATGCCTGGCTGCGGGGGCGCTGCGGATCGGATCGCCTTCCCCTCGCCTCCGGGCAACGGCAGCTCGTAAAGCTTGCCCTTGTAGGCCAGGTGCTCGCCGGTGACGGCACGCCGGACGATCTCCACGATCTCCCGCATGCGCTGCACCGGCCGGTCGAAGCGGACGCCGTGCCAGCCCTCGATGACCTGCGGCCCGCTCACCCCGAGGCCGAGGACGAAGCGGCCGTTGGACATCGAGGCGAGGCTCATCGCGGTCATGGCCACCAGGGCCGGCGTACGGGTGCCGGCCTGGATGATCCCGGTGCCCAGACGGATGCGCGAGGTGCGCGCGGCCATGAAGGCGAGCGGCGTGACCGCGTCGTGGCCCCACGCCTCCGCGGACCAGACGTCGTGCACGCCCAGGCGCTCGGCCTCGGTGACGTAGGCGCTCGCCTCCGCCCAGTCGGTCTGGGCGAGCCGGAGCGAGATCGAGACCCGCATCAGGTGGGACGGGGCGCGCCGAGGGCGGCCGCGATCTTCTGGAGCTGGCCCGCGTGATCCAGGTCGTGCAGGCGGGTGAAGAGCAGGGTCTCGCGCCAGGAGAGCGGCCCGAATGCGGGGTGCTCGATCCGCCGGTCCGGCGCGGCCGCGGGATCGGCGGCCAGGACCTCCGCGAAGAGGGTCTCACGCTGGCGGGCGAGCACCTCGTACCAGGCCTGGGCGCTCCGGAGCGGGGCGTCCTCCACCCCGCGCCGGGTCGGCCGCGGCCCCGCGGGCCGCCCCGCGAGCGCGTCGCGGATGCCGCCCCCGAAATAGCCGTCGGCCATCACCACGTGCGCCATCACCTCGTTGCCGCTCCACTCCTCGGGCGCCGGGCGCTCCGCGAATCGCTCGGGCGGCACCGCGGCCGCGGCCGCGCCCAGGTCGGCCATGGCGGCCCGCACCTTCTCGACGAGCGCAGCCGGCGTGAGCTTCGCGCCCTGGGCGACCAGATAGCTCCGGATCCGCGCCTGCTCCTCGTCCATCGCGGGTTGGACTCTATCAGATGGGGTGGCGCTCCGCGACTCACCGGACCACCTAGAAAATGTCGGAATGTAAGACCTGACCCCTTGAAGAGGACGCCGAGGTCGGCTAGATTCCGATCCGGTCGAAGAAGGTGGCGATCACGCGCTGGACCTCGGCCCGATGGGTGCGGTTGGGGAAGTGGGGGCCCCCCTCGACCACGTGCAGGCAGGCGCCGGGGATGGCGTCGGCGACGCGGCGGGACATGGCCACCGTCGGGAAGCTGTCCACCGCGCCCGCGATCACCTGCACCGGGCAGCGGATCCGGCGGCACTCCTCCAGCCACTCGGTGCGCTGGTAGGTCTCGTCGAGCAGCGCCAGCAGCGAGGCCACCGAGTGGCGGCCGAGCGCGCCGGTCAGCTCCGCATAGCGGTCCGGGCGCGCCTTGAGCCGCGCCAGCGCGTCCTCGCCCATGCGCAGGCGCACGTTGGCGTCGAAGTACTCCGCGAAGCGGCCCGCCTCCACCAGCGGCCGCTGGCGGCCCCACCAGGCCTTGTCCTCGCGGGTGGGCTCGAAGGGCGGCCCGCTGATCGACACCACGCCCCGCGCCCGCTCCGGGGCGTGGGCCGCGATCCAGAGCGAGAGCGCGCCGCCCATCGAGGCGCCGCCCCACACCGCCTCGCGGATCCCCAGGGCGTCGATCCATTGGAGCAGGTCCTCGGCCTTGCGCGCGTAGGTGTAGTCCTCCACCCGCTCGAAGCGCGTGGAGAGGCCGTGGCCCCGCGTGTCCGGGAAGAGCGCGCGGACCCGGCCGAAGAAGGGCTCCAGATCCGGCACCATGACCGAGGAGTCCTCGACGGAGCCACCGTGGATCCAGACCACCACCGGCGGAGAGACGGCAGCACTCGGGGCCAGCCCGGCCTCCCGCCAGTGGAGCCGGACCCCGGTGGGCAGGACGACTTCAGGCAGGGCCCATCCTCTTCTCCAGGTAGCGCGCGTAGCGGGACATGGAGTAGGTGCAGACCCAGTAGACCAGCGCGATGAAGAGGTAGATCGGGAACGGGCGGATCTCGCGGTTGTTGACGACCTGGGCGGCCTTGGTCAGGTCCATGAAGCCGATGATCGAGGCGAGCGAGGTGTCCTTGAAGAGCACGATGAACTGGGTCACCAGCGACGGGATCATGTTCTTGAGCGCCTGGGGCAGGATCACGTAGCGCATGCCCTGGGTCCCGGAGAGCCCGACCGCGGTGCCCGCCTCCACCTGGCCGCGCGGCACCGACTGGATGCCGGCGCGGACGATCTCGCCCAGGTAGGCGGCCTCGAAGATCACGAACGCGGCCAGCGCGACCCCGAACTCCGGGATCGCGGTGTGGAGCACGATCGGCATGATGAACCACATCCAGAAGATCACCATGACCAGCGGGACGCCCCGGAAGAACTCCACGTAGAGCACCGCCGGCGCCCGGATCCACCACTGCGGAGCGAGCCGGGCGATGCCGATGAAGATGCCGAGGACGAAGCCGAGGACGATCGACGGGATGGCCAGGCGCAGGGTGCCGCCCACGAAGTTGCCGATGCCCAGGAAGCCCTGGAGCATCAGGAACGGGAAGTTGCGCCAGATGACGTCCAGATCGAGCATGGCTAGCGCCGCTGCCGCCCCCCCACGATGAGGCCGGGGATGGCGGTGTGCCGCTCCACCCAGGACATGATCGCGGCGATCGACACGCAGAGGACCAGGTACACGAGCGTCCCCGCGGTGAGCGCCTCGATGGCCTTGGCGGTGTAGGTCTCGATCTGCCGCGTCTGGAACGTCAGCTCGGCCACGCTGATGGTCAGCGCCACCGACGAGTTCTTGAGCAGGTTGAGCGACTCGTTGGTGCCGGGCGGGATGATCAGCCGCAGCGCCACCGGCAGGATCACGTAGCGGTACGCCTGGAAGGTGGTGAGGCCGGAGGCCACCGAGGCCTCGAGCTGGGTGCGCGGGATGGACTGGATGCCCGATCGCAGCACCTCGGAGAAGCGGGCCCCGCTGTAGACGCCGAGGGCGCACACCGCGGCCCAGAACTCGAGCCCGTGGGCGAAGAGCCATTCCTGGACCGCCTGGGGCAGCAGCGGCGGCACCGCGAAGTACCAGAAGAACATCCAGACCAGCAGCGGGACGTTGCGGAAGAACTCCACGTAGAAGGTCGCGGCCGCGCGCAGCGGCCAGAACCGCACCGTGCGCAGCGTGCCCGAGAGGACGCCGAGGGCGGCCGCGAGTAGCCAGGCCACGATCGACAGCTCGAGCGTGGTGATCAGGCCGCTCAGCAGCCACTGGCCGGACTCGCCGGTCCAGAGCACCGACCAGTTGAACTGGTATCTCATGTGGGGCTCCCCCTCACCCTGCCCTCTCCCCCTTCGAGGGGGAGAGGGTCATGGAGGCTCCCTCTCCCCCATGGGGAGAGGGCCGGGGTGAGGGGCCTACTTCGGGACGACCTGCAGCAGCATGAAGCTGCGCACGCGGGCGTCCATCGGGTACGGCAGCTCACCCTTGACCCCGAACCACTTCTCGTAGATCTCGAAGAACTTGCCGGACTCGATGCCGTCCATGAGGCCCGAGTTGACCACGTTGCGGAAGTCGGACTCCCCCTTCCGCATCGCCATCCCGTAGGGCTCGTAGGAGTAGAAGTCGCCCACGATGTCCCACTGGGCCGGGTTTGGCGACTTGACCTTGAGGCCGGCGAGCTGGATGCCGTCGTTGGTGTAGGCGTCCACCTGGCCCTGCGCCAGCGCCTGGAAGGCGGCGGGCTGGTCCGGAAACTCGCGCAGGATGGCCTTGGGCGCCTTCTCGCGGATGATCCGCGCGTTGGTCGAGCCCTGCTGGGCCGCGATGCGCTTGCCGTCGATGTTCTTGATGCCCTTGATGGGGCTGCCCTTCTTGACCAGGAACTGGGCCCCGGTGACGAAGAAGGTGAGCGAGAAGTCCACGCTGTCGCGCCGGGTCCTCGTATCGGTCATGGTCTCGGCGATCAGGTCCACCGCCCCCGAGGAGAGCAGCGGGATGCGGGTCGGCGGCGTGCTCTCCTTCTTCTCGACCTTGATCGGCTTGCCGAGCTTCTTCTCGAGCGCGGGCCGGACCAGCTCCTCGACCAGATCGATGGAGAAGCCGACCCACTCGTTCTTGGCGTTGACGTAGCCGAAGGGCGGCGATCCGGTGCGGGTGCCCACCGTCACCGTCCCGGTCTCGCCGATCTTGTCGAGCGTGCTCTTCTGCTGGGCCTGAGCCGGGGTCATCCCGGCCGCGAGCACCGCCAGCGCCATCACGAGTCCCATCGGTCGTCTCATGCACATCCTCCTGGGTGAGTTTTTCAATGCGTCAGGATCTTGGACAGGAAATCCTTCGCGCGGTCGGACTGCGGCGCGGCGAAGAAGGCCTCCGGCTTCTGCACCTCCACGATCTTGCCGTAGTCCATGAAAACCACGCGGCTGGCCACCCGGCGGGCGAAGCCCATCTCGTGGGTCACCACCATCATGGTCATGCCTTCCTTGGCGAGATCGGTCATGACGTCCAGCACCTCGTTGATCATCTCGGGGTCGAGCGCGGAGGTGGGCTCGTCGAACAGCATGATGCGGGGCTGCATCGCGAGCGCGCGCGCGATGGCCACCCGCTGCTGCTGGCCGCCCGAGAGATTGGCCGGGTAGTAGTCGGCCCGGTCCGGGATGCGCACCCGCTCGAGGAGCGTGCGGGCGATCTTCTCGGCCTCGGCCGTCCCCAGCCCCTTCACCTTCCGGGGCGCCAGCATGATGTTCTGCAGGACGGTCATGTGGGGGAAGAGGTTGAAGGACTGGAAGACCATCCCCACCTCGGTGCGGAGCTTGACCAGGTTGACCCCGTTGCCGGTGATGCCCTGCCCGTGGACCGCGATCTCGCCCTTCTGGATCGGCTCCAGCCGGTTCACGCAGCGGATCAGCGTGCTCTTGCCGGAGCCGGAGGGCCCGCAGACCACGATCACCTCGCCCGCGTCCACCTTCAAATCGACGTCGACCAGCACGTGATGCTCGCCGAACCACTTGTTGACGCCCTTGAACTCGATGGCGACCGCCATGGGCTACTCGATCACCACCAGCACGTCACCGGGATTGACCGTCTGGCCGGCCTGGGCGCGGATCTCCTTCACCGTGCCCGCGACCTGAGCCTTGAACTCGTTCTCCATCTTCATCGCCTCCAGGATGATCAGGCCGTCGCCCGGCGCCACCGTTTGCCCGATGGTGACCTCGACCACCGTCACCTTGCCCGGCATCGGGGCCTTGAGGATCTGACCGCGCTCGGCCCCGGTGGCCCCGCGGGTCCGGATGAGGTAGCGCGACTCCTCCTCCACCCGGATCGTGTAGCGCTCGCCCTCCACGTCCACCGCGTAGCCCGCGTCCTGCTCGGTCACGTCGGCCACGTAGGAGGCGCCGTCGAGCAGGATGGACCAGATGCCCTCGACGGTCTGGCGGGCATCGACGGTGAGCGTCTCGCCTTCGAGCGCGATCGTGTAGCGCCCCGCCGCGCCCGCGATCTCGATGGGGACGACCCGCCCGCCGTGCTGGGCCTCGAACTTCACCGGCCGCCCCAGCCCGGCCGGAGCGCCTGGCGCCAGCCGCGCGACGTGGGCGGCGGCGCGATCGGCGCCTGGCGGCCCGCGCGGTCGTAGGCGGTGAGGGCCGCCGCGATCAGGGCCACCTTGCGGTGACGGCCGGCTCCCTCCGGACGGTCCGAGGCGAGCAGGCGCTCCATGAAGCCGGTGGAGAGGCGGCCCGCCACGAAGTCCGGGTGCGCGACGATGCGCTGGAGGATCGGGATGGTGGTCTGCACGCCCACCACCTGGTACTCGGCGAGCGCCCGCCGCATGCGCGCGATGGCCGCGTCGCGGTCCGGCCCCCAGACGATCAGCTTCGCCATCAGCGTGTCGTAGAAGCGCGGGATGGTGCAGCCCGCGTAGACGCCGGTGTCGTCGCGCACCCACGGCCCGCCCGGCGCGCGAAGTCCCGACACGAGCCCGGGCGACGGGATGAACGACGCGTACGGATCCTCCGCGTTGATGCGGCACTCGATGGCCCAGCCGTTTGCGGCGACATCGTCCTGAGCGAAGCCGAGCTTGTCGCCCGCCGCGATGCGGAGCTGGTCCTTCACCAGGTCGCGCCCGGTGGTGAGCTCGGTGACCGGGTGCTCCACCTGCAGACGCGTGTTCATCTCGAGGAAATAGAAGCTCCGGTCGCGGTCGACGAGGAACTCCACGGTGCCCGCGTTCACGTAGCCCACCGCCGCGGCCACCCGGCAGGCGGCCTCGCCCATGCGCCGCCGCATCTCCGGCGTCACGAAGGGCGACGGGCTCTCCTCGACCAGCTTCTGGTGGCGCCGCTGGATGGAGCACTCCCGCTCGCCGAGATGCACCACGCCGCCGTGGGCGTCGGCCAGCACCTGGATCTCGATGTGGCGCGGCTCCTCCACGTAGCGCTCGATGTAGACCGCGGCGTCGCCGAAGGCGGCCCCCGCCTCGGCGCGCGCGGCCCGCAGCGCGGATGGAAGCTCGCCCGCCGTGCGCACCAGGCGCATCCCCTTGCCGCCGCCCCCCATGGCCGCCTTGAGCATGACCGGGTAGCCCACCTGGGCCGCGACGCGCGCCGCCTCGCCGTCGTCGGTCACCGGCTGCTCGGTGCCCGGCACCACCGGCACCCCGAGCTTCATGGCCACCCGGCGCGCCGACATCTTGTCGCCCATCGCGCGGATGGCCGCGGGCGGCGGCCCGATGAACGTGAGCCCGGCGGCCTGGCACGCCTCGGCAAAGGCCGCGTTCTCGGCCAGGAAGCCGTAGCCGGGGTGCACCGCCTCGGCGCCGGTCGAGCGCGCCGCCGCGATCAGGCGGTCGACGACGAGGTAGCTCTCGGTGGCGGGCGCCGGGCCGATGGGCACCGCCTCGTCGGCCGCGAGGACGTGCAGCGACTCCCGGTCGGCCTCGGAGAACACCGCGACGGTGGCGATACCCAGCTCGCGGCAGGCTCGGATGACCCGGACCGCGATCTCGCCGCGATTGGCGATGAGGACCTTCTTGAAAGGGGCGCTCACGACGCTCGGATCATAGCAGGAGTGGCGCCTGAGGGGCAACGCTTAAACCCGCGCCCCACCTGACCAATCTAGCGATCGAGCCCCTTCACCGCCTCCTCCACGAACGAGGTGTCGACGATGGCCTTGAGCGGCAAGGTCTTCTTCATGAACCCATTCGCCACCCACCAGCTCATCTGCCGCTCGATGTCGGTGACCAGCAGCCGGCCGTTCCGGTCCTGGAACGGGAACCCGAGCCTGATGATCTCCGGCCGGGCCCCGGTGTACTTGGCGGTGATCTCGACGACCTCGTCGTAGCTGGCCCCGTGCGCCGCGCGGCCATCCTTCTGCACCAGCGCGGCATCGAAGTAGTACCGGGAGGCCTTCACGTAGCCCTTCATGAACGCCACCGCCCGCGCCCGATCGGTGGCGAGCTTGTCGGAGTAGAAGACGGTGGCGATCTGCCAGGGATAGAGGTCGCCCGCCCACGCGAGGATCTTGCCGAAGCCCTGCGCCTCTGCGGCGCCGGGGAACGGCTGCGGCACCAGGATGGCGTCCACCTGCTTGCCCTTGAGCGCCTCCACGGTGGCCGCCATGGCCTGGAGCGGCACGATCTTCACGTCCGTCAGGCGGAGCCCGTCCTTCTCCAGGATGTTGCCGATGTGGTAGTGGAACGTGGAGCCGAGCTGGGTGACGCCGATGCGCTTGCCCTTGAGGTCCTTGATCGACCGGAGGCCCCCGTCCCACGCCTCCTTCTGGACCACGATGGCCACCAGCGGGTAGCCCGGCCACTCGCGCCCCTTGTCGGCCACGATCCACAGCTTCTCGCCGCCCAGCACGATGTTGTAGAGCGCGGCGGTGAGCCCGGTAGCGCCCACGTCGAGCTGGCCCGCGGCCAGCGCGGTGGCGATGGGCGCGGCGGCCTGGAAGTAGACCAGCTCCGGCTCGACGCCGAACTCCTTGAAGAAGCCCTTCTCCACCCCGACGAAGATGGGCGCCGAGGAGGTCAGCTTGAGCACGCCGATTTTCATGGCGCTGGGGACCGGCCTGGACACCGGCGTGGACTGGGCGGGGGCATGCGCAGGATCCTCCCAGACGGGTGGGCGATACGGGTGGGATTAGGTGTGGCGCCAGCGGATCACCGCGCGCTCGAGCGCGCCGATGGCCCAGTACGAGGCCACGCCCAGGACCGACAGCACGACGATGCCCACCATGAGCTTGGTGGTCTCCATCAGGTTGCCGGATTGTAGGATGAGGAAGCCGATGCCGGCGTCGGCCGCGATCTGCTCGGCCGCCACCAGCAGCAGGAGCGCGGTGCCTGCGCCCAGCTTGAGCCCGGCGAAGACCATCGGCAGGGCCGACGGCAGGATCACCTTCCGGATCACGCTCCACCGCCCGGCGCCGAACGAGACGGCGGCGCGGATCAGCACCGGGTCGGCCTGGCGCACCCCCGCGTAGGTGTTGATGGCCATCGGGAAGAACACGCCGAGCGCCACCACCGCCACCTTGGAGGCCTCGCCGATGCCGAGCCAGAGGATCAGGAGCGGCAGCAGGGCGATCTTCGGGATCGGGAAGGTGGCGGCGATGATCGGCTGCACCACCGCGTCGGCCAGCGCGAAGAACCCCACCGCCACGCCGACGCCCACGCCCGCCACCGCGCCGACCCCGAAGCCCCAGGCCAGGCGCTCGAGGCTCGTCATCAGGTGGACGAGGAGCTGGCCCGAGCGCGCCATGTCGAGCCCTTCCGCTAGCACCCCCGACGGCGCGGGCAGGAAGAGGGCCGATACCCAGCCGGTGCGGGTCACCAGCTCCCACAGCACGACGAGCCCCAGCAGCGCGAGCACCCGCACGACCCGGTAGTCGGGACGGCGCAGGAACGCGGTGCGATCGGCGACGACCAGGCGCTCGACCGCCATCAGCCCTCGCGCTCCGCCACCACCTCGTCGTCGAGCAGCGCGGCCTGCGCCTGCGACTTGATCAGCCCCCAGATGCGGTCCGCGGCCTGCACGAAGACCGGGTCGCCCGGCTGGCCCTCCCGCCGTGGGCGCGGCAGCTTGATCGGCACGACGTCGAGCACCTCGCCCGGCCGTCGCGACAGCACGATCACCCGGTCGGCCATGAACACCGCCTCCTGGATGTTGTGCGTGACGTAAAGGATGGTCTGCCGGGTACGCTCCCAGATGCCGAGCAGCTCGTCCATCATCAGGGTGCGGGTCTGGGCGTCGAGGGCGGAGAAGGGCTCGTCCATCAGCAGCACCGCCGGCTCCACCGCCAGCGCCCGCGCGATGCCCACGCGCTGACGCATGCCGCCCGAGAGCTGGTGCGGATACTTGCTCTCGAATCCGTCGAGGCCGGTCATGTCGAGGTAGCGCCGCGTCCGCTCGACCCGCTCGAGCCCGGTGATGCCCAGCTCCTCGAGGCCGAGCTCGACGTTGGCTCGCACCGTGCGCCAGGGAAAGAGCGCGAACTCCTGGAACACGGTGGCGGTCACCGGCGCCCGCCCGGGGCGCGGCTCGCCCTCGAAGTAGACCCGGCCCGCGCTGGCGGGCAGGAGCCCCGCGATGATGCTGAGCAGGGTGGACTTGCCACAGCCCGAGGGACCCAGCAGGGCCACGAACTCGCGCGACTCGACCGCGAAGTCCACCTGGTGGAGCGCCACCACGTCGCGGCCCCGCCGGTCGTGGAAGGTCTTGGCGACAGCCTCGACGACGACGCGCATCTCAGCGCTGCCGGAGCGCGAAGCGCTGGATCTTGCCGGTCGTGGTCTTGGGCAGCTCGGCCACGAAGTCGACCCAGCGCGGCGACTTGTAGCCGCCGAGGCGCTTGCGCACCCCGTCTCGAAGCTCGGCCGCGAGCGCGTCCGACCCCGCCGTCCCGTCGCGGAGCACGCAGTAGGCGTGCGGCTTGGTGAGGCCGTCGGCGTCGCCCCGGCCGATCACCGCGACCTCCAGGATGGCCGGATGATCGCCGAGCGCCGCCTCCACCTCCGCCGGCGCCACCCACATGCCGCCCACCTTCAGCATGTCGTCGGTGCGCCCGCAGAAGAAGAAGTAGCCGTCGGTGTCCTGGTAGAACATGTCACCGGTGCGGAGCCAGTCGCCCTGCATGGTGGCCTTCGTCCGCTCGTGGCGGTTCCAGTAGCCCGGTGACGTGGAGTCGCCCTTGATCAGGAGCTGGCCGATCATCCCGGGCGCCACCGGACGGCCCTGGTCGTCGACCAGGCGCGCCTCGAAGCCGGGGACCACCTGCCCGCTCGAGCCGGCCCGGGCCGCCCCCGGTCGGTTGGCGATGAAGTCGTGGAGCGCCTCGGTCGAGCCCACCACGTCGAGCAGCTCGAGGCCGAAGCGCGCCTGCCAGGCGTGGAAGAGCGCCGCGGGCAGCGTCTCGCCCGAGGAGACGCAGAGCCGCAGCGAGGAGCAATCGAAGCGCCGCTCCGCGCTCTCGACCTGGAGCAGCCGCCGGTAGACCGTGGCCACCGCGAACAGCACGGTGGGCCGCTCGGCCTGGATCAGCTCGAAGACGCGCTCCGCCTCGAGCCGCTCCGGCACCAGGATCGAGGCCGCGCCCACCAGCGCGGGGAAGTAGAGCGAGTTGCCCAGCCCGAACGCGAAGTGGAGCTTGGAGGCCGAGAAGACGCGGTCGTCGGGCCCGATGCCGAAGGTCCCTCGCCCCACCAGCTCGGCGGCGTGGACCAGATCGTGGTGCAGGTGCACCGCCGCCTTGGGCCGCCCGGTCGAGCCCGAGGTGTAGAGCCAGAGCGCCACGTGGTCGCGGCTCGTGTCGGCGGGGGCGAGGTCGGGCGCGGCCCGCTCGAGCAGCCGCTCGTACTCGAGGCCCCCGCCCCGCCCCCCGACCACGATCACCGACCGGAGCGCCGGGCACCGCTCGCGGACCTCGAGGATCCGGGGCGCCGCGCTCTCCGAGGCGATCACGGCGCGGGCGCGGCTGTCCTCGAGCATGAACGCGAGCTCGTCAGCGGGGAGCGCGTCGCTCACCGGCACCGGCACCGCGCCGATCTTCATGGCGCCCCAGAAGGCCTCCGCGAACTCGGGCCGATCCGGCAGGACCAGGAGCACGCGCTGCTCCATCTGCACGTCGCGGGCGAGGAGCGCGTTGCCGAGGCGGTTGGCGCGCAGGGCGACCTCGGCGTAGGTGACGGCGCGCCCGGCGAAGCGGAAGGCGGTGCGGCCGCCTCGGTCTTCGGCGAGGTGACGATCGAGGAAATGCGTGGCGGCGTTGAACCGCTCGGGGACGTCGATGGCCGCCGTCATGCGGCCGATTCTAGCAGCACGGTCACCCGAGCAAGCGCATCTCGATCTGCCGCTTCCGGGGCCCCTCGAACTCCAGCAGCACCACCCGCTGGAACTCGCCCAGCGCGAGCTTGCCGTCCTGCACCGGGACGTGAACGCTCGGGCCGACCAGGGCGCTGAGAAAATGGGCCGCCACGTGGCCCGCCGAGTCGTGCCGGTACGCGAGCTTCGGCGTCAGCGACTGGAGGATGTCCATGATGTCCTCGGGAACGCCCGCTTCCCAGGTCATGACCGTCAGGGCCGCGGTCGTGTGCTTGAGGTAGAGGTGGCAGGTCCCGCCTGGCGCCCCGTCGAGCATCGCGCCGACCTGGCCGGTGATGTCGATGACCTGCTTCGGGCTCTTCGTCTCGATCTCGATGGTCAACGGCGCGATCGTACCCATTCGCCCGTCCTCCTCCGGCCGCCCCTAGTCGCTAGGGCGCGGCAGCACGAGTACCTCGTCCCCATGCGCGTCCTTTTCGCCGACCGGCCGCCAGCCCAGAAACCGGTAGAAACCGTGGGATCGTGTTCCGGGGTCCGGGGAGGCGCCCAGCCAGACCCGCGCCGGCTCGAACGACCGCAACCAGTCCACCGCCAGCGCCAAGAGCGTCTTGCCGATGCCACGTCCCTCGAACTCCGGCAGCACCGCCAGTACGAGCACCTCGCCAGTCGCGGACTCGCCGATGCAGAAGCCCACGATCCGCGATCCAGACGAACACACCCAGCCCCGGGTTGCGCCGGATACCAGATTCTGGGCCACCGAGGCGGGAGTGATGCCCATCGCCGCCAGCCGCTCTCGCGAGATCGCGTTCTCTCGGGTGGCCCCTCTCACGTCGAAGACCGCCTCGACGTCCCCCTCGCCAAGCGCTCGAAAGAGCACCTTCCGGTCCCCCACCGCGTCGCTCAACCGTCGGCCTACCCGGCGGCGAAGAAATAGTAGTCCGCCGTGTAGTCGATCCGAGCCGGCGTCCCGACGGTCGCCTGAGAACAATCGCTCGTGGGCGCCACGCCGCCCACGGTGTTCACCCGCTGTACGCTCGTGACCCGGCTGAACGCGCCGGCCGGCCCGACGGACTTCGCGGTGAGCAGCAGCCACGGGATGGCGCCGGCCACCGGGGCGTCGGCACGTTCCTTCACGGTTCCCAGGATCTTGCTCCCGTCGACCGACTCCCAGTGCGGCCCCGCATAGTGGCGGCCGACCTTCCTTCCCCGCCCGTCGAAGAGATCGGCTTCGGGCGCCACGAACGCCCATTCGTAGGCGCCGGGTTGATCCTTCCTGGCCCGGCATTCGTAGATCTGCACACCCCTTGCCGCGATGATCATCGCCAGCGATTCGCCTGCGGCGGGCCTGAGCTTCTCCGGCACGCTGATCGCAGACATCGGCGATGGCGGGCTCGCGCACGCGGCGACGAGAACGATCAGCAGAACGGCCATCACCTCGAGCGTCTTCACTCAGGTGGCCCGTCTCGCATCCGGTGAGCGGAAGCGCTCCACTCCCCTCGCGCGCGCTTTCGAGGCCTCGACCTCGCGATCGCGAGGCGGAGCGTTCGTGACGAGCGCGTCGAGCAGGGCCCGCGCGGCCCGCGCTACCTCGTCCACCGCTTGGGCGAACGGGGCCTCGTTCGCCTTGGACGGCTTCGAGAAGCCGCTCAACTTCCGCACGAACTGCAGGGACGACGCCCGGATCTCTTCCTCGGTGGCCGGCGGCCTGAAATTGTGCAGCGTCTTGATGCTCCGGCACATGCAAGGCCTCCTGACTTGTCGTGGTGTTGCTTTCGCGGGTATGGTCGCATGCCCGATCGGGGGGCGCCACCAGAGCAAGAACCCGCGAATGCGACGCGCGTCCGCGCGGGCTACCATGAGTCAGCCATGCCCGACCTCCTCGCCGCGCGCTCGCAGATGGCCGTGTCGCTGGGCTTCCACATCCTCTTCGCGATGGTGGGCATCGCCATGCCGGTCCTCATGGTGGTGGCCGAGCGGCGCTGGCAGCGCACCGGCGACCACATCTATCTCGATCTTGCCCACCGCTGGGCCAAGGGCACCGCCATCCTCTTCGCGGTGGGCGCCGTCTCCGGCACCGTGTTGAGCTTCGAGCTGGGACTGCTGTGGCCCGCCTTCATGGAGCGCGCGGGCGCCATCATCGGCATGCCCTTCTCGCTCGAGGGCTTCGCCTTCTTCACCGAGGCGGTCTTCCTCGGAGTCTACTTGTACGGCTGGGAGCGCATCTCCCCGCGCGCGCACCTGGCCGCGGGCTGGGCCGTCGCGGTCAGCGGCATGCTCTCCGGGATCTTCGTGGTCATCGCCAACGCCTGGATGAACGCGCCCACCGGCTTCCGCTGGGTGGACGGGCGGCCCGTCGACGTCGACCCCATCGCGGCGATGATGAACCCGGCCGCCTTCCCCCAGGTGCTCCACATGACGCTCGCGGCCTACGCGGCCACCGGCCTCGTGGTGGCGGGCATCCACGCCCTGCCCCTGCTCCGCCAGCCGCGTAACGCGTTCCACCGTCGCGCGCTGTCCGTGGCCCTGCTGATCGGGGCGCCGGCGGCCCTGCTCCAGCCCATCTCCGGCGACCTGAGCGCGCGCTTCGTCGCCCACTGGCAGGCGGTCAAGCTGGCGGCCATGGAAGGCCATTTCAAGACCGAGCGCGGCGCGCCGCTCCGGATCGGAGGCTGGCCCGACGAGGCGGCGGGTGAGACGCGCTACGCGATCGAAATCCCCTACGGGCTGTCGCTGCTGGCCTTCAAGGACCCGAGCGCGGAGGTCAAGGGCCTCCTGGCCTTTCCGCGCCAGGACTGGCCGCCGGTGGCCATCGTCCACGTGGCCTTCCAGGTGATGGTCAGCCTGGGCTCCTACATGGCGCTGGTGAGCGCGGCCGCGCTCTGGCTGATGTGGCGCCGGCGCGAGCTGACGCGCCATCGCTGGCTCCTGCGGGCCCTGGTGCTGGCCGCGCCGATGGGGTTCATCTGTACCGAGGCCGGCTGGGTCGTCACCGAGGTCGGGCGCCAGCCGTGGATCATCCAGGGCGTCATGCGCACGGCCGAGGCGGTCACGCCCATGCCGGGCCTCGTGGTCCCCTTCCTGGTGTTCACGGCCCTCTACGCGGGCCTCGGGGTCGTGGTGGCCTGGCTGCTCTACCAGCAAGTCCTCCGCAGCCCCGCGGCGACCGAGGAGGACGCGGCGTGACCGCCGACCTGGGCCCGGCCGAGCTGGTCGCCGGCTGCGCGTTGCTGGCGCTGACCACGTACGTGCTGCTGGGCGGGGCCGATTTCGGAGGCGGCGTCTGGGATCTGCTGGCCGCCGGCCCGCGCAAGCAGCAGCAGCGGGCGCTCATCGCCGAGGCGATCGGCCCCATCTGGGAGGCCAACCACGTCTGGCTGATCCTCGTGGTCGTGCTCCTGTTCACCGGCTTCCCGGCCGCGTTCGCCCGCCTCGGCATCACCCTGCACATCCCGCTGTCGCTCATGCTGATCGGCATCGTGCTGCGCGGCTCGGCCTTCACCTTCCGCAGCCACTACGGGCCCGGCCACGGCGAGGAGGGCGGTGAGGCCGCGCGCACGAGCCGGCACTGGGGCCGGGTCTTCGCCATCGCGAGCGCGGGAACGCCGGTGCTGCTCGGCCTCTGTGTGGGCGCGCTGGCGTCGGGGGCGCTCACCGCGCCGGGGCGCGCCGGCTTCACCGCCACCTTCGTGGCGCCCTGGCTCACGCCGTTCGGACTCGGTGTCGGCCTGCTCACCCTGGCCCTGTTCGCGTTCCTGGCCGCCGTCTACCTGACCGTCGAGGCGCGGGAGCCCGCTCTCCGGGAGGACTTCCGGCGCCGGGCCCTGGGCGCGGCCGTCGCGGTCTTCGTGGCCGCGTTCGGCACGCTCGGCTTGGCCCACCTCGGCGCGCCGCTGATGGGCCGCGCGCTCACCGCCGCGCCGTGGGCGCCGGCCCTTCACGCGGCCACCGCGGTGGCCGCGGTGACCGCCATCTGGGCGCTGTGGCGCCGGCGCTACCGGCTCGCCCGCGTCGCGGCGGCGGGCCAGGTCGCGCTGATCCTGTGGGGCTGGGCGCTGGCCCAGTATCCCTACCTGATCCCGCCCGACCTGACCATCCGCGCGGCGGCGGCCCCGCGCATCACCCTGGTCCTGGTCCTCTGGGCCCTCGTGGCCGGGGGGCTCGTGCTTTTCCCGTCGCTGATCTATCTTCTTCGGGTGTTCAAGCGAGAGCCGACCCGGTCGTGAGCCTCACCGTCTTCTCGGTGGCGGTGCTCTTCACGTCGCTGGGGGCGGGAGTGGTGGGCGCCATCCTGGGGCTGGGCGGCGGCATCCTGCTGGTGCCGATCCTGACCATCTTCTACGGGGTCGACCTGCACTACGCGATGGGGGCCAGCATCATCTCGGTCATCGCCACCTCGAGCGGGGCGGCCGCGTCCTACCTGCGCACCGGCCTCAGCAACCTCCGCGTGGGCCTGTTCCTGGTGATGGCCACCGTCACCGGCGCGCTCACCGGCGCGCTGCTGGCCGGCGTGGTCCCCACCCGCTGGCTCGAGCTGATCCTGGGGCTCGCGCTCTCCTACTCCGCGTTCACCACCATCCGACAGCTCGGGGACGAGCTGCCCCGCGATCTCTCGGCGGACGGGCTCGCGATCCGGTTTGGTCTCGAAGGCACCTACCACGACCTGCGCCTGGAGCGAGAGATCCCCTACCGGGCCCGCAACGTGGCGGGCGGCTTCGTGGCCATGTACGGCGCGGGCGTCCTCTCCGGCATGCTCGGCATCGGCAGCGGCGCGTTCAAGGTGCTCGCGATGGACTACCTGATGCGCCTGCCCATGAAGGTCTCCACCGCGACCAGCAACTTCATGATCGGGCTGACCGCGGCGGCCAGCGCCGGCATCTACTTCAGCCGGGGCGACATCCACGTGCTGATCGTGGCCCCGGTGGCGGTGGGCGTGCTGGCCGGCGCCTACCTGGGCACCACCGTGATGGCCCGCATGCGCAACACCACAGTGCGGAAGCTCTTCCTGCCCATCGTGGTGTACCTCGCGCTCTCGATGATCCTGCGCGGGCTCGGCATCCACCTGCTGTGACCACGACCCGGCCCGCGTTTGCCGTCGAGCTCCTCGTCGCTCGCGTCTTGCTCGTTGGCGGGCTCGTCGGGCTCGCGCTGATCGTCTTCGGGCTCGGGCTCTACGCGGCGCACGGGGGCTTTCACCAGCACGTGCTGCTGCTGAGCCGCCCGGCCGGCGACGCGCCACCGGGCGTGTTCACCTCGCTGCGGCAGATCGGAGTCGGGCTGCGCCACCGGCCGGTCGATCCGCTCGCGCTGAGCGCGCTCGGCCTGGTGTTGCTGATGGCCACGCCGGGCGCCGCGGTCACCCTGGCGATCCCGGGCTTCCTGGCCGCCCGGGACTTCCGCTACGCGACGATCGCCGCGCTGGTGCTGGCGATGCTGCTGGTGAGCCTGTTGCTGGCCGGGGCCATCCACAGCTAGCGCCGGGCGCTCGCCGCGTGCGAGCGCCTCGGGGTCACTCGCTCTCGTTCGGGCGACTGCGCCAGCGCTTCACGTCCGCCCGCTGCTTCTTGCCGGCGAGCCGCCGACGCCGGGCCCCGGCCGACGGCCGCGTCTTCACGCGCGGGCGAGGCGCGACCAGCGCGGCGCGGACCAGGTCGGCCACGCGGGCGCGGGCGTCCTCCAGGTTCCGGGCCTGGTTGCGCGTCGCCTGGCTCGTCACGACGAGCCGTCCCTCCGCGTCCGCGCGCGGCTGGGCCAGGACGCGCAGGCGCGCTCGCGCGGGGTCGGACAGCCCTTCGATCGCCTCCAGGTCCACGCGGAGGTCGATCTTGGTCGCGACCTTGTTCACGTTCTGCCCGCCGGGCCCGGAGGCGCGCACCGCGTGGACCGTGAGCGCGGCCGCGGGCACCCGCACCTCACCGGTCACGACGATCGGGTCGGCCATGGCGCGGATCCGGTCGGCAGGCGGGCGCTCAGCGCGGCGACGAACTCGTCGGGGCGGCTCGGCGAGAGCACCACGAAGCCGCCCGGCGTCTCGAGGAAGACGAGGTCGGCGGTGTTGGTGATGGCCAGGTAGTGCCAGCCGCTGCGCGGGTTCCAGCGCGGGCCATGGGAGCCGAAGAGCCCGTTGAGCCCGGCGGCCAGCAGCCCGCCGATCGGCCGCCGGCGGCGATCGCACCCGGTGATGCGGTCGTACGGGATGAGGCGTCGGAGCCAGCGCCGCTCGAGCCGCACGCCGTGCTCCTCGAGGGTGTACCCGCTCGGGGCGAGACCCTGGATGGCCCAGAGCGCGCCCAGGAACGGCAGGGGCAGGATCAGCGCGGTGGGATCCCCGGTGGCCGCCACCAGCCCCACCGAGCCGAGGAAGGGCCCGCCGAAGCCGACCCCGATGCCCAGCACCCCGGCCAGCAGGCGCTGCTTCCGGCCGAGGGACGCCGGGAAGTGCACTCCCTACCTGGCGAAGATCTCGAGCGCGCCGAAGAAGTAGGGGATCTCGAAGGCGGCCGACTCCGCCGAGTCGGAGCCGTGGACCGCGTTGGCCTCGATCGACGACGCGAAGTCCTTCCGGATCGTCCCGGTGTCGGCCTTGGCCGGATCGGTGGCGCCCATCAGCTCCCGCAGGCGCGCGATCGCGTTCTCCCCTTCCAGCACGATCGGCATGCACGGCCCCTGGGTCATGAAGGCGCAAAGGCTCGCGTAGAACGGCCGCTCCTTGTGCACGATGTAGAACCCGCCGGCCTGGACCGCGCTCAGGTGGACGAGCTTGGCCGCGAGGACCTTGAGACCGGCCTTCTCGAAGCGGGCGATGATCTGGCCCGCGACGCCCTTGGCGACGGCGTCCGGCTTGATGATGGTGAGGGTGCGCTGGACGGCCATCGCGGACGGGTCCCTACCCTTTCTTGCCCACCACGCGGGCGACGGTCGCGCCCATGTCGGCGGGGCTCTTGACGGTGGTGATGCCGGCGGCTTCCATCGCGGCCATCTTCTCGGCCGCGGTCCCCTTGCCGCCGGCGATGATGGCGCCGGCGTGGCCCATGCGACGGCCGGGCGGCGCGGTCTGGCCGCAGATGAAGCCGACGACCGGCTTGGTGACGTGGGCCTTGATGAAGGCGGCCGCCTCTTCCTCCGCGGTCCCGCCGATCTCGCCGATCATCATGATCGAGGTGGTATCGGGATCGCCCTGGAAGAGCTCGAGCACGTCGATGAAGTTCGTCCCGTTGACCGGGTCGCCCCCGATGCCCACGCAGGACGACTGGCCGAGCCCGCGCCGGGTGAGCTGGTGGACCACCTCGTAGGTGAGCGTGCCGCTGCGCGAGACCACACCCACGCTGCCGACCTTGTGGATGTGGCCCGGCATGATCCCGATCTTGGCCTGGCCCGGCGTGATCAGGCCCGGGCAGTTGGGGCCGACGAGCCGGCTCGCGGTGCGCGCGAGGAAGGCCTTCACCCGCACCATGTCCGCCACCGGCACCCCCTCGGTGATGCACACGATCAGCGGCACCCCCGCGTCGGCGGCCTCCATGATGGCGTCGGCGGCGGCCGGGGGCGGCACGAAGATCAGCGCGCAGTCGGCGCCGGTGGCCTTCACCGCGTCCTCCACCGTGTTCCAGACCGCGAAGCCCTCGTGGGTGGTGCCGCCCTTGCCGGGCGTGACCCCGCCCACCACCTGGGTGCCGTACTCCTTGCAGCGCGCGGCGTGGAAGGCACCCTCCTTGCCGGTGATGCCCTGCACCAGGACTTTTGTAGTACGGTCGACGAGAATGCTCATGGTTGGGTGGCTGGGCCTCTTCGCCCTTCGGGCTCATCGGGGCGGCGCCGCAACCGGATGATCATGCGCGCTCGCCCCGGGCGAGCGCGACCACCTTCTTGGCGCCCTCGCCCATGTCGTCGGCCATCACCAGCGAGAGCCCCGACTCGGCCAGCATCTTCTTGCCCTGCTCGACGTTGGTACCCTCGGCCCGCAGCACCACCGGGAGCTTGAGCCCGAGCTTCTTGACCGCGGAGATGATGCCCTCCGCGAGCCGGTCCACTCTCAGGATGCCGCCGAAGACGTTGATGAAGACCGCCTTCACGCTCGGGTCGGACGAGAGGATGCGGAACGCGTTCTCGATCTGCTCGGGGGAGGCCCCGCCGCCCACGTCGAGGAAGTTGGCCGGCTCGCCGCCGGCCAGCTTGATGATGTCCATGGTGGCCATCGCCAGCCCGGCCCCGTTCACCATGCAGCCGACGTTGCCGTCGAGCTTGATGTAGTTGAGGCTGTACTTCGAGGCCTCCACGTCGAGCGGGGTCTCCTCGTTCACGTCGCGCAGGGCCACGATGTCCTTGTGGCGGTAGAGCGCGTTGTCGTCGAAGTTGAGCTTGGCATCGAGCGCGATCACCCGCCCGTCCTTCGTGACCACCAGAGGATTGATCTCGGCCAGCGAGCAGTCCTTCTCGAGGTAGGCCCGGAAGAGGCTCAGGATCAGGGCCACGCCCTGCTTGAGCTGCTCCCCGGCGAGGCCGAGCCCGAACGCGAGGTTGCGCGCCTGGAAGGGCTGAAGCCCCAGCGCGGGGTCCGTCCATTCGCGGATGATCTTCTCCGGATGGGTGGCCGCCACCTCCTCGATCTCCATGCCGCCCGCCTGCGAGGCCATGACCACGTGGGTGCCGCGGCCGCGGTCGAGGGTCATCGAGAGGTAGAGCTCGGTGGCGATCGGTGACGCCTCCTCCACCAGCACCTTGAGCACCTTGATGCCCTCGGGCGGGGTCTGCGGCGTCTTGAGCATCATGCCGAGGATCTGCTTGGCCGCCGCCTCCGCGCCCGCCGCGTCGTCGGCCAGCTTCACCCCGCCCGCCTTGCCGCGCCCGCCCGCGTGGACCTGGGCCTTGACGACGACCCGGCCCCCCAGCCGCTGGGCGATCGCGCGGGCCTGGACCGGAGTGTCGGCCACGTCACCGGCCGGCACCGGCACCCCGAACTCCTTGAGGATGGCCTTGCCCTGGTACTCGTGGATCTTCATCGGCCGCGAAGCTTGCGGAGCACCCACACCACCGGGTCGTAGCCGTCGGCCACGCGCTCCTTCAGCGGGATGATGCCGTTGTCGGTGATGTGGATGTGCTCGGGGCAGACCTCGGTGCAGCACTTGGTGATGTTGCAGAGCCCGATCCCCGCGTGGTCGCGCAGGAACGCGGTGCGATCCACCGTGTCGAGCGGATGCATCTCGAGCGCGGCGGCCTTGATGAAGAAGCGCGGGCCCGAGAAGCTCTTCTTCTTCTCCTCGTGGTCGCGGATGACGTGGCAGACGTCCTGGCACAGGAAGCACTCGATGCACTTGTGGAACTCCTGCCCGCGCTCGACGTCCTCCTGCATCATCCGGTACTTGCCGTCCGCGTCCGGCGGCCTGAGCCGCAGCGGCGGGACCTGCTTGGCCTTCACGTAGTTGAAGGAGACGTCGGTGACCAGGTCCCGGATCAGCGGGAAGGTCCGGATGGGGGCCACCGAGATCGGCTCCCCTTCCTTGAAGATGTCCATCCGGGTCATGCACATCAGGCGCGGCTGGCCGTTGACCTCCGCGCTGCACGAGCCGCACTTGCCCGCCTTGCAGTTCCAGCGGCAGGCGAGGTCCGGGGCCTGGGTGGCCTGGATCCGGTGGATCACGTCGAGGACCACGAGGCCCTCGCCGCCCTCGACCTTGTACTCCTTGAAGTCACCCGCCTCGGGACTGCCGCGGAACACCCGCATCGTGAAGGTCGGCATCACTTCTTCTCCTGGAGGAGGGCTTTCAGCTCGGGGGGCAGCTGGGGCAGCGGCTCCCGCCGCAGGTCCATCCGGTCCCCCTTCTGCCGGGAGACGAGGTTGACGGTGCCCCAGGTGTCGTCGGTGTACGGATGGTCCTCCCGGGTATGGCCGCCGCGGCTCTCTTTCCGCTCGAGCGCCGCGAGCGCGCAGCACTCCGAGACGGTCAGGAGCGAGGCCAGGTCGAGCGCGGTGTGCCAGCCCGGGTTGTACACGCGCCCGCCCTCGACGCGCACCCGCTTGGCGCGCTCCTTCAGGCCCTCGAGCTTCTGGAGCGCCTCCTTCAGCTCGGCCTCGACCCGGATGATGCCCACCAGGTTCTGCATCGTGTCCTGCAGATCGGACTGGATGGTGTACGGGTTCTCGCCGCCGGTCCGGGTGAAGGGCTCGAGCATCTGCCGGGCGATCTGCTCCACCTGTCCCGCGTCCACCTTGAGGGCGCCGCCCAGGTTCTTGGCGTAGAGCGCGGCGTGCAGACCCGCGCGCCGGCCGAACACCAGGAGGTCGCCGAGGGAGTTGCCCCCGAGCCGGTTGCTGCCGTGCATGCCGCCCGCGACCTCGCCGGCCGCGAAGAGTCCGGGCACCGTGGCCGCGGTCGAGTCGGCGTCGACCCGCACCCCGCCCATCACGTAGTGACAGGTGGGGCCGACCTCCATCGGCTCCTTGGTGATGTCGACTCCGGCCAGCTCCTTGAACTGGTGGTACATGGAGGGCAGGCGCTTGCGGATGTAGTCGGCGTCGCGCCGGGTGCAGATGTCGAGGAACACCCCGCCGTGGGGCGTGCCCCGGCCCGCCTTCACCTCCGAGTTGATCGCCCGCGCGACCTCGTCGCGCGGCAGCAGATCGGGGGTGCGGCGGTTGTTCTTCTTGTCCACGTACCAGCGGTCGGCCTCTTCCTGGCTGTCCGCGGTCTCTCCCTTGAAGAACTCGGGGATGTAATTGAACATGAACCGCTCGCCGTTGGTGTTCTTGAGCGTGCCCCCGTCGCCCCGGACCCCCTCGGTCACCAGGATGCCGCGCACCGAGGGCGGCCACACCATCCCGGTCGGGTGGAACTGGACGAACTCCATGTCGATGAGGTCGGCGCCCGCCCAGACCGCGAGCGAGTGGCCGTCGCCGGTGTACTCCCAGGAGTTCGAGGTGAACTTCCACGCCTTGCCGATGCCGCCGGTGGCGAGCACGACGGCCTTGGCCTTGAAGAGCACGAACTTGCCGGTGTTGCGCCAGTAGCCGAAGGCCCCGGCCACGCGGTCGCCGTCCTTGATCAGCCGCTCGATCTTGCACTCCATGTAGACCTCGATCGGCTGGTGGATCGCATGGTACTGGAGCGTCCGGATCATCTCGAGGCCGGTGCGGTCGCCCACGTGGGCCAGGCGCGCGTAGCGGTGGCCGCCGAAGTCGCGCTGGGAGATCAGGCCCTCCTTGGTGCGATCGAAGAGGGCGCCGTAGCGCTCCAGCTCCAGCACCCGCTCCGGGCTCTCCTGGGCGTGCAGCTGGGCCATGCGCCAGTTGTTGAGCATCTTGCCGCCGCGCATGGTGTCGCGGAAGTGCACCTGCCAGTTGTCCTCCGGCCACACGTTGCCCATCGCGGCCGCGATGCCGCCCTCGGCCATGACGGTGTGGGCCTTGCCGAGGAGCGACTTGCACACGAGGCCGACCGACATGCCCTGCGCCGCCGCCTCGATGGCCGCGCGCAGACCGGCGCCGCCCGCGCCGATGACCAGGACGTCGTGCTCGTGTGTCTCGTACTCTTCGGTCGCCATCAGATGATCCTCCAGTCGTGGATGATCCCCATGGAGACGAGGCGGATGTAGAGGTCGGTCAGCCCCACGCTGAACAGGGACAGCCAGGCGAAGGCGGGGTGCTTCTCGTTGAGCCGGGTGATCCCGCGCCACAGCGAGTAGCGCACCGGCGCCTTCGAGAACACGTCCACCACCCCGCCGCAGACGTGCCGGCAGGAGTGGCAGGAGAAGGTGTAGCCGGCGAGGAACACCACGTTGATCCACATCACGAGGGTGCCCACCCCGATCCCGAAGCCGTCCTTGAACCGGAAGGCGAGGATTGCGTCCCACGTCAGCAGCGCGATGAAGAGGACCGCCACGTACCAGGCGTAGCGGTGGAAGTTCTGGAGGATGAGCGGGAAGCGGGTCTCGCCGGTGTACCCCGACTTGGCGTCCCGCACCGCGCACGCGGCTGGCGCCAGCCAGAACGAGCGGTAGTAGGCCTTGCGGTAGTAGTAGCAGGTCAGGCGGAAGAGGCCGGGGCCCCCCAGGATCAGGAAGGCGGGCGAGAGCACGCCCACGATCGGCAGCGAGATGTCGGGCAGCGTCCACCCGCCGAAGCTGTGGTGCAGGCACGCCTTGGTCAGACAGGGCGAGTAGAACGGCGACAGGTACGGGTCCGCGAAGTAGTGGGCGTTCTGGAACGCGGCCCACGTCGAGTAGACGATGAAGGACAGCAGCACCGCCACCACCGTGACCGGCAGCGCCCACCACGGATCCGTCCGTAGATGCGCCGCCCGGATAGGCGGGCGCGCTGCGATGCGGCCCAGCCCCTGCGCCGTTGCGCCGTTCATGACCCCTCCCTCGCGAAGGCCTTCATGCCGTCCTGATAGAGATCGCCGCCGTGGCAGTCGTTGACCACGATGGCCGGGAAGCCGGCCACCTCGAGGCGTCGGATGGCCTCGGTGCCGAGATCCTCGTACGCCACCACCTCGAGCTTCTTCACGAAGCCCGCCAGCACCGCGCCCGCGCCCCCGATCGCCCCGAGGTAGACCGCCTTGTACTGGCGGAGCGCGTCCTTGACCGGCTGGGAGCGCGCGCCCTTGCCGAGCGTGCCCTTGAGCCCCAGCGCCAGGAGCTTCGGGGTGAACTTGTCCATGCGCCCGCCGGTGGTGGGCCCGATCGAGCCCACCACGTCGCCGGGCCGCGCGGGCGAGGGGCCGGTGTAGTAGATGATCTGGCCTCGCACGTCGATCGGCAGCGGCTGGCCCGCGTCGATCAGCGGCAGCAGGCGGGCGTGGGCCGCGTCGCGCGCGGTGTACATCACGCCGGTGATGCGGATTCGGTCCCCCGCCTTCAGCGACTCCACGTCGGCGTCGGAGAGCGGCGGGGTGATGTCCTTGGTTCCGTCAGCCCCTAGGGTGATCATCGCCCTCACCCCATCCCGCGCCGGTTCACAGCGTCACCTCTTTGTGGCGGTGCGCGTGGCACTCGATCGTGACCGCCACCGGCAGGCTCGTGATGTGGCACGGATAGGTCAGGATGTGGACGCCGAAGGCGGTGGTGTCGCCGCCGTAGCCCTGGGGCCCGATCCCGAGCCGGTTGGCGCGCTCGAGCACCTCGCGCTCCACCGCGGCCACCGCCGGGTCCGGGTTGGGCGCCCCCAGCTCGCGGAACAGCGCCTTCTTGCTCAGGCGCGCGGCCTGCTCGAAGGTGCCCCCCACCCCCACCCCCGCGATCAGCGGCGGGCAGGCATCGGGACCCGCGGTGCGGATGCACTCGACGATCCACTCCTTCACCCCGTCCACCCCCTCGGCGGGGGTGAGCATCTTGTACTTCGAGCGGTTCTCGCAGCCGCCGCCCTTGGCCATGACCTGGATCTTGAGGGCGGCGCCCGGCACCACGTCCAGGTGGATGACCGCCGGGGTATTGTCGCCGGTGTTCACGCGGTCGAAGGGCGAGCGCACGATGGAGGCTCGGAGATAGCCTTCCCGGTAGCCCTGCCGCACCCCCTCGTTGATCGCGCCGTAGAGATCGCCGCCGGTGACGTGCACGTCCTGCCCCAGCTCGAGGAAGCACACCACGAAGCCGGTGTCCTGGCAGTAGGGGATCTTCTTCGTCCGGGCCAGCTCCGCGTTCTGCTGCAGGATCTGGAGCACCTGCCGCCCGGCCGGGGAGCGCTCCTTCTCGAGGGCTCCCGCGAAGGCCCGCAGCATGTCGGGCTCGAGCGAGTAGTTCGCCTCCATGCAGAGCTTCTTGACCGCGTCGACGATGGAGGAGACGTGGATCTCGCGCATGCGCCTACTTCTTGGCCATCGAGGCGAAGAACTCCTGCCGCCGGCGCTCGAACTCCGCGGGCGACGGGTCCTCGACGTGGGTGGCGAGGCCCCACCGGTGACCGGAGGGATCGTCGACCGCGGCGAAGCGGTCGCCCCAGAACATGTCGGTCACCGGCATCACCACCTTGGCCCCCGCCCCCACCGCGCGGGTGAAGGCCGCGTCGACGTCGGGCACGTACAGGTAGAGCGAGCTGGTGGCGTGGCCGGCCGAGACCGGCGAGACGCAGCCCATGCCCGGGTACTCGTCGGCCAGCATGATGCGGGAATCGCCGACCTGGATCTCGGCGTGCATGATCTTGCCGTCCGGGGAGGCGACGCGCATGATCTCGCGGGCCCCGAAGGCCCGCTGGTAGAAGTCGATGGCCGCGGCCCCGTCCTTGAGCGTCAGGGACGCGGTCACGGTGTGGTAGCCGTCCGGAATTGCTTTGCTCATGGGCCTGTACCCCCTTTCTTATCCACTCGCCTCGCCTTCGGCTTCAGCTCGCCCTGCTACCCCGGCCCTCTCCCCTGAGGGGAGAGGGAGCGAGGTTAGAGTTTCAATTTATCGACGAGCTCGCGGACGGCGGCGGCCGACTTGTCGAAGGCGGCCTGCTCGTCCTTCTGGAGCTTGATCTCGATGATCTGCTCGACGCCTCGCCGCCCGAGCTTCACCGGGACGCCGACGTAGAGGCCCTTGGTCCCGTACTGGCCGCTCAGGTAGGCCGCGCAGGGCAGGATCTTCTTCTTGTCCTTCAGGATCGCCTCGACCATCTCCACCGCGGAGGCGGCGGGGGCGTAGTAGGCGCTGCCCGACTTGAGGAACGCCACGATCTCGGCACCCCCGTTGGCGGTGCGCGTGACCAGGCTCTGGATCTTGTCCGCCGGCAGCAGGTCGGTGATCGGGATGCCCGCCACCGTGGAGTAGCGCGGCAGCGGCACCATGGAGTCGCCGTGCCCGCCCAGCACGAAGGCGGTGACGTTCTCGACCGACACGTCGAGCTCCCGCGCGATGAAGGTGCGGAACCGGGCCGAGTCGAGCACCCCGGCCATGCCGATGACCCGCTCGGGCGGGAAGCCCGACTTCTTCCACGCGAGCTGCACCATGGCGTCGAGCGGGTTGGTGACCAGGATCAGGATCGCGCTCCGGGAGCGCTTCACCACCTGCTCCACCACCGAGCCCACGATCTCCGCGTTCTTGAACAGGAGGTCGTCGCGCGTCATGCCCGGCTTGCGCGCGAGCCCGGCGGTGATGACCACGATGTCCGAGTCGGCGGTCTCGTCGTAGCCGTTGCTGCCGATCAGGTTGGAGTCGTAGCCGTGGACCGGGCCGGCCTGGGCCAGGTCGAGGGCCTTGCCCTGGGGAATCCCCTCGACCACGTCGACCAGGACCACGTCGCCCAGCTCCTTCTCGACCACGTACTGGGCGACCGAGGCGCCGACGTTGCCGGCGCCGATGACCGAGATCTTGGGGCGCGGACGGAGCTCGGTCAGGATCTCGGCCTTGCCGACTTGCAGCGCCGCCATCAAAGCGTCTCCATGCTCTTGATGACGGCGGTGCCGAACTCCGAGCACTTCACTTCCCTGGCCCCCTCCATCATGCGGGCGAAGTCGTAGGTCACCACCTTCTGGCCGATGGTCTTCTCGATGCCCGCGACCACCCGGTCGGCCGCCTCGTTCCAGCCCATGTAGCGCAGCATCATCTCGCCGGAGAGGATGACCGAGCCCGGATTGACCTTGTCCTGGCCCGCGTACTTGGGCGCGGTGCCGTGGGTCGCCTCGAACAGCGCGTGGCCGGTGTCGTAGTTGATGTTGGCCCCGGGGGCAATGCCGATGCCGCCCACCTGCGCGGCGAGCGCGTCGGAGAGGAGGTCCCCGGTCAGGTTGCAGCACGGGATGACGTCGAACTCGTCGGGCCGGGTCAGGATCTGCTGTAGGAACGCGTCGGTGATGGCGTCCTTGACCAGGATCTTCCCCGCGGGCGGCTTGCCGCCGCAGTCGTCCCAGGAGATCAGCCGGTCCGAGAACTCGCGCTTGGCCAGCGCGTAGCCCCACTTCATGAACATCCCCTCGGTGTACTTCTGGATGTTCCCCTTGTGCACGAGGGTCACGTTGCGGCGGCCGTTCTCCACCGCGTAGCGCATGGCGGCGCGGATGAGCCGCTCCGAGCCCTCCCGGGAGACCGGCTTGATGCCGATCGACGAGCTGTTCGGGAAGCGGATCTTGGTGACGCCCATCTCCTTCTGGAGGAACTGGACGACCTTCTTGGCCTCCGGGGTCCCATCCGCCCACTCGATGCCCGCGTAGATGTCCTCGGTGTTCTCGCGGAAGATCACCATGTCGATCTTCTCGGGATGCTTCACCGGCGAGGGCACGCCCTTGAGCCAGCGCACCGGGCGGAGGCAGACGTAGAGGTCCAGCTCCTGCCGTAGCGTCACGTTGAGCGAGCGGAAGCCCTCGCCGATCGGGGTGGTCAGCGGCCCCTTGATGGCCACCAGGTACTGGCGGATGACGTCGAGGGTCTCGGTCGGCAGCAGGTTCGGCGGGCAGTCCGCGCCGTACACCGCCTGGGCCTTCTCCCCCGCGTACACCTCCGCCCACGCGATCTTGCGACGCCCCTTGTATGCCTGGGCAACCGCCGCATCCAGCACTCGAACGGACGCGGCCCAGATGTCGGGGCCGATGCCGTCGCCCTCGATGAAGGCGACGATCGGGTGGTCGGGAACCTGTAGCTTGCCGTGGGTGATCGTGATCTTCTCGCCGGCCGGAATCTTCACGCGCGCTGCCGCCATGAGACTTCTCCTCGCTGAAAAGTTAAGTGAGAGCGTTCAGGGCGGAGCCCGCCTTGAACCAGCCGATCTGCTCGTCGGTCATGGTGTGGAGGCACTGGATCGTGACCGTCTTGCCTCCCGCCTTGTGGATCACCACCTCCACCGGCTTGCCCGGGGCGAGCCCGGCCAGCCCTTTGACGCTGACCCGGTCCGCCTGCTCGAACAGGTCGTAGTCCGACGTCTTGGCGAACGTGAGCGGCAGGATCCCCTGCTTCTTGAGGTTCGTCTCGTGGATGCGGGCGAAGCTCTTGACGATCACGACCTTGCCGCCGAGGTAGCGCGGCGACATGGCCGCGTGCTCGCGGCTCGATCCCTCGCCGTAGTTCTCGTCGCCGATCACGACCCAGCTCACCCCGCGCGCCTTGAGGTCCCGCGCGATCTGGGTGAAGGTCTTGCCCGCCTCCCCGGTGACCGGATTGACGCCCTTGCCCGCCTCGCCGGTGAAAGCGTTCACCGCGCCCAGGAACATGTTGTCGCTGATCCGGTCGAGGTGCCCGCGGAAGCGCAGCCACGCGCCGGCGGGCGAGATGTGGTCGGTGGTGGTCTTGCCCTTAGTCTTTACTAAAATAGGAAGCTCACCGAAATCTCTGCCATCCCACCGCGGGAACGGCTGCAGCAGCTGCAGCCGCTCGCTGTTGGGTGCGACGACCACCTGCACGCTGTCGCCGTCGGCGGCCGGCGCCTCGAAGCCCGCGTCGCCGCCCGCGAAGCCCTGGGCGGGCAGCTCCTCGCCCTCGGGCGCGGTGAAGCGGAACGGCTTGCCGTCGGGCCCGGGAATCGTTCCGTGCACCGGGTCGAACTCGAGCGTGCCCCCGAAGGCCATCGCGGTGACGATCTCGGGACTGGTCAGGAACGACAGGGTGGAGGCGCTGCCGTCGTTGCGGCCGGGGAAGTTCCGGTTGAACGAGGAGACGATGGTGTTGGTCTCCTCCTTGCCCACGTCGCTGCGCTTCCACTGTCCGATGCACGGCCCGCACGCGTTCGCGAGCACGGTGCCCCCGATCTTCTGGAAGGTCTCCACCATGCCGTCGCGCTTGATCGTCTGGTAGATGCGCTCCGAGCCCGGGGTCACCAGGAACGGGGTCTTGGCCTTGACGCCCGCCTTGAGCGCCTGCATCGCGATGTGAGCGGCCCTCCGCATGTCCTCGTAGGAGGAGTTGGTGCAGGAGCCGATGAGGGTCTGCCGGATCTGCGCCGGCCAGCCCTCCTTCTTCACCTCGGCCGCGAGCTTCGAGATCGGCCGGGCCCGGTCTGGCGAGTGCGGACCCACGATGTGCGGCTCGAGCTCCGAGAGGTTGAGCTCGACCACCTCGTCGTAGAACTTCCGCGGGTCGCGCAGCACGTCCGGATCGGCCACCAGGTGCTGGCGGTGCTGCTCGGCGAGCCGCGCGATGTCGGCCCGGTCGGTGGCGCGGAGGTAGGCCGCCATCCGGTCGTCGAAGTGGAAGAGCGAGGTGGTCGCCCCCAGCTCCGCGCCCATGTTGCAGATGGTGCCCTTGCCGGTGGCGCTGATCGACTCCGCCCCCGGCCCGAAGTACTCGATGATCTTGTTGGTGCCGCCCTTGACGGTCAAGAGCCCGCAGAGGTAGGTGATCACGTCCTTGGGCGAGCTCCAGCCCGCGAGCTTGCCGGTCAGGTGCACGCCGATCAGCTTGGGATCGAGCACCTCCCAGGCGAGCCCGGCCATCGCCTCGCCGCAGTCCGCGCCGCCCACCCCGATGGCGGCCATGCCGAGGCCGCCCGCGTTCGGGGTGTGGGAGTCGGCGCCGATCATGAGGCCGCCGGGGAAGGCGTAGTTCTCGAGCACGACCTGGTGGATGATGCCGGCGCCCGGCTTCCAGAACCCGATCCCGTACTTCTTGGAGGTCGAGTGCAGGAAGCCGTAGACCTCCCGGTTCTCCGCGATGGCGCGCTCCATGTCCGCCGCCGCACCGCTCTCCGCCCGGATCAGGTGGTCGCAGTGCACCGTGCTGGGCACCGCCACCTGCTTCTTGCCCGCCTGCATGAACTGCAGCAGGGCCATCTGGCCGGTGGCGTCCTGCAGGGCCACCCGGTCCACCCGCAGCCTCAGCTGGGCCTTGCCGCGGCTCCACTCCTGCTTGGCGAAGTCGTCGGCGTGGGCGACCAGGATCTTCTCCGCCAGGGTGAGCCCGCGGCCGAAGCGCCGGCGTGCCTCGTCGAGCTTGCCGGGCATGGATTCGTACAGCCGCTTGATCTGGTCAACCGCCATGGTGGGCCTCCTCGACTGGCGCCGCGGCTCCCAGTCGGGCCCACGGCGGACCGCACACACACGTATCGCCTCCCACCCCATCAGGCAGGAGGCGACCAGGTAAAATCGCAAGTTACGCTAACATGTCGCCCGGGGGAGGTCAAGGGAACGCCCCCGCCCACACCCATGTCCGACCCCATCGAGGACTACGCGCTGATCGGCGACGGCGAGACCGCGGCGCTGGTCTCACGCCGCGGCTCCATCGACTGGCTCTGCCTGCCCCGCTTCGACTCCCCCGCCTGCTTCGCGGCCCTCCTGGGCGGCCCCGAGCACGGCCGGTTCAGCCTGGCCCCGCGCGACGGCGCCCCTTCCGCCCGCCGCCGGTACCGCGACGGCACCCTGGTGCTGGAGACGGAGTTCGAGACCGACGGCGGCGCGGTGACGGTGGTCGACTGCATGCCGCCGCGCGAGGGGCCGCCGGTCCTGATCCGCCAGGTCGTCGGCAACCGGGGCACCGTGGCCATGCGCATGGAGCTGGTGATGCGAATGGACTACGGCTCGGTGGTCCCCTGGGTGCGCCGGTCGGCGCGCGGGATCCGCGCGGTGGCCGGGCCCGAGGCTCTCGCGCTCACCACCGACCTGCCGCTCCGCGGCGAGGGCCTCACCACCGTGGCCGACTTCGAGGTCGCCGCCGGGCAGCGCCACTCGCTGACGCTCGCCTGGCATCCCTCCCACTTGCCCGCGCCGCCGCCGCTCGACCCCGAGGCGGCGGTGCGCGAGACCGAGGCCCGGTGGCGCCGATGGGTGGACGCCTGCCGCTTCCAGGGGCCCGATCGGGACGCGGTGGTCCGCTCGCTCGTCACGATCAAGGCGCTCATCTACGAGCCCACCGGCGGCATCGTGGCCGCGCCGACCACCTCGCTGCCCGAGCGGCTGGGCGGGATGCGCAACTGGGACTACCGCATCTGCTGGGTGCGCGACGCGACCTTCGCCCTCTACGCGCTCGTGCTGGGCGGCTATCTCGACGAGGCGCGCGCCTGGCGGCAGTGGCTGCTCCGGGCCCTCGCCGGCACCCCCGAGCAGGTGCAGGTCATGTACGGGCTCGCGGGCGAGCGTCGGCTCACCGAGCTCGAGCTGCCCTGGCTGCCGGGCTACGCGGGCTCGGCTCCGGTGCGCATCGGCAACGCGGCCCACGCCCAGTTCCAGCTCGACATCTGGGGCGAGGTGCTCGACGCGGCCTATGCGGCCGAGCGCGCCGGGCTCGAGCGGGACCCGGAGGGCCCGCGCGTCGCCAGCAAGCTGATGGAGCATCTCGAGTCGGTGTGGACGGAGCCCGACGAGGGCATCTGGGAGGTGCGCGGGCCCCGCCGGCACTTCACCCACTCCAAGATGATGGCGTGGGTGGCCGCCGACCGCATGGCCAAGCTGACCGAGGCGGCCGGCCAGGGCGAGCCCGATCGCTGGCGCGCGCTCGGCGCGGCCATCCACGCCGACGTCTGCCGCCGGGGCTTCGATCCGGCCCGCAACGCCTTCGTGCAGGCCTACGGCGCGCACGAGCTCGACGCGAGCCTGCTCATGATCCCGCTGGTGGGCTTCCTGCCGCCGGAGGATCCGCGGGTGCGCGGCACGGTGGCCGCGATCGAGCGCGAGCTGCTGGTCGACGGCCTCGTGCAGCGCTATACCACCGAGTCGGGCGTGGACGGCCTGCCGCCCGGCGAGGGGGTGTTCCTGGCCTGCTCGTTCTGGCTGGTCGACAACCTGGTGCTGCAGGGCCGGCGCGACGAGGCGCGGCGCCTCTTCGACCGGCTCCTCGGCCTGCGCAACGACGTGGGCCTGCTCGCCGAGCAGTACGACCCGCGCGCCCGCCGCCAGCTCGGCAACTTCCCGCAGGCGCTCTCCCACATCGCGCTGATCAACAGCGCGTCCAACCTCTCGGGCGGGCTGCGCGCCGCCGAGCACCGCGCCGGGCGCTGAGCCCGGCCGCGGCGGGTCACGCCCCCGGGTCGAGCGCGGCGGCGATGCGGGCGCGGGTCTCCTCCATCGCGGCCGGGCTCTCGTAGCGGCCGCGGGGCCAGAAGAAGCCGCGCAGACCGTCACCGCGCCGCCGCGGCACGACGTGCACGTGCAGGTGCGGCACGCTCTGGCTCACCCGGTTGTTGACCGCCACGAAGGTGCCGTCCGCGCCGAGGCCGCCCTCGAGCGCGCGCGCCACCGCCGCGGCGGCCTCGAAGAGCGGCGCGGTCAACGGGCGCGGCAGGTCGCCGAGCGTGTCGACGTGCTCGCGCGGGATCACCAGGCAGTGGCCGGGGAAGAGCGGGCGGTGATCCAGAAACGCGATCACGGTTTCCGACTCCAGCACGCGCGCCGCCGGGGTCTGGCCACGCGCGATCTGGCAGAAGAGGCAGTCCGGCGGCGGCACCGGGCTCAGGAGAGCAGGCGGCGGGCGGCGCGGCGGCGGAGGGCGAGGATCGACTGGGTGGGCGAGATTTCCATGGGGCAGACGTCGGTGCAGCTGGCCTGGGTGTGGCAACGCGTGAGCGCGTCCTCGCTCAGCAGCACCGCGGCGCGCTCGGGGTGGCCCACGTCGCGGCTGTCCTCTTCCAGGGTGAAGAGGCGGTTGAGCGCGGCCGGCCCCGGGAAGCGCGGATCGTTGGCCACCATGGTGCAGGCCGACATGCACATGCCGCACCCGATGCACTCGATGGCGGGGTCGATGCGGCGGCGCTCGGCCGCGTCGCGGCCGATGCGGGCCGCGGTCGGCGGCCCCGCCGCGGGCACGAAGGCGCCGCCCACCCGCGCGGTCTGCTCGGCGAGCGGGGCCATGTCCACCACCAGGTCGCGCACCAGCGGGAAGTGGTAGAGCGGGCGCACGGTGACGATGGCGGTCTTGAGGGTCTTGAGCAGGGTGCGGCAGGCCCAGCGCTCCTTGCCGTTCACCACCATCGCGCAGGAGCCGCACATGCCGACGCGGCAGGCGTAGCGGAAGGCGAGCGTCGGGTCGAGCCGGCGCTGGGCGTCGACGAGAGCGTCGAGCACCGTCATGCCCTCCTTGGCCGGCACCCAGAAACGCTGCAGCCGCTCGCGGAAGCCGGGGGACCAGCGGAAGACCTTCAGTACCATCGCCATCCCCAGAAGGCCGCGAAGACCGCGGCGCCCACGGCCAGCGCCCCGGCCAGCAGCGCCCGGTGCCAGCGCACCGGCAGGCCGAAGTCGAGCACGATCGCGCGCACCCCGAGCAGGCCGTGGAGCAGCACGAGCGCGAGGAGGGTCGCCTGCACCGGGCGCCAGAAGGGGTTGCGCAGGTGCAGCACGATCACCGCGAGGAGCGCGACCGCGGCCGCGCGCTGGGCGAGCCATGCCCACATCCCGGCCGGGGTGGCGCGCCAGCCCTCCGTGGTGGCCCACCGCCGCCGCAGGATCCGCCGCGGCCGCTTGGCCATCAGTCGCCCACGTCCACCGCGACCGGCCGGCGCGTCGCGTCCGGTCGGAGGCGCGTGTAGCGCACCGGCTCGGTCCACACCTTGGGCCCCGCCCCGTCGGCGTAGCCCGCGATCACCGCGACCGCCTCCGTCGCGGTCTCGGGGAAATCGCGCCGGTAATGCGAGCCGCGGCTCTCGGTGCGCTCGAGCGCGCTGCGGGCGATGAGCCACGCCGCGGTGGTCTGGCTCTGGAGGTTGAGCCAGTCCTGCCAGGCGAGGTTGTAGGCTCCGCCCCCGCGGACCGCGACGGTCTCGAGCCGGCGCCCCACATCCTCGATCTCGACGAGCGCGCGCTTGAGCCCCTCCCCGGATCGAATGAGCCCCACGTGCTCCCACATGACCTGGCGGAGCTGGGCCTGCAGGGTGTAGAGGTTCTCGCCCTCGTTGCGGGCGAGCGGCGCGCTGATCGCGGCGACCGCCGCGTCCACGAGCGCGGGCGAGATCGGCGGGCGGGGCCGCCCCACGACCCACTCCGCCATCACGTCGCCCGCGATGCCGCCGAACACGGTGGACTCGGCCACCCCGTTGCCGCCCAGCCGATTGGCCCCGTGCACGCCCCCCGAGTCCTCACCGGCCGCGAAGAGCCCCTCCGCGTCGGTGCGGCAGGCCCGGTCGATGACGACGCCGCCCATCATGAAGTGCGCGGTCGGACCCACCTCGACCGGCTCGCGGGCCAGGTCGCGACCGAAGTCGCGACAGCGCCGCACCATGCCGCGGAAGCTCTCCTCGACCACCTCGGCGCCCAGGTGGGAGACGTCGATCCACACCCCGCCGTTCGACGTGCCCCGGCCCTCCGACACCTCGATGAAGCACGCGCGCGCCACCAGGTCGCGGGTGGAGCGCTCGAGGCGGGCCGCGTCGTAGCGCTGCATGAACCGCTCGCCGCGGCCGTTGAGCAGGCGCCCACCCGCCCCGCGCAGGCCCTCCTCGAGCAGGGCGCCGGTCATGAGCGAGTTGGGCACGATGAGCCCGGTCGGGTGGAACTGCACCATCTCCATGTCGCGCAGGCGCACGCCCGCGCGCAGGCCGAGCGCGATGCCGTCGGAGGACTTGTCGGCCGAGCAGGCGATGACCTTGTACATGGTGGGCCCGCCGCCCATCGCGAGCAGGATCGCGCGGCTCCGGACCAGCACGAAGCTCCCGCGCCGGATGTCGAGGAGGAGCGCGCCCCCCACCTGCCCGCCGTCGGCGCGGAGCAGCTCGACCGCCCGGTGCTCCTCCAGACTTCGGATCGACGGCCGCCGCCACACCTGCTCGGTCAGCCGGTTCATGATCTCGATGCCGGTGAGATCACCCTTGTGGATGGTGCGGTCGTGAGTCTGGCCCGCGAACGGCTTCTGGTGGATGCGGCCGTCCGGATGTCGGTCGAAGAAGCAGCCGTAGCGCGCCTCCAGCTCCAGCACGCGGGCGGGCGCCTCCTTGACGAGGGTCCACACCAGCTCCTGGTCGTTGATCCACCCGCCGCCGTGAAGGGTGTCGAGCAGGTGGGCCTCGACGGAGTCGGGGGGCTCGAGCACCGCGTTGTAGCCGCCCTGGACCATGCGGGTGCAGCCGGCGCGGCCGAGCAGGCCCTTCACCGCCACCGTGATCGTCAGGTCCGGCGAGTGGTCGGCCGCGTGCAGGGCCGCGCAGAGCCCGGCGCCGCCCGCGCCCAGGACGAGGATGTCGGTGTCGAGGCTGTCGATCGGGGACTCGGTGGCCATGGGTGGGAGCGGCCCCGAGGCTACTTCGCGGGCGCGGCGACCAGGGCGTCGAGCAGGGTGCGGCCGGCGGGGCCTTCCCACTCGCGGTTGCCCGCGGCCCGCGCCACCAGACGCCCGTCGCGTCCGATCACGAACGTGGTCGGCGTCGCGGTGACCCGATAGTCCCGCGCGACCGCGCCGTCGTAGTCGAGCAGCACCGGCAGCGTCACGCCCGCGCCCTTCACCCAGCTCGCGACCAGGTCCTTCGGCTCCTCGATGCTCACCGCGAGCACCGTGAAGGGCTGGCCGCGGCGCTCGCGGGTGATCTGCTCGATGCCCGCGGGCAGCTCCCGGCGGCAGTACGGACACCAGGTGGCCCAGAAGTAGACCAGCACGACCTTGCCGTGCTGCTCGGCGAGCGAGACCTTGCCGCCGCCGACCGCGGGCAGCGAGAAGTCGGTCGCGCGGGCGCCGGGCAGCGCGGTCAGCCCGAGGGGGCGCATGAGGCGGTCGAGGTCGTCGACCGCGTCCGCGCGGGCGGCCAGGAGCAGCCCGAGCGCGAGCGCGGCCGCGAGCGCGCGCGCGATCACGTGACCTTCACCTCGGCCGTGCCTTCGAATCGTCCGCCGTGGGTATCGAAGAACGTCACCTTGAGCAGCCCGGTCTCGGTGGCCCGGAACGGAATCGTGAACGTCGGGTTCTCGCTGATCGCGGTCGACGGCTCCAGCTCCACGATGTCGCGGCCGAGGTACGTTACCACGACGCGGTTGACGAAGCGGTAGTTGCGCTCGACCGCCCGCCCACCCTGCCGCTCCACCCGCTCCTGGGGGTGCAGGACCAGGGCCCGCAGGCGCGCCACCGAGCCCCGCCGCACGCTCGCGGGCACCGCGAGCTTCACGCGCCCGAGATCGGCCATGGCCTCAGGCCGCGCAGCCGGCCACGGTCACGCGGACCTCGCGCGCCGTCGTCAGGAGGGTGCCGTCACTCATCTCGGCCACCACGCGCACCGGGCCGCTGTCGGCCAGGCGCAGGTTGGTCGCCACATACGCCTGGCCCGCCGCCGGGGTCAGGCTCACCTTCACGTTCAGCGCACGCAGGTTCTTCTCGGCGAGGATGTAGATCGCCTTGACGTGGCTCTCCGGCGTCATGGGCGACTTCACCTCCACCGCGATCGGCACCGAGGCGCCGTCCTCGGCGATCAGCGGCATCTCGATGCTGATGGAGGCCGCTCCGTCCTTGATCGGGCGGTCGGCGAAGAGGCGGCGCAGCGTGGCCGCGATCGGCTCCTCGGGGGCCAGGTTGGCGAGATGGCCCTGCGCGGCCGCGATCCGTGGGCGCACCCCCGCGCCGACGGCGCCGACCGCCGCGAGCCCGAGCCACGCGCGCCGCGTGAGGTCCCCGCTCATGGCCTTCCACTCATGGCTCAAAGGATGCCCCGGTTCACCGTGAAGTCAATCGTCGAGACGGTAGGTGGAGGCGTCGGGCTTGAAGGCGCGCGGCAGCCAGAGCGGCCGGCGCAGTCCGCCCGGCCCCGGGGCCGGCCGCGTCATCGCGAGCCACTTGCGGTAGACCTCGAAGGACTTGTTGGTGTCGACCACCACGTCGCCGTAGAGGTCGTCGGGCCCCGGTCGGCTCACCGTCACCTTCTGATGCCAGCAGTGCTGGCCGCTCACCGGGTCCGGGTGCACCGGGAAGGTGAGGTTCTGGTGCACGCCCGCGTCCTCCCACCACACCCCCACTGGCCGGGCCCGGTCCGGTCGAGCTTCACGAGCGCGGTGGACCACCGCTCGCCGCCGGTCTGCTCGGAGAGCCGCCAGCGCCCCAGGTGGTGCGAGCAGGCCAGCACGCCGGGACGGATCGACTCGGTGACCCAGACCCGATCGACGAAGTGGCCGATCTCGGTGGCGACCTTCAAGAGGTCGCCGGTCTCCACCCGGAAGCGCGCCGCGTCCTCCGGATGCAGCCACAGCGGGTTGTTGTGCGAGATCTCGTAGAGCCACTTGGCGTTGCCGGAGCGCGAGTGGATCAGGGTGGGCAGCCGGAAGGTGGGCAGCAGCGTCATCTCGCCGCGGCTGCGGTCGATCTCGGACCAGTGCACGTGGCTTCGCGCGTAGGTCGGCACCGCGTGCTCGGGCCACTTCCAGTCCTTGAGGGTCTTGGAGAAGAACTCGAGCTTGCGCGAGGGGGTGGGAAAGCCACCCACCCACTCCCCGTCCACCTCCACGCCGACCGACGCGCCACCCTTCATGACGAGGTGCGAGGCGGGATCGGCGGCCGCGCCCGCCCGCTCCGCCGGGGTGAGCGAGATCTCGTGGGTGCGGTAGACGTTGTCCTGGACCAGGAACGCGCCGTACTTGCGCATGTAGGCGAGCGGGGTCAGGCCCTCGCGCTCGGCCGCCGCGGGCAGCCCGGGCACGCTGTGCTCGAAGATCCAGCGGTAGAACTCCTCGACGCGGAGCTTCTCGCCCGGCCGGTAGGGCGACTCGAAGTACTTGCGGATGCCGAGCGAGCCGTCGGGATCGATGCGCCACGACAGCTCGATCCAGAACTCGTCCTCCTCCCACACCTGCCCGAGCCCGGCCGCCTCGTGGGCCTGCCAGGTGTGATCGAAGGTCTTGCCCTGCTTCTCCAGCGCCACTCGCAGCACCGGCTGGCGGAAGCCGATCCAGCGCGCGGCGTGGGTCTCCTGGCTCATGAGGTCGTGACGCTCGGAGGCGTGGCCCATCGGCAGCACGTAGTCCGCGAACCACGCGGTCTCGCTCCAGGTCGGGGTGAGGCAGGCGTGGCGCTCGACCTTGGCCTCGTCGGTCAGCATCTCGATCCACGACATGCCGTCCGGGTTGGTCCACACCGGGTTGTAGACCCGCGTGAAGTACATCGCGAGCTTGCCGCGGGCTTCCTTGAGAAAATGCGGCAGGAGGAAGCTCATCTCGAAGAAGGCGAGCGGGTACTCGCGCGGCATCAGGAGCTCGCTCCACACCTTGCCCGGCGGCGGCATCATCGGCGGGGCCGGGACCGCCTTGTTCCACCCGCTGGGGGCGGTGCCGCCCGGGGTGGCCACCGCGCCCGCGAGGACCACGATCAGCTCCAGCGCGCGCGCCACTTCCCAGCCGTAGAGATTGCCGGCGGCCGCGTTGCGCCACACGTGGGTGGAGAGCGCGCTCCCGGCGCGGCCGACCTCCCGGGCGACCTCCTCGATGCGGGCCGCCGACACCCCCGACTCCCGCTCCGCGAACTCGGGCGTGTAGGAGGCGTAGAGGGCCGCGAGGGCCTCCGCGAAGGCGGCCATGGTCACCGGCAGGTCGGGGCGCTCCTCGCGCAGGTACTCCTCCCAGTTCACCCAGCGCCGGACGAACTCGCGGTCCCACGTCCCGTCGCGCAGCATGCAGTGCACGATGGCGAGCAGCATCGCGGCCTCGCTGCCGGGCCACGGGGAGAGCCAGTAGTCGGCCATCGACGCGGTGTTGCTGAGCCGCGTGTCGACCACGCAGATCTTGGCCCCCGCCATCTTGCCGTCGATGATCCGCTGGGCGTGCGGGTTGAAGTAGTGGCCGGCCTCGAGGTGCGCGGACAGCAGCAGGATGAAGCGCGCCTTGCTGTGGTCGGGCGAGGGCCGGTCGAGCCCGTGCCAGAAGGCGTAGCCCGCGCGCGCGGAGGCGGAGCAGACGTTGGTGTGGCTGTTGTGGCCGTCGATGCCCCACGCGTGGAAGACGCGCTGGAGGTAGATCAGCTCGTGGCCCGGCCGCCCCAGGTGGTACATCACTTCCTTCGGCCGGCCCTCGACCAGGGCCTTCCGGATGCGCCCGCCGATGTCGTCGAGCACCGCGTCCCAGGTCACCCGCTCCCACTTGCCCTCGCCGCGCCCGGCAGCGCGCCGCAGCGGATAGAGGATGCGCTCCGGGTCCGTGATCTGGTTGAGCGTGGCCGGGCCCTTGGCGCAGTTGCGGCCCCGGCTGCCCGGATGCACCGGGTTGCCCTCGAACTTGTGGACCTTGAGGGTCTGCACGTCCACGTAGGCGAGCAGCCCACAGCCCGCCTCGCAGTTGAAGCAGATCGTCGGGATGATCTGGAAGCGACGCTTGACCTTGCGCGGCCACGCCTTCGCGTCCAGCTCCTCCCAGTCGTCCCACCGCGCCGCGGGCGGAAAGCGCTCGAGCCCGACGGCCGGCGCCGCCAGGTTGCGCGCCACCGGGTGCAACGGCTCGTTTGGGGTCAGGTCTTGCATTACGACATTTCCTCCCTGGTGGTCAGCTCTCGCGTCGCGCAAATGTCGTAATGCAAGACCTGACCCCCTCCTAGCTGAGCGGGATCATCTGGCCCGCGCGGATCCAGAGCTCTTCCCAGAGCCAGAGGCCGGCCAGGGCCAGGCCCGCGGCCAGCTCCGAGCCGAACGGGACCGAGGCGCTCAGCAGCAGCACGAGCGGCAGCGCGATGCCTCCGACGAAGACGCCGCCCCAGAGCGGGGCCCGCAGTGGCCCGTGGGTGAGCAGCCGCGCCGCCCGCGCCGCCTCCTGCGACCCGTGCGCGGTGCAGAGCTCCGCGAAGAGCACCAGGGCGCTCACCAGCAGCGAGCCCCAGAGCACGAGGCCGAGGCCGCCGGTGACGATGGAGGCGCTGCCGAGCGCCCGGGCCGCGAGGAGCAGGCTCGCCGAGCCGGCCACCAGTGCGGCCACCAGCAGGTGGGGGAGGAGCAGCGGGCTCTGCCAGAAGTCCCGGCCCTCGGCCTGGCCGAACAGAAATGCGCTGTAGCCGGCGGTGGCGGCGGCCACCACGACCATGGGCCACGCCAGGAGCTGCAGCGCGACCAGGTTCGACACCAGGCCCGCGAGCAGCCACAGGACGCCGAGCAGCCCGGCCGCGAACAGGATGAAGCCGCCCAGGACCAGCCACGAGCGCGGGTTCGGCTTGAAGACCAGGTAGAGGAAGCGCTCCGGGCGCTTCAAATCGAACACCAGCAGCAGGCTGGTCAGCAGCAGGAACGCGAGGCGAGGCCGAGCGAGGCGACCAGGAACGCGCCCGCCGCGATCGCCTTCGTCCACAGGTACGCGGCGACCTTCCATCCCCACGGCCGCGCCGGATGGGCGACGTCATAGACGGTGCGCGCCAGCGCGAGCAGATCCATCCCGTCCGTCACCGCGGTGGCCGACGAGCCCGCCCGCGCGGTCGTCTGCGCCGCCGCCCGATTCGGCTGGCCCGGGCTGGGAATGCTACCGACCTGCGAGAACACGTACCCGCCGCGGCGCTCCTGCATGTCCGGCGTGAGCGTGGCCGCCTCCGCGCCCAGGTAGTAGAGCTTGGGCCGCGTCCCCTGCTCCGGCTTGCGCACCTGCGTCTGCTGCGAGGCGACCAGTCGCGAGATCGTGCTGCGCGGATCGTCGAGATCGCCCGGCACGATGGCCTGGACCGGACACACCACCACGCAGGCCGGCTCGAGCCCGCTCTCCACGCGGTGGGCGCAGTAGTGGCACTTGGCCGCGGTCTTGGTCTCGGGGTCGATGTAGAGCGCGTCGTACGGACACGCCTGCATGCACGACTTGCAGCCGATGCACCGCTCCCCGTCGAAGTCCACGATGCCGTCCGTCCGGCGATAAAGCGCCACCGTCGGGCAGATCGTCACGCAGGGCGCGTTGTCGCAGTGGTTGCAGCGCATCACGCTGAAGTAGCGCCGGGTGTCCGGGAACACGCCCTTCTCGATGTACTTCACCCACGTGCGGTTCACCCCCAGCGGGACCTGGTTCTCCTCCTTGCAGGCCACCGTGCAGGCGTGACAGCCGATGCACTTGCGCTGATCGATGACGAAGCCGTATCGCATGTCAGTGGGTCGCCACGTCGTGCCACACGCGCAGCATGACCAGGGCGATGATACCCGCGAGCACGCCGCGAAGCACTCTCACCGGCACCCGGCGGCTCACCCGCCCGCCCAGCGGCGCCCCGGTGAGCGAGCCCAGCACCACGGTGGCCGCGGGCCACAGCGGCACCTGGCCGGTCGCGACCTTGCCGAGAAAGCCGGTCACCGCGGCCATGCCGGCCATGGCGAGCGACGTGCCGATGCCGAGCCGCATCGGGATGCCCATCACCCCGACCAGCACCGGGACGAGCAGGAACGCCCCGCCCGCCCCCACGATGCCGGCCATGAGCCCGATCGCGCCCGGCAGCCCGACCGCGGCGGGGCGGCTGAACGGGACCGCGGCGGGGTCGCGGTCGCGCGCGGGCTCCGCGGGCGTGACGAACATCAGCGGCAGCGCCGCGGTGGTCATCAGCGCGAAGGTGGCGAGCAGCGCGCGCCCGGAGACGTGCGAGGAGGCGAGCGCGCCCAGCAGCGCGCCCCCCGCCATCGCGGGGCCGCCGGTCCAGGCCAGGCGGTGGTGGACGAGCGCGTGGCGCCCGTGGCTCCAGGCACCGACGATCGCGGCCGCGAGCACCTGGGTCATGCTGAGCCCGGCCACCTCCTGGATCGGCAGCTGGCCGGCGCCGAGGAGGGGCGGGACGTAGTAGAGCAGCGGGATCATCACCACCGCGCCGCCCACGCCGACCAGTCCGGAGATGAAGGCCCCGCAGAAGGCGAGGCCGAAGAGGAGGAGCGCGAGCGCCACCGTCACGCAGGCGACCCCGCCGCTCCTCCTCCAGGGTGGCTCATGGGAGCCACATGATAGCGCGAGTCGCGCTAGCGGAGACTCGAGTAGTACGCGGCGAGATCGGCGAAAGTCTCGTCCGGGATCGTCCGCAGCATCGCCTTGACCGCGGCCAGCGCCGGATCCCCGGGGCTGCGGCGGTCCGCCTTGAACAGCAGCATCTGCTCGCGCAGGTAGCCCGGCGCCTGGCCGGCCAGGCTCGGGATCCCCTTGGCCGCGTCGCCCTGGCCCTGCGGCCCGTGGCAGATCGCGCACTGGGCGGCGGCGTTGCTTCCGCGGGTGATCGCGGCCGCGGGCGACGTCACCGGCGTGGGCTCGCGCCGGCGCGAGGCGAAGTAGGCCGCGACGTCGTCCACGCCCAGGTCGAGCACCTGCTTGGCGTAGGGCTCCATCTCCGCCGACAGCCGCTTGCCTCCCGCGTAGGCCTCGATCTGCTTCTTGAAGTAGGCCGCGTCGAGCCCCGCGATGATCGGCATCGCGGCCGACCGGCTGTTGCCGGCCGCGCCGTGGCAGGCCGCGCAGGTGACCGACTTGACCGCGCCGCGGTCGTCGAGCGGCCCGGCCGCCTCCGCGGTCACCGGCGGAAGGACACCGGGCAGGGAGCCGAGCAGGAGCCCGGCGGCGATGACGAGGCAACCGAACACGGTCGGCATGCAGGCCCTCCTCCCGGACGCGCGTCCGCCGGCGCTCATGCGAGGATGTCCGCCCAGATGGACTGGGCCCAGCCCACCGCCCGCTGGGCGACCAGCGGGCTCTGGGCCGGCGTGAGCTTCTGCTCGATCTGCACGACCTTGCCGTTGTCGATCTTGTAGGCGTTGACCACCGCGATGGCCTCGCGGTCGCTCACCCAGGAATAGCAGGTGTTGCCGGGCGCGAGCGCGGTGGGCGGCTTGCCGCGGATCAGGCTCACCACCGAGGCCGCGGTGATCTTGCCCATCGCGTTGGCCACGTTGCCCGACTTCGGCACCGGCAGGCCGATGGTGGCGTCGCCGATCACGTGGACACCCGGCTGCTTCACCGACTCGTAGGTCACGTGGTTGACCTCGCACCAGCGCTTGTCGCCGCCGACCAGGTCCGCCTGCACCGCGATCGCGCCCGCGCGCTGGGGCGGGATGATGTTGACCACGTCGTAGCGGATCCGGTCGAACTCGGTCCGCACCTCGCGCGCGCCCGGATCCACCCCGATCACCCGGCTGGCCGGCCGGTAGTCGATGTTGGGGTACGCCTGCCACGCCGCGCGGAAGAGCGCGGCCTTCGAGATGATGTTCGGGTTGGCGTCGAGGACGATCAGCTTGGACCGGGGCTTGTTGGTCTTGAGGTACCAGGCCACCACCGAGGTCCGCTCGTAGGGGCCGGGAGGGCAGCGATAGGCCGCGAGCGGGATGCTCAGCACGAAGACCCCGCCGTCCGGCATCGCGGCCAGCTGCTGCGCGAGCTGCACCGTCTGCGGCCCCGCCTTCCATGCGTGCAGGACCGTGTCCTGGCTCTGGGCGAGCCCCTCCACCTGCTCCCACTGGAAGTCGACGCCGGGGGAGACCACGAGCCGGTCGTACTGGAGATATCCCTCGCCGAGGCGCACCCGCTTGGTGTCGGGCTCGATGGCGCTCGCGGTCTCGTGGATGATCCGCACCCCGTGCTTGCGCAGGCCGTCGTAGCCCATGGTGAGGGAATCGATGGTGCGGACGCCGGCGAGGACCAGGTTGCTGAACGGGCAGGAGACGAACTGACGGTTGGGCTCGATCAGGACAACCTCGATCCCGGGATCGAGCAGCCGGATGTACTTGGCCGCGGTCGCCCCGCCCCAGCCGCCCCCGATCACGACGACGCGCGGCCCCGACTTCGGCGCGAAGTCGCCCTTGGTCGAGGCCGCGCAGCCCGCGAGACCGCCGCCGGCGAGCACGCCCAGGCCCACGCCCGATGTCCGCAGGAATCCCCTCCGGGTGACCGTGCTCATGGCTCTCCTCCTGCTGGGGGACGGTTGTGTGCGGGAATTCCCGGTTCTCGACCGGGAGCGTCGAGAATCTACAAGTGCGGACGCGACGGCGTCAAGCGAATTACGCGCCGATCGCCTGCTTGACCCGCGCGAGCATCGCCTCCGGCGCGCCCTCCAGATGCACCGGCCGCGGCAAGGGCGGCGGCGGGTACTTGATCCCGGCCCCGGTCAGGATGAGCACGACCCGGGTGGTGGGCTCGATCTGCCCTTCATCCTTCATGTGAAGGAGCGCGGCCAGAGTCGCCGCCGCTTCGGGCGCGGTCCAGATGCCCTCCACCCTGGCGAGCAGCCGCTGGGCCTCGACGATCTCCTCCTCGCCGACCGGCTGCGGGAAGCCGCCGGTGTCCCGCAGGATCCCGAGCATCTGCCGGCCCGCGAAGGGCCCGGGCACGCGCAGGCCGGGCGCGTTCGTCACCGGATTCTCGACCGGGGTGGTGGTCTCGGCCTTGTCCTTCCAGGCACGGACGAGCGGCGCGCAGCCCTCGGCCTGCACCGCGACGAAGCGCGGCTGACCGGCCTTGACCCACCCCATGGTGCCGAGCTCCTCGTAGGCCTTCCAGATGCCGACGAGCCCGGTGCCGCCGCCGGTCGGATAGACCAGCACGTCGGGCGCGTCCCAGCCGAGCTGCTCGGCCAGCTCGAGGCCCATCGTCTTCTTGCCCTCGAGCCGATAGGGCTCCTTGAGCGTCGCGAGGTCGAACCAGCCGAGCGCGGGCGCGACCGACGCGATGGCCCGCCCGGCGGTGGCGATGGTGCCGTCGATCGTGAAGACGTGCGCCCCCGCCAGCGCGGCCTCGGCGATCGCGGCCTCCGGCGTGTCGCGCGGCACCACCACCGCCACCGGGAGACCGGCGCGCGCGCCGTAGACCGCGGCCGCGCCGCCCGCGTTGCCCGCGGACGGGATCATGAGCCCGCGGACGCCGAGCGTGCGCGCCCTGGTGATGGCCATGCCGAGCCCGCGCGCCTTGAAGGTGCCGGTCGGGTTCTGGCCCTCGTCCTTGGCCCAGAGGTGCCGCAGACCGAGGTGCGCGGCCAGGCGCGGCAGCTCGAGGAGCGGCGTGCCGCCCTCGCCGAGCGTCACCGGCTCCTCGGCGGCGGCCAGCGGCAGCAGCTCGCGGAAGCGGTACATCCCGGGCGGCCGGCTCTGCAGCGTCTCCTTGGAGACGGCGGCGGCGACGCGGGGCAGGTCGTAGCGGACCGCGAGCATCTGGCCGCAGGCCTGGCAGACGGTGAGGAGCCGCCCGGCCTCGTGACGCTGGCCGCAGACGGTGCATTCGATGTGGGTCACGAACATGCGTGGGCCTCGGTCGTCGGGACGTGGGGATCGGAGGCGGCGCGGCGCGCCCGGGATGGGCGCGCCGCGATCCGCTAGTGCTTTTCCTTCTCGGCGCGGTGGGCGGCCACCACCTTCTCGGCGAGCTGGCTCGGGACTTCCTCGTAGTGCGAGAACTCCATCGAGTAGCCGCCGCGCCCGCCGGTCATGGAGCGAAGGCTCGACTCGTAGGTGAGCATCTCGGACATCGGCACCTGGGCGCGCACCGCCACCGCGTCGCCCTCCGGCTCCATGCCCACGATACGGCCCCGGCGGCCGTTCAGGTCGCCGATCACGTCGCCCGCGCCCTCCGGCGGCACGTTCACCTCGACGTTCATGACCGGCTCGAGCAGGCACGGCTTGGCGTCCATGAAGCCCTTCTGCAGGCCCATGGAGGCCGCGATCTGGAAGGCCATGTCCGAGGAGTCGACGTCGTGGTAGGAGCCGTCGTAGAGCGTGACCTTGAGGTCCACCACCGGGTAGCCCGCGAAGATCCCGCGCTTCATGCAGTCGCGCACGCCCTTCTCGACCGACGGGATGAAGTTGCGCGGGATGGCCCCCCCGAAGATGTCGTCGACGAACTCGAAGCCGCCGCCGCGGGTGAGGGGCTCGATGCGGAGCCAGGTGTCGCCGTACTGCCCGCGCCCGCCGGTCTGCTTCTTGTACTTGCCCTGCACCTCGGCGCGCCCCTTGACCGTCTCCTTGTAGGGGATGCGCGGCGGCAGCAGCGAGACGTCCACGTTGTACTTGCGCTTCATCCGCTCCACCACCACCTCCACGTGGAGCTGGCCCATCCCGGACACGAGCAGCTGCCTGGTCTCGGGGTCGTAGTGGTGGTGCAGCGTGGGATCCTCCTCGGCCATGCGGTGGAGCGCGGTCGAGATCTTGTCCTCGTCGCCGCGGGTCTTCGGCTGGATCGCGAAGGAGATGGCCGGCTCCGGGAAGCTGATGCCGGGCAGCCCGACCGGGCTGCCCTCGTCGCAGAGGGTGTCGCCGGTGAGGGTGTCCTTGAGCTTGGCCACCACCCCGATCTCGCCGGGGCCGAGCGCGTCGACCGCCTTCTGGGTCTTGCCGGAGAGCCAGCCCAGGTGCCCGACCCGCTCGCGGCTGTCGCGGCTCGCGTTGTAGACCTGGCTGTCGGCCCGCAGCGTGCCCGAGTAGACCCGGAACACGGAGAGCTTGCCCACGTGCGGGTCGGTGATGGTCTTGAACACGATCGCGCAGAGGGGCGCCTTCGCGTCGGGAGCGCGCTTGACGGCGGCCTTGGTCCGCGGGTCCGCCCCCTCCACGTCCCCCTGGTCGGCGGGCGACGGGAACTCCTTCACGATGAGGTCGAGCAGCGACCCCACCCCGATGCCGCGCGTCGCGGCGGCGCAGAGCACCGGCACCACGCCGCCCGACATGATGGCGCGGCGCAGGGCGCCGAGCATCTCCTCCTCGCCGATGGCGCCTTCCTCCAGATACTTGGCGAGCAGGTCGTCGTCGGTCTCCGCCGCGGCCTCGGTGAGCTTCTCCCGGTAGGCCCGGGCGCTCTCCTCCAGGTCGGCCGGGACCTCGGCGTCCTTCGTCCGGCCGTCGGCGTGGACGAGGGCGCGCATCGTGATCAGGTCCACCACCCCGCCGAAGCCGGCCTCGCTGCCGATCGGCAGCTGCAGCGGCACCAGCCGACCCTTCAGCCGCTTCTGCAGCGCCTCGAGGGTGCGGGAGAAGTCGGCGCGCTCACGGTCGAGGCGGTTGATCACGATCGCGCGCGGCAGGTTGTACTCGTTGGCGAACTTCCAGACCTTCTCGGTCTGCACCTGCACCCCCGCCACCGCGTCCACCACCACGATCGCCGCGCCCGCCACCCGCAGCCCCGCGCGGGCGTCGGCCACGAAGTCGCCGTACCCGGGGGTGTCGATCAGGTTGAGGCGATGGCCCTTGTGGTCGCAGAAGGCCGCCGCGGTGTTGAGCGAGATCTTGCGCTTGATCTCGTCGGGGTCGAAGTCGGTGGTGGTGGTGCCGTCGTCGACCTTGCCCAGCCGCGTGGTGGCCCCGCAGGCGTGCAGGAGCGCTTCGACGAGGGACGTCTTGCCCACCCCGCCATGGCCGACGAACGCAACGTTGCGAATCTTGCCGATGTCGAGCGCCATGCCCGCCTCCTGGAAAGGAGATGGTGTGGGCGGGATGCTACCACAGCGTTACGGGCCCTTCCAGCCCCCTAGGGCGCGGCGTGCCGCGCCGCGGCGCCGACCGCGTGGAGGAGCCGCTCCGGGGTGTCCGGATTGATCGAGCAGTCGGGCCCGAGGAGGAGCCACCGGTCCTGCATCTCCCGCCTCGCCGACACCGCGCGCTCGACGAGGGCGGCCTCGGTCATGCCCGCGATCTCGGGCTTGGCCGGCAGCCCGCCCACCACCGCGCGCCCGATCCGCGCGTGCGCGGCGGCGAGCGTCGGGTTGCCCGGCACGGTGGCGAACGAGAGCGCGGTGACCGGGTAGTCCGCGAACTCATCCAGGTGGATGCCCGCCCCGCAGACGTGGAGCAGGTTGAACGGAGCGCCCTCGACCGTCTTCAGAATGCGCAGGTCCCATGGGCGCTGCCAGCGGCGGCACTCCTCGGCGCTCATCAGCGCCCGCGTCGCCACGTTGGTCGCGTAGAAGAGGCCGTCGGCGCCGGCGGCCAGGCAGCGCCGCGCGTACTCGGCGAGCGTGTCCGCCATCACGTCGAAGGCGCGCGCGGTCTCGCGGGGCGCCTGGCGGAGGAACCCCAGGGCCTGCTCGCGGCCGCCGCGCGCCAGCATCGGCAGGATCACCGGCGCCGGGATCCGCCACCGGGAGCCGCGCGAGGTCGTCGGCGGTCGCGAGCGGCGCGTGGGTCACGGTGTACTGGCGCGCCTTCTCCCCCGACGGCGTGTACGTGAGGCCCCACATCTCGGCGAAGCACTGGGCGCGTGACTGAGGCTTGAGGAAGTCCCAGTCGAACGCGCGGTGGAGGCGCAGCGTCTCGTCGGCCAGGCCCCGGGCCGAGTTCTCGGTGGCGAAGTTGTGCAGCCAGAACGCGAGCGGGGGGCGGTCGACCGCCTGTCCCCGGAGCGCCGCGGTCACCCGCTGCCGCTTGGTCATGGTGCTCGTGCTCATCGGGCGCGGAGCCTCAGCTCCTCGTAGGGAGCGGTGTAAGGGTTCTGGGGCAGCACGTTCAGGTTGTCGACCTCGAGCCGCGGCCCGATGCTCACCAGGTACGCGTACTCCATCCACGATCGGGTGCTGTTCGGGCCGGACGCGCCGGGCCCGCGGGTTTCGTTCCGGAGGCTCTCGCCCCACGTGATGGTGGTGGCGTCGGCCGCGCGCGCGGACGGAGCCGCCGCCGCGCCGGCCAGGAGCAGCGCGAGGAGGAGCCCGAGCGCGCGCCTCACGCGCGCGGGGCCCGGTGGATGGGGAACGCGGGCGGGACGATCTGGTCCACCGTCGCTCCGTCCCAGCGCCACCCGGACACCCGGCTCCAGTAGTGCTGGGTGGCCTCGCGCGCCTTGGCGTACACCGCGTCCTCGTCCACCCGGGTCGCGCGCCCGCCCTGCACCAGCACCTGGCCGTCCACGATCACGGTGTCCACGTCGCGCCCGGAGGCCGAGTCGACCAGCGCCTTGATCGGGTCCGCGTAGACCGGCCCGCCCGCGTGGTCGAGGTCGATCAGCAGGATGTCGGCCTTGGCCCCCGGCGCCAGGCGGCCCAGATCCTCACGGCCGAGGAAGCGACAGCCGCCGATGGTGGCCGCGTTGAACACGTCCCGCGCGAGCCCCGCCTGGTAGTTGGCGTCGGTGACCTTGGCCAGGATGGAGGCCCAGCGCAGCTCGGACACGATGTCGAGCGGGAAGGTGTCGGTGCCGAGGGCGAGGGTGATCCCGGCCTCGAGGTAGCGCTGGAAGGAGCGGAGGGTCATCGCCATCTTCGCGTACTTGTACGGGCAGTGGCCGACGGTGCTCCCGCGCTCGGCGAGCAGGCGCAGGTCGTCGCCGAAGGGGTAGCGCGTCCACTGGTGCGCGGTGGTGAAGACCACGTGGCCCAGCAGGGTGCGCTCGTCGAGGAAGCCGATGTCGGCGAGGAAGCGGACCGGGGTCTTGCGGTACTCGTCCATGATGCGCTGGAACTCGACGAGGTTGCCGCCCGCGTGGGTGTGGATGGGCGCGCCCATCGCGCGCGCCGCGTCCTTGCCCGCCCGCAGCAGGGGCTCGCTGCAGGTCTCGACCTGGGCCGCGTTGAAGAGCGCGCACAGCCGGCCCT